>ODAK010002111.1_pt1 | contig 21040 bp, 19 predicted proteins | sample 1539591 | NCBI WGS metagenome assembly ODAK01 (sample SAMEA3539303, study PRJEB22396) | soil metagenome | biome: tundra; feature: field; material: soil | place: USA | collected 2010-05 | depth 0.15 m | reverse complement strand
GGTGATGGTCCCGCCGATCAGGTGCCCGTTGTTGGGCAGGAGCCTCATGATCGAAAGCCCCGTCGTGCTCTTGCCGCAGCCCGATTCCCCGACGATCCCCACGCACTCCCCCTGGCCGACCGAGAATGAGATGTCGTCGACCGCAACCACCGAGGAGTGCCGCATGCGGAATTCGGTTCGGAGGTTGTGCACCTCCAACACGCTGCTCATCTGTTCACACTACTCGTCGCCGACACCGTCCACACGTTGCCGATCGCAGGTCAGGGGTAGTTTTCGCGACTGACCGGCCACCCGTCGCACCAGGGCAGGGAGGTCACGAAGGACCAGCTGCGCCGGTGGATCGACGACAGGCCGTAGCCCCGCAGTGCCATCTGGTGCGTCGGTGAGGGGTAGCCCTTGTTCTGCTCGAATGCGTACGGGGGGAAGTGCTCCGATTCGGCCCGCATGAGACGGTCCCGTACGACCTTGGCCAGCACCGAGGCCGCGGCCACGGAGGCGCAGCGGGCGTCGCCGCCGATGATCGGGTGGACCGATCCGTTGAACTCCCCCGCTGCCGGCTCCGGACCCGACACCAGGTCGAGGGGGCCGTCGATGAGGAGCGCATCGGGGAGGCGGGACAGGCCGGCGAGTGCCCGCTGAGCGGCCAGACGGAGAGCCACCCGCATCCCCCACCGATCGCACTCCTCGGGAGAGGCGTGGCCCACCGCCCAATCGACGCACCACGCCCCGACGGCGTCGAATATGGACTCGCGTCGCGCTTCGCTGAGTTGCTTGGAGTCCCGGAGCCACCGGGGCTGGGTGCGCTTGGTGGCCTTCGGCGGGACGACGGCGACGCCAACAGTCACCGGGCCCGCCCACGCACCGCGACCGACCTCGTCCATGCCGGCGATCCACGAATGCCCGCTGGCGCGCAGGGAGCGCTCCGCCGCGAGATCCGGCGTGGTGACACGGATTCCGGTCATGACGTCACGACGGAGTGGCTGGCATCAATACGATGGGGGGGGTGAGCACCGGGGGGAGGGCAACCGAGCCGAACGTGCGGTCCCCCCTTGCCCCGGGCACCCAGATCGACGTCCGCAACCGCTATCAAGGGACGTGGACGCGAGGCTTCGAGGTGGCCGAGATCACCCCGGATGGCTACCGCATTCGGCGCCTGTCCGATGGCAGCATCCTCAGCGAGCTCTTCTCTCGAGACGACGTGCGCCGCCAGCGGAGCCGCCAAGGCTTCTGGTGGCACTGAGCGGCGTCAGTCAGCCGGAGCCCGACGGACGGCCTCGATGTAGTCGTCGATCGGAATGGCGGAGAGCGTCAGTGTCTTGAGCGTGCCGCGCGAGCCGAGCACGAGCGCGACCCGCGCCATCGTCTTCTCATCCGGCGCGTCGAGGACGGTGCAGAAGTCGTAGGGCCCGAGCAGGGCCCATTGCGCCAACACACGAACGCCCATCGATTCGACTTCCGCGTTGACCGCCTTGAGCCGATCGGGATTCTCGGCCAGGGTTGCCGCGCCATCGGGTCCCACCGTCGAGAGCATAAGAAAAGTCGACATGTGTTCACGCTATCGCAACAATTGTGCTGCGAAGCGGGCGCACCCGGCTAGGGGAGATCGCGCCGGAGGACCTTGCCCATTGCGTTGCGGGGCAACGAATCGACCACACGAAACTCACGCGGTCGTTTGTACGACGTCAACTCCTGTGCTGCGAGCAGCGCCAACGCATCGATATCGGGCTCACCGTCGCGTCCGACGACGAAGGCGGTCACGGACTCACCCCACTCGGCCGAGGGAAGTCCGATAATCGCTATCTCTCCGACCGATGGGTGGCGCCCCAGCACAGCCTCCACCTCGGCGGGGTACACGTTGTGCCCTCCCGTGATGATGAGCTCTGTGCGCCTTCCCCGGATGGAGACGTAGTCGTCGTCCCCGACCGACGCCAGGTCACCGGTGGCAAACCATCCGTCGTGCCACATCGCCTCGGACGCCGGGGTTCGGTTCCAGTACCCGCGGCAGAGGGACGGGCCGCGTACCATCAGTTCACCCACCCCCGCCTCGTCCGCATGTGCAATGGCAGCTTCGACACCCGGAAGGGGGAACCCGACCGACCCGGGTCGACGTTCTCCATGGAGCGGGTTGGACAGCGTCAACAATGTCTCGGACATCCCGTAACGCTCGAGGACCGACACGCCCCAGTCGGCGTGGAACCGTCTCCACAGATCGGCGGGAAGGGGGGCTGATCCCGAGACGCAGAGTCGCAAGGCCGACAGCTCGGCCGCCCGCCCGGACTCGGCCAACCGGTGGTACATGGTGGGGACCCCGAAGAACATGGTGCTCTCGCCCACGGCGTCGAGGACCTGCGCCGGGACGAACCGTTCGAAGATCACGGCGGAGCTCCCTGCGGCCAATGTGCCGAACAGTCCCGCGCACAGCCCGTGCACGTGAAAAAGAGGGAGGGCCAGGAGAAGGCGGTCGTGGGGGTGCCAATCCCAGGCCATCTGCAGGGCCAGACTTCCTGCCAACAGCGAGCCGTGGGTGTGGACCGCACCCTTCGGCTCCCCGGTTGTCCCCGAGGTATAGACGATCAGGGCGTCGTCGGCGGGCACTGCCGTATCGAGGTCGGCGACGGACGCATCGCTCGCGCTCTTGAGCAGATCATCGGGATGCAGCACAATCGCATCCTCGAGGTCCTCGCACAGCCAGTCCCTGCGCTCGGCCCGGTCAACCAAAGAGACCGACGGATCGACGTCGCGGGCGACATACCGCAACTCGCTCCTGCTAGCCGATGGGTTGACGGGGACGACCACGGCGCCGAGACGCAACGCCCCGATCAGCCCCACGATCGCTTCCAACGACGTGGCACAACTCCAGAGCACTCGCTCCCCCGGCGTCACGCCGTATCCGGCCAAGCGCGCCGCCGCGACCCCGGTCTGCTGCGCCAACGCATCGCCGTTCAGCACGGAACGGGCACCGTCGCCCTCGAGCAACACGGGACCGTCCGGTTCGTCGCTCCATCGCCGGGACCACACGTGGGGCAGCGTCCGGCCGATCATCAGGTCCTCCAACGCAGACGCGGGAGCTTCCGGCGGGCGGTGCCGGGACCATGCGCGCTCGCTATCCATCAAGAAGAGGTCCAGAACCACCACGCCCTGTCAGTGAGGCACCGCACGCCATAGTCTGGCGTACATGACACCCCGCCGCATCGCCATCGTCCCGCATTCGCACTGGGACCGGGAATGGTACAAGTCATACCAGGACTTTCGCCTCAATCTGGTGGACATGCTCGACGTCCTCCTTCCGCTGCTCGAGTCGGATGCCAGTTACCCGTACTTCATGCTGGACGGGCAGATGGCCCTCGTCGACGACTACCTCGAGGTCCGTCCCGAAGCCGAGCTGCGCCTCCGCAATTTGGCCGCGGCAGGCCGGATCAGCATGGGCCCGTGGTACATCCTCATGGACGAGTTCCTCTCCTCGGGCGAAACGATCATCCGCAACCTCCAGATGGGCATCGTCCGGGGAGCCGCCTTTGGCGGTGCGATGCACGTCGGCTATCTGCCCGACATGTTCGGGCACATCGCCCAGATGCCACAGATCCTCCAGCAGGCCCGATTCGAGCACGCGGTCGTGTGGCGCGGCGTTCCCTCGGCCATCACGAAGAACGCCTTCTGGTGGGAGGCTCCTGACGGTTCCCGCGTCCGGGCCGAGTACCTCCCCGTCGGCTACGGCAACGGGGCCGCACTCCCCGACGACGCCAAGGCGCTCACTCGGCGCGCGGAGGACCTCGTCCAAGAGGTCGCCCCGTTCCTCTTCAACGATCTCCTCTGCATGAACGGTTCGGACCACCTTTTCCCCCAAAGCGGACTGGGCCGGGTCGTGGCCGAAGCCAACGAGCTCCAAGACGACCTCGCCTTCGAGGTCACCTCACTCATCGACTACCTGGCCACGGCGCCGACAGACGGGCTGGAGTGTTGGCAGGGAGAGCTTCGATCTGGGTTTCGGTCCAACATGTTGATGGGGGTGACGTCGAACCGGGTCGACGTGAAGCGCATGGGGGCGCTCACTGAGCGAGCACTGGAGCGCCGGGCGGAGCCGCTGGCCGCCCTCTTCCAAGCTCCGGCCCAGTGGCCACGCCAGCTCCTCGACCTGGCATGGAAGGAAGTCGTCCGCAACTCCGCGCACGATTCGATCTGTGCCTGCTCGGTCGACGATGTCATCGATGCCGTGTTGCATCGCTACGCCGAGGCGCGGACCATTGCCAGCGGTGTCGCCGATCGTGCGGTGACATCGTTCGCCCGTTCCCTCGCCGAGCCGGGGAACACCGTCCTCAACTCCGTCCAACGCACCCGGGCGGGGCTGGTCGAGCTCGTCGTGGGGGCGACCGAACCACCCTCGAACGATGTCCAGGTGGTATCCGAGCGCACCGGCCTCCCCGGCTCCATGGTGCTCGATGCCAATACGGTTCGCACCGTGCTCGGCATGCTGCAGGGACCCAAGATCGACAACGACGCCTGGGTGCACGACGTGAGCGTCGAAGAGGACGACCAGGGACTCGTCATCACGGTAACGGTGGGCGCCGAAGAGCGCCCGAACGTGCCGATATCCGAAGCCAAGCAGGACATCTATGCCCGCCTCGGGGCACGGCCCGACGCCGTCATCCGCGTCAACCTGAATCAGCCGCCCATCCGGCGCATCGTGGCCCGGGTGGCCGACGTCCCCGGCTACGGCTGGCAGCCGTTCGTCCCCTCCCCTCTGGCTCACCCGGTCACGGTGAGCGAGCCCGGCGGGCCGGTGACATTGACGAACGGTCTGGTCACGGTGATGGTCGATGAAGCCATGGGCACCTTCTCGGTCGACGGGAAGGAGGGGTACGGCCAACTCGTCGATGGTGGGGACCTCGGGGACTCCTACAACTACTCACCGCCACGGCAGGACACACTGGTCGATGCGCCGGTCGCTGTCTCCGTGCGCGTCCTGGAGCCCGGACCGGTGCGGGCCGGCGTGGGGATCACCGCCACCTATGTGTGGCCCGATCATGTCGACGGATCGTCCCAGAAGCGGGTCGGCGAGCACCGCGTCGAGGTCGAGACCCGGCTTGAGCTCAGGGCCGACGAGCCAGTGGTCAGGGTGACGACATCGTTCGTGAACCCGAGTAAGGACCATCGGCTCCGGGTCCACCTCCCGCTGCCCGCAGCGGCTCGGACGTCGCAAGCCGAAAGCGCGTTCGCGGTGGTCGAAAGAGGCCTCACGGCCGAAGGGCGCGCTGACGAGTACGGGTTGCCGACGGCGCCGGCCCGCCGCTTCGTCTCTGCCGGCGGCCTTACCGTCGTGCACGATGGCGTCTGCGAGTACGAGCTCATCGACATCACGTCGACGCCGGACGGGGATGCAGCCCGGACGATCGCCCTCACCGTGCTCCGCTCCACCGGCATGCTCTCGCGTCTCGGTATGGCGTACCGGCCCTTCCCGGCCGGACCGCTCACACCGGTCGAGGGGTTGCAGATGACCGGACGCCGCGTGTCACTCAGCTACGCGTTGGCGATGGGACACGACGATCCGTACGCGATGGCCGACGATGTCCTCATCCCCATCGACGTCGTCACGGCCCTGGGGGGAGGCACCCGACCCGCGGCGGGGAACGCGCTGTCCATCGAAGGGGCCGAGGTGAGCGCGGTGCGCCGCGAGAACGGGGTGCTCGAGGTTCGTGTGTTCAATCCCACTCCCGCGACGACCACGGTGGCCATACACGGCCATTCGGGCTGGCTGGTCGACCTGCGGGGATTTCCCGACCGTCCCTTCGAAGGATCGTTCGAGCTACGGCCCTTCGGGATCGCGACGGCACGCCTTCGAGCCGACTGAACGGACCGTACCCCCGACGGGCCCGCTCACGGTGGCGCCTCTCGTCGCGGCACTTCGTCCCACTCGGGACGTGACGGCCGGTCCATGAGCGCCAGCAGCGCCTCTCGGGGCGAACATCGCCCGTCGATGATGGCGTCGACCTGCTCGGCGATCGGCATTTCCACGTCGTGCGAGCGGGCCAACCCGACCACGGGACCAGCGCTCTTCACCCCCTCGGCCACCATCTGCATGCCGTTGACGATCTCATTGAGCGATCGACCCTGCCCGAGCTCAAAACCCACGGTCCGGTTGCGGCTCTTGGGGCTGGCACAGGTCGCGACCATGTCCCCGACACCCGCCAACCCGCCGAATGTCAGCACCCTCCCTCCGAGGGCGATGCCCAGGCGCCCCAACTCGGCCAAGCCCCGGGTGATCAGGACCGCACGCGTGTTCTCCCCGAATCCGAGACCATCGCAGATGCCCGCGGCGATGGCCATGACGTTCTTCGTCGCCCCCGCAATCTCACATCCCACCACGTCGGTACCCATGTAGACCCGAAACGTACGGGTGTGGAGGAGGCCTTGCACCCGGCGCGCCAACGTCTCGTCGGGGAGTGCCACGACGCTGGCCGCGGGCTGCCCCTCGGCTACCTCACGTGCAAGATTTGGTCCCGTCAGCACGCCCGCCGGGATATCGGGCACGACCTGCGCCACCACCTCGGACATCCGAAGGTTGGTTCCGGTCTCGATGCCCTTCGTCAGGCTGACGATGGCGTCGAGACCGGCGGAGAAGGGTCGCAGATCGTGGAGGACGGCCCGGAACCCGTGCGACGGCACGGCCATGAAGACGACGCCCGCTCCCACCAGCGCCTCCTCCATCGAGGACGTGGCCGTGAGCCCTTCGGGCAGCCCTATCCCCGGAAGGTAGGTCGCATTCTCCCGCGAATGCGTGATCGACGCCGCCAACTCGGGAGACCGCACCCACAAGGAGACGGGATGGGAGGCACCCACGAGTGCCGCCACTGCCGTGCCCCACGAGCCCGCGCCCACCACTGTCACTCGATCGCTCATCACCAGGAGCCTACGGCGGTCTCCATGAGGCGACACTGCTCGCCGCACTTACACTGTCCCCAGTGCCCGCCAGCGTGACCACCCACCCGCAGGCTCCGCCCACTCCTCCCCGAGCCGGCCTCGGGCAGGAAGTCGTGCTCATCCCCGTCAAGGGGTTCCGGCAGGCCAAACGCCGACTGGGCGGGTCGATGACCGACGAGATGCGGGAGCATCTGGTTCGATCGATGGCAGAGAGTGTCGTGGCCGCGTGCGCCCCACTCCCCGTCGCGGTCGTCTGTGACGACCCCGAGGTGGCGGAGTGGGCCGAGGCCCTCGGAGCAACGGTCATGTGGGAACCCGGTCAAGGGCTCAACGGCGCCGTCCGCGCCGGCGTGGAACAGCTGGCTGCCTCAGGTGTCGCGTGGGTGATCGTGGCCCACGGCGACCTTCCGCGCGCCCGGAATCTGGGAAACCTGGCTCCGTTCGCCGGCATCACCCTCGTCCCCGATCGCAACGACGACGGGACCAACGTCTTGCGCCTGCCCGTCGGCTGCGACTTCCGCTTTGCCTACGGACCCGGGTCATTCCGATCGCACCGCGCCGAAGCCTGGCGACTCGGGCTCCCCGTGCGCATACTGCGCATACCCTCACTGGCGTACGACGTGGACTGGCCGTCCGACGTCGCCGAACTCACCACGTGAGCGCCCCGGAGACCTCTGGCCGAATTGTCCCGGTCAATGACCTCCCCGAGCGGAGAGCCCTCTCGGTCGATCTGACCACGCCGACGACCGTGTTGGCGATCGGCGCCCACCCCAACGACATCGAATTCGGCTGCGGCGCGACGCTCGCCAAATGGGCCGACTCGGGGGCGGCGCTCCATCATCTGGTCATCACCGATGGAGCGAAAGGGACATGGGATCCGCATCGGGATGTCGTTGCACTCGCCGCGCAGCGCGAGGAAGAGCAGCGTCGTGCTGCCGCGTTGCTCGGAGGGGGCAACGTCGTCTTCCTCGGACGGACCGACGGAGAGCTGCGCAACGGCGTCGCCGAACGGTGGGACGTCTCACGGTGGTTCCGCCGCATACGTCCCGATGTGGTCCTCGGGCACGACCCGTGGCGACGTTACCGCCTCCATCCCGATCACCGGCACGCCGGCTTTATCGTCACGGACGCCATTGTCGCGGCGCGTGACCCTCACTACTTCGCCGATCAGGGACTGTCGCCTCACCGCCCATCCGCGCTCCTGCTGTGGGAAGCCGATGAGCCGAACCATGTCGAAGACGTCTCCGGCCACACCGAGACGAAGATCGCCGCGCTGCTGGCCCATGAGAGCCAATTCGAAAGCACCATGGGGATCGACGAGGGTACGTCGGCCGACGTCGACGAGTTTGCCCGTCGGGTACGCGGTCAGCTCGCTGAACATGGAGCCCTCGCAGGAATCGCCCAGGGCGAGAGCTTTCACCTCGTCACCGACATGTAGACCCCACAATTGCAAAGTCGGGGGCCCGCAGGCCCCCGACTTCACTCGCCCCCAAAGGAACGAACTGCCTACCTCTAGCGAGCCGCCTTGCGAGCCGGGGCTCGACGGACTGCCTTCTTTGCAGTCGTCCGCTTGACGGCCTTCTTGGCCGGGGCGCGACGCACTGCCTTCTTTGCTGGGGCCCTCTTGACGGCCTTCTTGGCCGGGGCCCGCTTGACTGCCTTCTTGACTGCAGTCCGCTTGACGGCTTTCTTCGCCGGCGCGCGCTTGACTGCCTTCTTTGCTGGGGCTCGCTTCACTGCTTTCTTTGCTGGGGCCCGTTTGACGGCCTTCTTGGCCGGGGCCCGCTTTTTCGCGGCTACTGCCACAGGTGCACCTCCCTAGGAGCATGGTCACTGAATAGAGGTGAAGCCTGCGCCACGCCGATGTCACAAACACATCGTCGTGCGCACTGCCGCACCGATTTCTTTGTTACTCGGGACATATGGCACGTCTGAAGGTGAGTCAGAGACCATTTCTTCATACGAGCAGTCCGTTCCGATTACCCGAATTGCAACGACTGATTGAGGTGATGAGGCACTGCATGAGGCGCGTAGTTGGCATTCCGATGTCTTTGCCTGGCGCGCTGCACACTGTTGCATCGCAGCACATATCAACCCTCCATAACGCTTCGGGTACACACATTCTTCGTTATGCACCTGCTCAGGTCAAGCATCATCTGTTCGCGACGTCTTTTCTTGCTCTCTACGCGACCCGATTCGTAGGTCGACGACGCGTCTATTTCGACCGACGCGACGACGCGAGAATGAGATGTCGTCGCGCCTTTCTCATGTTCTGGCGTGTTGCGAACAACGCGACTGCACCGTGGTGATGCGACCATCGCAACGAACGAACCCAGTCGTGTCGAGGCACACTCGTCGTCGCAAAGAAACGCGCGGATGACGATGCCCGCATGCACCACATCGCATCACGATGCGCAGGGCATCTACCTCGGAATGAGGAGTGGAACATGGTCGTGGGCGGGTCCGCAGCGCTCGACACTCGTGCTCGGGCCTTCACGCTCGGGAAAGACATCTTCCCTGGTCATCCCTAATCTTTTCCTCGCCGAGGGCCCGGTTGTCTCCACATCGACGAAGCCTGACGTCATGCAGACAACGGCTGCACAGCGGTGCCGGAGTGGATGGGCCTTTCTTTTCGATCCCAGTGGTGAAATTGAGTGCCCGACGTCAGTCGAGCGCGTCGGTTGGTCGCCCCTGACGACGGCCGCTGACTGGGATGCCGCCGTACAGACATCTGATGCAATGGTCACTGCGTCACGCCTCGGCGGGAGCGCCGTCTCACATTCGACGGGAGAGCACCATTGGACGGAACGAGCCAGCGCGTTGCTGTCTCCACTGCTCCACGCAGCGGCGCTCGAATCTTTGCCCATGCGGACCGTTTTGCGGTGGATTGACCGGCACGATGGCACAACAGCGCTGCAAATTCTTTCGCGAACGGTCGGTGAAGACGCCACCGCAACCGATCTGCTGGCCGGTATCGTCGGCACGGATGCCCGAGAACAGTCCGGGATCTGGTCTACCGCTTCCGGCGTCCTGGCTGCCTACAGGTCGGAGGCCGCGCTGGCATCCACAGAACTCCCTCCGCTCGATGTGGCCGAATTCGTGCGAGGCGCCAACACCATGTACCTATGCTCCGCTGGACGCCGGCAGCACCAGTTCGCTCCGCTCGTGGTGGCTGCACTCGGCGACGTGCGCGATGCCACCTACGACCGGGAAAGGAGTGGTGAGCGATCTCCGCCCACGCTGCTCGCGCTCGATGAGGTCGCCAACATCGCGCCGATTCCCGATCTGCCGACCATGCTGAGCGAGGGGGCGGGGCAAGGTCTTCTCGTACTGGCGTGCCTGCAAGACCTCTCGCAGGCACGCAGCCGTTGGGGATCTGCCGCCGATGGCTTTCTCACCTTGTTCGGGACCACCGTGGTCTTCCCCGGGATCGCCGATGTCGCCACGCTGCGCGACCTCAGCGCGCTCGCCGGCGACCACGAGGTACCTTCGACCACCATCGGCCAGTCGGTCGGCGAGCGGGGTCGCCTTCGACCCTCGAGCTCCGTAGGCACCATCCGCGTCCCACGACGCCCGGTCGATGTGATTTCGCGGGGATCGCCCGGGCATGCGCTGGTCGTCACGCCCGAGAGAAAGTTCGGCTCGGTACGCCTTACGCCCGCCCACGCATGGAGCCCCTGGCGCGAGATGTCAGTGCGAGAGCCACCATCCATGGCGCTGGAGATGCACGGTCGGGGTCGCTGAGGTCAGCGACCCCGCGCCATCTCATGACCGAGCGCGGCGCGCCAACCCAGTCGTTGGCGGGCGGCGTCGATCTGCCGGGTCGTCTGCAAGTGATCGACCAGGCGCGCAGTGGGCAATGACGAGATGCCCGAGGCGAGACCATCGGTGCCGAGGACATCGCTCGCCTTGGACACGTCCCAACGCGCCCGGTAGTCATCAATGGCCCGCGCTGCATCGCGCCACACTTCGTGATCGGCGGGATCCACCGGGCGCGGCCCGAGCGCCCGGAGCAGATGCCCACCCGGGACGACGCTGCGCAACGTACGCGTGTCCTCGGCGACGCCAATCTGCGCCCGTTCGGAAAGCTTCGGCGTCCAAAGATCGGTGAGACTCTCCACGCTGTGTGCGTGCGCACCCCCCAGCGCAGCGGTGCCGATGGCGGCTGCAACATCCCTCCGACGCGCCGCGCCATCGGGAGACAGCGAGAGTGCGGCACCGAATATGTGTTCATTGAGCGTGGGCGCGCCGCCACGTTGGTCGGCTCGTCCCAGGAGTGCCAGTACCTCCGAACGGCCACTGCCCACGACCCGAGCCCGACGCTCCCATCGCGCCGACAGCTCGCCGAAGTCGAGCTCGCCGCGCTTTTCGGGGCGTGTGGCAGCCCACGCGATGTGGGCACCCCGGGCTGAGTGGGACCCCCACTCCGACATGTGCCGCCGGATATCGGCCGAGCGTGACGAGAACTCACCGATGGCGAGCGGGGAGACTCCGGCCACTTCGGACCCCAGGCGGGGCACCTCGGCCCACTCCACGCCCAGACGCGCCGTGAGCTCCACTCGCAGGTGCGCTTCGTAGATGGCAGATGCCGCACCACGATGTGCCGACAGCCCGCGGTGGTCACAGGCACTCCACCGGCCGTCCGGGCCGTGGACCATGTTGGCCATCACGACATGCGTGTGGAGATGGGGGTCGAGGTTCCGGTTGACCCCGTGGGTGAACGAGGCCGCGACGAGGCCCGTGGTCGGCACCACATGACGTTCCTCACCCGAACCCCTCTGGGCGCTGAGACCGTGCGTCTCGACGTAGGCCAACGCTCCACGCACGCCCTCGCGGTGGGCAGAGACGACATGACGGGCCACCTCGTCCCCACCCAATGCGAAGACCACGCTCACCGACTTCGGCGCGCTGAACGTCAGGTCGAAGCCACGCACGGTGGCACGATCCGAGCGCAGCCGATGTCCCGAAGTGGGGTGACAGCCTTCGAGAACGGCCCGCAACGCCGTTGGATCCAACGCGCCACGCAATCCGAGCCCTTCTGCCGCGCGCCCGGTCCATCGGGTGGCCCGGTCGTCCCAACGTGCCGGCAACGGCAGCTCTCGGGCCATGTCCGTCAGGTAGTAGTCGGCCCCTGCGGAGGTGAGGCGGTGTACTCCCAGCACCCGACCTCACCCACCTGATGCGCTCATGCAATGGGGAATGGTCGGCGTGGATGTGGGACAGTGCATGCGTTTCCCACAGGCCGCGACCACGAGTCAGTGGGTCGACCTCACGGCTCTTGCTGGTACAGCCGCAAGACCTTGCGGGCCGCCCGTGCCCCCAGATCGGTCAGCTCGGCCGGGCGGATGACGGACGCATCCGGTCCGAGTTGGAGGAGGAGCCGCTCGAACCAGGCCATGCCGGCCACGTCGAGGATGACGTCGGTCACCGTTCCATCAGGGGCACGACCCATGCCGCGCACGGGCACCGACTCGGGCACCCACTGGGCCCCCTTGCCCAAGTGGAGCTGGACCTCGACCGCGCCCGGCCCGGGCAGGAACGCGTCCTCCGCCGCGCGCACCGCACGTGCGGTTCGCTTGCCCGCGTCCTCGGCGGCACGAACCGCGCCGATGCGATCGACCCGGAAGCGCCGCATGTCGCCGGCGCGGTGACAAAACGCGTCGAGGTACCAGTGCCCATCCGTGGTGATCACTTGCACCGGCTCGACGACACGAGTCGTCAACTCGTCCCGTGAGGCCGAGTGATAGTCGATCTCGACGAACTGACCGGCATCGCACGCCAAACGCACCGCGGCGAGGGACGGGGGGGCGTCGACATCCATGCCGATCGCTTCGCGCGATCCCAACGCTGCCTCGAGTTTGGCCAAGGCGCGGCGCAATGCGGCATCGTCCGGCCCCGGCACGGCCATGATCAAGCGCGCCGAGGCCGCAACGGCAAATCCCTCGGCCGGGGTGAGCCGGCGGGGCCGTGCGAATTCGGGGGGTAGGAAGGCCCTGACAGAGGTCTCGGACACTTCGATCTCCATCAGCGTGTCGGGCGTGTACGGCGGCACGCCGCAGCACGCCGCCAGCTCGAGCTCCCGGATCAACTCGCCTTCGTCCATGGAAAAGCGGCGCGCCACGTCTGCGATGGGTGCCTCCCCCACCCGGGCCAACCATCCGACCACCGCCAGCAGGCGGCGCAGGCGCTGACTGGTCTCCCTTCCCGGCACGGGACGAGCATCTGCAGACTCGCCCGATGCGGCAACCGCAACGGGAAGCGCGCGAGCGTCGTGGTCGACGTCGGGCTCGCCACTGCCCTCCGCCATGCCGACCAGCCACGCTCTGAGCTCGGACCGGAATTCGAGTGGCTCGAGGATCTCGGCGTGGTCGAGCAGACCGAGGATCCACGAACGGAGCTCCGGAAAGCCGGCCACCTGCAAGCACACGATGACCGAACCATCGTCGGCGCGGCTCTCGATACGGTCGCTCCCGACCTCTTCGGCCACCCGCGGCCCTTCCATGGCGTCGACACGGATGCGCGTGACGACATGGTCGTCCCCCTCGGCCCGCCACGGTTCATCGGGCAGGGATGCCTTGATGTCAATGCCCTCGGGAAGGACGCCCCCGCCCGGAGCGTCGAGGAGCACTGCGTCCTCGATCCGGTCGACACGAAACGTGCGCACCGCTTCGCGGTCGAGATCCCATGCCACCAAGTACCAATGCCCGAAGCGGAACCAGAGCCCGGCCGGGACCACCCGGCGCGTGCCTTGCCGGTAGGAGAACGACGCCACGGTGTGGGTGCGCACGGCCTCGAAGAGATCGATCAGCGCGCGCGGCGTCACCAGGGTGGCGATGGGACGCACCTCGCCCAGACCGGTGGCGCCCAGCTTCAAAAGTGCATCCCGACCGCTAGGATCGTCGAGGTGCACGCCGGCAACGGCCAGGTGGAGGGCAACTTGCTCGTCGGGCTCGAGCGCCAGGTCAGGCAGGTAGAACGCGTCGCGAGCGATCAGATACCCGTACTGCTCCTGGCCGGACAACCGCTGGGTCTGAACCGGGATTCCCTCGTCACGCAGGAGTCGCTTGTCCCGCTCGAAGGCCTGGCGTCGCGCCGAATGCTCCTCGGGATACCCGGGCACCTGCAGGGCGATCGCGTCCAACGTGAGGGGCTGCTCGGTATTGAGCAGCACCAGGACAAGATCTGTCACCCGCTCCAGTCGGTCGAGTCGTGCCGGGCCAGCCATCGTGGAGAGCCTACGGCCGCAGATGTCGCATGACGGCACTGGCCCACCCCCTCGATTGGCAGCTCAACATCTTTTGGACGGTGGCCATCCCGGCCCTCGTCGCCGCCTACGTCTTCGCCACCCGCGCCGAGGAGAATCGACCCACTCGGCGTCAGCGCGGGTTCTTCTTCTTGGCGGTGGTCGCACTCGTGGTGGCGTTCATGTGGCCGCTCGGAGACCTGGCCGCCCGTTGGTCGCTCCTGGCCCTGGTGGCGCAGCGGCTCCTCCTGATGCTGGCCGTACCTCCGCTCCTCGTCGCCGGGACCCCCAGACCGATCATTGTGCGGCTGACCCGACCCGCCGTCGTCGATGCCGTGCTGCGCCAGGCCGTCAAACCCGTGCCCGCCGTGCTGTTCGTCACGGTGGTGGCAGTGGGGACGCTGACAACGGGGCTCGTCAACCTGGCCGCCCACTCGCAGATCGCCCGCGTGGTGATCCAGATCCTTGTACTGCTCTCGGGTTTCGTCCTCTGGGCACCGGTGCTCACCGAACTGCCCGGCGCGAAACCTCTCTCTGCCATCGGACGCGGGGCGTACCTGATCGTGCAATCCATTGTGCCGAGCTTTCTTTCTGTGGTGTGGATCTTCGCCCGTCGACCGCTGTACCCCTCGTACGATCACCACGTTGCCGTGCTCGGCATGTCAGCGGTTCTCGACCAGCAACTGGCGGGGTTCTTGGCCAAGTTGTGCACCATCGCCGTGCTCTGGACGGTCGCCTTTTCCCTCATGACACGGGCACACGTCACCGCCGGGGCCGATGAAGATCCCGAGCCGTTGCTGTGGTCGGACGTCGAGCGGGAAATCCAACGGGCCGACCGGCGTGCCCTCCGCACGCGCCGCTCATCACCACCGCCCACCAGGCCGCCCCTCGACTCACCGCCGTAGCGGGAGAGGACGAACGGCCGACACCTCAGCCCAATGACGCTCCTCGAAGCTCGTCGAGCGACAGCTCCGCGGTCTGGTTGCCCCCACACTGTGGGCATTGCTCGACATGTCGCCACGAACGGAGCAAGCGTGATCCCTCCGGGTTCAAGAGCACAACGAACGACTCCGATATGGGGTCGATCTCCAATCCGTAGTAGGCGCGCCACGCCGTGGTTGCCGCGTGGGCGTCGAGGGCCAGGCCCTTGAGGATTCGCCGGAAGCGAAGCCTCTCTGTGTCGAAGATCCATGTGCTGTGACAGGACTCCAGCACGAACAGTGTGTCGTCTCCCGAGTGATCCACCCTCTTGATCATGCCGGATCCATTACCAAAACAGTGCGCGGAAGAACCACATATTCGTTGCGAACTGGTGACAATCCCCTGAGATCCAGCTCACACGGCTATTGCGGCCCGGCATCGTGCTTACGGCCAACGAGAAGCTCTCGTTTGGTACAAAGCTGGCGCAGGACGGAGCAGAGCACGATCCTGGTGTCTGCCGGATCGATCACCTGGTCCACCAATCCCCGCTCGGAGGCGGGCCATGGATTCAAGAACGCCTCTTCGTAATCCGACTCGCGACCCGCCCTCTCGGTGGGGTCAATCCCCCGGTGCAGGATCTGCACGGCGCCCGATGCCCCCATGACCGCAATTTCGGCCGCGGGCCAGGCCAGGCAGATGTCGTTGCCGATCCCCCGCGAGTCCATCACGATGTACGCACCCCCAAAGGCCTTGCGGAGAATGAGGCAGACCCGGGGCACCGTGGCCTGGGCGTAGGCGAAGGCGAGCTCCGCGCCGTGGCGGATCATCCCCCGCCACTCGAGATCTTTCCCCGGAAGGAATCCGGGCGTGTCCACCAGGCTCACGATCGGCAGGTTGAACGAGTCGCAACACCGGACGAACCGGGCGGCCTTTTGGGACGCGGCGATGTCGAGGGTGCCGGCCAGGATCCTGGGTTGGTTCGCCACGACCCCCACCGAGAGGCCGCCGATCCGGCACAGGCCGGTGACGATCTGACCGGCCCAGCGGGGCCACAACTCGAGGAACTCGCCGTCGTCGACCACATTGCGGACGACGTCCCGCACGTCGTAGGTGGCCGATTTGCGCTCGGGGATCAGGTCCCTCAGCTCCGGGGTGGAGCGGAGAACTGGGTCCGAGATCGTCGTCGGAAGGGGGATCTCGTCGGAGTTCGAGGGGAGGTACTCCAGGAGCGAGGCCAGCGCGCCTTCGACGTCGTCGGATTCCACCGAGCACAGGCCGCTCGACTTGGCATGCGTCGCCACGCCACCCAGCTGTCGCAGCCCGACCTCGACGCCGGTGAACTCCGCCACCATCTGCGGGCCGGAGACGAACGCCACGGCCTCCGCGTTCATCACGACCAGGTCGGCCAGCCCCAGCAACAGAGCCGGTCCCGAGACGACCGGGCCGGTGGCCGCCATGATGACGGGCACGATCCCGCTACAGGCCGCGATGGCCGCCGCCGCATTCCCCCAGCCGTGGAGCGCGGCGACGCCGTCGAGCACATCAGCGCCGCTCGAGGCCACGATGAACACGAACGGGATGCGCAGCCGGCGCGCCAGATCGGCCGATTGGGCCAACCGCAACCCGTCGGCGTGGGTCAGCGCACCCCGCCGTTGCGAGGAGTAGGAACGGGCCACCACCACATCGCGACCGCCCATACGGCCGATCCCGGAATTGACGGTGCCGGTGATCCCCTTGCCGATACCGATGCGATCGGCCACACGTCCACTCACTGCCAGTGAATTTAGACACAACGCTGCGGGGGGACCGCCAGGTGTGATTTAGGAGCGGGCCTCGGCCCGTCGCCAGGGGCCCGATCGGCCGCCGGACTTCTCCCAGAGCGCCACGTGATCGATGGTCATCGTGCGATCGGAGGACTTGCACATGTCGTACACGGTCAGGGCGGCCGTGGTGCACGCCATCATGGCTTCCATCTCGACACCCGTGCGGTCCACGGTCTCGACCTGGGCCTCCACCTCCACGAAGTCGTCCCCGATGGAGAAATTGACCGCTATCGACCCCACCAGGACCGGGTGGCACATGGGAATGAGCTCGGCCGTCCGCTTGGCGGCCTGAATGCCTGCAATCCGGGCTGCAGCGAGCACGTCTCCCTTGGTGATGGCGTTATTGGCCACCAAGGTGGTCGTTTCCGGCAACATCGAGACCCGGCAGCGGGCCAGCGCACGGCGATGGGTGGGCTCCCGCGGGGTGACGTCGGTCATACGAGCACCGCCTAGCGGATCGAGATGGGCCAGGCTGCGATCGGACACGAATCTCTAGTGTACGGCCTCCACACACAGGGTGCCGCCACCGGGCCGTGTGGCCTATCCGCGGCGCCGTTCGGGTAGAGTTGGCAGTCACAAGCAGCGACTGCCAATCCAAGGAGTTCAATTGCCGACCTATGAGTACGCCTGCAAGGCGTGTGGGCATCGGCTCGAAGCTGTCCAGAAGTTCACCGACGACGCTTTGACCGTGTGCCCCGATTGTGGCGGAGCCTTGCGCAAGGTCTTTGGCGCGCCGGGCATCGTCCTCAAGGGCAGTGGCTTCTACAAGACGGACGCGCGGGCGCAGGACAAGCGATCCAGTTCCGAGAAGACGTCGTCGAATGGGTCCGACTCGTCCAAATCGGACACCAAGTCGGACACCGGCACCACGACCGACTCGGGCTCGAAGAGCGATGCATCCGCAGCGAAGCCGGCCTCCGACAAGCCGGCCAAAGAGTCCAAGCCCGCCGCGACGACCGCGTCCTGAGCCCGGGAGCAGGCCCTTTTGGGGGCTCAGTCCCCGCTGAGCTGCATGTCGGCGATGGCCAGCGTCTGACCGGCCGCCACGCCGGGAAGCCAGCGCAGGTCGTTCCCGATCGCGACCACTGATTGCAACATCCGTTGGAGCGTCGATGCCACGGTGACCTCGCGCACCGGCTCGGCCAGGGCGCCCCCATGAATGAGGAGGCCCTCGGCTCCAACCGAGAAGTCCCCGCTCACCGGGTTGACCCCCGAGTGGATGCCGGTGACCGACTGGACGTAGAGCCCCTCACCGACCTCGGCCAGGATCTCCTCTGCGTTCTTGGATCCCGGCGAGAGCACGAGGGCGCGGCAGCCGGCGGACGGGGTCCCGGCGAAGCCACCCCGTACCGCGGATCCGGTCGAGCGGGTCTGGGCACGCCGGGCCGCCACGGTGTCGTAGACGAACATGCGGAGCATGCCGTCGGAGATGAGGACGTTGCGCCGGCACGCCAAACCCTCGCCGTCATACGCAGCCGCGCTGAAGGCACGGGCGTCGGTGGGGTCGTCGATCAGGGTGACTGCGGTCCCGGCCACCGACTCACCGATCCTGCCGGCGAAGAACGATCGGCCCTTGACCACGGCCTCCCCCGACAGCGCCGAGGCGACGACCGAGAGCAGGGTGGAGACGACCCGGGGGTCGAAGACCACGGTGCACCGTCCCGAGCGCGCCTTTTGGGCGCCGAGCAGCCGCGTGGAGCGCAAGACGGCGTCCGCCATGGCCTCCTCCGGATTGAGCTGGGCCGGGCCCCGGCCCACGCTGAAACCGGTCCCGGTCTGTGAGTCTGCGCCTTCCCCGGCGATGGCATCGACCGACACGAATGCACTCGTGCGGCGGGTCGACGACCGGATGCCGGTGGTCGAGGCCAGGGCCACCTCGACCCGGGTGTCGGAGTAGTCGGCCGAGGAGACCTGGCGCACGCGGAGGTCCGCGCCACGCGTCGCCCGCTCGAGCTCGAGCGCCAGGGCGATCTTCTCCTTCATCGGCGTGGTGATGACGCCGTCATCCCACAGATCCTGTTCAACGGCGAGCTCCCCGTCCGGCTCCGCCAGGACCACATCGGGATCCGGGGTGGCGTAGCGGGCGTTGTCCCGGGCGTCACTGAGCGCGGCCTGCACCACGGCCGGATCGAGGGACCCGGCCCAGGCGAAGCCGAGGCGGCTCCCTTCTCCCGGCTGCCCTTCGAGGAGGATCCGGATGCCCACGCCCGACGAGTCGGCCGACGTCAGCGACTCGACCGCGCCGTCATAGGCCCGGACCTCATTCTCCGTGCCCCGGGTGACGTAGACCTCCAGGCCCTCCCCCGGCTCGGCCTGCGCCACGACGGAGGTCGCCAGCTCCATGAGATCGCTCACTACGCCGTCCCTCCCAGCGTGACCCCTGTGATCCGCAGGGTGGCCTGACCGCACCCGACCGGCACACTCTGCCCGTCCTTGCCACACGTGCCGGGCGTCATGTCGAAGTCATCGGCAACGGCGTCGATGCGGCGGAGCACCTCGGGACCATTCCCGATCAGGTTGGCGTCGCGCAACGGCTCGGTGAGATGGCCGTCCTCGATGAGGTACGCCTCGGTCGTCCCGAAGACGAAGTCACCCGTCGTCGTGTTGACCTGGCCACCTCCGAGTTTGGAGACGTAGACCCCCGAAGGGGTCTGCGCCACGATTTCGGCTGCGTTCTCGGTGCCGGCCAACAGATAGGTGTTGGTCATCCGGACCATGGGGAGATGCTGATAGGATTGGCGGCGCCCATTGCCCGACGACGCTCTGCCCTCCTTGCGGGCCCGCAACCAGTCCCACATGTACTCAGTGAGCACGCCGTTCTCGATGAGCACGTTGCGGGCGGGCGCATGGCCCTCGTCGTCCACCGCGAAGTTGCCCCACTCCCCGAGGACCGTACCGTCGTCGACCAGGGTGACCAGCGGGCTGGCCACGAGTTTTCCCATCTGCCCGGTGTACACGGAGGCATCCTTGACGATGTGGTCGGCTTCGAGACCGTGGCCGCAGGCCTCGTGAAAGAGAATGCCCCCGCTGCCTCCGGCCAGGACGATGGGCACCTCACCCGATGGGGCGGGCCGGGCGGAGAGCTTGGCCAGGGCTCGGTTCGCCGCAGTGCGGGCTATGTCCTCGACGTTGAAGCGCTCGAAGATCTCGTAGCCCTCCGTGCGCGCCAGTGACTCGTAGCCGGTCTGCATCCCGGTGTCGCCGTTGGCCACGCACATGACGTTGAAGCGGGTGCGGACCTGGTCGTCTTCGGCCAGCAGGCCATCGGAGTTGGCGATCAGGATGCGCCGGCGGCTGTCCCCGCACCCCACCTGGACCTGGCTGATGGAGCCACCCGTGGCCCGGGCAGCCTGATCCGCCCGGACCAGGAGATCGAGCTTGGTGGACTTGGGAACCGAGCTGGGCAACGTCTTGGCACCACGGTTGTGGCTGGCGTTGGGCCCGAACGACATCGCCACCGTGCGGACCCCGCCGCCGTCCCGGGCCACGGATGCCGCGGCGGCGGCGGCGGCCAGGAGGCCGGCCTCGCTCAGATCCGATGTGTGGGCGAATCCGGACGTCTCCCCGGCCACCACGCGGATGCCGGCGCCGCGCGAACGCCCCGACGACAGCTCCTCGACCCGACGATCGTCGAGCATGGCGCTCGCGGTCATGCTGTCCTCCGCGAAGACCTCGGCCATGTCCCCACCGTGCGCAAGCGCCGCCCCGAGGACGTTGCGGAGAACATCGGGCTCGATCAAGGAAGTGTCGGTCACGGGCGGTATCGTAATCGTCGTGCCTACTTCCTCCTCCGGTAGCAGCCCACCCGCGGGGCACGGACCCCACTCGGGCCTGACGGCGCAAGTGGAGCTGACGGTGGGCGAAGAGGACACGGCGGCGCACTTCCGCTCCGGCGATGTCCCCGTGCTGGCAACGCCCCGGCTCATCGCCATGTGCGAGGAGGCGGCGCTGCGGGCCACCGACGGGCATCTGACCCCGGAACAGTCGAGCGTGGCCACGCGCGTGCAGTTCGACCACCTCGCCCCGGTGGGGATCGGCAAGGTCGTGCTGGCCGAGGCCACGCTGGTCAAGGTCGAGGGCCGTCGCCTCATCTTCACCGTGTCGGCGGCCCGCCTCGAGCGTGACGGCGGCGGCCTTG
>ODAK010002109.1_pt1 | contig 21057 bp, 14 predicted proteins | sample 1539591 | NCBI WGS metagenome assembly ODAK01 (sample SAMEA3539303, study PRJEB22396) | soil metagenome | biome: tundra; feature: field; material: soil | place: USA | collected 2010-05 | depth 0.15 m | reverse complement strand
GCCATCGGTCGGGTGGTTCTCCTTCTTTGGGTGTCTCTGCACACACGCACAACCAAGGTCGCACGCGGCTTCAACGGCGCGGTCATCGACTGCCTCAAGGTATGTGGAGGCAGCGGGACTCGCTCTGACAAGTTTACATCAAGGGCCGGAGGTACTAGTTCGGCTGAGCTGAACCATCCGGCGGGTTGGGTTGAGGAGACGGCTGCGAAGAATCGGCGGGCTTGGCCGGTTGCGCGGGGGTGGCAGCGGGTGGCTGGGCGTCTTCAGGATTGGCGCCGGGCTGTGAAGGCTCCGTTTTCTGCTTGGGGAACTGGACTGGCTTCATTACTCCGATCTTTTTGTCATCGGTGGGGAGTTTTTCGCCAGGATTTCGCAGGCTGGGAGGTCCGGCGGGCGCTTGCGTATCGGGGTCGCGAACCACGTCGCCCATTTGAACCGTTCGCGGGCCTGGGCCGGGTGGAGTGAGGGGGGCGCCGTCGGTGCGCATCAGGCCTTCCACCTCGTCCCTGGTGAAGATGACGGGCTTCTCGCCCATCTTGGCCACTTCCACGCGAATTACGCGGTTGCCATTGATGCGAATGAACTCGACGTTCTTAGGCGGCTGGCCGTAGATCCACTCCTCGAACGGCATTTGGCCTTCCATCTCCCGCGATTTGGCTTCCGGCTGCCCTTTGGCGTAGAGAACCATCTCGGTGCTCATGCCCACCATTACGTGATGGTTGAGAATGGCGTCTTTGAGAGGTTTCGGCAGGGTGTCGGTGAAGGCCTGAATAGGCGTCTTGACGTCGAACGAAATGAGCGGAGCGAGGAGCGCTTTAACCTGGGCTCCGGTCAATTCGGGAACATGGTCTTGAAAAGTGAGCGTGAGCCGCGAACCAACCTGCCCCTGACCGTTGTCCTGCGCCACGGGACTCGTGCCTCCCCCCATTCCGCCGCCAATCTGAATGTGGCGCAAGAAGCGGTGTTTGGGGTCCGGCCCGCCGTTCAGCTCGAAGATCATCTTCGAGCGTTCGAACTTGATCTCGGTGACTACCAGCCGGTCCCCCGGCTTGGCGGACATCCCTTCCTTTACAACCTGGTCCAGGTATTTTTCGCCGGCCGGCTCCAATTTGCCATTGGCCGCCAGCGCCAGCCCTTTGTGCCCGCGGGGAAAGGGCCGCATGGCAAAGCCCTGCTCCGCCTGCATGAGCCGAATGAGTTCGAGGCGCGTTTTGGCGTCGAGTTCCGACTTGGTCAGTTCGACATTTGTTGGCGTGATCTGCTGATATCGCCGGTCAACGGCCGAGCCTTTCCCATCAGTGCCGGCATTGCCATGCGAATCGATGGTTATAACCTGCGCCGCAGCGACTCCGGCTACAAGAAAGATCGCGGCAGCGCAACGAATCGCAGCCCGGCAAAAAGCCGATGATTGCTTGGCGTTGGCTTGCGTTGCGTGAAAAGGACGCGTTTGCTGAAGGGACAATCGCCGGTTCATGGGAGCCTCCCATGCGTGCTTACTGCATTAAGGAAACGATAGCCTCGTTTGTGAACAAATGGCAAATTCAGGCGGGACGAGAGACGAAGGGAAGCCGAGCAACCCCTTTGCTACAAATGGGATTCGATGGCACTGTCGGGCGGTTGGTTTTCCGGTGCAGCGGTTGGCGGTGCGGTGGCCAGGAAGATCTGGACTAATGGTGGAGTAATGGGCTCGGCCGGCCCCATGGCGGCCTGGTGCTGACTGCGCGCGGCGGCGTCAAGATCGACGGGAATGCCTCCCGGAACAATGAGCGGCGCATTGTAGCGGAAATTCAAATCGCGGGTGACTCGGAACAGCACCGGGAGAGCGGCAAAAAGCACAAAGAACGTAACCCAGCTATTGTCCAGCCCGTACCCTCCGCCGGTAAGCCAGAAGGGCCCCATGGGATCTCCCTGCACGACCGGCGAATGGTTGTTAACGCCGGAAACGGCCAGTCCGAAGACAAGGGCTCGGCTGGCCTTCCATCCGAAGTTGAGCCCCCAGCTCAGCCATAAGGCCCGGGAGCGCAGATAAGCAGTTGAAAGCAGCAGGCTGAGCGCAACCGATACTGCAACGCTGGCGCGGCTTGAGCCAGGCAACAAGGCTTGCACAATGGCATAGAAAGCCGCGAAGCCCAGCGCCGCTCCCAGCGGTCCCACAGCATGGGCAAAGCGCTGAAACCCGTAGCCTCGAAGGGCAATCTCTTCAGCCAACGCGGCCAGTGCGAAGAAGGCGAAATCGGCCAGCAACCAACCCCAGGCGGAAGGTTGGGTAGAGAGAAGGATGGCAATGCCGCCGCCGGCGACAAGGGGAAGGACGCACACAGCGGTAAGCGCCCAACCCACGGCCAGACCCAAGCCGGCTTCGGTAGGCCAGCCTGGACGCCGCGGGAGGCCTTGCGCGCTGATTGGATGCAACTCGCGGTCGAGTACAAAGCCCATTCCCGCATAGCCCATCAAGAGCAGGAAGACAAGCATGGCCTGCTCTACAAGCGGAAACCATTGGTCGCTTGCGAGCCCTTCAGCCCCGTGCCTGGCCAGCGACCGGGCAAGGAAAAAGTAGAGGACCGCGGCGACAAATTGAATGTAGGCGCGAAAACGGCCCCCGCCTGGCTGTGCTGAACTCATCGGGATTCACCTGGCGAGAGGAAAGCGGTCCGCCGACGGAGCGCACCTGCTGTGACGTTGGAGTTGCCAGACAGCTCAGCCGACCTTTGCGCCAAAATAATCAACCTTCCGTGTAGAACTGCGCGATGTTACGGAATTTCTCCTGGCGCGCGGCCACAAGGGTGTCAATGGGCGTCGCCATCAATTCGGACAGGTGCTTCTTCAACACGGTTCCCAGCAGGCCGAGGCCTGCGTCTCGGTCGGCGTGAATGCCCTCCGGCGGTTCAGCAACAATTTCATCCACGCAGCCCAAGGATGCAACTTCTGGCGCGGAGATCCGCATGGCTTCGGCGGCCAACTGCTTGTATGCCGCGTCCCGCCACATGATGGCCGCGCAGGATTCGGGCGTGATGACGAAGTAGAGGGCATTCTCCAGGATCAATACTTTGTCGCTGACGGCCAAGGCCAGCGCTCCGCCCGATCCACCTTCGCCACTGATGACAGAAATGGTTGGCACGCGCAGGCGGGACATTTCAAGCAGGTTCCGGGCAATGGCCTCGGCCTGGCCTCGCTCCTCGGCGCCCAGGCCTGGGAAGGCGCCCGGCAAGTCGATCAAGCTGATTACAGGCCGGGAAAACTTCTCCGCAATTTTCATGCAGCGAAGCGCCTTGCGATATCCCTCGGGGTGAGGCATGCCGAAGTTGCGACGCACACGATCTTTGGTGCTGCCGCCTTTGCGATTGCCGATGACCATGACTTCGTCGTCGCCCAGGCGCGCCATTCCGCACGCCACGGCCTCGTCGTCGCCATAGGCACGATCCCCGTGAATCTCGCTGAAATCGGTGAAAATTCGCTCGATAAAGTCCATGGGGTAAGGCCGCTGGGGATGCCGCGCCCGTTCGATTTTGATCCACGCAGGCGATGCGGCCTGCGCTTGAATGGAGATCCCTGTTTCCTGTTCGCTCATCGGCTCCTGATACTACTCAACATTAGCGCACTCGAACCATCAATGGTGATTTTACGGGGTGCGGGCACTGGGGACAAATGGATGTCCCGGTCGCGGACCGGTTAGCAGCATCAAATGCTCTGAATCCTTTAAAAACAGGGGACGGTTTTGTAGTTGATCAAAGGGTAGGCCACCCGCAGTTTGCAAAAACGGTGGAGAACCTCATAGATGTGCAGATCCATCGTCGATGAGCCCCAGGTCTGAAAATCCAGACCTGGGCCACCCGATCATTTTTGGACCGTCAGACCCGGGCCACCCGCCTGCCTAAGACCTTACCTCCACTCAGTGTGCGGGATTCGCGTGGGTTGCTCTTTGCGCGGCAAGACGGCTTACGGTTTCGCCTTGCTTGACCATCTCCATTACAGAAAGGCCCTTCTCGGCTAGCGCTCCGGTGGGGCAGCCTTGAACGCACTTGCCGCAGCCGGTGCAGTTCTTCGCGTGGCCCCAATCGTCCATCAGGTCGCTTACTATCTTGGAACGAATGCCGCGCGAGGCGACCTCCCACACATTTGCGCCTTCTACCTCGGCGCAGACGCGGACGCAGCGCGTGCATAGGATGCAGCGATTGTGATCGAGAATGAAGCGGGGGTGCGTCATGTCGACGGGCAAGCGGGGATTGTTGTAGGGGTAGCGAACATGGGTTACGCCGAGGGACTGAGCCAGCGATTGAAGCTCGCAATGGCCGTTGGACACGCAGGAGGAGCAGATGTGGTTGCGCTCGACCAGCAGCAACTCGACAGCCATCTTGCGGTAGAGCGTGAGTTTTGCCGAGGAGGTCTTGATCGACATCCCTTCCTGAATGGGAGTGGTGCAGGCGGGGAGCAGGCGATCGGTACCGGCAAGCTCGACCATGCATACGCGGCAGGCTCCTACCGCGCTAAGCCCTTTCAGGTAGCAGAGCGTCGGAATCTTCTTTCCGTTGGCGCGGGCCGCCTCCAGGATGGTTTCCCCTTCGTGTGCGCTGACCAGTTCGCCATCAATGCGAACAGAGATCGATTTATTCGGCAACTCGGCGCTCCTTTCTCATTCGGCACATGTCAATCTGCGCCTACGGTAGCTCTTAAATCGCAGCGTAGGCAGCGGCGGCACTCTTCGAGGGCCTCCGCGGCATCGAGGCCCGCAACAACTTCCTGCTGCGAGCGAACGCGGATCTCGGCGGGCACGTCGTGTCCGGCGTGACGGCGGCTGAGACTCGGTTCTCCCGGGGCTTGACGGCTATATTCGAATTGCGGCATGAGCTGCTCCCAGCGGTCTTCTCCCATGAGGCGCTCGTCCATTTTGCGCGCCGCCTGCTTGCCGCCGCCCATGGCGTTAGAGACGTTGGACGCGCCGGTGATGACGTCGCCGCCGGCGTAGAAGTTGGAACGGCTGGTCTCAAGGGTGAAGCGATCTACGACGATCGTGCCTTCGTCCTTGAGGGCCAGGCCGGAGGCGCGGCAGAAGTCCTGATCAAAGGTCTCGCCCACGGCAAGGATCACGCTGTCGCATTCAAAGCGCTGCACCTCGTCGGTGGGGATGGGCCTTCTGCGGCCGGACTTGTCGTATTCGCCGAGACGGGTTTTGACGATCTCGATGGCCTTGACGTTGCCGTCGGCATCGCCGAGAATGCGGTGCGGCGCGGCCAGGAAGACGAATTGGACACCTTCGTCCTCGGCGGCTTGGATCTCTTCGTCGATGGCGGGCATGTCCTTGCGCTCGCGGCGATAGAGTATGGTGACGCGGGCGCCCTTGCGCATGAGGGTCCGAGCGGAATCGACGGCCGCATTGCCGCCGCCGATAACCGCGACTCGCTTTCCCATCGTGTCCAGTGCGCCGCGTGCAACGGCCTCAAGGAACGGAAGGGCCGGGGAGACGTTTTTCAACTCTGTGCCGGGAAGATAGAGCCAGGATTCCTTCCAGGTTCCGATGGAGAGAAATGCGGCATCGAACTGGGTGGCCAGTTCGTTGAGAGATATGTCGAATCCGACCCGGGTGTTGAAGGCGATTTTTACGCCGACGCCCTCGATCAGGTCGAGCTCGCGGCGCAGCACGGACTTGGGCAGTCGGTACTCGGGAATGGCAAAGCGCAACATGCCGCCGGCTTCGCTGCGCTCCTCAAAGACGGTGACGTCGTGGCCGAGCATGGCCAGGTAGAAGGCTGCGGTGAGGCCCGTGGGGCCGGCTCCGGCGACGGCGATCTTGCGCCCAGTCGCTGCCAGGCGGCGAGCTTTGATCCGCTGTAGCATCGGCTCAAAGCGGGCTGATTGATAGACCTCGTCGGCGAGGAAGCGATGCACCTCGCGCATGTTCACGACCTCATCGAAGGATTGGCGGCGGCACCGGTTGTCGCAGGGGTGCTGGCAGACCCTGCCGGTGGAGGCGGGCAGCGGATTGTCCATGATGACGGACTCGAAGGCATCTTCAAGCCGGCCTTCCTGGTAAAGCTCAAGGAAGCGCGGGATGTTCATGCGCAGCGGGCAACTGTTTTCGCAAGGCGAGAGAGCGAGTTCCTGGCAGACACCGGCGCGGCAACGGTGGGCGACGATGTGGTCCTCGTATTCCTCGCGGAAGTGGCGGATGGTAGTGAGCACTGGATTGGGGGCAGTTTGCCCGAGACCGCAGAGCGAGCACTCGCGGATCATCCGGCCCAGTTCATCGAGGAGGGCCATGTGATCGGGGATTCCGCTGCCATCCGTGATGGAATTGAGTATGCGGAGCGCCTTGTTGAGCCCGACCCGGCATGGGACGCATTTGCCGCAGGACTCGGAGTGGGTGAACTCGATGAAGTAGCGGGCCACGTCGACCATGCAGTTGTCTTCGTCCATGACGACCATGCCGCCGGAGCCCATGATGGAGCCAATTTGCGAGAGGCTTTCATAGTCCACGGGAGTGTCGAGCATGTCGACGGGAATGCAACCGCCAGAAGGCCCGCCCGTCTGCACCGCTTTGACGTGGCGGCCGGCAGCGGCGCCTTCTCCAATGTCGTAGATGAAGCTCTTGAGCGGCGTGCCCAGGGGCATTTCAACGAGGCCGGTGTTCTGGATCTTGCCCACGAGAGAAAAGACCTTGGTTCCGGGGCTCTTGGCGCTTCCGGTTTCGCCAAACCAGCCTGCTCCGCGGCTGACGATGGGCGGAATGTTGCACCAGGTTTCGACATTATTGATGTTGGTCGGCTTGCCCCATAATCCCTTTTGAGCGGGAAAGGGCGGGCGGGGGTGCGGACGGCCAGCGTGGCCTTCAAGCGAAGCGATGAGTGCCGTTTCTTCGCCGCAGACAAAGGCTCCCGCGCCCTGCACGAGGTCGATATTGAAGTTGAATCCGCGGTCCAGGATATTCGCGCCTAGCAGACCGTATTCGCGGGCCTGCTCTATAGCTCGGGTCAGGCGGCGCACGGCCAGTGGGTACTCGGCGCGCACATAGACGATGCCCTGGGTTGCGCCCATGACGTAGGCGCCGATGATCATGCCCTCGAGCAGCGAATGTGGATCGCCTTCAATCTCGTTGCGATTCATGTACGCGCCGGGATCGCCTTCGTCCGCGTTGCAGATGATGTACTTAGTGTCGGCTTTGGCCTTGGCGAGGAAGTCCCACTTGTTGCCGGTAAGGAAGCCGGCTCCGCCGCGCCCGCGCAGGCGCGATGCCTTGATCTGCTCGATTACGGATTCCGGCCTTCCGTCGATAAGGACTTTGTACAGGGCTTGATAACCGCCGACTGCGATGTATTCCTCGATGTCGGAAGGATTGATCAATCCGCAGTTGCGCAGAACGATTTTCTTTTGGCCTTTGAAGAAGGGGATGGAATTCCACGCCGGGATTTCGGGGTTGCCCTGGCCATACTTTACGTGACCTGTAATGTGATCCCATTCCTCGATTTTGCAATAGAGGAGATCGGCGGGCATGGTTTTTGCGGAGAGACCCTCGAGAATGCGCGCGGCATCGTTGGCTTGCACTCGCCGCAACATGAGCAGCGGATTTCCAGGAAGGCGTACGTTGACCAGCGGCTCCTGGAAACAGGAGCCGAAGCAGCCGGTTTCAGTAAGCAAAACATCGAGCCCGCTGCGCTGGATGGCTTCATTCAAGGCGTGATAGACCTCTTCCGCGCCATTGCCGCGACCGCAGGTTCCCATCCCGACCGCCAGGCGCGGGATGGCCGGCATGAGCTTGGCAAGGCCGGATTCGCGCACTGCGTTGAACCCGCCGATATCGAGAATTCGCGGCATTATTTCCTCCCCTGTGTCAACGCTTTCACTTCCCGCTGCAGTGTGCGTTCGTTCACGTGGCTGAGAATGTGGTGGTTTACTTCGACCACCGGAGCCAGTGCACATTGGCCGAAACAAGCAACAGTACGAATGGTGAACTTGCGGTCCGGCGTCGTGAGGGCTAGTTTGTCGGCGTCGTTTGTGTCGTCAAGATCGCCGCCGCTGAGGCCCAAATCGAGGCAGACCTTTTGTAGCAAATCGCGAGAGCCGCGCGTGTGACAGGCTGTTCCGCGGCAGACGCAGACCACGTTGTCGCCTTGCGGGTCGAGGTTGAAGAGCGCATAAAAAGTCGCGGCGCTATAAATGGTTGCCGGAGGAACGCCGGTTTCGTCGGCGATATAGCGCAGGGCCTCCATGGAAAGGTATTTGTGCGCGTTGGCGGCCTGGACAGCTTCGAGGATTCCCAGCAGGGCTCCGGGCCGGTCCCGGTGGTGGACAATGGCCTGGTCGATGGTCAGCTTTTCGTCCGCGCTCAGCACTTGATGGGCGACAGTCGGCATGAATTCTCCCTTCCAACTGCGGCATTGCCGCAAGGCAGCGTAGCGGCGCAATATCTTGATCGATTCGAGTCTGGATTCCCTGTGGGCACAAGAATGCGCAGTGGAGCACGTTCCTTGCGAAATTGAGAGGGCGACATGGGCCGGACCCTCCTCGCTTCTGGACCCCTTCCGGAGAGGAAAAAACTAGAAGAAAGCCTTCGCCATGGGTGACAGGTATGCGTGGCGAAATGGAGCGTGGGGCTTCGGATTTCAGCACCCCACGAAGAGAGCTCTCCCCGGAGAACGTCCGTGCGGAAGATTGAACCTCCGAGGAATCCTTCGCATGTGCCTCTCATCACATCTGAATGTGATAAGGGCGCGTGAGGGCCGGAAAACCCACACTGCGATACGTCTTGTGGCGACGATAAGTTATTCTTTTTAAATCCTTTGGCTAGGTAGCGGGTCCACTTTTTGCATCCGGCTTCGGCGCCGGCGCTATAGGGTTCGGCGGTGCAGTTGGCGGCGGTTCGGTGGCTGCTTTCTGAGGTTCTTCGGTCGGCGCTTCAGTGTCTTTCGAGGTCACTTCCGTTTCGTCGGCTTCGGCGGCCGGGCCTAGAAGGATATCGACGCGATAGGCTGCGGACTCCGCAGTAGCCAGAGCTTCTTCGACGGTTTTGCTCATCTCCGCGACAGCAGAGCGACTGGGAGAAGGCTCGCCCGCGAGGCGGAGCAGAGACGGCATGAGCAGCCACCAGAGCAGTTCCTCATACTTTTCCCGAATCAGATAGGCGTGGCCCTTGGCCTCGTGAACCCCGGTGAGCCAGCGTACGTCGGGATCGCGCCATAGGGTTGGGGAAAGGGCGATCTTCTCGTCTTCGACGACGGGTGTGGCCTCGGAGGATTCTTTCGATGTGGTTCCCTCAGGGGCTGAAGCCCTTGTTGATTCGGCAGGCGTATCGGCACGACTAAAGTCTTGCGCTGTTACAGAGCCTGTCTGCTCCGCAACATGGGAAGCCGGTTTTGATTCGGCTGGGGATTCGGGCGCTTTCGATGCGTGTCCGTCAGGGGCTGAGGCTCCTTCAGACACGGCTGATGCATCGGCACGACTGAAGTCGTGCCCTGTTACAGAACCGGTATTTTCCGTAACAGGAGGAGCCGGTTCCGGCTCCTGCTTACCAACTCCGGCACCGGTGAGAAGGACGACTTTGATGCGGGCGGCAACGCGCCAGCCTTCTTCGTTTTCAAATCCGAGAGCGGCGAAGGCCTCTGCAAAAGGCTCGCGCAGGCGGAGCCGGTCAAAGAGGTCCAATGCAACATGTTCAGGGTTCTCCGGGTCGATGGACTCCGCCAGCAACTCGAGAGCGCACCAACCAAGCACCGGGCCCCACATGGCAGTGGCAGTAAGATGCGGGCTGAGGCTGGGAAGCACGCGACGGGCGGCAACGGTCCATGGCGCGGGAAAGAGCTCTTCAATGCCGGGAATGCGCATGGCGGCGCGCATACGTTCGCGGAAGGCGGGGCCCAGGAGGCCGGGATTCGCCGAATTTGCCGCGGTCTTGTTCTCGGCGGCCGCGCGCGAGGCATAGGCTGCCTGGGCGACACGGAGGAAGACTTCGCAACGCTCCCATGCCTGCTGGAAGAATTCGTTGCGCACCAGTTCGATTTTCTTCTTCTTTCCGGCTAAAGCTGCGCCCGCGGCCATGGGACGGGGTTGCTCCGCCAGGTCGGCCAGCAAGCGCACCAAGGCTGGATCAAGCTGCGAGCGGAGCGCATCGTGTACCGGCCGCAATTCCAGGTTGACGAGCGCATCCTCCAGGTTGGGGACACCGCGGCCGTTAAGCTGGTCACAGAGGCGGTCCCAGGGCTTATCGGCCGTAGCATACAATTCGCGCCAATCGAGAAAAACGTGGCAGTGGTAGGCATGCAGATCGAGGGTGAAGCCGCGCTCGGCAAGGTCGTTGGCCCGGCGCAGAAATTCGAGGCCGGTGAGCGAGTCGCGCCATGCCAAGATGGTAGCCGGACCAGCATTGAGCCCGAGGCCCTCCATGAGGCGCTGCTGGCGAAGCTGAGCCACCCCCTTGTCGGCGTAAGCCGCGGAAAAGTCGATGGTGCCGTGCGTTGTGCCGTAACGGTTGTTGTAGACGACGAGGGCGCGCTCGCTGCCGCTACGGTTGGAGTAAGCAAAGACGCTCTCGTCTACGGAACCGTTGTCTTGAAAGAAATCGTAGAGGCGGAAGTTGGCGCTTTCGGCAAAGAGCCAGCGGCGCTGCAACAGGGGGGCGATTTCGCGCTCGTGGCGCTCCACCAGCCACCGGTCGGGAGTTTCGTCATAGCGGGGCCTGCGGTACTCCATGCCGTACTTCTCGGTAAATCCCTCGATCTGGCCGTGGCCGAACATGGGCAGGCCGGGCAGGGTGGCCATTAACGCGGCAACACCGAAACACTTGTCGCCCTTGCCAAACTGGTCGATGGCGGTGCGCTCATCGGGATTGCTCATGAAGTTGACGTAGCGCTTCATGATGTCGGGGTCGAATTCAAGGGTGTTCTTGATGACCGAGCGGTACTTGGCGTTTTCCTCGTCGCGCAGCATGACCATGAAGGCGCTGTTGTAGACGCGATGCATACCCAGGGTGCGAACGAAGTAGCCTTCCATGAGCCAGAAAGCTTCGGCCAGGAGCAGAGTCCCTGGGACCTCCGCGGCTACCCGGTCCACCACTTCGCGCCAGAATTCATGCGGCATGCAGCGGTCGAACTCGGCCTGGCTCATTCCGTTTTCGGCACGGGAGGGAATGGCGCCACTTGCACCCGGCCCGGGAAACCAGAGGCGATGGAAATGCCGCTTGGCGAGAGTCATGGCGGCATCGAAACGGATGACGGGAAACAGGCGCGCCACGTGCAGGATGGTCTGGATGACTTGTTCCCGAACGGCGGGGTTCAGGTAATCGAGTTGGGCGGTATCGTTCCAGGGGAAGCTGGTGCCGTCGTTGCCGTGGTATATGTAGCGAGTTTCGCCGCTGGCGCGATCACGACGCCGGAAGACAACGGCGGCATCGGACTGGTCGAAGTAATGGTCTTCGATCTTGATCTCTACGCGGCCGTCCTGAGAGACATCGGGACCATTGAAGCTGTAGGCGGGGTAAGGGCTTTCCTGGCGCGAGATGAACCAATCGGGATGCTCGACAACCCAGGGGGAATCGATGCCCATGTGATTGGGCACCATGTCGCTTGCCAGGCGTACGCCGTGGCGGTAGCAACGATCACGGAGGTTGATGTAGGCAGACTCTCCGCCCAGGTCGTCGGCGATTCTGTAGTCGAAAAGCGAATAGGCCGAGGCCACGGCGTCGGGGTTTCCGCAAAGCTGCTTGATCGTCCTGGAGGCGCGGCTGCGCTCCCATACACCGATGAGCCACAGCGAGTTGAGCCCGCGATTCGCCAAGGTCGCGAGTTCCTCATCGGGAATCTGATCCAGACGATAGATGTCGCGATGGTATTGCTTGCTCAACTGTGCCAACCATACGTAGGTGCTCTTGGCGATGAGAACAGTGTTGGGCATCCACGCGGTATCGGGGCTGAACTTCTCATATTCATGCGCGTCGGCAGCGCCGAATACCGGTACCTCCGCGGTGCTGACATCGGAAGGCCACTGTTGGCGGCCGCTGTCGCGGCGTTTGGCCTCTGCGGCCTCAGGAGAATTGAACTGCATCCAGATGGCCAGTTCTTCCTCGTGCAGAATCTCTCCGGCGATGAGCAGAAGCCGCTCAAGGCTCTCGCCGAGCAACGGCTTCCACAGGCGGCGAATGAGGGCTAGCTGGTCGGCAAGGGAGCGGGGCGCTCCAATCGATGGCGCCCGGAGTAGCTCCAAAAGGTTCACAGGCTTGGCGCCAGGCAGTGGAATCAAAGGGCGCGTGGCGAAGTAATCCGGCAGTTGCTGGGTGAGCTGGCGGTACACCGTCTTTTCGGCGAGGGTCTTTTCCTCAAAGAGCTCCTCGAATGGCTGGAAGGCCTGGTTGCGGTTGGCGGTCCACAACAGCATTATTTCTTCGAGAGCGGCAGCCCGATGGGGGGTTCCACCGGTCGCGCCCGCCAGCCACTGCCGGGGCGTTTCCTGCCCTCGAATCACCGAAATGCCGGGAAACTGCTCGACAAAGGTGAGGAGCATCGAGTCGAGCTCTTCGGCTCCAACCTTGGAGGCGAACCAGTCGAGAGCGCTGGTCATGACCTCGGGATCGAGTTGCTCGCGATATCGAGCCATCAGGACGTGACTGGCTTCGTCGATAAGCCCCATGGCGTAGAGTTGGCCGGCATGAACCGCGAGCTCAGGGTGCTTTTCGACGTCCCGCACCCGGTTCATGCGATAAGCGAACTCCCGGCAAGCGGGCATGTTGGCAAAGACGACGTTCCCTGTGTACGAAAAGAGCGACTCCGCGAACTGGTAGCGTTCACGCGCCTGCCGCGAAATGTGGAATTCCATCATAAGGAACCGATCTCTCCAAAACTATCCTGTGACTCTGATGCGGCCTGGCACAAGGTTGATGGCCACGCTCACACGCAGCGACGACATATTGGGAATGCTGGACTGTTGTCTACCTTGCGCGTTTGGTCGCCGGACTTCTCTCTGGGTTAATGACCATGCCCTCCAAAACGATACCTTATTCGGCACTCCCTTAGTGCAGCCAATATACTTGGTTGAAGCCCAGTCTCCGCCGATGATTCACGGCCTCGATGTAGCCGGGGGACCTCGCCTCATCCAGTATTGCAGCGTACCCGATGTAAGGACACAACGAATGTCTGCCTCCAATCAGGTTGATCGTACCGGCACGAAGCCCTCCCTAGTTGGCCAGGTCCCCGGCTTGGCTTACCTGGTCAGCACCTATTCCGGGGTGTCAATGGTTTTTGTCTCGCGGGAAGTTCTGCAACTTCGCGAGTTGGGCTTTCGCATCGACGTTGCATCCATCAACCCGCCGGACCGTCCTATCAGCGACTTGACAGCCATGGAAGCCGCAGAGGCAAAGCGCACTTACTGCATCAAAGCCGATGGGATGGCAGCGGCAATCGTCGCCCACTTGCGGACAGCGGTGAAAGAACCTCGTGGTTACTTCCGCGGATTTCTATGGGCGGTGAGGCTCGGAGTTTTCGACCTGAGGCGGCTTTTTTTCAACCTCATGTATTTCACTGAAGCATTGATGGTCGGCACGTGGATGAAGCGAAAACAGCATCGTCACCTTCATGTCCACCTTGGGTCCCAGGCTGCCACGGTTGGTCTTTTTGTGCACCATGTCTTTGGTTTTGGTTTTTCGATTACGTTTCACGGTCCCGATGAGTTTTACGATGCCAAGGGCCAATATCTCGAGCAGAAGATTGCAGCAGCGGATTTCATTTGCTGCATCAGTTCCTTCGCCCGCAGCCAGCTCATGATGCTCTCGCCTTATGCCCACTGGGATAAGTTCATCGTATCTCGGGTGGGAATCGATACGCAGGTGTTCTCGCCCCGGCCCGGCAGCCTTCCACGGAATTACTTCGAGATTCTTTGCATAGGCCGTTTGACGCCTGCCAAGGGACAGCACCTGCTGATTGAGGCGGTGGACCTTCTTGAACGGCAGGGCCGTCATGTAAGGCTTCACCTGGCAGGCCAGGGGCCCGATGAACCCTCGCTACGAGAACATGCCGCGAAGATTGGGAATCCCTCCTGCTTGGTGTTTGAAGGGCCGGTGGACCAGGATGGGATATGCGCACTTTATGCTGCGGCGGACTTATTCTGTCTCCCCAGTTTTGCGGAAGGAATTCCGTGCGTCTTAATGGAAGCGATGGCAATGGAGATTCCGTGCGTGACAACTAACATCACAGGAATCCCAGAGTTGATCCGCGATGGAATCGACGGCTTGCTGGTGGCGCCTGCAGACCTCGATGGGTTGGTCGAGGCGTTGGCAAAAATGATGGATGACCAAAGCCTGCGAAAACAAATCGCGAAGAATGGACGAATTCGCATATTGGAACGGCACGATCTGCGACGCAATGCGGAAGAGTTGGCTGCGATTTTCCTGGAACGCGCAAAGGGCTAATCCAATGCCTTGTGGAAGCGAAGAATGGCAATGGTGAGCAGGCTGAACGCGAGCCCTCCCATGGCGGCCATCTGGGGCCAGAGAATGTCCATTCCCACTCCTTTGAGATATGTACCGCGAAGGACGATTAGAAAATAGCGCAACGGGCTGAGATAGGTGAGGTATTGCATCCACTGCGGCATTGTGCTGATGGGAAATCCGAAGCCTGAGAAACTTACCGCCGGCATGATAAAGAAGAAGGCTGTTACCATTGCCTGCTGCTGAGTAGATGAGATTGTGGAGATCAGCAAACCCACGCCCAGCATGGAGAGTAGGAAGAGGACCGAGCCGGCGAACAGATCCAATAAGTGGCCGCGAAATGGGACTTGGAACCACAGCGAGCCGACCACTGCGATGAGCGAGACATCGAAGAGGCCAATCAAGAAGAAAGGTAGAGTCTTGCCGAGGATAAACTCCGCAGGACGGATGGGCGTGACCATGATTTGCTCAAGGGTGCCTATCTCGCGTTCGCGGACGACTGCGAACGCAGTTAGCGTGATTACCAATACGAGGGTCAGGCTGCCGATAATCCCGGGGATAAAGAACCAGCGGCTCCTCAGGTCGGGGTTATACCAAGGACGCGCTTCAAGTTCGACTGAGGGCATAACTTCGATGAGTTGGGGCGCGATTCGACCAATGCGGTCCTTTTGGTAATCCCGGGCAAAGTCCAGCGAGATTTGAGTTATATAACCGCTGGCAATCAGCGCTGTGTTGGAGTTAGTGGCATCCACGATTACTTGCAACGGAGCGGCCTGGCCCTTGCGCAGATTCCGGGCGAAACCGGCGTGAATCTCGATGCCTACAGTTGCCTTGCCCTGCTCGATGAGATCACCAATCTGACTTAAGCCAGTAAGTTGACGCTGTACGTCGAAGTAGGGGCTCGAGGTAAATCGCGAGATCAGTTCGCGGCTTTCCTGGCTGTGGTCCAGATCGAGCACAACGGTAGGCACATGATGAATCTCGTAAGTGGCGGCGTACCCAAAGACGAGCATTTGGACGATAGGAGGGCCGAACAGGATAAACCGCGTTCTCTTGTCGCGGAAGACCTGGATGAATTCCTTGATCAACATCTGTTTTAGGCGGCCCAGCATATGGTCTTCTCTCCTTTACGCCAACCTCTTGTGGAACGAGCGAATGGCGAGCAGCGCCAACACAAATGCAAATAGTGCCAGGGGTACGAGATCGGCGTAGAGCAAAGCTGCCGGCGTTCCCTTGAGGAATATCTTCTTCAGGACTGAGACATAGTAACGCGCGGGGAGAATCCGCGTGAACCATTGCAGGGCTATAGGCATTTGCTCGATCGAGAACAGGAAGCCGGATAACAAAAAGGCCGGAAGAAAGGTAACAAGCAATGCGATTTGACTTGCGGCAAACTGGTTCTTTGCGAGGACCGATATCAGAAATCCCAGCGAGAGTACCACGACCAGGAACATCGCTGAACTAACGAGCAATGTAGTATACGAACCTCGAAATGGAACGCGGAACCAATAGAGTGCGATGACGGCAGAAACAATCACGTCGAACATGCCAAGAACGAAATAGGGCACAAGTTTTCCGAGCATTATTTCCATGGCGCTTACGGGAGTCGAAATCAGTTGCTCCATGGTGCCGCGTTCCCACTCGCGTGCGATGGTAAGAGATGTGAGAAACGCGCCGATGACCGACATGACCAAAGCCAGCACGCCTGGAATGATGAATGCGCTGCTTTCAAGATCCTCGTTGTACCAGGTGCGGGTTTGTACGTTGATGGGAGCAGGCTGAACAGAAAAGCCACGCTGACGAAGCCAGTTAACCTGAATCTCCGATGAATAGCCTTGAATCACAGCCTGTGAGTAGGCGATAAGCACATTGGCCGAGTTATCGTCCGTAGCGTCGACTAGCGCCTGAATCTGCACGGGACGCCCGTCGCGGAGGCGCTGTGAGAAATCCCACGGAACTACGAGCCCCATCTTGGCGCGACCATCGTCGAGAGCTCGAGTTAGCTCCGGATAACTGTTTACAGTGCGGACGATGTGGAAGTATTCGCTGACTTCGAATCGCTTCAAGAGGTCCTGGCTCTGTTGGCTGCCCTCGCGGTCAAGCACATAAACAGGGAGTCCCTTGAGGTCGAGATTCACGCCGTAACCAAACAGCATGACCAAGATCGCCGGCATGACGACGACGATCATCAGGCTTCTGGGATCGCGCAGAATCTGCACAATCTCCTTTTTGGCCACGGCCAGCAAGCGAGTGAAGCTCATGCCTTGTGCCCCTCTCCTGCTTCTTGCGCGGTTGTCAAAGATACGAATACATCTTCGAGGCTGGGACGAATCCTCTCGATGCGGCCGACATTGATTCCATGGTCGGCAAGATACTTTTGAAGTTTCGGCATGGCAGCCTCGGCGTCATTTACAACCAGATGCAGAGCATTGCCGAAGACAGCAGCATCCATAACATCCGGAGCGGATTGCAAGAGTTCCACCGCTTTGCCAAGCGAGTCGCACTCAACCAAGAGCAACTCACCTTTCATGCAGTCGCGTTTCAACTCCGAAGGCGTTCCCAGGGCCACGATCTTGCCGCGAAAGATCAACGCGAGGCGGTTACAATATTCTGCTTCTTCCATGTAATGCGTAGTTACAAAGACAGTGACGCCTTCACCGGCCATCTGGTGAATGAGATCCCAGAACTGGCGGCGTGTAATGGGATCGACACCGGAGGTTGGTTCGTCGAGAAAAATGACGGGCGGCTTGTGCAGTACGGCGCAACCCAACGCGAGGCGCTGCTTCCATCCTCCCGGAAGAGTGCCGGTGATGAGGTTTTCCTGCCCCCGGAGACTCGACATATCGAGCGCCCAATCGATTCTTTCTTTAAGATTCCGAGATGGCACGCTATAGAGGCCGGCGAACAGGCGGATGTTTTCGATCACCTTGAGGTCGTTGTAAAGAGAAAACTTCTGCGACATATAGCCTATGTTCTGGCGGACCGCTTCCGGTTTGCGGCCAACGTCAAATCCGACAACCGTTGCGCGGCCCGATGTAGGTTTCAACAGCCCACAGAGCATGCGAATTGTAGTGGACTTACCCGCGCCATTCGGACCTAGAAAGCCAAATACCTCGCCTTTTCTAACCGCAAGATCCACTTGATCGACGGCCACAAAAGCGCCGAACCGCTTCACCAGTTTCTCCATCACGACTGAATTCACTTGTTCAGACATGAGTAGGATCTCCAATGCTGACGGCATTCACGAATAGATCCTCTATTGTCGGAGACACTTGTTGAATCACGTCGAATTGCACATTTGCGTTCTTCAACAACGCTTCAAACTCAGGGATGCGCCGAGCGGCATCATCTACCACCACATGCAGGCCGTCGCCAGTGAGCACCAGGCTGGACACTCCGTTGGCATGATCGAGTTGGACGCGCAAGCTTCGCGGGTCAGAGGACGTTATGGACAAAACACCTTTTCCCATATTGGCCTTGAGGTTTGCCGGTGTGTCGCAGAAGAGCAGTTTCCCCTCATGCATGAGGGCGACGCGATGGCAGCGCTCGGCCTCATCGAGGTAAGCGGTGGAGGTTAGAATCGCCACGCCTTCGGAGATCAATTCATAGAGGATGCGCCAGAATTCGCGACGCGAGACGGGATCGACGCCGGTCGTCGGCTCGTCTAACAATAGTACTTTGGGGCGATGAATGAGAGCGCAGACCAGACCGAGTTTCTGCTTCATGCCACCGGATAGTTTTCCCGCAAGGCGCTTGCGAAATTCACTCATGCCGGCTGCCTCAAGCAGTTGCAAGGAACGCTCCTCGCGCCCGGACTTCTTTACGCCAAAGAGGTCCGCGTAAAAGCGGATATTCTCGTCAACAGTCAAATCTTCGTAAAGCCCAAACCGCTGCGGCATATAACTTAATGCGTGCTTGGCTCGCTCGGGGTTGCGCACCACATCGAAGCCGGCCACAGTGGCTGAACCTGCATCGGGAGGCATGATGCCGGCAAGCATACGCAAAGTGGTCGTCTTCCCAGCCCCGTCGGGACCTACCAGGCCGAAGATCTCTCCTTCACGCACGTCAAAGGTGAGAGAATCGACGGCACGGACTCCCGGGAAGCTCTTTGTGAGTCCCTGGGCGATGATCGCGGGCTGGAATTCGCCTGTCATTGCGAGGCCGGAGCGGTTGTCGATGAAGGCGCCTGTTGCGTTGGTGCGGCCAGTGCGATGTTAGCGTCGGCCGGCATTCCAGGTTTGAGTTCATGGTTGGAATTGTCGATATCAATCTTGATCCGGTAGACGAGTGTAACTCGCTCCTTGTAAGTTTGAACACTCTTGGGCGTGAACTCGGCGCTTGATGAGATGAATGAAATACGGCCATGGTACTGCTTGCCGGGATAAGTATCGGTTGTAACTGCGGCGTCCTGTCCCCAATGGATGCGGCCCAGATCGGTCTCGGCAATGTAGGCGCGCAGCCAAATGTGATCGAGGTCAGAGAGCGTAACCACAGGCGAGCCAGGCGAAACTACTTCGCCGAGTTCAGCCTGCCGCACAGTAATTACGCCGGCGGAAGGGGAACGCAGGATAGTGTAATCGAGGTTCACTCGCGACAGGCCCAGAGTGGCATTGGCCGCTTGAACATTAGCGTGCGCAATCGCGATATCTTCCCTTCGGCTGCCTTCGAGAGCCTGGTTGTAGCGTTGCTGCGCTGCCTGGAAGACCGCCTGAGTGCGCTTGACCGCGGTTGCCGCCAAGTCACGGTCCTGCCCCGACACTTCGTCTTTGGCGAAGAGCCGCTGGGCTCGGTCGCTGTCGAGTTTCTTCTGCTCCAAGTCGGCTTGAGTTTCGAGCATGGATTGCTGCGCTGCTTTCACTTCCTGTTCGCGGGTACCGGCGAGTGCAAGTGCGAGGTTCGATTCGCGCACACGAACACCGGCCTCATCGACGCGTACCCTCTGTTTATAGTCCGCATCTTCCAAGCGCGCCAGCAGGACACCTTGCTCCACCTGCTGACCTTCCTCTATTGGCAGTTCGACAATTCGGCCCGCGACTTTGAAACCTACCAGGCTCTCATGCGCTTCAATGTTGCCGGAGAGCGTGAGCTGGCTTACGACGGCCGGCTTCTTTTGAAGGTGCGGATAGAAATACGCACCGGCGGCAATCGCGGCGGCAAGGATAATCAAAACCGGAATAACTCGCTTCATAGCCTCTACCCTCGCAAGGAACCTTAACCTTCTCTAGGGATTAGTCAGAAACTGACCAATGTTCTTCTCTGTGTCGCCAAGGGCACGAGCAAGCGCAAACTTCGCGTCAACATGGCTTGATACGGCAAGGATGTAGTTTTGCTGCGCCCTGGCAAGTTCATCCTGAGCGGTAACCACTTCGACGTTGTTGGTCATGCCCTGTTGGAAGCGATCTTGCGCGAGTTCGAGCTCACGCTGCGCCAGATCTTGCCCTTCTTTGGCAACGGCTACCTGTTCGCCCGCAGACTCCAGGTTCAGCAGTACTTCGCGAACATTTTCATCGATTCCGCGCCGCATGTCATCGAGCAGGTCGTCGATGCGCTTGATCCGGCCGGCCAACTCCTGCGCCTCACCGTTGCGATCGTGATCGAAGACTGTGAAATCGATTTGCCCTTGAATCAGTCCTGTACCCTGAATGCCGCCGATGCTCCGTCCGATTCCACCGAGATTACCATTGATGCTGAACTTGGGATAATAACGCGCCTGGTTTGCACGCTGCTGCTCCAACAGGCCCTGTCGTTGGGCGGCAAGCGACAGGTAATCAGCGCGTGCGAGGAGCGCAGCAGGTACCAAGGCTTCGGCTTGGGGCTGGCTTAGGGGCATATAACGGAGCGGTTCCGCCAATTCCAACGGTGTCGACGGATTCATGCCCAGGTTGCGAGCAAGAGCCAGCAGCGATTGCTTGTACTGGTTTTGGGCAATCAGAAGCGCCTGTTTATCGTTAGCGAGCTGCACTTGCGCCCGTAACACGTCGACGCCCGTAGCAGTTCCAGTATCGTGTTTGTCCTTAGCCAGCTTGAAGAGCGTATTGGAGTCAGTTACACGCGAATGGGCCGCATCCACCCGGGCCGCGGCGGATTGCGCGTTGAGATAAAGGCCGGCAATCAATTGAACTACCATGTCGCGCGTGTCTCTGGAATCCAGCTTGCCGGCTTCGACAGCATGCTCGCTAGCCTTTAGTGCCCGGTGACTTGCCAGATCGACGATGTTCTGTTGAGCATAAATACGGACATCGTAGTTAGAAAACGGCCCAACTGTTTCCGGCAGGCCGGGAAACGATATACCGAATGCGCGCAGGTTGCGATTCTGCATGTTCGCGTACGTTTGAACTGTGGCGCGCGGCAGCAGAGCGGCCGACAAACGGCGCATGCGGGTACCTTCCGCCTCATCCACCCTGGTGCCGGCGACCAGGACTCCCAAGTTGGATTGCAGTGCTTTCTGAATCGCATCCTGCAAAGTGAGGCGATAAGGCGCCGGTTGCTGAGCGACGCCGATTACGCAAGGAACCAAGCCTGTAATCGGGCTCGCCAGCAACATGAGGGCCGAAATGCGGAGTTTGGATTTCATGGCTCCTGCTTCAGGGCAGTGACGGCGATTGCCCTCCAAAAGTGTTGAAAGCTGTCCTCGACGCATGCCGTTAGCGCGGGCT
>ODAK010002108.1_pt1 | contig 21060 bp, 20 predicted proteins | sample 1539591 | NCBI WGS metagenome assembly ODAK01 (sample SAMEA3539303, study PRJEB22396) | soil metagenome | biome: tundra; feature: field; material: soil | place: USA | collected 2010-05 | depth 0.15 m | reverse complement strand
AGACCTTTCTTGGTGCGGTCGGCGCCGGTGAAGGCTCCGCGCTCGTAACCGAACAACTCGCTCTCGATGAGCGAGCCCGGCAGGGCGCTGCACTCGACCGGCACGAAGGGTCTGTTCTTACGCGGGCTCTGGCTTTGAATGTAGCGGGCCATGACCTCCTTGCCCGTGCCGCTCTCCCCCAGAATCATGACGGTGGCATCGGTTGCGGCGGCCCGCCGGGCCTTGTCGGTCAATTCCAGCATGACGGCGCTTCGGCTCTGGGGATGGTCGGTTTCGCCGAGCGCCTCCAGCCTTCCTTTCAGCCTCTCGACCTCCTGCTCCAACTCGGCGTGAGAGAGCGCCCGCTTCACTACCAGCAGAAGATCTTCCCGCTTGAACGGTTTCTGTAGGTAATCGAATGCGCCGTTGCGCATGGCCAGCACGGCGCCCTCGACCGATCCGAACGCAGTGAGAAAAACGATGGGCAGGCCGGGATGCGCCTGGTGCAGCCGCGCGAAGACCTCCTCGCCCGACATCCCGGGCATCCGCATGTCCAGCAACACCAGGTCGGGCGGCTTTGCCAGCGCATCCGCCAGGCCCTTGACCGGATCGGCGTACGCCGTCACGGTGGTCTCGGGAAACTTCAGCATCCGCTGAATGTTCTCGCCCATCGCCGCCTCGTCGTCAATTACGAAGATGCGATTCACGATGGATTACCTCCGACAAACCAATGGTAGGGCTGGCCTCGCGTAAAGCGCGCCGGGGGTATCTCGACCACAAAACTGGCTCCGCCACCGTTCCTCTCTTCATACCACACGCGGCCGTCGTACATATCGAGGAGGCTGGCGCCCAAGAAGAGGCCGAGGCCGAGCCCGAGCCGCTCCCGTCTTGGACTCTGGGAGATGAACGGCTCGAACAGGTGTTCCCGCATACTCTCGGGAACGCCTGGTCCATTGTCTTCGATTCTGAGGACCACCTTGGCCCCCGCAGTGCGGTACGGTTCCAGCCGGATCCAGATCGTGGCGTCCTCACGCCCTTTGAGCGCGTCCAGGGCGTTGCTCAGCAGACTGCGGACCACTTCGCTCACCACATGCCCGGGCAGGTTGACGCGGGGGACATCGGCGATTTCCTGCACCAGTCGAACCCCCTGCTCATTCGCTGAAGACCGGAGCGCCGCTAGCGCATCTTCCAAGGCCTCGGACGGGGCCGAGGGGGCGAAGACCTCGCTCCCTCGCTCGCGCCGCAATGCCTGAAGCAGTGTGCGCGCGATGTTTCCCATGTAACGCATCTCCTTCAGCATCTGCTGGAGGTCGCCACAGAGCGCTGCGTCCGCCTGCCGTTCTTCGAGCAGCACCTCGATGCGGCTGGTCACGATCGCCAGCGGATTGTTGAACTCGTGCATGAAGCCGGCCGTGAATTGGCCCAGAAGCGCGAGTTGATGCGAAAGCCGGGCCTGCCGGTCCGCGGCCGACAGTTCTTCACGCAATCTTGCCGTTCGATAACGCACGCTCTCCAACTGCAGCTTCAGTTGTTCCGCCTCTTCCCGGGTATCCCTCGCCTCGGAGAGCGCGTGGTTACGCTGCCGGCGGGAAAGCAGGAGAGCCGGAAGAGGCGCCAGGGAACACGCGACAACCAAAACCAGGCTAGTGGCCAGAGCCGAGGGAGGCAGAATCCATCGCAGGATCCAGCAAAGCGGCAAAACCCAGACCCCGCTGAGCCAGAGCAAATGGCGCCGCCAGGTATTCGGGCGGCCGGGCGTGTTGTTTCCGCGCTGCTCTTCGAGCATATGGGCAGGTTGCTGCGATCCTGGCGCATTCTAACATGGCGCTTGCGACACCCTAGGGCGGCATCGAAATGGGTTGGTCCCGCAGCGCCTGCCGCCGCAGGATAAGGAACGATGTGCAAGTTGAGCACCGCGAATTCGGTTTAGGACCAACCCGCTCGCCTGACGAAACGTCAGTAGGCCGCCTGACATTTTGGCAGTCCACGGACCGCCGCTGTTCGCCGAATTCTCGAATTTCGGGCGTTTTTGTGTTTTTCCGACATGGCAGCGGACGTGCCTAGGTCCGTGGCTGTAAGGAGACCAAGTCATGGAAATGTTGCTGATGGGCGCCTGCTTGAGCTTGTTCGGGCTGGCAGTCACGTGTCTCGCGTTCGGCGCCGCGACCCGCACGGAAGAGCCTTCCCTCGCCGCGCAGCGCAAGCCGGAAGTTGCCAAGGCGGCTGCGGCGGCGCCGGCGCGGTTCTTCGTTAGCCCGGCGATCATCCCGGTGGCCGCGCACGCCCGGGTCCCACTGGAGGCGCTTCTGCTTCAGATCGAGAGCCATGTCCGCCTGGAACAGGCGGCCGCGGAATCGTTCCTCCAAACTCCGACGCCGGCTCTGCTGCACAGCAGAACCATCTCTCCGCTCGTGAACTGATAGGCGGCCTGCAATGACGAACGGACAGCCAGACCTTTTGATAGGACTTCCGCCCGACGAGGTGGACCAAGTCCTGTCGCTGGGCTCGCGAATCACCTTGACCAGCGGCGCGGAGCTGTTCCACATGGGAACGCCCGCCGACAGCCTATATCTCGTCTCCCAGGGCCGGATCAAACTGACCCTCCCTATGCAGATCCGCGGCCAGGAGCAGGATGTCTTTGTGGAAGAGCGGAGTCCCGGTCAAACCGTCGGCTGGTCCGCGCTGATTCCGCCGCACCAGTTTACGCTTACCGCCACCGCTCCCCTGCAGACGGAAGTGATCGCCCTTTCCCGGGAGGCGCTCCGCGCGCACTGCGCCGCCTTTCCCGCCATCGGCTATGCGATCACGCTGAACCTGGCTGCCGTGATCGGCCAGCGCCTGCAACTGTTCCAGGCGATGTGGCTGCGCGAAATGGAGCGCATGGTCGAATTGCGGTGCGCCTGACCGGAGGTTTCCTCCATGAGACTGGCAATCCTAACTGTTCTGGGCATCGCCGCTTCCGTGGCGGCCGGCGATCCTAAAGCGCCACCCGCGCCCAAGGCGGGCTTTCAGCGGCCCGCGCAGGAACGTTTGGAAGTGCCCCCGCCGCCATTCACCGAGGGGCTGTTCCCGTGTACCAACTGTCACGCAGGCATGCCGGTGAACCGCACGCGCCGCACCCTTACGGACATGCACACGGACATCGTCCTGAAGCACGACGAAACGCACCGCTGGTGCCTCGATTGCCACGACGCCACGAACCGGGACTGGCTCCACCTGGCGAGCGGAGAGCGGGTTGCGTTCACCGAGTCGTATCAGTTGTGCGGACAGTGCCACGGCGAGAAGTTGCGCGACTGGCAGGCGGGCGTACACGGCCGGCGCACCGGAAACTGGAACGGAGCCAAAGGATACCTGTTATGCGTGCACTGCCATAACCCGCACCAGCCGCGGTTCCGCGCGATAGCGCCCTCGCCCGCGCCGGTGCGGCCCACGCGGCCCGGCAATTAGGCGGAAATGGAGAAGGCTCCGATGGAGACGGACGGCAAGACCACGAATCCCACGCGCCGGATGTTCGCATCCCAGGCCGCCGCCCTGGCGGCCGGGTGGATACTCACCGCCTGCGGCCCCAAACGCCTGTATGAAGCGCCACGCGCCCAGCTCAAAAAGGCGATCGAAGACCTCGAACGCCAGTACCGCGAGCGCCTCGGCGTCAATGTATCGGTCTCGGACGCGCCGCCGATTCCGGGTGTGGAGTTCGCCTATGCGCTGGACATCTCGCGCTGCATCGGCTGCCGGCGCTGCGTACACGCATGCGTGGCGGAGAACAACCAATCGCGCAATCCGCAGATTCAGTGGATCAAGGTGCTCTCGATGGAGAAAGACAAGGGCGTCGATTTCTCCGCCGCCGACCCCTACTACGCGCCCGCCGAGGTGCCCGAGGAAGGGCATTTCTACGTTCCCGTCCAGTGCCAGCAGTGCCGCAACGCGCCCTGCACCAAGGTATGCCCGACCGGGGCCACCTGGACGGAACGCGATGGGATCGTGGTGGTCGACTACGAATGGTGCATCGGCTGCCGGTACTGCATGGCCGCCTGTCCCTACGGCGCGAGGCACTTCAACTGGGCCGAGCCCACCATTCCGAAGGGCGAACTCAATACCAACACCCATTACCTGGGCAACCGGCCGCGCCCCAAGGGCGTGGTGGAGAAGTGTACCTTCTGCATCCAACGCACCCGCGCCGGGCGCTATCCGGCATGCGTCGAGGCGTGCCCGGTAGGCGCCAGGAAGTTCGGCAATCTTCTCGACAAGGACAGCGAAATCCGCTACATCATCGAGCACAAGCGCGTGCTCGTCTTGAAAGAGGAGTTGAACACGGCGCCGAGGTTCTTCTACTTCTATGCCACTTGACAATCCAGTACAAACCATTCGCCTGTTCTCCAGCTTTGCGAGCGGCAGCGTCCGGCTCATCCTGCGGGGAAACAGGGCCTACTGGCTGTGGCTCGCCACGCTGGGGGTCCTGATCGTTTCGGGAGCGCTGGCGTATGCCAACCAGGTGCGAACCGGACTTGTCGTGACCGCGATGCGCGATCAGGTGAGCTGGGGTTTCTACATCGGGAACTTCACGTTCCTGGTGGGGGTGGCGGCCGCCGCCGTGGTGCTGGTGATTCCCGCCTACATCTACGATTGGAAACCCATTCGCGAGATCGTCATCTACGGTGAACTGCTGGCCATCAGCGCGATTCTGATGTGCCTGATGTTCGTGATGGTCGATATCGGGCGGCCCGACCGCTTCTGGCACCTGATTCCGCCATGGGGCCATCTCAATTTCCCGAGCTCGATTCTGGCGTGGGACGTCATGGTGCTCAACCTCTACTTCCTGGTGAACTTTGTGGTGGCGACGCACATTCTGTACCGCGCCTTCCATGGGCGGCGGTATGCGAAGCGGCTGGTAGTCCCACTGGTGCTGCTGTCCGTACCGATGGCCGTGGGGATTCACACCGTCACCGCGTTCCTGTACAACGGACTGGTGGCGCGCCCGTACTGGAATTCGTCCATTCTGGCGCCGCAGTTCCTCGCGTCGGCGTTCTGCTCCGGGCCCGCGATTCTCCTCGTGGTGTTGCAGGTACTGCGCCGGTTCACGCGCTTTGAGATTCAGGACCAGGCGATCTGGAAAGTCGCCGAGCTGATGGCCTATGCGATGTTCCTGAACCTCTTTCTCCACGGCGCGGAAGCATTCAAGGAGTTCTACTCCGGCACGCAGCATCTGTTGTACACCCGTTACTGGTATCTGGGCCTGGGCGGCCACCACACGCTGGTTCCCTACGCCTGGTCGGCGGTGGGGCTGAACCTGCTGGCCTTCGCCCTGTTCATTGTGCCGGCCGCACGCCGCAACTGGGTGATTTTAAATATCGGATGCATTGCCACCTATGCGGGCGTGTACATCGAAAAGGGCATGGGACTTATTATTCCGGGGCTGACGCCGGACGCTCTCGGAGAAATCTACGAGTACTACCCGGCCATCACCGAGTTGCGAGTCGCGGCGGGCATCTTCGCCGTGGGCTTTCTGGTGTTCACTTTGATGCTTAAGGTGGCCGTACCGATTTCACTGGGCGAGTTTACGGACAAGGAGGATTCGGCCGCTATCGAGAGCGCCGCGTTGGTTGGCCGCTAACGGCGGATCCAAGAGAGCCGGATCTCCGTATAACTGTCGAGGCAAAGCGGAAATCCGGGCTTATGAACAGACCACATCTCTTGCGTCATCTATACAACCGCTGGTTATTCCTGTCGATCGGGCTGGCTGGCTTCGGGAACATTGTGTTGCTGACTTATCGATTCGCGGTGTTAGGGCTTCTAAGTCATGCGGCCGAGCACGTCGCGGCAGCCGTGTTCAGTCTGGTTACGTGCGTACTGGCCTTGGCGATTTTCGCCGATCTCACGCTGAGGAGGCCAGGTAGACGCAAGTAGATGGCGACCGTGTTGGTGGTTGACGACGAGCCGCAGGTTCTGACGCTTCTCTCGCGCATGCTGCGGAGGGAGCACACCGTCATCGCCGCCGAAAGCGGGATCGAGGCTCTGGCGATCTATGAGTCGTACTCCGACCGGATCGATCTCGTAATAACCGATGTCACGATGCCAGGGATGTCGGGGCTGGAGTTGGTGGCACGGTTGGAAGCGCTCTATCCGCGGCCGTTGCCGGTCATTTTTATCACCGGTTTTTCCGAGCTCCCCATTGAGCCGGGAAGAACCGTCGTTCCCAAACCCTTTTCGCCTGAGGTACTGAACAACGCGGTCGATCGCGTACTCCGGACGAGCGCAAATCCTCGGTGATCGCCCAAGACCGGCCAATACTAACCGGCCCGCTGCACCACGAAGTACGGCCTGTGGGTTTTCCTCGCAAATCCGTATTACCCCATAATGGGTGGGTAAGACGACATAAATTGAGGCAAATGCTGCCATGGAACTGCATCGGATGGTCACGCAGCCGCAATTCACCGTTTTCACGAGCACGCCGAAGAGGCTCCGGACCCGGACGATCCACGGCACGGAATTCCGGTTTGCATTCGTGCCTGTAGGGCGCCTGTTCGGCGTGGCCACGCACTGGATCACCAAGCAGGAGGCGGTTCGGACCAGCGACCTTGAGCGTACGCCGATCGACGGCTTGCGCCAACCGGAGTACTGCGGCGGCATCGCTGAAGTTGCCAAGGGTCTGTGGATGCGACGCGACGACCTGAAAACCAGCCGCGTCATCGAGTACGCGCTCCGGCTGCGGGTGGGATCTGTCATCAGAAGACTTGGATACCTGCTCGATCTCTACCGTCTGGCGCCGGAGTTGGAGTTGGAGCGGCTGCGCTCCGTTGATCTGCGCAAAATGAAGGCGCATGGTCTGATCGAGCGGGACGGCAAACGCTACGCCTACCGGCTGACCGGCAAGGGAACCAAGGTCGCCCTCACCTTTGTGCTTTTCCACCAGCGGTTATGCGGCCCCCTTGCAAACAGCCTCTTTCACCACCAACCCAACAGCGACGCCCGGCCCAACAGTAAACTGGAAGCCGCGTACCACAAAGCCGACGCATCCATCCGCAACGTCATCCAACTACTTGAGGCAGCTTGAGGTTTGTTGAAGTATTTCTGTTTACGATTAAAGGCGTAAGAATCTAATGGTAGCCGACCGGAGACGGATTCAGTACACTCTGATAGAGACATAGACGTTCGGGTCAAGGCAAATCGTGACTGCGCCGGACAATCCCGTTCTTTCGGTTGTGGTGGCCATCGTCTGCGATACCGTGGGCCGTCCCGACGTCAGTCATTTGGAGCCCTGTCTAGCCGCGCTGACGCGGCAGTCCGGGGCGCCCACGATGGAAATCATCGTGCCGTTTCTTCCGTCCGTGGCCGGAATCGCGCAATTGCGCGAGCGGTATCCGGACGTGCGCTTTTTCGAAGTGCCGGACCTGCGGACGTATACCGGCGCGGGCGAAAGCCGGGAGCACCACGACGAGTTGCGCTCGCGCGGCTTGGCCGTGGCGCGCGGCCGGATTGTGGCGCTGCTTGAGGACCACGGTATTCCGGCGGCGGATTGGAGCGCGCGCGTGGTGGAGGGCCATCGAAAGCCCGTCGCCGCACTGTGCGGCGCCATCGAAAACGGCATTGACCGCCCGCTAAACTGGGCGGTGTATTTTTGCGATTTTCTGCGCTACCAGAACCCGCTGCCGGAGGGCGAATCCACCAACGCGAGCGACGCGAACGTGTCTTACAAGCGGGAGGCGCTGGAATCGATCCGGCCCATCTGGCGGGAGATCTTTCACGAGACCTTCGTGCACGCCGCGCTACGTTCGCGGGGCGGGAAGCTAGTGTTCGCGCCGGAAGTCGTGTTCTACCAGCACCGGCAGGGGCTCCGGCTGGGCGCGGCCATGAAAGAGCGATTCGTATGGGGGCGATCCTACGCCGGCACGCGCGCCAGGCTGGCAGGGACGCCGCGGCGGGTGTTTTGGGCCGTGTTCACGCCGCTCCTCCCAGGCCTGCTGGTGGCTCGTATGACCTTGATGGCTTGGAAGAAACGCCGTACCATGGGGGCCTTCCTCAAGGCGCTGCCGCTCACCGCCCTCTTGGAAGTGGGTTGGTCGTGCGGTGAGTTCATCGGCTACGCCACCGCCCGCGCAAACGCCGCCGGCGCGCAGACGGCGGAGGCCCTCGCTCGTGGCTCCGGGGTGGGTTTGTAAGCCATGCGGATCGCTGTCGATGCCACGTGCTGGCACAACCGGCGCGGTTTTGGAAGGCACGCGCGGGCGCTGCTGCGCGCGTTGGTGCGCCTGGATAGCGCCAACCGGTACGTTCTTTTCCTGGATTCCACGGAAGCGGCCGAGCCCACGCCCAGCGAGTGTGAGGTGCGGGTTGTGCCGTCGGCTGTTCCCACCGTGCAGGCCGCCTCGGCGGACGGCCATCGCTCGCTGGCGGACATGTGGCGCGTATGCCGGGCCTTGTCCAGTCCCGAGTTCGACGTGCTGCTCTTCCCAACGATCTACAGTTACGTGCCGGTGTTCGGGCGGTCCCGCAAGCTGGTCATGGTGCACGATGTCATCGCCGAAACGTATCCGCGCTTGACCGTGCCACGGCTGTCCGCCCGGCTTCTCTGGAAGGCCAAGGCGGCCCTGGGCCGTATGCAAGCCGACGCGCTGATCACCGTTTCGGATTATTCCCGCGCCACGATTCTCAAGCGCTTTGTCTTGCGTCCGGACCGCGTATATGTAGTGGGCGAGGCCGCCGATCCGGTTTTCCGGAAACTCGATGCCCCGGCGCCGGGGCCGAAGCTGCGGAGCGCGGGGGTAACCGCGGAGCTGGCCGGATCGCGCCGCATGGCCGTGTATTTGGGCGGTTTCAGTCCGCACAAGAATCTCGAAGCGCTGGTTGCCGCCTTCGCCCGCCTCGCCGCCCGGCAGGAGTTCGCGGACGTTATGCTGGTGATGGTCGGCGATATGTCCGGCGATGCGTTTCACACCTACTTCGGAACGATTGCCGCGCAAGTAGACGCTCTTGGCCTGCGCGGCCGGGTGATCTTTACGGGCTACCTGGACGATGAGGATCTGGTCGTGCTCCTGAACCTGGCGTCTGTACTGGTCCTGCCTTCGCTGATGGAGGGCTTCGGCCTTCCCGCGGTGGAGGCGGCCGCCTGCGGGTGTCCCGTGATCGCAACGAACGCCAGCCCGCTGCCGGGATTGTTAGGCGCCGCGGGCATTTTTATCGACCCCGGCGAGGCCGCCATCCTGCGCGCACTCGAAGAAGTGCTTTCCTCCGAAGACTTGCGACGCCGAATGGGCCAGTGCGGCCAGGCCGCCGCGCAGCGCCTCACCTGGGAGGAGGCCGCGCGGCAGATGATGTACGTCATCCGGAAGGTAACGCTCGAATGAGCCGTCCATTGAACTTTCTGCACCTGAGTACGTTCTACCCGCCTTACAGTTTCGGCGGCGATGCCATGCAGTTATACCGGCTATCGCACGCTCTGGCTGAGCGCGGCCATCACGTGGACGTTGTGCACTGCGTGGATTCGTACCACCTGCTGCACCCGGCCGAGCCAACGGTGAAGTTCGCCGGACACCCCAACGTGGTCGTGCACGAGCTGCGCAGCCGCTACAAAGGGCTCTCGCCCCTGCTGACCCAACAAACCGGGCGGCCCTGGCTCAAACGGAAGGTCATCGCCGAGGTCCTACGGTCGCGCCCGTTCGACGTCATCCATTTCCATAACATCTCCTTGCTCGGCCCGGAGATTCTGTCCATCGTTCCCGAGCGCGGCCAGGCGGTGAAGGTGTACACCACTCACGAGCACTGGCTGATCTGCCCCACTCACGTACTCTGGAAATTCAACCGGGAGCCGTGCCAACAGCCGCAATGTCTGCGTTGCGTCCTTCAGACCAAGCGCCCGCCCCAGATGTGGCGCTACACGGGATTGCTGGAACGTATGGCGCGCCATGTGGACCAGTTCTTTGCGCCCAGCCGCTTTACCGCCCGCATGCACGCCGAGCGGGGCTTTTCGCAGCCGTTGGCGTACCTGCCGAATTTCATCGATCCCGTGGACCGGGATTGGCGCGATCCGGCGCCCCGCCCTCAAGCAGAGCCCTATTTCCTGTTTGTGGGCCGGCTGGAGCTGATCAAAGGCCTGCAGACGCTCATCGCGCTGTGGGACCGCGTGCCGGGATGCGATCTACTGGTCGCGGGAGAGGGGAATTACGAACCGGAGTTGCGCTCCATGGCCGCTGGCAATCCGCGAATCAAGTTTCTGGGGCCGTTGCCGCAACTGGAACTGGGGGCGCTTTACCATCACGCGCTGGCCTGCATCATCCCGTCGATTACCTATGAGACGTTCGGCATGATCGGCGTGGAAGCGTTCGCCCGAAAGACGCCCGTCCTCGCGCGGGATCTTGGCGCCATGCCGGAGCTCATCGAGGATAGCGGCGGCGGCTTTGTTTACCGTACTGACGGGGAACTGCTCGACGCCATGGGCCGCATCGCGGGTTCGCCCCAGCTTCGGGCCGAGCTTGGGCAGAAAGGTTATGTCGCATTTCTGAAGTGGTGGAGCCGCGAGGCGCATTTAGGGTCGTACTTTGACCACCTGAACCGCATCGCGGGGGAGAAGTTCGGCAAAGCGCCGTGGGCGGAATAATGAGTGGTGCAACGAGTTTTCCGTCGTGAGCGAACAATGCCGCGGTTAGGAATGCGGCGCAGGCGCGTCGATGCGGCGTTAGTCCAGTTCGAAGCTGCGCCGGTAGTCTTGCTTCCGGCTCTGGTCCTGGTCTTCTTTCCGAAGGAGGCAGTTCCCCACTACCAGGACCTCGATCTCCGTGCCCATGAAGCAGCGGAACGCATCTTCCGGCGTGCATACGATGGGCTCGCCGCGAATATTGAAACTAGTATTCACGATCACGGGGCAGCCGGTTCTCGCCTTGAACGCGGAAATCAGGGCATGATACCGCGGGTTGGTTTCGGCATGCACGGTCTGCACGCGCGCCGAATAATCCACGTGGGTCACCGCCGGGATCTCGCTGCGCGGCACGTTGAGCCTGTCGATTCCAAACAGATTCCGCTGTTCCGGCGTCATCGCGATGCGGCGCCGTTCCAGAACGTCTCCCACCAGCAGCATGTATGGGCTGTCGGTATCCATCTCGAACCAATCCTGCACATCCTCGCGAAGAACGGACGGCGCGAAGGGGCGGAAAGACTCGCGGTACTTCACTTTGAGATTTAACAGCGATTGCATGCTAGGGGATCGCGGATCGCCCAAAATCGAGCGATTGCCCAAGGCGCGCGGCCCGAACTCCATCCGGCCCTGGAACCAGCCCACGGCCTTGCCCTCCACCAGCGCGTCGACGGATCGGTCGATCAGCTCGGCGTCTCCATGGACGATGTACTTGGCGCCGGCCTTCGTTAAACGCTTCTCCACATCGCCGTTCTCGAAGGACGGGCCCAGATACGCGCCCTTCATTCCATCCAGTTGGCCGTTGGGATGCCGTGGCTGGCCCTTGTGGATGTAGTAAGCCGCCAGCGCCGCGCCCACCGCGCCTCCCGCATCGCCCGATGCGGGTTGAATCCATATACCCTTGAATCGCCCGCTGCGCAGCACCTTGCCGTTGGCCACGCAGTTCAGCCCTACCCCCCCGGCGATACAGAGGTTGCGTGCGCCGGTCTTCGATGCCAGCGAGCACGACATGCGCAGGACCGCCTCTTCGAGCACCGCCTGCACCGACGCCGCCAGGTCCATGTGGCGCTGTGTGAGCGGTTCCTCGGGCCGCCGTGGAGGTCCGCCGAAAAGTTCGTCGAACCTGCTGTTTGTCATCGTCAAGCCCGTGCAATAGTCGAAATACCGCATGTCCAGCCGAAACGATCCATCGTCCTTTAGATCGATCAGACGATCGAGGATCGCCCGCGCGTATCGCGGCTCGCCATAGGGCGCCAGGCCCATGACTTTGTACTCGCCCGAATTGACTTTGAAACCCGTGTAGTAAGTAAACGCCGAATACAGTAACCCGAGCGAGTGCGGATATCGGACTTCGCTCACAATCTCAAGCCGGTTTCCACTGCCCACGGCAGCCGAGGTGGTGGCCCACTCGCCGACGCCGTCCATGGTGAGCACCACGGCATCCTCGAACGGCGATGGAAAGAACGCGCTGGCGGCGTGACTCTGATGGTGTTCCGTAAAGAGCAACCGGCTGGCCCAATCGCTCTTCGGCCAGATCGTCTCCAATTCGCGGCAGAGAAGGTCTTTCTGGAACAGCTTCTCTCTAGTCCACAACGGAAGAGCCACCCGGAAAGATCGCAACCCGCGCGGCGCGAACGCCAGATAATTATCCAGGAGGCGCTCGAACTTCAGGAAGGGCTTTTCGTAGAAAACCACCGAATCAAGCTGCTCTGGCGCCACGCCCGCGGATTCCAGGCAGTAGCGAACCGCGTGAGCCGGAAAGCGGGCATCGTGTTTCTTTCGGGTAAACCGCTCCTCCTGGGCGGCCGCTATGACCTCGCCGTCGCGGATGAGCGCCGCCGCGCTGTCGTGATAGAAGGCCGAGATTCCAAGTATCCACATAGGCGGCGCTCTCAGAAGAGCGTGTAGATAAACGGCGCCAGCGCAGTGGTCTCCGCCAGGATCAGCAGCACCCCGAACAGGACCGTCATCACCAGCAGCGGCAGCAGCCAGAACTTCTTTCGAACTCGCAGAAACTTCCAGAATTCAGCCAAAAAAGACATGTATATTGCCCTCAGAACTGATTGGTCATATCGGAACGTTGTTCGGAAGCGGTACGGGGAATCCAATAGGTCTTCGCATCCCGATCGATGGAGAGGCACAAAACGTCTTTGCCCATCCACCGGAGAACGGCCGCGGTGGGCGTGAACACCAGATAGAACAAGAGCCCGGTGACGATCGGGTTGACCACTTTGCCCAACAGGATGCCGCACCTGGTCCATATCCGATTCGGAACAGCCAGCAGCGAGGGCCGGACGAAGGTGATGACGAGGATCGCGCCACCCAGGGCGAGGCCCCAGGGACGGATCGGCCTGCCATGGCGCAGCGGCCATAAACCGAAGAACAGAAACGCCGCTGTGAACACCAGCCCGAAACTCCGGTTGGACGGGCCGCGGCGATTGGTCTCCCTTCCGAAGTCCTCGTGTGTAGCTCTCATCGATCCCCTTGCCGCTCAAGTAGTCGTTGATCGCCTCCGAGGGGGAGCACAGTCACCTACACTGCCCCTCCAGCCGGCTTGCTGACAACCGTTCGCAGGAAGGCTGCCAGTTGAGGGCCGTCCGACCACGTCAGCCCCGCCACATACGCGGCGGACCCGCCGGCCAGGGCCATCGGGATGTTCCACCTTGCAAGAGCCCCGTAGAAGGCCGCCGAAACCGCCAGCGCGGCGAGTGGCGCGGCGAGCTGCCGGCCTACAGGTACGCTTACCACCAATCGCCGGACCGTAACATAGACGAGGGCGAAGTTGAGGCAGGTGGCGATCAAGAGCGCGCAGGCCGCGCCCGGGCCTCCGTAGGACGGTTCCAGCGCAAAACCGAGCAACACCGCGGCAGCGGCCGAAATAGCGCCACAGCCTAGCAGCCACCCCTGGCGGCTGTACCCGATGAGGATGAAACGATGATGGCCGCTGAGCATCGCGACGGGCAGTATCCACACCAGAATTCGGAACGAGCCCGCTGCGGCTCTGTAGTCTCGGCCGTAAATCAGACCAAGCAGTTCCGGCGCCACCGCCGTCAGCAGGGCGGAAACCATCAGGCCGGTCCACGCCGCGAACCGGATGGAACGGTCCATGAGTTCCAAAAGATACGAGTGCGGCAGGGCGGCGCAGCGTGAAATGGATGGCAGCAGGTTGAAGAAATAGAGGTACACAAAAGTATGCAAGGCCATCACCGTGCGGTGGGATGCGCCAAACCAGCCAACCGTCCCATCGGAATAGAGGAAGCCGAGTAGGACCGTGCAGAAATACCACATGAAAGCCCATGCCAATTCGGTCAGACCGATGGGCACGGCTTCCTTGAGATGGCCCATGAGAAGACCGGCGCGCAGATCGGGCCACGGCCAAGCGAACCCCAGTCTGCGCCGTGTGGCGTACACGCAAAATGCGGCCGTGACCGCCACCGAAGCGCATTCCACCAGACCAACGTTCATTAACCGCGTGCCGCGGCGGCACATCAGGAACACCAGTCCGGCGAAGCCCGCCTGGCGGACGATCGAGGCGATGGCTACCCACACCATCCGGTCCTGCCCCTGGAAAAACCACCCCAGCAGAAATGGTCCGGCCAGCAGGCTTGCGCCGTATAGGGCGAGCAGAATCTTGAGTTCGACGCTCTTCTGGATCGCCAGAATAAAGACGCTCAACCCCAGCATCGAGCACAGCGCCAGGACCATGCGAAGTCCCGTGATTTCGTGCAATAAACGCGCCGCACTGCCCGGATTGCGGGCGATCTCCCGCGCGCCATACCAACCGAGCCCCAAGTCCGTGGGCAGGGTAAAGAAAACCATTACCGCCAGGGTGAATTCCAGAAAGCCGTAATGCGCCGGGCCGAGCACTCGGGCCAGGTAGCTGAAACTGGCGAACGTCAACAGCTTGGCGGTGCATTCCCCGGCGGTGAGGTACGCATAGTTAACCGCCAGGCGCCGCGGCTCAGCCGCTGGAGCGGTGTTCGTGGGCTTTTCCTGAACCGCCGCCGCGGGGGCCGGCGTAGCGTCCGGATCCATCACCTGGTCCCGTCGGACGCCTGGATGCTGACGAGCTTCTGGTTGTCCGTGGAAGCCACGCCGTCGGCCAGAGTGGCGCTTGCCACCTCATTGGCTCCCAGCGGTTGGACCCCTCGCCACACCTTGGCGCCGGCCAAGGCGCGCACGAGCTGCAACGGCTGAAAGGTCATGCTAGGCCAGAGGAAGACCTCGTTTGTGCAGTAGCACGCTTTAGCGGCGATCGATTTCCGTAAGGCTTCCGCTTCGGGCGAATGCCAAATCTCCGGAAAGCTCCTTTCCCGCAGGTTGCCGAGGGGCGCATGGAATTCGCACACGCTCACGTCGCCATTCGAGTACACCACGGCGTTGAGCACCCCGGCGCGGCACGGGACAACCTGCTTCTGCGCGGCCGCGGTCCGGGACTTGGCCCACTGCAACATGGGCTCGACCACCGAGCCGTACCTTCCCTCTTCGCGCGAGGCCCACTGCCGCCGGACATACTCGTACAGTTGCCGGTACTGCTCCAGGTTGGGACCTTGCAGGGACGGGTTCTTCCGATCGCCGCGAATCAGCGCCAGATTGTGGTGATCCATCTTGGGGCAGCGGGCAAACAGGTAAGACGTCAGCCGCCGGATTTCGTCCATATTCACGTCGGTCGCGGTCGAGATGGAGTGTATGCGCAGGCGCGCGTCGCTTTCCTGGAGCTTGGCGAGCGCATCGTAAGTCGCCATGGCCTTGTCGAACGACCCCGGCGAACCCCGGAATTTATTGTGAAACTCTCCCAGGCCATCGAGTGAGATCTCCGCCACGAACAGGTCGAGGTCCTTGTCCCTCAGCGTATCGGTGATCTGCGCCACGGTCCGGTCCGTGAAGTACCCGTTGGTGGGGACGTAGATCTGCCGGACCTTGTTGTGGCGAATGAACTGGCGGCAAATCTCGCCGAATTCCGGGCGCAGGAACGGCTCTCCTCCCGACAGGTTCAAGGTTTCGATGCGCCCCAGCGAGCGCGAAAGCGCAAAAATCTCTTCCTTGGAAAGGTCGTCGCGGCGGTTCAGGTTCTTCCAGTAAAAGCAGTGCTCGCACTTCTGATTGCAGATCGAGTTGATAAACAGAATCAGGAAGGGCGGACCAGCCGATGGCTGGTAATTCCGCGCGGTGATCCGGGCGTGACGTAGAATGCGGCCAATGGCGTTCATAATCGTCTCTCCTGCGTTCCCCTCGAACGGTCGGAGGGCTTGCGGCGCAAGCCGTCGATCATTCGATTGTCTCACGGCATGCAGGCCCGATGGGGGCGCGTAGTGGGATCTTAGGGCTAGTACCGCCCTTCGAGAGAATTGATCGTCTCGTCAACGGTGTTGAAAGGACCGCGCACCCGTCCCTTCCGCACGTCCTCCAGCCCTTCAGCGATTGCACGATCAACCACCGGCTTCGGCATGTGCGTAACCCTTCCCCGCTCCACCTTCGCCTGCAAGCGGCATTGCAGCCGTGGGCGTGGCGCGTATTCCTCACCTGCTAGCTGGTTACACTTTTTCTTGGACACCGTACATCGTGCGCGAGCATTTCCCGGCGCTGACACTGGCCGGGCGCGGCAGCTCGCGGCTCCCATGGCGGCGCGTCCTCGGATCTCTGCAGGCCGTGCATAGAATTTTCTGCAAGAGCCGGGAGAGCCTGGAAAATGTGGCGCTTCGCGAAGGGGTTTGGCAAGGTCAGGCGAGGATCCCACGACGAGGATCGGCCGGCGCAGCGCCACCGCCGGAACAGCGTTTGGTGCATAATTCAGGTAGCATGCCTGAGTTCAAATACGTCGGATCCGAGTTGGATCTTTTCGCGGCGGTGCATCATTGGAAATCGTACTGGTCCACGGAAATCCGCCGGTTCATAAAAGGGGACGTTTTGGAAGTCGGTGCTGGGACCGGAAGCAACACTCCGTTTCTCGATACGGGCCACCTCGGGCACTTTGTATGTCTTGAGCCCGACCCACAGCTCTTGGATCGGCTGGGTCAAGTGAGGGCCGGCACACGCAGGTACGAGACAATCTGCGGCACCCTGGAAACCCTACCGGCGGAAAAACAGTTCGACACGATTGTCTACATTGATGTTCTGGAGCATATTGAGGACGACCGAGCGGAATTGAACCGGGCAGTGGCCCACCTCAGGTCTGGCGGACGCGTCATCGTCCTCTCTCCCGCGCACCAGTGGCTGTTTACTCCCTTTGACGCCGCCATCGGCCACTTCAGGCGGTATGGGCGATCAATGGTGGAGGCAATTTCGCCCCCGGGCCTCGAACTGGAATTGTGCCGGTATCTCGATTCCGTGGGCTTGGCGGCATCGGCCGCAAACTTGGTATTACTGCGGCAATCGATGCCTACGAAAGATCAGCTTCGGTTTTGGGACACCTTCCTCGTACCAATGTCACGGCTCATAGATCGGTTGTTGCTGTACTCTATCGGTAAGTCGATTCTCGCCGTATGGCGCAAATCCATTTGAAGAATTGCCGAGAATCGCTGACTCCCAAAGGCGCCGTCCACGAAACTCGCGGACGCCTCGTACTTGAATCCGGCGCAAACACGTCGATCTTGCGCCACGGCAGCCACCACCGCGGTGGGTCCCTCGGCGGCGTTGGAGTGCCGTCAGCACGGCGGATGGCGAGTATTTATGGCTCGGGCGCTGCTGGGGTAGGTCGATGGTGTTTTTTACGCAGTTGATCGATTCACGGTGCGCATCTGATGCCATGACCCAGCGAACGCCAGGTGTAATAAGCCGTGGGAGGCCCGTGAATTCGAGAGAAGTGGCACTGGCTGTTAGTGCCCATCCTACTCGTTCAACTGACGCTGCGGAGAGGCCCAGATTGAATACTCGCTGTCTCCGTAACGACGCTCCAGGGATAGCTCCGCAGGAGGCAACCACGCGGCCGGGGAAACATAAAACACACCCTGCCTCTTCCATTCCGGCAGAACGCGTCCTTCGCCGAAGAGCCGCTCAACCTCACTGTGCCGCCGTTCCATTGAGGGAGTATTGCGGAAGTGCCCTTGCCAGCTAAGCGCCGGCGTATATGTGCTCACCAGGTAACTAATCAGGCCATCCTGGCATACTACCATGTCTCCCGATCTCAGATTCCGGCTGAGCCAATGCAGCGCGGCGCTCTGAGTTTTCGTGAGCGAGACCGCCAAATCATTGTGAACGGCGCAATTTGCGAGCCACGTGGAATTATCGAGCAAAAACAAGCCCAGCAACAAAGCGATGGCGCCGCTCCGGACCCACGGCCTGGGGATTTTCAGTAGGAAGTCCAGGGTCGCGATCAATGGCGAAGCGCCAATGAAAAAGAGGGCTATCCAATCGTAGCCGTGGGCGAAATGTATTGGCTGGTAGGGCCGTACTAACACGTTGTGCTGCGTAAGCGCGAAGACCACAAGGAACCAGACCGCAAACAGACGGATCCGGGCATCCCGAAAGCAATGGAAGGATGAACTGGCCAGCCGCCAGATCGCAAAACAGCCGACGATCATAAGGGCCGGGATGAATGTCGTTGGATGGTACAGCCAAGCTAGTTGCCATTGCGATTGTAGTGCGCGATGGTCGGCAAAGCGATTCAGCCAGATCAAATAGTAAGTCACATGCAGAGCTGCAATCAGGATGGCGCCGAGCATGAATCTTAAACTGACAGCGCCGCTTCGGATCGCCAGTTCGATCCCGGAATAGGCTATCAAAACAAGGATCAACGTCAGCCCCGTAAAAGGGTGACTACAGGACAGAAGTGCGGCAAAGGCGAGGGACACAGCCAATCGCCTGCGAATGAGGGCTAAAAGGCTCAGCAGGAATACGCCGTGATAGTAAGCCTCCGTCGGGTAAACGAGGTTTCGCCCGAAATTCAGCATCCACCAGCCCCATGTCGTATCGTATCTCCAAAGTGATGATAGCGGATGTCCCGTTACCAAACCAAACGCCAAGCCCGCTAGAGTCAAGACGCCACCGCCCCAAAAAAAACATACTAAGCCTATTCTCTTGGCAGTGGTTTCGGCTCCAACCACTTCTACATAAAACCGTACCGCTACGGTCGCCGCGAAGAAAAGGGCCAGCAAGCCAAAACAATTGAACGTGACGCCGGGATCCAGCCCGAGTTGCTGCATGAAGCCCAGGAGAAAGATGTGGGGCTGGAAATAGATGGCCGGACTGTTGTACCCGGCGTATGGATTGCTGTAGAGGAGCTGAAAGCCCTGGTTAAAGTGTCCCCTGCCATTCGCCAGATAGTACGGCATGTCGTACTGTATGAAACCGGTGGGGATCCTGTTGTTCAGGTACGGAGCAATGAGAGCATTCCCAAGTGGAATAAGCGCCGGAAGTGAGAGCAGTAATGGCGCCCAGCGTATCCAACCAGCGGAGGGAGACCCCGCGGAGCGCGGCGGAGCGATTTCTTCTATGGCCGGCATGATTCTCCATCATTATGCACGGTTAGCTTGGCACTTCACAACCCCCAGAATTGTCCAATGCATGATGAGCCTGAACGAGGAGCCCGCGTCCAATAGGGGATGAGCCCGAAATCACTACTGTCCCGGTTAGAAGGCGAATAGAATCAATAGATTGGCGCTGACGGGTGAGTCGTCTCCTGGTCCGCGGCGTCTGGGCGCGAGGAAGTGGCGGACGTGCGGCAGTTGATGAAATTCGCGGAGGCTCTGGACGTCGCCGAATTGTGTCAAACCCGTATCGCTACGGGAGATTCACAGGTCCGTACGCACTGGCGCGTTGCGCGGTTACCTCACCAAATGTCGGGTTATCGCGGAAATCGCCGAAGCGCTCCACAGCAGCGGCAGGACGGGCTGCGAAGGTCCCTCCGACAGCCGGAATGCGCCAGATTCAGGTCGTATCGACGCTTCTTGCCGTCCCGTCCTATTCCTTCAACTGACGCTGCGGAGAGGCCCAGATTGAATACTCGCTGTCTCCGTAACGACGCTCCAGGGATAGCTCCGCAGGAGGCAACCACGCGGCCGGGGAAACATAAAACACACCCTGCCTCTTCCATTCCGGCAGAACGCGTCCTTCGCCGAAGAGCCGCTCAACCTCACTGTGCCGCCGTTCCATTGAGGGAGTATTGCGGAAGTGCCCTTGCCAGCTAAGCGCCGGCGTATATGTGCTCACCAGGTAACTAATCAGGCCATCCTGGCATACTACCATGTCTCCCGATCTCAGATTCCGGCTGAGCCAATGCAGCGCGGCGCTCTGAGTTTTCGTGAGCGAGACCGCCAAATCATTGTGAACGGCGCAATTTGCGAGCCACGTGGAATTATCGAGCAAAAACAAGCCCAGCAACAAAGCGATGGCGCCGCTCCGGACCCACGGCCTGGGGATTTTCAGTAGGAAGTCCAGGGTCGCGATCAATGGCGAAGCGCCAATGAAAAAGAGGGCTATCCAATCGTAGCCGTGGGCGAAATGTATTGGCTGGTAGGGCCGTACTAACACGTTGTGCTGCGTAAGCGCGAAGACCACAAGGAACCAGACCGCAAACAGACGGATCCGGGCATCCCGAAAGCAATGGAAGGATGAACTGGCCAGCCGCCAGATCGCAAAACAGCCGACGATCATAAGGGCCGGGATGAATGTCGTTGGATGGTACAGCCAAGCTAGTTGCCATTGCGATTGTAGTGCGCGATGGTCGGCAAAGCGATTCAGCCAGATCAAATAGTAAGTCACATGCAGAGCTGCAATCAGGATGGCGCCGAGCATGAATCTTAAACTGACAGCGCCGCTTCGGATCGCCAGTTCGATCCCGGAATAGGCTATCAAAACAAGGATCAACGTCAGCCCCGTAAAAGGGTGACTACAGGACAGAAGTGCGGCAAAGGCGAGGGACACAGCCAATCGCCTGCGAATGAGGGCTAAAAGGCTCAGCAGGAATACGCCGTGATAGTAAGCCTCCGTCGGGTAAACGAGGTTTCGCCCGAAATTCAGCATCCACCAGCCCCATGTCGTATCGTATCTCCAAAGTGATGATAGCGGATGTCCCGTTACCAAACCAAACGCCAAGCCCGCTAGAGTCAAGACGCCACCGCCCCAAAAAAAACATACTAAGCCTATTCTCTTGGCAGTGGTTTCGGCTCCAACCACTTCTACATAAAACCGTACCGCTACGGTCGCCGCGAAGAAAAGGGCCAGCAAGCCAAAACAATTGAACGTGACGCCGGGATCCAGCCCGAGTTGCTGCATGAAGCCCAGGAGAAAGATGTGGGGCTGGAAATAGATGGCCGGACTGTTGTACCCGGCGTATGGATTGCTGTAGAGGAGCTGAAAGCCCTGGTTAAAGTGTCCCCTGCCATTCGCCAGATAGTACGGCATGTCGTACTGTATGAAACCGGTGGGGATCCTGTTGTTCAGGTACGGAGCAATGAGAGCATTCCCAAGTGGAATAAGCGCCGGAAGTGAGAGCAGTAATGGCGCCCAGCGTATCCAAC
>ODAK010002107.1_pt1 | contig 21067 bp, 28 predicted proteins | sample 1539591 | NCBI WGS metagenome assembly ODAK01 (sample SAMEA3539303, study PRJEB22396) | soil metagenome | biome: tundra; feature: field; material: soil | place: USA | collected 2010-05 | depth 0.15 m | reverse complement strand
GCTTGATCTCTGATCTGGTCCCGGAGCGCTTCATCCCGGCCGTCGATGCGACGAACGTATTACAACCACGGGCTCTGCCCCAACCACCAGCGAGAGCCGCAGTGGGCTCGACCAGGATCCGGCCACCTGGGCAGATCGAGGTGCTGAAATCGAGCAACTCGGCCGGCGATCCGGAATCGTGCGTGTTCACCCAAGGTTCGCTAGACGCCGGTTGATGGAGCTGCGGGTGCGGCACGCCGATCGATCAGGTCGGCGATCGCCCTCAACTTCTCACTTGGCGTCAATAGGTCACCCGGCTCAGTGAGCACGCCGGTTTCGAGTTCGGCTACGACCGCTCTCAGTCGTTTGGCTATATCCAGGACTTCCGCAGTCGCACCGGCGGCCTCCGGAGCTGGCACTTCTGACTTGTTGCCATTGGTCGTGGTCTGTTCGTCCGTCATCGGTTCCTCCTGCTGTTGGGTCTCGGCTCGCTCGTATCTGGTGCCAAGCCACGGCGCCCGGCCGCGATGCCCTGCGACCGGTCCTGAAGCGAACTACCCGCCACGCTCGGCGCGCAACGGGTAGTCGTCTTGAGTCGGTTGGCTACGGGCGAGCTACCAGCGCTTCTCCACGCGGGTGACCACGACCTCCTCGTCCTTGCGCTTGTCATCGAGGGCACCGGCCGTCGCACCCGAGGCCGCGCCGATTGCTCCACCGACGACCGCCCCGACCGGGCCGCCGACGACAGCGCCAACAGCAGCACCACCGATGACGCCGGCCAGCGCACCTCCGGCCTCCTCGTCGCCATGGGCCACGCCCTTCTCGAGCGTCTGTGTGGTGCTACTCGGGGCAGCGTTAGTCTCGGTCGTGACAGTCTTGCGTTCCTCGGTCATCGTCGTCTCCTAATCGTGGGTCAGCGCGTCCTGCGCTTCAAGGCCACGATGCCATCGGCGCTGTCTCCGATGGCCACCCATTCGAGCCTTGAGCCTTGCAGCCGCACGGCAGTTGACGTGGGCGCGGGTGGCCCGGGCAGGCCCTTCCAAGCCGCGCCGATCCAGGATCGGTCAGCGCTTCGGCACGACGACCCGCAGGGAGCGCGGCCTGATCGAGACCGTGATCGGCGTCTTTCCAACGGGACTTCCGTCGATTTCCACCAGCCTGCTGGGTTGTGTCTCGATCCGGACCTCGCGGGCCTGGGCCCGGAAGACGCGGCCCCCCGAGCTCTCGCCGAGATCCGTCTGGCGCATGGCTTCCCAACTGGCGAGAAGCCCGGGCAACGGTCCGGATGCTCGGACGACGATCACGTCGAGGAGGCCGTCGTCGGGCCGGATCGACCGGCGCGGTTCGATCAGCGGCAACATCTTCCCGAAGTTCGCGATGAACACCTGGGCGGCCTCGGTCCTGCTGACCACCCCGTCGAGGGTGATCTCGTGCGGGACGTTGCGGATGCCCCCCGTTTGCCCAATGGCGTTCGCGAGGTAGGCGAGCTTGCCCCAGCGAAGCTTCTGGCGGGGACCCGTGGCCTGGATCACCTCAGCGTCGAAACCGATCCCGCAGGCGACGGCGAAGTCGTGGTCCTTTCCGTCGACTGTCACGCGCCCGAGATCAATCCGGCGAGTCCGTCCGGTCAGCACCGTTTGTGTGGCCCTGGCCGTGCCGTGAGGGATCTTGAGGTTGCCGGCGAGGAGGTTGCCGGTTCCAGTCGGGATGATGCCCAAGGCCACCCCGGTTTCGGCCAGCGCCGATGCGACCCGCACGACGGCGCCGTCCCCACCGACCGCCACGACGACGTCGCAGCCGGCCTTGACGGCCTTCGCGGTCGCCCGTTCGAGATGCCGTTTCCGGATGACAACCTCGCTGTCGACCTTCCAGCCGGCAGCGTGGAGTTCGTTCCGAACCTCGCTGACGATGCGCTCGATATTCCGGCCCTTGCGCTGCCGGCCGACCACGAATGCCCGTTGCTGCGTTGCCGTCATCCGACCGCCGCCGCGCCCGGGCCGTCCGGCGTGTGGGTTCCGGGCGGGCCTGAAGAGCGCCAACGCCGCCACGTCGGTCGAGCGCGGAACGCGGCCCCCACCACGAGCAGCCAGGCGATCCCGGCCAGGATGCCGCCGACGACATCCGTGAGGTAGTGATAGCCGAGATAGACGCGGCTGACACCTACCCCGAGCGCAAGAATCGCCGCGATGACCAGCGCGACGAGGCCGATTCGACGGCCGAACACCGACCACAGGATCAGGGCCAGCGCCCCATAGAAGATGACCGCGTTCATCGTGTGGCCGCTTGGGAAGCTGTAGTCGGGCAGGACCTGGGCCCACGGGAGTTGCGGGCGCGGGCGAGCGAAGAAGAGCTTCATCGTGCCCTGGAGGACGAGGCTGCCGCCGCTCGCGATGCCCAGGAAGAGTGCAGCACCAAAGCGGCGCTTCCAGAGCAGCCAGGCGACCACGGCGACGAAGAGCGGCGGGATGACCAGGATCGACCCGATGTTGGTCAAGGTGTTCATCAGCGCATCCAGCCCGGGCGACGCAATGCCGTGAAGGAAGGGCGTCGCCCACGTGTCGAGCGCGAAGACCTCCTGGGTTCGCACGCCCTCGGCGATCGAGCCGAGGACGACGAGGCTGGCGATCAACGCGACGAAGCCAACGACGACCGTTGCCGTCGCGATACCGACCGGAGGACGAGGCCCGGGTCCGGGCGTCGCTGGGCTGGCCTTATCGACCAGGCCGAGTGGCCCGGCCTCAGTCAGCGGACCGGCCTGGCTGCCCAACCCAGCCTCGGTCCCAGCGCGGCCGTTGGGATGTCTCATCCGACGTCGTGCGCGGCGCGAGCCTCGTGCGAGTCCGCCGCACGCTGGTGGGCCCAGCCGCCCGGCCTGCTCAACCATGCGTACAGGCCCAGGGCGCCGATGCCACCCAGGAGGCCCCCCAGGAGATCGGTCGGATAGTGCTCGTTCAGGGCGAGCCGGGCAATCCCGACGAGCACGACCTCGATCGTCACGAGGGCAACGGCGGCCGCTCGGAGCCAGAACCGGCGGGAGCTGCGCCAGCTTCGCAAGGCGATGATCCCCAGGATCGTCAGGACCTCAAGCACGTGCCCTGACGGATAGCTATACACGACGCCGGGGATCCCATCGCCGGTGCCGGACGGCCGGGGTCGGGCCACGAGCTGCTTGACCCCTTCGCTGCCCGCGGTCACCGCGACCAGCATCAGGATCACCAGGACCGCCTCGCGACGGCGCTTCGTGAAGAAGAGCCAGAGCACCAATCCGACCCCGATGACGATCAACGGGATGTTCGCCGACTGCGATACCGCTTGCCAGACTGCCGGCCAGCCATCCCACGCTCGGGCCAGGGCGAGCAACGGCGGGTCGAACGGGAATACGACCCTGCTGGCCACGGCCAGCGTCAGGACCACGAAGCCGGCCAGGCTCAGGATCGCGAGGAGCAGCCAGCCCACATTCGAACGACCAGCCAGCGAGGAGACTTCCACGCCAGCCTCGGCCGGGTGGGTCGGTCCGCCAGTCAACGGGACGAGGGCCTGCTGGTCATGGGTCATGTCGTGGGTCACCATCGCAGGCCGTCACGTCGCAGCACGGTATCGGCATCGAGCGGGGCATTGCATTCAGCCCACAAGCGCTGGAGTGCTGGCGGTTGCCGAAGCAGTCGCCGCGGCCCCGTGACTCGAAAACGTGGTCCCGGGCTCCGTCCCGGCAAGGAGATCCCGCGCGATCTGAAGGCGCAGGCGGTACAGGATGTCCCATTCGTCGGTCGGGACCGCGAGGTCCAGCAAGGTCGCGTCGATCGCCTCGAACGCGTTCCGCGGAGCGCCTCGCTTCACGGGCCTGGCCCGTTTGTCCCGCTTGGCCAGACGCTCGAGTTGGTCCTCGACCGCCTGTGCCTCGGCGCTCGTGGTCAGGTGGGCCGAGCTGGTCGCCAGCCGGCTCAGGATGGCCGCCCGCGCCCGCGTCCTCTCCCGCGCAGGACCCGAGATGGCGATGTCCGACGGATAGACGCCGATCCTCAGGCTCCGGCCCTTGAGCTCGACCAGTCGGTCGGGCCGGAGCTTGCGGACGTTCCCGCCGGCCACCCTGGTGAGGAGCCAGGCCGGCAACGTGAGGACCCACGGCGCGTCCCTCACGCTCACCTGAAGATCCGCCCCGCCAAGGGCGTTGCGCAGGTCGGCGACCAGCTGGTCGTAGCCCCCGGCTTGACCACGATCGGGACATGCGTATCCGACCAGCCGTGCCGTTTGCTGCGCACCTTCCTGGTGATGCCTACGCCAGCGAGGAAGACCAGCAGGGCGCTGATCAACGGAGCGAGGAGGTAGCCGCGGAGGATGTCGCGAACGACTGCCGCCCCGCCGGGACGCTCACCCGAGGCCGGCACGAGGTAGCCCGCGAGGCCAACCCCAGCCGGTAGGAAGACCACCCCGAACAGGAGCGCGACCGCGAGCCAGGCCATGTCCACGAAAGGCGGATGGGGTGTCGCCGCAAGCAGGACCGAGGCGACGCTGGGCACGAGCAGACTCAACACGAGAACGATCCACAGGAACGAACCCGCCATCATCAGGACGAGGAAGATCTGGTGGGAACGGGGAACACGACCGAAGAGCAGGCTGCTTGCCCATCCCAGGGCACTCGTCATGAGATCCTCGGCAAATCGCCCGACGATCCCGAACAGGGAGAGGACCGTTGTCATGGTCTGCTCCCAGCCCCTGCGCCGACAGGTTCCGGGAATGTCGGGCCTGATCCTTCAGCCGTGGCCTGCGCCGGGATGCCATCGGTCGACGGCTTGCCCGGGGCAAGGGCCTTGCCGGTACGCAGGGACTCCAGCCAGCGACGGAGTTCCGCGTGGACTGCAGGCGCTCCGACGAGCGGCGCATCAGCGACCGGCAGGTCGACTGGGTGGAGCACGAAGGGTTGGCCCTGCCAGCCGCCCAACCCGCCATGCGAGCCGACGAGGTCCTCGTACGAAACGACCTCGCCCGTCGCCGCGTCGAACGGACCGATCACGCTCAGATCGCCGGTGTTGGTGAAGCCAGCCAGGCGCGACAGGCTCTGCGCAGCCAGGAGCCCGAAGGGGATAAGCGGGTCGAGACCGACCACCCGGCCGGACGCAAGGAAGTGCTCACCCGTCCGTCCCAGCGCGACCGGCCCGTGCCTGGGGGAGTGGGCCAGCACCAGCCCGACGCCGGGATGGTCGAGCAACCCCTTGATCAGGTTCGGGTAGCGCTGGTCGACCTGCTCGCGGTCGACACGGTCGTCTGAGAAGGTCAGGTACAGGTGGGCAAGGTTCCCCGAAGCGCACACGACGAGCTCCTGTTCGTCGAAGCTCGCCGCGGCGGCCTGGCGTCGTCGCGCGGCGCGCCGCGCGATGGCCGGCCTGAGCCCGCGCCCTCGGCCGATCTCGCCCAGGATCATCCGCCGGGCGCCGTGGTATTCCCAGCTCTGGACCGCGGACAACCGGCTCGTCGAGTCGCCCATCAATCGGCGCGCCACGTCCTCGAGGAGTTCTCCGTACCGCTCGGAAAAGGGCGAGCCGAGGCATTGGCCGTGGTCCGACAGCACGACGAGCCGGTATGGCCGCGGCGTGTCGCGGGTGGCCCTCAGCAGGCTCCCGATCGTCCGGTCGAGTCCGTCCAGGGCGTCAGCAGCTTCGCTGCGCTCGGGCCCCGCGTGGTGGGCCAGGCAGTCGTAGCCGGTGTAGTCGACGTAGATGGACGGGGCGCTCCCGAACATCTCCTCGATGACGAGGGCTGTCGTGAGATGGCGCAGCGAGACGTTGGTCAGGGCCCGCTCCAGTGCGTAGTGGAAATCTCGGCGGCGACGCGGCTCGATCCTTCGAGCCCGCTGACGCTCCCGCTGGTAGAACTCCTTGAGGATGTCGCCGATCGTCAGGACGACGAGCCGCAGGTAGTTCACCCGGCTGACGAACATGCCTCGCAAGCGAGGAGGATCGTTTGCGGTTGGCACGTCTCCGGCGATCGTGGCCATCGTGAGGTAGCTTCGCGCGGCATCGCCCGTGAGGAGGTTGCCGATGCTCGCGCCGTCATCCGCCAGCAGGCCGTGCCCATCGGAGCGGCGGCTCAGGATCTCGGACGCGCCCTCCGGCGTGTTCGCCACGAGGAGCGTCCTTGATCGCTTCTCGAACCAGCGGAAGCCGGGGATGTCGTCGTTGTTCCCATGGAGGATCCCCGCCTGGCTCACCGGCGTGACCGGCGGCAAGAGGGCGAACCAGGGATCGATCCGCGATTCGCCGCTCCGCACCAGCCGGTCGAGCGTCGGCATCCGGCCGGCACGCATCTGGCTCTGAAGGACGGGCAGACTCAGGCCATCGAGCTGAACCATGAGCAGCCCCGGTACCGACGAGCCTGGTTTGCCGAACTCCCGGGCGGCCAGCTGGCGGACTTGCGCACCGTGGTAGGAGTCGTCGTCGGAGGCCCGCAGGATCTCGGCGAAGATCGCATTGAGAACCGTCAGGAACACGGCATCCCAGATGGCGGCGGCCAGGCTGTCGATCCGGACGCCCGGCACGACCCGCACGATCGCCAGCACGATGACGACTTCCAGGAGCAGTCCGGCAACCGGGACGACGATCGCCGGCAGCGGCGAGAGCACGAGCAGAAGGGCCGGACGACCGAGCGCGTTGAGCGCCGTGAGCAGCAGCGCTGCGAGCAGGAGGGCGCCCGGCCCACCGAGCGTGAGGTTCGGCGAGATCGTCGCGACGATCAAGAGGGCTGCTGCAGCGGCGACGAACGACAGGAGCGCCCGCCGGACCAGCGACAGCCGCGTGGCCCGCCACTCCCAGATCAAGCGCGCCTGATCTCGATAGAAGGCCAACCAGAACGAGGGGCCCGTACGGTCGCGCGTTGGCTGGCGTTCCTGGCGACGGCCGCTCACGCCCAACCCTGGGCAGGTCGGGCCGCCCGTGTCCGTGGAACTGTCTCCAGGGTGAGCACGACGACGGACAATCTCCGTTCCATCTGACCTCCGGCCGGCGCGAGGGACCGCTCCGATCGGTGGCCACAGACCGGATGCTCGATATCCTCCCCGCTCGGGTGTCCCAGGCATGCTCGCCTTCCATGCTCCCGTCTTGCAATGACGTAACGTGCCCTTCCGGCGCACGTCCGCGAACATCGACGCGGGCCGTGGCGAGCCGACGCATAATCGGCAGCGGAGGTATCGAACGTGCCCAACGACGGGGAAGAAGAGAACGACCCGCACCACTCCGCGGCTGAGCTTCTCGGCGATTGGCGAGCGGCAGAGCGAGACACGGCCGCGGCGCGGGCAGCAGCATCCGTCGCCGCTCTCGCGGTCGCGGCCGCCGCGGCCGCCGAGGAAGCCGCGCTCGAGACCGAAGAGGCGGCGACCGCGGCCATGGAAGCCGCGACACGGGCGAAACTTGCTGCCGAGCGTGCCAAACGGGCGGCCGGTCAGGCCGCCGAGGCCGCACAGCTGATGGCAGCCGTTGCGGAAGGGGACCAGGCGCGGGCCGACCAGGCCATCTCAAAGGCGGAAGGAGCCGAAACCGAGGCGCGTGATCGGTTCCACACCGACGAGAAAGATGGCTTTCCAAGCGACGCGACCTGAACGGCGCCGCTCGAGCGTCTGAGACCCTGGGACCGGCTTGATCTAGCTACGCGCGACCCTCGTCAGGGACGATGACGACCCGGGCGGGCGTCTCCGCGGCGAGTGCCGCTGCTGGTTGAGCCGTGCCGTTGAGCAGGACATCGAGCCCGCTGGCGGCCTTCGGCCATCGTCAGGGACGGTCCGGCGGGTCGGCCGGGCCGACGCGTGGCGGCTCCTGACCCGGTGCAGGTCTTGCTGACTCGGGGAGCTCGCCAGGATTAGAATCGTGCGGCGGCTGCCGTTTCCGGGATTCTGCGTCTTCGGCCTGTCGTGGCTGCACGGTCCCGGGTCGGGGAGCCGCTGGCTTGTCGGCCATCGAACATCCTCCTTCCGCTTCGGATGTCATCATCCTGGTCGGGATCACGCCTTCGCGCGCATCAACCTGCCCGCCCACGCGACGAACGCATTACAACCGAGCCAGGTTTGCGTTACGCCGTTGCAACGCCACGCGTCGAAGGCAGAGCACGTCGAGGACACGCGAGGGCGCAGCATCCAGGTGAGCCGACAACCCACCCCGGATAAAGGAGCCGCCCCATGACCAGTGAGCCGTCCAAGGACACAACCACAGCACCAGACGCCAGCGACGTGGTCACGGGACCAGTCGGCAGCGCGAGCCTGCGTGACCCGGCCACTTCGGGCCCCGAGGGTGCCCAGCTCGACCAGTTGCCGGACATCGAGGTCCCAAGCGCCGGCGTCGAGCCGGCGATTGTCGACGGCGGGGCGACACACCCCGCAAGACCGTGACCCGGGAACGCCCCAGGGTCGTCGTCATCAAGCAGGGCGGCGGGCACGGCTGCATCATCACGGTGATTCTGCTGATCATCGCCTGGCCGCTGGCCGTTCTGTACTGGCTGGCACGAATCGTGACCTGGGCCATCGGCTCGGCTCTGGACTGGATCACCCTGGGCGTATTCAGGCGGCGGCGCTAGGACTGCCTGGCCTTCTGCGTTCAGGCGAACGTTTCTGACGTCTCGATGAAACGGGCGGCGTCGAGCAGGCTGTGGGCTCGGTGGTCGGGACGAGTCGGATCCTGGTGGTCCGCGGCTGGTCCGATGCAGATGACCCGCAAACCGGGGCAGGCGCGTGCCGTGGCCAGGGTCGTCTCGGCCGCGATGAGCCAGCCGGCGTCGTGCGCGGCCCGGATCTCCTGCAGCTGGGCGACAGCCGCCCGATCGAGGTTGCGACCGCCGCCGGCGCCGGACCAGCTCATGACCTTCAAGTCCACGTTCCCGGCCGCGGCATACGCGTCGGCTCCCGTGGTTCCCTTCTCGCCCACGAGCAGGATCACCGGACCAACCGTGGCCAGGCGCTCAAGCGCCGCCCGGGCGTCGTCATCGGGGGCGGCGCAGAGGACCTCGAATTCGATCATCGCGGCGGACATCAGTCCCCCGTTGTCGCTGCCTCGGCAGAGGCCTTCGGGGTTGGAGCCGCGTCAGGTGGAGCCGTCTCCCGGGGAGGATCCGCACTCGGATCGTCCGCGTTCAGGACATAGCCGATCCCCTGGAACGTCGTGATCGGTCCCGGCTCCCCCGGGGCTGCGCCGAGCTTGCGTCGGACCCGGCTGATCCAGACGCGCAGGTACTGCAGGTCGTCGCGATACTCAGGACCCCAGACCTTGGTCAGCAGCTCCGTGTGCAGGACGACCTTGCCGGCGTTGACGGCGAGGTGCTGGAGCAGCAACCACTCCGTGCGGCTGAGCGACACGAGCTTGCCGTCGCGGGTCACGAGCCGGCGCTCCAGGTCCACGTCCACTGGACCGAGGTGGACGATGCCGGAGCCCGGCGCAACCCCGGATGCGCGCCGCAACACCGCCCGAACCCGGGCAGCCAACTCGTCCGGGTGGAACGGCTTGGCGATGTAGTCGTCCGCGCCGAGGTCCAGGCCCTTGGCCTTGTCCGCGGTTGCACCCTTGGCCGTCAGCAGGATGACCGGCACTGGCCGCCACTCCCGGAGTTGCTTCATCACCTCGATGCCATCGAGGTCGGGCATGACGATATCAAGAAGGACGATGTCGGGGCGCATCTCCTCCGCCTTCTTGAGCGCCTCTTCGCCGCCCGACGCGGTGATCACGCGAAAGCCTTCGTCGTGGAGGGTGAGGGCGACGAGCTTGGTGATGCGCGGCTCGTCGTCCGCTACGAGCACGAGCGGCTGGTTGGCCACGTGGTCCTCCTCGGTCACGATCTGCACGCGGGCGGCTGAACCTGGCGCTGCGTTGAAACGCGCGAGGTCGCGACGGCCTTCAGGCGATAGTACGTCTTGCGGGGCGCGCAGCAACGACCGACCCGAAGGCCGGCCGCCACTGCGCTTGGCGAGGTCTAGCGGCGTTCGCTGGTCGTCTTGTCGCTGCTCTCGTGGACGTTCCGGTGAGCCTCATCGGCCTCATCGCGAACCTTGTCGCCAAACTTGCCCAGCCCATCGCGGATCCGGTCGCCGGCATTGCCGACGTCGTCCTTGAGCTGGTGGCCATCGACCTCTCGGGCCGCCTCCTTGGTGCCGGTCTTGACGTCGCGGAGGGTGTTCTTCACGTCCATCGGGTTGGCCTCCTGGGGCTGATGTCTGTGCCTTCTGGCTGGGTGCCAGCCTGAATGTCAGGTCGCTGACCAAGACCGTACCAAGGCGCGGGTTGCGTCCGGCCGCCTCGACGTCGGCATGGGCTTTCAGTCTCATGGCAACCTGCGGCTGCGACCGCCCGTGGGCCGCAATGGCATGAAAACGCAAGCCCCATCCCGACTCGGTAAGGCTTGGCGCAAGGGCGCGGCGGCCATGATGGGCGGGAACACAAGCTGGTTGGCCCGGGGGCCGCCATCCACCTGGAGTATCACATTGGTCGTTCTGCGCGATCCAGTCGCCGTCATGGACAGGTTCAGGCCGGGTGCAATTCGAGCCGCCTTCGTCGGGACGTACCCGCCTCGCCAGTGCGGGATTGCGACATTCACGAGTGACCTTGCCGAGGCCGTGACCGCGCCGGCGCCACTGGCCGATCGCGCTGCGGTCTGGGCCAGGGCCGGCGGCCCGGCTCGATCGTCAGCAAGCGTCGACATCGTCGCGATCGACGACGAGGAGCGCGACTTCCCAGCCGAAGTCCGGCTGCGCCTCCGACCGGACCGGCCGGCAGACTACCTCGGCGTTGCGGATCGGCTGAACCGGACGGGCTACGACGTCGTGTCCGTCCAGCACGAGTTCGGCATCTATGGTGGGCCCGACGGTGTGCACGTCCTCGATCTGCTCGACGAGCTCGAGGTCCCGGTTGTCACCACGTTTCATACGGTGCGGGCCCATCCCTCCGACCATCAGCGCCGGATCCTGCGGGAGATCGGCCGGTCCTCGAGCCGGGTTGTCGTCCTGTCCGAGGCCGCCGCCAGGCGCTTGCCCTTGATCTACGACATCGACCCGGCCACGGTTCAGGTCATCCCGCACGGCGTGCCCGACCTGCCCTTTGTCGACCCCGAGACGATCAAGCCGCTCGTTGGCCTGTCCGGCCGGCCGACGGTCCTGAGCTTTGGCCTGCTGAGTCCAGGCAAGGGCTATGAGCTCGCGATCCGGGCTATGTCAGGTGTGGTCCGCGAGGTGCCGAACGCCTGCTACGTCATCCTTGGCGCGACTCACCCCGACCTTCGGCGCAGGGAGGGCGAGGCATATCGCGAGTCCCTCAAGGCGCTCGTGGCCGACCTCGAATTGGGGCGTCACATCCAGTTCGAGGACGCCTACGTCGACCTTCCCACCCTCGGCCGCTGGTTGCAGGCCGCCGATGTCTTCGTGACCCCGTACCCGGGCGCCGAGCAGGTTGTCTCGGGCACCCTGGCCTACGCGCTGGGCACGGGCAAGGCTCTCGTGTCGACACCGTACGCCTACGCCCGGGAGCTACTCGCTGGGGGTCGGGGCCAACTCGTCCCATTCGGGGACAGCCTGGTCATGGGCCGTGAGATCGGCCGGTTCCTGACCGACCAGGGAGCACGTGACCGGGCGCGTCGGCTTGCCTACGAGCACGGGCGAAAGATGACCTGGCCAGTCGTTGGCAGGGCATATCGAAAGCTGTTCGCAGAGGTCGTCGCAGAAGCAGCGGCACCTCCGATCGACCGACTCCCGACGATGCGCCTGGAAACTGCTCCGCGCGACCGCGAGGCGACGACACTTGGCTGAGTCAGCGCCGCTCGGTTGGCCGATGGCCGATCGGGTCGGGTTCGGTCACCGCCCACCGCCTCCGGCAGTCATCCCGCCACCGGGCGTGGTCCGGATCCACCTCGACGAGCTGACCGGACCGCTGGGCATCTACCAGCACGCCCGTGGCCGGGCCCCTGATCCCGGCCAGGGCTATTGCACCGACGATGTCGCCCGAGCAGCGATTGTCGACGTGCTCCACGGCCAGGTGCTCGGCCGGCCCGCGGTGGCGGACTCGCTCGCGCGCGATCTCGAGTTCCTTGCCGAGGCCGTCGTTCCGAAAACCGGCCGGTTTCGCAACTTCCGCGATGCCGACGGCAACTGGCTCGAACGGGTCGGTTCGGCCGATGCCCACGCCCGAGCGGTTCAGTCCCTGGGCATCCTTGCCGGCGACTCGGCCGACGATCGTACGAGCATGGCTGCCGGCAGACTCCTGGACCACGTACTGCCAGTCTCGCTCGAGCTCGACGGATTGCGACCGTGGGCCCACGTCATCCTCGGTTGTCTCGCCGCGCTGACTGGCGAACGGCCACCGGTCAGCGCCCGGATCGTGCTCGAAGAGCTGGCCGGCCGGTTGTTCAACACATTCGAGTCGACCGACGAGACGTGGCCGTGGCCCGAGACCGTGGTGACCTACGAGAACGCGATCCTCGCCCAGGCCCTGGTTGAGGCCGGTGACTGGTTGCGCTACCCGAAGATGATCGAGCGAGGCCTGCGGACGCTCGACTGGTTGCTCGATGCCCAGACGGCCGAGGCAGGCTATGTCGAGCTCGTGGGCAACCGTGGCTGGTGGCCCCGGGGCGAACCGCCGGCCAGGTTCGATCAACAGCCGATCGACGCCGCGGCGCTTGTCGAAGCCTGTGCGGCGGCCTGGCGGGTTTCGGCGAGACCGACCTTCCTGACTGAGATGCTGCGCGCCTATGCCTGGTTCAGTGGCGCAAATTCCGTCGGGATCTCCGTCTCCGATCCGGCCATCGGCGGCTGCGGCGACGGCTTGAGCGCGATCGGGGTCAACGCCAACCAGGGGGCCGAGTCGACCTTGGCCTGGCTGTCCGCAACCGAGTGCGTCCGGGCCACCCTGTCGGCCGATCGGGGAATCGGCCTCAACCGGCTGGCGTTGGCCTAGCCCAGGCCGTCGCCAAGCTCGAGGGGCAGGTTGAAGCCGAATTCGGAGCCACCTGTCGGTCGTGGCCGGCACCAGATCCGGCCGCCCATCAGCTCAACCAGCTGGCGGCAGACGAACAGGCCGATTCCCGCGCCGCTGACTCGCGACGCCGTCTCCCGGGATCGGTAGAAGAGCTCGAAGACGCGCTCGAGGTCGTCGTCCTGGATGCCCGGCCCAGCGTCCAGCACCCGGATCTCAACGCCGCCGTCGACCACCGCGCCGGTGATCCGAATCGGACCGCTGGCCGGTCCGTACTTGGCCGCATTGCCGACGAGATTGCGAAGCACCTGTTCCACGTACGTCAGCTCTGCCCGGACGGGCGGCAGATCGGCTGCCAGGGCGAGATCGATCACGAGTGAAGGCTGGCGCCGCCGGATGTCCTGGGTCACCCGGTCGACGACTCGCTGAACGAGGACCGGCTCGTCGCTGATCTCAAGGCTGCCCCGTTCTGCCCGGCTGAGGACGAGCAGGTCCTCGATCAGCCGGATCATCCGCTCGGCTTCCTCACGGACGTCATGGGCGACTTCCAGGACGCGGTCGGCGGACAGGCGACCGCGCTCGAGCAGCTCCGCGCCGCCGATGATCGTGGTCATGGGGGTCCGGAGCTCGTGCGACAGGACCTCGATGAAGGCGTCGCGGATCCGCTGCACCTGGCGCTCGGCCGCGAGCAGGCGGTCGCGGTCTGCCTCGGCGTCGCGCCAGGTCGTGACATCGCGCACGATGCCGACCATTCGGGTCGGCCGGCCATTGACCCAGGCCGTCGTCCGCCCGGTCGTGTTCAGCCAGCGCAACGAACCATCGCCGGCCGTTACGCGGTATTCGACATCGTAGGGATTGCCGCTTTCCACACTCCGCTGGACCGCCCCCGCAACCGCGGCGCGGTCTTCGTCGACGATCGTGGCCAGGACGTCGATCATCCGGACCGACGTCGAGTCGCCCGCGCTGAGGCCATGCAGGTCCGCAAAACGGGCGCTCCAGGTCAGCGAATCTGCCCGGACATCCCAGTCCCAGACCCCCGTCCGGGACGCCTCGAGGGTGAGCTCGAGGCGCTCCTCGCGTTCACGCGCGAGCTGGCCGCGCTCGCCGGCTCGCCGCTGGGCCAGCCGGAGCCGATCCGTAAGCACGCTGGCGACGAGGCATGCCGAGACGAACAGGACCAGCCGGATCAGCTGGAGGCCGCCCGATCCCGAGGGGGAGAGCAACCACGTCGCCTCGGCGATGCTGCAGATCGTCGTGGCGACCACGGCGGGCCTGAGGCCACCTCGCCAGCCGACGATCGCGACGGCGATGAAGTAGATCCCGAAGCCGGTATCGCCGTCAACGGCTCGGTCGATCCCGAAGGTCAGTCCAGTGGCGATGAGCGGGATCAGGATTGCGAGCCCATAGGGCACCGCTTGAGCCCGCCCCAGTTGAAGAGATCGGCGCGCGATGGAAGCGCTCAGCGTACTCACCCGGCCCCTAGCGGATCGAGCCCCGAGTATTGCACAGCCCCTTGGTGGGCCGGTCGGAATGGTCGGCCGATCTAATTGACGAGGCGCGCCGGGCGAACGCCGCGCAGGATGGCCGAGCGTGCCGTGATCGCGGTCGGAATCAGGGCGAGGGCCAGGACCAGGCGGGGCGCGCCCGCCAGGAACAGTCCCATCGTGACGCCGGCTGAGAATGCGACGGCGGTGATGACACCCTGATCAGACAGGTCATCGACCTGGCCGTGCGCTGCCGCGATCACTCCCCAGGCACCGTCGACGGCGTTGGGCAGCTGTTCGGCGACTGCCCGACCGCGATCCAGCAGCGACCCAGCCGGATCCTCAACCTGCTCGTCGATTCGTTCTGCCTCGTCGGTTCCATGACTTCCGTTCTTTGCCATCGCATGATCTCCTTCTGACTCGAGGGGTTCAGGCTTCGACCAGGGGCGTGCCAACGACATGTTCGGCAACGAACCAGACCTGCAACTCATGGCGGCGCAGGACGTCGCTCATCAACAGGTCATTCGTGCCCCAGTCCTTCGACTCCTCGGTCTTCTCGATCGCGTCACGGACCTTCTCGAGGATCGTCTCGTGGGCCGCCAGCAGGCGATCGATCATGACCGGGACTTCCTCTGCGCCGTTGGGACCCCGCTCGATCGTGGTCAGCTCAGCGGCGTGACGCGGATCTCCGACTGCGATCCCACCCAGGCTCTGGACTCGCTCAGCCACGAGATCGATCAGCTCGAGCTGCTCGGCGGCGTGCTTGTCGAACAACAGGTGGAGCTGATAGAAGGTGGGCCCGGCGACGAGCCAGTGGTGCTTCTTGTACAGGGCGTACAGGATCATCGAATCGGCCAGGATGTAGTTCAGGATCTGGGCGCTCTCGCCGCGGGCCTTGGCCGACAGGGCGATGGGCAGCAGTCGGAGCGTCCCAAACGGCTGGACCTCCGGGCCGCGCGCTCCCAACCGCGGCTCGGGAGATGGGCGCCGGCGCGCACCACGCGTTCCTTTATTCGGGCTCATCAGGATCCTCCGGGGCCCTTGCTCGGGCGCTGGCGCCGGTCCGGACAGGCACGATCGACGCTTCGCGAGGATGACTCGCCCGACGATCCAGGCGCCTCAATGCGCGGGCATTGGGTGCTGCAATCACGTTGCAGCCAGGACGGCGGAGCCAGCCGCGTCCTGAGCTCGAGGCACAGGAATGCGGCTCGGGCCGCCATCAAGGGAGGGCAGACCCGAACCGCAGGGAACCAGCAGGTTATGACGAGCCGGTTTCAGACCGGCGACCAGGGTTCAGACGCGATTGCTCGTCACGCCTCGGCGTCCGCCGACGGCATGCCACGCGAACAGGACAATGACGGCCCCGAAGATCGCGACGAGGATGCTCTCGCCGTTCAGCCCGGTGACGTCCGCGACGTGGAGCAGTGAACCCGCAATGAAGCCGCCCACGACGGCTCCGACGATCCCGAGCAGGATCGTCCCGATGACTCCCTCGCCACCGCCCGCGATCATGTTTGCGACGAATCCAGCAATCGCCCCAAGGACGATCCACGCAATGATGCCCATCCGGTCATTCCTCCTGATCCCCCGGCGGTGATCCGCCTTGAGCTGAGAATGGATCGAGCAGCGCTACGGCGACGAGTGGCGGACCGCAGCGGCCCTTGCGTCGGCGTGACAGATCGGCTGGCCGGACCGACGCCCGGCGAGCCGGCTCCGCGCGGGTGCCCGGTCTGCAATGCCGATGGGACGTCGCGGCCATCTCTTTGAGGGTGATCGCGAGACCGCACGGTCTACGCTCAACGAATGCAGGATCCTGCCCGAACGACCGCCCCGCTGAGAGTTGTGGCCGTGCCTTCGAACGACGGCGCATTCGTTCACTTCGTCCAGGCGTCGGTCAGTCCCGACCTCGATATCAGAACGCTTGAGCTCCGGCTCCGTCGTCGCTATCCCCGAGCCAGGGTCCACCCCAACGACCTCAGCGGGCTTGACGCCGTCTGGTACGCCTACCGCGATGGCCGCTGGAATCCGGGGACCCGCTCGGCCTGACGAGCCCTCGTTCGGGTGATGGCGGACTCGCCCAGATGCCGGGCCGACCTGGCGGTCAACCCGGCATCAACGTCTGGCATTCGGCGGGCGCCGGGCCCGCCCGGCTGGATTTCTAGGCCGTGGTGGGCTCCCGCCGGAAGATGCCGACTGCCCACAGGACGATCGCTTCGAGGACCACCCAGCCGACCAGGGCGGTCACGGCAGCAACGTCGAGCATCGATCCACCGGCGTGCAAGGCGTCGGTCCGAAGAATCCCCTCGAACGGCGCGACGAAGACCTGGCTGATGTTGAGGATCGCCGCGACGATGTCGTTGCCGGTCCGCGCATCGAGGACCAGCAATACGATCCTCAGTCCGATCACGACCTCGATCAGGCCGAAGATCAGGACGATCACCCGACGGGCGAACTCTGAACCGCTCGGCGAGGAGCTCACCCTGCGTGTCTCCCTCGATTCGGTGGTCACGGGGCGGTCGAAACCAGCCGGATCTGGTTGCTCCGTGCTGACGACGGGGCGTTGATCCTGGAGCGTCATGATCGGTCTCCTATGGCAGGCGGGTTGGTCCTGCACCAACCGCCTCGTACCCGGCGGCCCGGTTCAGACAGCGGCCCTGGCGGACCGATGCATGCTCACTTTGAGCAATTGCTACCGCCGGCGACCTCAACACTTGGGCAACTACGCTGCAATCGCGTTGCAGGTCATCGCGACAGGAGCTGGCCAGCTACTTGTCCAGGACCCGGTCGGCCTTGCGGTCGATCCTGTCCTTGTGCGCCTCGCTGAGCTTGCCTGCCTTCTCCTGGGCGGAGGCCCGCGCCTTCGCGTCGCGAGCATGGGTTTGGTCGGGCATTGGGTACTTGCGCTCCGTGGGCAGCCCGAAATCGGACTTCGGCAGGGCGTCACGCTGTGCCGCACTGAGCTTGGCCATTTGAAACCTCCTGCTGGGTTGGCACACGGGTCGGCTGCCGAGCGCCATCGAGGCCGCGAGACGGGCTTCCTGACTTCGGCTTCGAGCCTGGGGCCCACCACGTATCCAGCCGATCACGGAGGTGGCCCCTTGCGTTGCAGGCATCTCGCGATATCAACCGTGTTGGCGCCGCGAGCGCCGGATGGCAGCGCCCGAGCGCCAGGTCAAGGCATAATCGCGTCGTGACCTTCCGCTTGCACCCCGCGGCTCCGCCGCTCTTCCGCCGTCACCCCGGCAACCCCATCTTGTCGGCCGCTCATCTGCCCTTCGCCGCGAACGCCGTCTTCAACGCCGGGGCGGCCCGTTTGGGCGACGAGACCATCCTGCTGCTGCGAGTCGAGGACCTCCGGGGTATCTCCCACCTGCAGGTCGCCCGAAGCTATGACGGCGTCGATGACTGGCGCTTCGACGCCGACCCCCTGCTCAGTCCCGATCCAGAGCACCACCCGGAGGAAGTGTGGGGCTGCGAGGATCCGCGGCTGACGTGGCTCGAGGAGCGCGACGAATGGGCGATCGCCTACACGGCGTATAGCCGCCGCGGGCCCCTGGTCTCCCTGGCGACGACGAAGGACTTCCACACCGTGCGACGGCTCGGTCCGGCCATGCCGCCCGAGGATAAGGACGCCGCGTTGTTCCCCCGCCGGATCGATGGGCGGTGGGCAATGATCCATCGGCCATCCCCACTCCGCGGCGGCGCCCACATGTGGGTCTCGTACTCACCGGATCTGCGCCATTGGGGCGATCATGCGCTGTTGATCGAGGCCCGCGACGGGGCCTGGTGGGACGCCGGCAAGATCGGCCTGGGTCCACCGCCCATCGAGACGGCGGCCGGCTGGCTGGTGATGTACCACGGAGTCCATTCCACGGCCGGCGGACCGATCTATCGGGTCGGCCTGGCATTGCTCGACCTGAACGACCCGACGATCGTGCTCCGTCGCAGTGATGAATGGGTCCTGGGACCGGGCGCCCTCTACGAACGCGCCGGGGACGTCGACCAGGTCGTGTTCCCCTGCGGCTGGACGGTGGATCAGGCCGCCGACCGGATGCATGTCTACTACGGCGCCGCCGACACGACCGTCGCGCTCGCGACGGCGTCGTTCAGTGAAGTCCTGGCGTACGTGAACGCGTGTCCCCCGGGTGACCATCGGCGGGTCTCCGACCTCCTCGACTGACCCGCAATCCGGTCAACTCCTGGCGGCGTCCCGACTCTGCTCAGGCGACTCGGCGGCCACCGATGAGCTGGACTGCGAGGACGATGAGGGCGATTACGAGAAGCAGGTGGATGAGGGCACCACCCACGGCAGTGATCAGGCCGAGTGCCCAGAGCACGAGCAAGATCACGATCAAGGTCCACAGCATAGCTACTACCTCTGACACTGCTGCCCACCCGATTCATCGGGACTGAGGGCTTGCTCCAACGGTAGATCGGCCCCGGCCCCGGAGGGCATGCTCGGCCGAGATCAAACCCTTGCGATTGCCTCGCAGATGACGGCGACCGGCTGCCGCGCATAATCGAACGTGCCTCGCGTCCGCTTGAGCCACGCGTTGGCGAGTCGAGCAAGCCGAGGGACGCCATGGCCGCCACTGACATCCTGCGCGAGGAGCTCCTCGCGCTCATCGACGGGCGTGGTGCCCACCTGCCGTTTGACGCCGCCGTGGCGGACTTTCCCGACGACGCCATCAACCGGCTGCCGCCTCACGTTCCGTACACGCCCTGGCACCTGCTGGAACACCTCCGGATCACCCAGCGGGACATCCTCGACTACATCCTGAGCCGGGCGTACCTCCCGCCCAGCTGGCCCGAGGACTACTGGCCGGCGCGTGACGCGACGGCGACGCCCGAGCAGCTCGCCCTGACGGTCGAGGGCTTCCGGTCCGACCGGTCAGCGCTCCATGAGCTCGTGGCCAATCCCGCCACGGACCTGCTTGGTCCGATCCCGAACACGCCGGGGCATACGATCCTCCGCCAGGTGCGCCTGGTCGGCGACCACAACGCTTACCACGTCGGCGAGTTCGCGATCCTGCGCCAGGTCATGGGGACCTGGCCGCCCGACCGGACGGAGTAGCCCCGACGGCGTGGGCACGGACGACCCAGCGCGACGCACGCAGCGACGAGGGGGGCTACAGTCGTCCGGGATCTGGGACTGCCCGATCACGCGGCAGCTCCCGTCGAGCCCTCGGGCTCGGGTAGTGCGGATGTCCTATGGACTGCTTCGGAGATGGACCGCGGCGGCGCGCTCGCCGATCGTCGGCGGACAGGGCGGGCCGCCACGACGCACGTTCCGGTTGGCCGACATCGAGCGGGGCTGGCTCGTCGTGGACAGCGAGGAGACGTCGCTCGGATCGGTCCTGAGCTCGAGCGAGACCTTGCTCACCGTGTCCCGCGGCCTCCTGTCGTCCAAGCTCTACCTGCCATTCTCGGCGGTGGCCGAGGTCCACGAAGGCGTGGTCAGGTTGAACGTGACCACCCAGTGGGTCGAGGCCCAGGGCTGGGACCGGCCCGGCAGCCGCAAGCAGCGATAACTCTTCAGGGACCGAGACTCGGCAGCTCCGGGGCGAGGTAGGGGGCCAGCGCCGCGGCGACCGCGCGGAGGCCCTCGAGGTCCGGGCGGAAGCGAGAGCCGGCTTCGTCGGTAACCCGCCCGGCCTGAGAAGCCGGGCCAGGACACCTGAACGAGCGCGACTAGCGGGCCGTCTCGAGCAGCGCGGCGGCCAGCTCTCCATAGGCTCCCAGGGCCGGGTCGGACGACGGATCGGCGCGCACCTGGAGGCAGACCTGGTCTGCCCCCGCATCGAGGTGGGCCCGGACGCGCCGGACGATGGCATCGACGTCGCCCCAGGCGATAACCGCGTCGATGAGCCGGTCGCTGCCATCACCCGCGAGGTCCGCGTCGTCCCAGCCCAGGCGGCGCAGGTTGTTCACGTAGTTGGGCAGCGCGAGATAGCCCTTGGCGAAGGCGCGCCCGATCCGGCGTCCCTGGGCTGCCTCGGTCGTCAGCACGGCCGTCTGCTCGACGACAAGGAACGGCTCGGGGCCGAGATGCCGGCGGGCAAAGGATGTGTGCTCGACCGGGACGAAGTAGGGGTGCGCACCGTCGGCCCGCTCGGCGGCCAGCTCGAGCATGCGCGGCCCGAGCGCAGCGAGGACGAGCGGCACCGGTGGGTCGGGTTCCGGCGCGCCGTACTGCGCCGCGGCCATCTCGTCGAGGTAGGTGCGCATCATCTCGACCGGCCGGCCGTAGGTCCCCCCGCGGGCGGCGACCGAGGGTGCGTGGCTCACCCCGATGCCCAGGACAAAGCGGCCCGGATACGCCTCACTGAGGGCCCGGGCACCGTTCGCCATCGCCATCGGGTCCCGCGCGTGGATGTTCGCGATGCCCGACGCAACGACGAGTCGCCGGGTTGCGGCGAGCAGGATCGCGGCATGGCTGAAGAGCTCCTTGTTGCCGAGCGTCTCCGGGATCCAGGCGACCGGATAGCGGAGCGCCTCGAGCTCGCGCGCCGCCGCTCCCGCTTCTGCCCCTGACAGGCGCTGGAGCGCCCAGCTCCAGACCCCGACTGGCCCGAGCGCCTGCGCCAGCCGGCGTCCGCCGTAGTTGCCGATGCTGTTCATCAGGTGATCTTGACCCTCGTGACGATTCCGCGCGTGAAGACCGCGAGCGCCACT
>ODAK010002106.1_pt1 | contig 21071 bp, 17 predicted proteins | sample 1539591 | NCBI WGS metagenome assembly ODAK01 (sample SAMEA3539303, study PRJEB22396) | soil metagenome | biome: tundra; feature: field; material: soil | place: USA | collected 2010-05 | depth 0.15 m | reverse complement strand
GAAAGCTAACTTCGTACCTAGACAAACTCTAGACGGAAGCTGACTTCATGGACTCCCGCATCAGCGGCCCGGCGGCCGCCACCGGCTCCGCCTCCCGGGACCATCGCGCAGCCGCGGGCGCACGGCGGTCATCGGTTGCCGTCATCGGGGCCGGAGTCTCCGGCCTGACCGCTGCCTACCTCCTCTCGCGCACCCACGACGTCACTGTCTTCGAGGCGGAGGACCGGCTCGGCGGTCACGCGCACACCCACGACGTCCCCGGCCCGGACGGCAGGCGTCACGCCGTCGACAGCGGGTTCATCGTCCACAACGACGAGACCTACCCCTGGCTGCGCAAGCTCTTCGGCGAGCTCGGCGTCCAGGTGCGTCCCGCCGAGATGAGCATGAGCGTGCGATGCGAGGAGTGCGGGCTGGAGTACGCCGGCGGCCGCGGGCTGCGCGGCATCATCGCCCAGCCGCACCGCCTCCTCGACCCGCAGTTCATCCGCATGCTGTTGCAGGTCAGGCGATTCCACCGGAGAGCCGCTGCCTTCCTGCGGGCTGCTGACGACGACCTGACGACCTACGGCGAGTTCCTCCGGCGCGAGGGATTCAGCGACCATTTCATCGCCCACTATGCCGTGCCGGTCGTATCGTGCGTGTGGTCCGCGGGGCGCGAGACGTCACTGCGCTACCCGGCGCGGTACCTGTTCAGGTTCCTTGACCACCACGGGATGCTGCGCGTGAGCGGCTCCCCGCAGTGGTACACCGTCGCAGGCGGGTCCCGCACCTACGTCGACCGGCTCGCCGGGCTGCTGCCGGACGTCCGTGCCTCCCGCGCCGTCACGGACGTCACCCGCGACGAGGGGGGCGTCGAGATCCGTGACGTCACGGGTCACGTAACCCGGGTGGACTGCGTCGTCATCGCGACCCACGCCGATCAGGCCCTGGGCCTGCTCACAGACCCGAGCGACGAGGAGGTCACCACCCTCAGGGAGTTCGGCTACTCGCGCAACGTCACCGTACTGCACACCGACAGCTCGGTCCTGCCGGACGCCGCGCAGGCCCGGGCCTCCTGGAACTACCGGATGACGTCCTGCGGCCGGCCCGGCCAGCCCGCCGTGGTGACGTACTGGATGAACCGGCTCCAGGGACACCGTAGCGCGCAGGACTTCCTCGTCACGCTCAACGACCGCGAGCGCCTCGACCCGGATTCCATTGTGGCGACGATGGAATACGAGCACCCGATCTACACCCCCGAAGCGGTCCGCGCGCAGTCACGGCTGAGCAGCCTGGCCACCGCCCGCACCGTTTATGCCGGCGCCTACCACGGGTGGGGATTCCATGAGGACGGGTGCCGCTCCGGCGCGGAGGCGGCACGACACTTCGGAGCGGCCTGGTGAGCACGGTCCCTCTCATCACGCCGGCCTCCGCACGCGCACGCCCGCAGCTGCCCCAAGTGCCGGCCCTCGTCGTCGGCCAGGTCACGCACCGGCGCCCCGGACCGGTCCGGCACGCCTTCCGGCACCGGGTCTACCAGTGGCTGGTCGACCTCGACTCGGTCCCCAGGGTGCCGGGGTACCTCAGGCCGTTCGCGCACTTCAGCAGCGAGGATCACCTCGGCGACCCCCGCCTGCCGATCAAGCGCAACATCGAGAACTACCTGGCGCGGGGCGGCATCCAGCTCGGTGACCGGGGACGAGTGCTCATGCTCGCCGGCGCCCGGGTCCTGGGGCACGTGTTCGACCCCCTCTCGGTCTTCTGGTGCTATGACTGCGACGGCGTCCTGGTGTGTGTCGTCGCAGAGGTCCACAACACCTACGGCGAGCGGCACGCCTACCTCCTGCGACCGGACGAGGCCGGGGCCGCCGTGACGGACAAGGACTTCCACGTCTCCCCGTTCTTCGACGTCAGCGGCACCTACGAACTGCGGTTCACCCTGAGGCCGGACCTTGTCGCCACGACCGTGACGCTGCGACGCCACGATGCCGTGGCGTTCAGCGCGGCCTTCAGGGGCCGGCCGGAACCTGCGACGCGCCGTGCCGTGGCCGGCCGGCTCCTCCGCCAGCCCCTCATGCCCCAGCGGATCTCGGCCCTGATCCGCATGCACGGCATCTGGCTCTGGCTCCATCGCCTGCCGATCCGCCCCCGGCCACACCACACCCGGCAGGAAGGGGTCTGACCATGACCGTCTCCGCCTCCGTCAGGTGGCCCGCCGCCGCCACACCACGGGCGCCGCTGCGAGCCGCCATCGCGCGGGTGATCTTCGAGCACGCCGCGCAACTGGTCCCTGTCCGCGTGACCAACCCCGACGGGCGCATACTCGGCGGCGGCTCGCAGACCTCGCCCGAGTTCGAGCTCGTCCGTCCCGCTGCATTCTTCGCCCGGCTCGGCCGGGACGCCAAGGTCGGCTTCGGCGAGGCGTACATGGCCGGCGACTGGCGAGCCGGGTCCGGCACCGACCTGGCCGACCTGCTGACGCCCTTCGCCGCGCGGCTAACGACCCTGGTCCCCGCGCCGCTGCAGAAGCTGAGGGCCTTGGTCGACAAGCGCGTCCCCCATGACCACGAGAACACCCCGGATGGCTCGCGCAGCAACATCGCCGCCCACTACGACTTGAGCAACGACCTCTTCGCCGCCTTCCTTGACCAGACGATGACCTACTCCTCGGCGTGGTTCGACGAGAGCGAGCCCGTGCGGACCGCAACCCGGCTCGAGGAGGCACAGCTGCGCAAGATCGACGGGATCCTCGACCTCGCCGGGGTGCGCAGCGGCACCCGGCTGCTGGAGATCGGCACCGGATGGGGCACGCTCGCCATCCGCGCGGCGCAACGAGGAGCCCGGGTCACCACGGTCACCCTCTCCCGAGAGCAGCTGCAGCTCACCTGCGAGCGGGCCGGCGCAGCCGCCGTGTCCGACCGCGTGGACGTGCGACTGCAGGACTACCGCGAGGTCGAGGGCGAATACGACGCCATCGTCAGCGTCGAGATGATCGAGGCGGTGGGCGAAGCCTACTGGGCCACCTACTTCGCCACGCTGGACCGCGTTCTGGCGCCCGGCGGGAAGGTGAGCATGCAGACGATCACCATGGCCCACGAACGGGTCCTCGCCACCCGGCGAAGCTTCAGCTGGATCCAGAAGTACATCTTCCCCGGCGGGATCATCCCGTCCCTGCAGTCGATCGATGACACCCTGGCGGCGCACACCGCCCTGCGGGTCACGCAACGGCGTGAGCTCCGGGAGCACTACGCCCGGACCCTGCACCTGTGGCGGGAGCGCTTCACCGATCAGTGGCCGCACATCCACGCCCAGGGGTTCGCCGAGACCTTCCGCCGGATGTGGGAGTTCTACCTCGCATACTGCGAGGCGGGCTTCCGCAGCGGTTACCTCGGCGTCAGCCAGCTCCAGATGACCCGGGAGCCGGTGCGGAGCTGAACGGCAGGGCCGCCCGGGTCGTCAGCGCATCAAGCGGTACCGGCGCGGCAGCCGCCCGGGAGCTCGCCTGCCGCCGAGGCACCGACGCGATCTCGGCTCGCCGCGACGAGCAGCTTCGCAAGGTGCCGGGAGGGGACATGCTCGTCGTGCCGCCCGGCGTCACCGACGCTGCACCGGTCGCGGCCGCCGCCGCACGAGTACACCAGGAGCCCGGACCCATCGACCTTGCCGTGCTGTCCGCCGGGTACCGGAAGCAGATGGACCCGACGGCCCGGGACACCGAGGTCTTCGACCAGCACGTCCGGGGCAGCCTCGCCGGGATGAGCAACTCCATCGCGGCCGTGCTGCCCGACATGCCCTGGGCAGATGTCGAGAAGATCATCCTCTATCCGCTCCGCCCGCGGTGTCGTCAGGCCGGGGGCCTGACGATGCGGAGATCGACGTGGGTGTCCCCGGTTGCCTTCACCTGGCACACCGCGGTACCCGCCAGCACGAAACCCGCTGCTGCGGCGACCCGCTGGCTCGCGGCGTTGTCCTCGTCGACACGCAGCTCGACCGCGCGGGCCCGCCCTGCCTGCAGCAGCCAGCACGCGGCCAGCCGCGTAGCGCGAGAGGCATACCCGCGGCCGCGGCGATCCGGGGCGACCCCGTAGCCAAGCTCCACCACCCGCTAACCCTGTCAGCGACCTGCCCGATCAGCGGTGACTGGCCTGCCTCCTCGATGACCAGTGCCGGGCCGTGAAGACTCCGAAGATTCCGCCAGCCGGCCAGCAAGTCACCGATCAGCGCCGCGCAGCTGTCCCGGCTGGCACCTTCGGCGACCGGCACCCAGCCCCGTCGAGACCGCCGTCGCCGGACGCGTAGGCGTGCAGCACCGCGGCGTCCCGCAGCTCAGGCAGCCGGAGTCCGATCCGGTCATCGGACAGGCCACGCCGTGGCTCCGCCCATCTCGCGACCTCGGGCCGATTGCCGGCAACGGGGGCCAGCCCAGTGCGGGCAGCGGCCTGGCTTCGCTGATCGAACCCGACGAGTCGACCTCCCGGCCGCCGCGCACGGTGAGAACCTGCCATCGCTCTGTCTCGCCGCCCCGCTCCGCCGCCTGATTCCCGGCCGCCCTGAGGCCGACCAGGATCCGGTCCCCGAGCACCACAGCCTCCGACACGCGAGCGCGGACTCCCGCCTGTCTCCCACGCCGGTACCAGGGCAGGACCTGATCCCGGTCCTGGCAGGGCGGCGAAGGGCAGCCGGGCGGGCCCCAGTGCACGTCGGGGTCAAGAAGGTCGCTGAAGGCAGACAGGTCGGCTGCCTCCAAGGCCAATCTGACCTGCTGCGCGATGCGTTCCGCAGCTTCCAGTTGCCCGGCCACCGGCCACCGGCTACGTCCCCGAAGATCCAGGATCCTGCCCTGGCCGCCACGGCGACAAGTGCATTGCCCGTCCGAGACGCCGCCTTCCGCCCGGTGTCGCCGAGCACGGTTCCGCAACCAGAGGAAACCCGGTCGCGCCAGGACGACGCGCACCCCGGCCATCGACGGCGTCGGGACCGCGCACCGATTCGGCGCTTCCCGCCTGGCCCGCGGCGTTGATCGGGCCGCGCCAGGCAGCGTGGTCGGCGGTCATGCCGGTGACCCGCCAATAGCCGCCGATCTGCGTGGACCATGCCATCGGGACGACCGTGGATCCGGAGCCCGCGGGTTCTCGAAGCCCGGCGTGCCGAGCAGCCGGACGTCCTGGCTCAGCAGCCCGCCGACCTCACCCCCAGCAACGGCGACCGGGACCGGGACCTTGCGACATCCGCCTCGAACTCAGTCCCGCCTGGCGGAAGCTGGACCCGATATTCGCTGACCGTATCCGCGAAGGTGATCAGGTACGGGGTGACCTCCGCCGTCGCCAGTTGTGACGGCTCCCGCGCTGCCTGAGCCGCTTGGCGCCGGCTGATCTGCACGATGGCCGGCGCGTTAGCAGGCTGACTGCCTTGACCTAGTCGCCCGGACCTGCGCAAGGTGTCCCGGTCAGCCCGGCCATGTGCTGGCCGGATTTGGCACGATGTACCGGTGGACCGATGTCCTGACACTGTTACGCGACGTCCTCACCCTGCATCCCGTCGCGGTGCAGGACGTCTCGGCACTCGGGCAGCGCCGCGCCAGAGGTCTTTCGGCAGGAACTGCGCTGGCTCCTGATCGAGCCGATGATGACGCTGATCCCGAGCGCGCCGGCTGGCGCAAGGGTGACAAGTGCGGGCAGCTGGTACCGCCAGGAGAACTCGAACAGGTCGGATATCAATGTCACGGACACTGCCGAGGTGAAGAACAGCAGGCAGGCCAGGGCGAGCTGACGGGTCCCAGGCTCCGCGCGCCGGCGCAGCAGGGCAGCTGAGCCGGCCAGGCCGGCCAGAGTGAATACTGCCAGCAGCGGGCCCGGGGTGTAGCCACCGCCGAGCTGGTAAGAGCGCAGGAATGCGGCGACGGGCCGCCAGGCGGTAGGCACGCCGCCGCCGAAACGGTCGGCCGCGGTCTTGACGACCGGCATCGTGGTTTGCGACGTGTAGTACGGATACGTCGTCTGGAATTGCCAGCGGGAGATGGGTGTATCGCCCGGGCTGCCAGTGCGGGTCAACGCGAATAGCTTCAGCACGTCATGCCTGTAAGCAGCGAGCACCCGCAGCGGCTGCTGGGCCAGCACCCTATGGTTGAAGTCGGACAGCAGTCTGTCGACATCAGCACGCGGCAGGCGCACGTAGTAAGGCAGTATCGGGGAACCCGGAGCGTACTCGAGCCAATCGGGACCCTGGGCCTGCTGTATCTTAGCCGGGCACATTCCCCGCTCGCCAGTCGGCAGCCTGAGGGTCGCGCAGTCCGCGGCTGACGCCATCCTTCCGTAGGCGGATGTGACGCCCGTATGCGACAGGAAGAAGTCTCCGGTGAGCAGGTAGGAGCCGGCGCAGTAGGCCAGGATGGGCAGCGCGAAGGCCGCGCACAGCAAAGCTGCCTGGCCGATGGCATGCCGCCAGCCGCCGCCGGCCGCGAGCAGGTAGATCACCGCGGGCAGGATCAGGGCCTCGCCTACCTGGGCGACGGTGGCCGAGGTTCCCAGCACGATGCCGGCGGCGGCGGCGGCCCGCCAGCTGGTCCTCGGCTGCCAGAGCAGGATGGCAAGGCCGGCCACGATCAGGGCCTCGAACAAGGTGTCCGGCATGATCGTCTGCTCGATCTGCAGCTGGTAGGCGTCCAGCAGCACCGGCGCGATGGCCAGCGCGGCCAGCCAGCGGGGCGCGCCGCGCCGCAGCAGCAGCAGGTAGATGACCACGGCCATCGCCAGGCCGAGCAGATGCTGGATGGCGGCGACTGCGTCGAAGTTGGCCACCAGCAGGATCGCCCGCAGCGGTCCCTTGTAGCCGACAGGATCGTTGCCGTCAGCGTTGTACAGGTACCTCGCCGTGTCGATGTAAAACAGTGCGGGGCGGTAGGCGAGCTGGGCGAGCACCCGGAGCACTAGGCCGGCGGCCAGCAGCGCGGCGGCCAGCCAGTGCCGCCGCAAGACAGCGGCGGCCTTTGCCGCATGCCGGCGGGCCGTCTGGCCGTGCAGGGCCAGCCTGGCCTGGCGGTCAACACCTGCGGGCTTCACCTGGCTGTTCCCGAGCATGGCGTCACCGGGCAGGCGCGGTCAGCTGGCGCGCCCGCTCGCGGGATCGTGCGGCTCCGTGCTCGCTCATCCGTCTGGTCGAGGAGCCAGAAGCGAACGGGCAGCGCCCGCAGCGGGTCAGGTCGGTCTTGCTGACCCAGAATCTGTTCCGCCGTCGCATGCACCGCACTCTAGCTAGAGGCCGGGTCCGACGCTCGGCAGTCGGTGCGGCAGATGCAGCGCCATCGCATGACCGGCGCCGGGGTGGCGACTCGCTGACCGCCGTCCACACAGAGGCTACGCCCGGTGGACGCGTTGAGCGGCCGTCATGACGACTGGTTCAAGCCTGACCGGGGCCGGCTCACTCCAGGGCGATCTCGACGTGGGTGCCGCATTCCTCGAGCGCCTGTCGCTGCGGACGCTGCCGCCGGGCCAGCTCACCACCACGCTGCTCCACCTGATCGAGCACGGCACAGGAGCTGCCGCCTACTACGCCGACGTGACGGAGGCGGTGGTGGCGCTCGCCGTGGAGGCACCCTGCGGGCCGCCTCCGGCTCGGCTGATTTCCTGTCCCGGCTGGATCAGGGCCTGGCCGCCGGTGCATCGGAAGTCAGCCCCGTGGCCGAAGAGCGCGGCTGGCCGCTGGGACGGATCGATGACCCGTTGGGCCACGGCTGGGAGATCGGCAAGCCGATCGGCGTATGGCCGCCCTCGGACAGTCATCCCGGCTCAGGCAGATTCGATCATCTCTTGATCATCGCGGCTCACGGCAGCTTCGGATACTCCGCACACTTCATGTATCCGCCTTCGTTCGCCCATGATTCTGAAGGATCCCACGATCTCAAAGCCATCCCGGAGCACCCTGCCCGCCGCCGGAACGCCAGAGGGCGAGGAAGACCGTGACAATCGCCAGCCATCGGGTCATCCGGTTGCGCGGGACCTGGGTCAGCGCGGCCCATGCGATCGCGGTGTACCACGGAAATACCCATGGGGCGCAGAGGATCCAGGCGAATGCCAGGGCGAATGGCGCCACGACTTCGCGCGGCTGATCTGAGGAGATCCGCCGATAGATCAACCACGCGACCACGATCATCGCGATCGGCCAAAGACAGCTGATGACCGTTGCCGTGGTGGCCTTATCGACGCCTAGCGCCTCTGCCGCTATCTGGAGAAGCGCCCATGGCGATGGCAGCGCAACCAACCTCGACGCATTGAGGAGCGGTTTCAGCGCATCAAGCCCGTAGAAACTGTATTCCAGGGCGACCGTCACCAGTGACACGACCGCGATCCGGGTGGTGCGCATCCATTCGTGTCGTCGAAGCAGCGGCCACGCGAGCCCGATCCCGATAAGCGCCGCATTGATCTTTATCCCGCAGGCGAGGCCGATCAATACGCCGATCAGCGCGTCGCCCCACATACCCGAGACGCGACGCGCCACTTGGATCGAGCAGATCGCCGCCGCCGCCACGAACGTGTCTAGATGACCGCCGCTCACCAGCTGCTGAATGAGGACAGGGTTCGCCACCCAGAACAGTGTCGCCCGCACAGGATCGTCAGAGGTCTTGAGGAGCAAGAATCCGACGCCGACGAACACGATACCGTTGAGGATCATCAAGATCCAGATGGTGGTGGCGGCATTCGCGCCGCCGATCGACGCCGCGAACGACTGGATCACGGTGGCGACGGGGCCGTACACGGAAGGCTGCCTCTGCCACACCGTACCGACGACATGACTGTATGCGTAGTCACCCCATGCATGCGGGCTGGTCATATACGGATTCCCGCCCTGCGACGCTATGCGGCCATATGCCGCATAGCTGGCGGTATCCGATGAGCCAACCGGGGTGAGGCTGACCATTACCGCGACGATGGCCGCACTTACCAGTAGCAGGCGACGCGGGTCGGGGCGCCACCCTTGGCTATGCGCCCACAGCATCCCGGCGAGCCCCAGGCAGGCGAGGATGTCTCCCGCATAAAGCATCACCAGCGCGATGACGTCGTCGTGGCTCAGCGACGGCAGGAGGTACGACAGCGGCAGCCTGGTGGGCAACGTCTCGGCGTTCGGCGCTGTCGCTCCGACGAGCATTCCCAGCAGCAGACCGACTCCGGACACGGTGATGGCGACCTTGGGGTAGGAGAGCCTGCTCCAGGCGAGCTTGCGGATCACCGTGCTCATGAGCCGCTCGATCGGGCCGGTCGGACCGTGCCCTTCGATGGGGCCATACGTCCTGGACCGGCCGGCCGGCACGACCGATCCGGGCGGGTCGGCCGAGCGGATGGTCACCTGTCTCACCTGGGCCATACCTCCATTGGCGGACCTGCGCGGCCACTGTCGGCGCAAGTATCGCCGCACCGCCCGGTCTTGGGCTCCCGGATGCCCTCATTACTTCTCGGCTGGCCCTGCTCGCACGTCTTCGCCCAGCGTAAGGCGGCACCCGAGGGCTCCACGCCACTATCGCCTGAATCGTGCCGGCGAGTCCCGAACCTAAAGAACCGGCGCGATCAGGCGGCGCCAATGCGCCGATCGCAACAGATGGTCATGAGTCAGGCGCAACTGTCAGTTCCGCAACGCGGCCGTCTTGCCAGCGGACGCGCAACGTGCCACCACCACCACCGCCGGCGTCGCTGCCAGCCCGGGGGCCACAGACACGACCGTCGCGGTGCCCCGCGGGCGGGTACGCGCCGACGCTGAGCATACGATGGCCAGTTCTGCGCCGAGCAGGTCCAGATTCGGGCCGAGCACGCGGACCGCCACGACGGATGACCCGACGCCGGCCGCGACGCCACGGCGCGCCGCAACCGGTCTCGCGGGCTTCCGCGCCAGAATGTCGATCTTCCCTCACTGCGATGGTCGCTGGGTTCACCGGTCGCCAGGCAGCCGCCGCTGGAACTACGCTGCGGCTAGGCCCTCACCTCGTTGTAGATCTCGAACCCGGTCTCCTCGGGCGGCGCCGCGAAGCCACCGGCGATGCCCTGCATCATGCGAGGCATGAGGATGCCGTCGCGGAACCGCTCCCAGCCCTCCCGCGAGTCGTGCACTGCGATGATCGTCCAGCCGTCGGCCGACGGGCCCGCGGCATGGAACAGCTGCCCTTCGGGCAGCCCCCCGCCCTCAGGATGCACTGCCGCGATCGACGCTTCGTACTGCTCCTGTGTGCCACCAGCGAACCTATGGACCACGCCATACGCCATGTAAATGCCCCCTATCCCCCGTTGCCCGGACCCGCGTTCGCCTCCCCAGACGATCTCCAGGCGGATGTCTGCGGACTCTACGCTGCCGTGGTCGATCATGTCGAGCCACGACGGCGGCGTGGCATCGGGCCGGGGCCTCATGAGCTCCCGCGCCCCCGTGCATCACAAGCGTCGGTAAGTCAATGCGGGGCAGGTCGCCGGGGTGAGCCGGTGGCGTCGCACCCCCGCCGAGATCCTCCCTGCTGACCAGCAGCACCCGCCGGCCATGACCCGCGGCCGCCAGCGCGGCACTCATTCCCGCCGCTCCCGATCCCGCCACCAGGTCGGCGTCCCGCGCCGAGCGCGGCGCCGACCTGGGCAGGTAGCGGAGCTGCGGCCCGCCTCACTCCCCTGCCGCCGACGGCGACCCGACAGCGATCATCTCCTCCACGGCCCGGCGGGCCCGGCCGGCCACGTCGGGAGCGACGTGCACCTCCTCTACCCCCTCGCGCAGGCAGCGCAGCAGGGCCGCCGGCGTCGTCATCTTCATGTACCGGCACACGGCGTCCGGGTTGACCGGCTCCCGCCGCACCGCTGGGTTGGCCCGGCGCAGCTGATGCAGCATGCCGGTCTCAGTGGCCACGAGCACGGCAGGCGCCGTGGTGGTGCGGGCGGCCTCCAGCATGCCCCCGGTGGACAGCACCCTGGTCCGGCCGGCCGGCAGGTCTCCATACCTGCCTGCCACAAGCGGCGGTCGAGCACCCGCACTCGGGATGGATGAACAGCTCCGCCTCGGGCTCGGCGTCGCCTTGCGGCGCAGGTCCGCCGGGCTGATGCCAGCGTGCACACGGCACTCGCCGAGCCAGACGTGCATGTCGGCGCGGCCAGTGGCACGGCGCCCGTGGGCCCCGAGGAACTGGTCGGGCAGGAACTGCGTCACTCCGGTGACCTGGCCGCCGACCGACGCCCCATTGCCGCCGGGGCCCGGCCGCGGCGAGGTCAGCCGGCGCCATCCTGGACCGCGGCGGCCGGGCCCGAGGAGCAGGACGAGATCCCCGGGCCCAGCGTCATCTCGTGGGCGGGGACGGCGACATAGCCGGCGCCGCACTGGGTGACCGGGAGGATCCTGACCTCGGGATGCGCGGCGCGGATGCGCCCGATCGTGGTGCCGTCCAGTCGGGCGCCCGGCCGGATCTCGGCATCCATCCGCTTCCTCCGCAGCCAGCTCGCCGCCCGCGGCCGCCAGGGCGACCGCGCCGAGCGCCAGCAGCGAGATCGTGAACAGCTTTCCCGCCGCGTCCAGCGGGTGCACCTCGCCGTATCCCACGGTGGTGAGCATGATAACGGTCATGTAGAACGCGTCGAGCAGCCCTCAACCAGCTGGTACCCGGCCGTCCCGTAGGCCACGCCACGGCCACCAGCACCAGGGGCAGCCGCAGCCTGGCGAACACGCCCGCCCGCCTCACCCGACGCCATCCCCTCTGGACCAGGACAACGAGCATGAGCCCAGACACCACGAACATAGCCCCGGCGATGCGCCGCTGACACGCCCGCGCGCCGCCTGGGAACCCCCGGCAGCCCGCCCGCCTGCCGCCGTCACCCGTTCCTGCCCCGCCCGGTTGCACACCGCGCCCATGGGCAGCGGGCGCGCCGGGGTCCCTGCGCAGGGCCGTGTGAGCTGCATCCCTGCCTGCCGGGACCGGGAAGCGCGGGCGGGGCCTGGAGGGAGCATGACAGCCGCCCAGGGCCCACTGAACGACGTAGGGGGCTACCAGGGCATGCGGCAGCCGTCGGTGTAGACGACGTCCACCCGGAACTCGTCGCCGGCGCCGGGATGCTCGCCGAGCCACGCGGACAAGCTGCGCACCTGCTGCCGGGCACGCTGGCACTCACCGGCGCCCTCCAGGATCGCCAGGTCGGTCGGGACCTCGGTGCCACCGCCATCGCTGGCCGGGGCCGGGCCGGGTGCAGACCACGATGTACCCGGCGATGCCACGGTCGTTATCGCGACGTCTTCGTTAAGCAAACTGCCGGGACGGAAGGCGAGGACGTAAGCGTTCCATCTGCGTCAGGAGCCGGGCCGTGCCGCTCCGTGGGGTCGAAGGTCCCGGCTGAAGTAGGCTTCTGGCCCTGCCTCACCGGCCGCGCCGGCCATAACGTGCGGCCATGTCATCTGGTCGCCCTGGCCGGGGAAGAGCTCACCGCCAGCCGCGGAGTCGCGCTGCGGCGGTCTACGAACTTCGCGCAGCGGGCGAACAGAGCCGGCTCGGACCCCATCCGGGATCCGCGATCCCGATCACCGCGGGGCGGCTGTGATGGTGGCCGCGCCCCCCGCTGGAATGCAGCGACCCATCTTCGTCGGCATCGGCGGCGACAGCGGCAGCGGCAAGTCCACGCTGACGGCGGGCTTCTATCGCATTTTCCCGGAGCACCAGATCACCAGCCTGTGCCTGGACGACTACCACGGCCTCGACCGCCGGCAACGCAACCTGCTCGGGATCACCGCGCTGGATCCCCGGGCCAACAATTTCGCCCTGATGGAGAACCAGCTGCTAGCCCTCAAGCGGGGTTACCCGATCACGAAACCGGTCTACGACCACCGGGATGGCAGCTTCGGGCCGCCGGAAGAGATCCGGGCCGAAGAAGTGGTCATCGTTCAGGGGCTGCACCCGTTTCTTGTCTTCGGTGTCAGGGGCCTTTTCGACCTGAAGGTCTGGCTCGACCCTGAAGACGCGCTGAAGCATAAGTGGAAGGTGCAACGTGATGTGGCCAAGCGCGGCTACACCGAGGAGCAGGTCTACAAGGAGATCGCCGCCCGGGAACCGGACGTGGCCGCCTACATCGCCCCGCAACGCCAGTTCGCCGATCTCCTCGTCCGCTTCCGCCGTCCGGAGAGCGGCGGGGGCGGCGACGAGCACCTGAGCGTGCGCATCATCGAGCGGGCGACGCTCCCGCGCCTGAACCTGGACGACGTGCTGCGTGACCCGTGCCAGGGGTTTCGCGTCCGGCGAGGAGAAGACGAGGACGAGACGGTCCTGGAGATCGACGGGACCATCGATCCCGTCACCGCCCGGCAGCTCGAGGACCGGATCTGGGATCACACCGACGCGCGCCATCAGCACTTGCGGCATCTCGCGCCGGACCAGTTCGGCGACTTCACCGACGGGGTCATGCGCCAGCATCACAGCGACCCCCTGGCACTTGTCCAGCTCCTGCTGGTCCACAGGATCCTCAGCGCCCAGCAGTCAATGCTGCTCAAGGTGCCGCTCAGCGTGCACGAGTCGCTGATGCACGACCACGAACTTCAGGAAGAAGCATCCCATGGCCACGAGCATCCCTGAGCAGGGAACCAGCGCCGCGAAGAACTCCTATCAGGCGGGGGTCCGCGAGCACCGCGAAGCCTGCTTCGATACACCAGCAGCCGACTCGTCGACTTGTCGTGCAAGGACTGGCAGGCAACCCTGCAAGACGTCGTGGAGTGGTACCCGCGCCTGATTCCCAACCGCGTGATCGCCTACCTCGATCCGCCGTACTGGAACAAGTCCCCTAGCGGGAGTTTCCCCCTCAGTTCGATCTTGACTGGTGTCTGGCCTGGTCAGGACTGGTGTTCCGGGCGGCCGGGTGTATTACCCAGGCCGGTCATCGGGCAGGGGCGTAGCGGTCGAGGGTGAAGATCTCGAACAGGCGCTGCTGGGCCCAGCTCATCTCGGTGAGCATGCGGCGGGCCCGGGGCCGGCCTCCGGTGGAGGGGTAGAGCAGCACGGTTTCCTGGATGCCGGCGAGCTGGCCGAGCAGCTCGCGGACGCTCATGTCCAGGCCAGCCTGGCGGGCTTGGCGGCGCATCAGGTGTGCCACGGCCAGCGCGGTCACGCGGTAGGAGACGTGCACCCGGATCTTGGAGTCGGTCCAGTGGTGCATCAGGGAGAACGAGACCACCTTGGGGTCCTGAGCTGGCGGAAGCCGCCCTCGGCGTCGTCTTGGGACCGGTAGCCGGCGACCGCCTCGGCGACCGGCCAGTCGTCGCGGCTGGTGACCAGGATGCGCTTGCCGAACAGTTCGGTCTCCAGCGCCCGGCGGGCTCTGGCATCCGCTGTCCGGGTCAGCCGCAGCTCGGAGGGTTTCTGCCGGTCACGGTGACCGACAGCACCCGCTCGAGCCAGCGGGGCCGCAGGAGCGGGCGATCTCAGCCGCCACGGCGGGCCGCTGCCGGCGGTGTGCGTGCCGAGAATCGCATCCACGGCTCTGACCAGCACAGTTGCTCTCCCGGCGGTCGGCCATTAATGATCACCGATCATGTGCCTGCGGTTCGTGTCCTCCTGATCACGCGACTAGTCCCGGCGTGAGGAGACGTGGAAGACCGCCGAAATCCTGATCCTGCGCCACCTGCTCGCGGTCCTGCAGCGGCGGCAGCCGTGCCGCCCGAAGCTCGGCGTGGGCGGACCGGGCCCTGCTCGGACCGGCGCCGCTCGGCGTGATACCGAAAGCCCGCCCGCCACGGGCTGGGCTGCTGGTCACCCCGGACACGATCGTGCACTGGCACCGAAACATCGTCCGGCGCCGCTGGGCGGCGCGGTCCATGCGCGGCAGGTCCGGCCGACCGGCCACCCGCCGGAACATCGGGGCCCTGGTCCTCCGAGTGGCCCGGAGAACCCCGAGTGACCCCGCGGCGACGACGGACACCGCGTCGGCCGGCAACCGGTCAGCGCCGAGATCACCACGCTCATCGGGCGGCTCGCAACCGAGAACCCCTCCCGGGGTTACCAGCGGATCCAAGGTGAGATGCTCAACCTCAGCCACCGAATCAGCGCGTCCACCATCCGCCCGATCCTGCGGCAGCCCGATCCCATCCGCGGCCGAAAGCTCTCATCGGGCTTGATGATCAGCCGCGTCGATGCGCTTGCTGTACCTGACCTTCGCCCGGCTCACAGGACGGCTCGTCCTGCCCGGCCGATTCTCATCATCCAAGGACGCCGAGCTGCTCGTCCTGCGCCATGAGGTCGCGATGCTGCGGCAAACCGCCGCACGGCACTTGTACTGTCAACGCAACCGTTCCGTGCGCGAGCACCCCAGCTTGTGCTGGGCCTATCGGTACCGATGGCGTTGCGCTCTGCCGGTCTCAGGTGGATTCGTCATCGCGGCTGTCGGGCAGGGATTCGGCTCCGGCCAGAGGTTGGGCAAAATCGGCGTTGATGAAGGGATTGCCGTATTTCTTGAATTGGTCGGCTCGCTGCGATTCCTGCTGGTTTCGTCGCAGCTCATCGCGTAGCTCCTGTGCTCGTCGCGCAACTGTTGGGTGGCCGGTGGCGATGGCCTTGGCAAACCAGCCGCGGGCCTCCTCGATGCGGTCCTGCCGCTGCTCCAGGACGCCGAGGTTGTACATCGCCCTCGGCGCCTGGTCGGGGTGGCCGGTGGCGATGGCCTTGGCAAACCAGCCGCGGGCCTTCTGCATGCGGCCCTGCTGGCCTTCCAGGACGCCGAGGTTGACCATCGACTTCGGTGCCTGGTCGCGGTGGCCGGCGGCGATGGCCCTGGCAAACCAGTCGCGGGCGTCCTCGAGGCGGCCCTGCCGCTGCTCCAGGACGCCGAGGTTGTACATCGCCTGGTCGGAATGGCCGGTGGCGGCGGCATTGGCAAACCAGCCGCGGGCCTCCTCGATGCGGCCCTGCTCGTCCTCCAGGACGCCGAGGTCGACCATCGCCCTCGGCGCCATATCGGGGTAGCCGGCGGCGATGGCCCTGGCATACCAGGCCCGGGCCTCCTCGATGCGGCCCCGCTGGCCTTCCAGGACGCCGAGGTTGACCATCGCCCTCGGCGCCATATCGGGGTGGCCGGCGGCGATGGCCTTGGCATACCATTCCCGGGCCTCATCGAGGCGGCCCTGCTCGTCCTCCAGAACGCCGAGGTTGACCATCGCCCTCGGCGCCATATCGGAATCGCCGGTGGCGGCGGCCTTGGCAAACCATTCCCGGGCCTCATCGAGGCGGCCCTGCTCGTCCTCCAGGACGCCGAGGTTGTACATCGCCCTCGGCGCCATATCGGGATGGCCGGCGGCGATGGCCTCGGCAAACCAGGCGCGGGCGTCCTCGATGCGCCTCTGCCGCTGATCCAGGACGCCGAGGTTGTACATCGCTCTCGGCGCCATGTCGGGATGGCCGGTGACGGCGGCCTTGGCAAACCAGGCGCGGGCCTCATCGAGGCGCCCCTGCTCGTCCTCCAGGACGCCGAGATTGTACATCGCCGTCGGCGCCATGCCGGGGTAGCCCGTAGCGACGGCGTCGGACCACCAGGCTCGGGCGTCCTCGGTGCGGCCCTGCCGCTGCTCCAGGACGCCGAGGTTGTACATCGCCTTCGGTGCGTGGTCGGGGTGGCCGGTGACGGCGGCCTTGGCATACCAGGCGCGGGCGTCCTCGATGCGGCCCTGCTCGTTCTCCAGGACGCCGAGGTTGTACATCGCCGTCGGCGCCATGTCGGGGTGACGGGTGGCGATGGCCTTGGCAAACCAGGCGCGGGCCTTCTCGATGCGCCCCTGCCGCTGCTCCAGAGCGCCGAGGTTGGACATCGCCCTCGGCGCCCAGTCAGCGTGGCCGGTGGCGATGGCCCTGGCCCACCAGCCGCGGGCCTTCTCGATGCGCCCCTGTTCCTGCTCAAGGACGCCGAGGTTGACCATCGCCCTCGGCGCCCAGTCAGCGTGGCCAGTGCCGCTGGCATTGGCATACCAGTGACGGGCGGCCGCAGTTTCCCCGGCTTTCCCTGCGGCGTCCGCGATCCGGAATACGATCTCGGCGGGGATGCCGGCGGGATCAAGAGGATCCAGAATGCGGCGGGCGTGCCGGTAGTCGCCGTGGGTGCAGGCGGTGAGCCCGACCGCCAGGCGCTGCGGGTCATCGAGCGTCTTGTCCAGGTAGTTCCACAGGATCTCCGAGACTGCCCAGCCCGGCGGCCGCTGCGGGTCGCCGGCGACTGCCGTCAGCAGCGGGTGAGGGCGCAGGCGCTTCGCGTTCCCCGAGTACACCTCATCCAGCAGCGGCGGACCGTCACCCCGGGCCGTTGCCAGCAGGTGCTTGAGTGCCTGGCGGAACCCGCTGCGTGACACCTCAGCATCCGGCCCGCGGCCCGCCATTTGCTGCCAGTAACCGTCCTGGTAAAGCCTCTCGATCACCTTGCGGGTCAGAGGCTGAGGCACGGCCGCACGCTGCCAGTCGACCGCCGCGTGCAGCACTGCGACGCGGCAGATGGCGTCCTCGTCGGGCGTCTGGAGAGCGTCAGTGATCCGGTCCAGAAAGACCATCAGCTGGCCCATCAGCACCGGCTCGCCGTCGTGTGCCTTAGCGATCTCGGCGTAGACCGGCTGAGCGGCCAGCCGTTCCCGCTCGGCCGGGGTTATCACGCCTAGCCGCACGCACTCCCCGGGCGCGTTCAGCACCTGAGCGGCCTCATTCGGCAGCACGCCGCCGTCCAGCATGCCCGCGTCCAGGGTCATGAAGATGCGGAAGCCGGGCGGCAGCTCATCCAGCAGTCGGCCAGAGACCTGCGACAGCAGCACGAGATCAGCGTTCTCCAGCCACAGCACTGCCGGCCCGCCGCGCGCATACCTGCGCGCCTCGGCCACCAGGTCGGCTATCCCGGCACCCGGCGCCTCCTCGAACCACACCAGCCAGCTGTCCGCCAGGTGACGCCGTGCAGCTTCTGCCAGCGTCCGTGTGCGCCCGGCCAGCACCGTTCCGGCCACCGCCACCAGCTTCTGGCCACCGTCAAGTGCGTCGTCCAGGTCGCGGTCCGCCTCCCGTTTCACATACGGGCCGTAACCATCGGCGCTCGCCCGAGACCAGTGAACCCCCAGGTCGCCCAGCTCCACCTCACCCAGCTGCCGCGGCCGCCCCTTTAGGCCGGCCGTCCGCAACCGGAGCCCGGAGCCGCTGCCGCCGCCCCCTTGAGCAGCCATCCCGGCCAGTACGAAGAAGACACACGCCACGGCAAACACCGCAACCTGCTGCCACACCGACCCGCCGACCCGGTTGACCGCCACCCCGCCCGCGGCCATCAGAAATCCCGCCAGCGCCAGCGCCGCCCGCGCACGTTTCTCGGCCACCGCTACACCCCAAAAGCTCCCGGAGACCCACCTTCGCAGCTGCGAGCGGTCATATCCAAACCGCCGTCTAAGGATTCCGTGGCCTCACCGGGGGTGCTGTGCCTGACGAGGCTGCTTGGACGCGAGGCGGCTGTGGGGTTCCACGCGTGGTCGGGCCAGAGCCGGTGCCCGACATGCGGGTCATGCCGGTCGGCGCAGGTGCTGAGCATCTCCGGTGAAGTTCGGTCTGCGCGGCCGCGGCGCGGGCCGGCTGGACGCCCGCGCGGCGCAGGACTGCAGGCCCCCGGGCGTCTAGGCTCCACTGCCGTGGCTGATGCTTTTGACCCCGTGGCGCATAACCGCGCTGCGTGGGACCGTGAGGTGGAGAACGGCAACGAGTGGACCCGGCCGGTCGGGCCTGATGTCATCGGCCGGGCGCGGGCCGGCGACTGGTCGGTGGTGCTCATCGGCCACCAGCCCGTGCCGCGCGACTGGTTCCCGGCCGAGCTGGCCGGCGCGGCGGTCCTGTGCCTGGCTTCCGGCGGCGGGCAGCAGGGCCCGGTGCTGGCAGCGGCGGGCGCGAATGTGACCGTGTTCGATAACTCGCCGCGGCAGCTGGGCCGCGACGAGGAGGTTGCCGCGCGGGAGGGGCTGGCGATCCGCACGGTGCTCGGCGACATGCGTGACCTGGCTGTCTTTCCCGATGCCAGCTTCGATGCGGTCTTCCATCCGGTGTCGAATGTGTTCTGCCCCGATCTTGCCCCGGTCTGGCGGGAGACGTTCCGCGTGCTGCGGCCGGGCGGCGTCCTGCTCGCAGGGTTCATGAACCCCGACATATTCATTTTCGATGTCGCGGCGCTGGAGCGCGGTGAGCTCGTGGCGCGCTACCGGCTCCCGTTCAGCACGCTCGACCTGCCCGATGCCGAGCGGCTGCAGTGCTACGGCGACGGACCGGTCGAATACAGCCACTCGCTGACCGGGCAGCTCGGCGGCCAGCTGGCCGCCGGCTTTGCCCTCACCCAGCTGACTGAGGCGCCGCACCACGCGGACATCACCGGGCGGTACATGCCCGGCTACTTCGCCACCCGCGCCACCAGGCCGCGCTGACACCGCCGAACATACTCACTTGCCGCGGTCCGCGGTCCGCCCCGGATGTGATCACGCTCTGCCGCGGCGGCACTGACGTCGTCGGCGGGGCTGGCCTGGCGCTGTATCACGATCTGCGGACCGGGCACACCGCCTGGGTGCAGCGCATCCACGCAGTCTTGTTCCACCAGGGAGCCCCGGCCTTCGCTGACCTCAGCCGCAAGGATGCGCCCGCTGAGCTGGCCGCCCTGGCCCAAGAGCAGCTGTCGCCGGCCGGGCAGCTGCAGATCGGCGCGTGCCTGCGGATGTGCGAGGCGCTGGAGGCAGAGCTGGCCGCGGTGCGCCGCCGCCTGCTGGCCGCCGCCCGGCAGCTGCGCGGCGCGCGGGTGCTCGCCGAGTCGATCTACGGCGCCGGGCCGGTCACCGCGCTGGCGCTGACCTGCTGGCTGGGGGGCGCCGGCCGGTTCACCTCCGCCCGCAAGGCGGTCCGGTTCGCCGGCCTCGACATCACCGTGCACTCCTCCGACGGCAAGCGCTCTGCGGGTCACCTGTCCCGGCAGGGCCCGCCGGTGCTGCGCTGGGCGGTGTATGAGGCGGGCAAGACCCACGCCCGCGCCGTCGCCCCCGATCACGCCTGCTACGCCAGCGTCAAGGACCGCCAGGACGGTAAGCGCGCCGCCCTGTCAGAGGCCCGCAAGATCATCCGCCGGGCCTGCCACATCCTGGCCGGGCTCGGCGACGACGCACTCGCCACGGTGTAAGCGGCGGGCGGGGCCAGGTCACGCCGGAGGTCAGCGAGCATGGGCGCCATCATCAAGCCGATGAGGCACAACCGCGGCCGGCTCCCGCCAGAGCCCTGTCAGGCCGCCAGCGCCTCGCAGCGCGAGGCAGTGGCGGACGGCCTGAAAAGACTGAGCGGCCGCAACCCCGGCAGGCCGGGGCCACCTAATCCATCATCATGTGACCGGGCTCCGCACCGCCCGAGCCCGCGCGCCTAGGTAAGGCTGGCTGCCCTGACCTCGCCTCCCCTCGCTCCAGGACCCCCGGCCCTTCCCGCGGCACACCCCGCCCCGGACCAGAACCCAGGAGCCGCCCCGGTCCGATCTCCCCCTGCACACCAGAGCCTGCCCGCCCCCCGGCCCGCCTGATCATCCCGCTGCCGGGCGGCCGCGTCCAAGAGCGCCTGCGGCGTCGCTGCGCGCCCCTTGACCCGGCCGCCCGCCCGCCCGCAGGGACACGGCAGCTATCAGGGGGCAGGCAGGCAAGTCGGTCGTGCCCCGAACCTGATCACAAAACCGGCAGCCATCGCCAAACCGGACCCCTTGCACTTAGGGCCCAGCGCGGCGCACTGAAGCCATCAGGAACATTAGTCAGGGAATCCAGAACGTCCATTATGCGCGGCCACCAAACGCACAGAGGCGCGCTCAAGAGCCGCGCAGATCGCGGCTATTTGCGCGCGCAACTGCTGTTCCAGCCTGATCCGTCGACGCCTGCCAGACCGAGCCGGGTTGCATGATTATTCATGACCACCCGACCACGGGATCGCACTGTCATGCCGCCATCGGGGTGCTGGCTATTCGTAGTCGGTCGCGGGCGGCCGGCAGGGTGGCGACCTGGCTCGGCGTGGGCCTTCCGGGGTTGGCGAAATGCCGGTCGAGATCTAGGGTCACGCCATGGACCTGCAGCAGTACCTGGCCGACATCAGCCTGAAA
>ODAK010002105.1_pt1 | contig 21083 bp, 24 predicted proteins | sample 1539591 | NCBI WGS metagenome assembly ODAK01 (sample SAMEA3539303, study PRJEB22396) | soil metagenome | biome: tundra; feature: field; material: soil | place: USA | collected 2010-05 | depth 0.15 m | reverse complement strand
GACGACGATCTTCGCGCCCAGCCCGCCCGGCATTGCGGCCAGGTCACTCACCGTCCACGACGGTTCCCTGCGATGCTGCGGGGCGTGCCGCCCTCGCGTGCCCGCAGCCTTTGTCTTGTTGCTCATGATTGGCGTCTCCTTGTGACCGGCAACTGTGCGGGCCACGGCCTTGCGAAACACGATTGCTCCGCAGAAATGCCCCTTCGGCTGTAAACGATGCCATTCCTGAATCGCTTGGCCAAACGATCGATAGCCGAGCGTAAGTGAAGCGAAAGTGCCAGTTGTGCCAACGGCCCGGCCGCCCCCGCAGTGGGCGCCGCGCACCATTTTCTCGCCGAATATGTGAGCAACTTGTAAGGTTTGCGGGGCCGCCGCAGCCTAGCCAGCAAGATCAGCACCGGCCGGCTGGCCCAGGAAAGAAAAACCCGGACCGTAGTACCGGCCGGCCTGAGCGGGCAGCTACCTTTGTTTATGTGGCACGTCCATGCATACGCAGGGAGCGGCCGAGTGCGCATCAACGTGTTGGGGCTGGTCGAGGTAACCCGCGGCGACCAGGTGGTCCACCTGGCGGAGCGTGAGCGGACACTGCTGGCCGCCCTGGCGGTTGAGTACGGCGAGGTCGTGCCCACCGGCCGGCTCATCGGCATTCTGTGGAACGGCGTGCCCCCAGCGACTGCCCGCACCAAGCTTCAGGCCCACGTCTCGGCCTTGCGCCAGGCCATCGGGCAGCCCGTGCGGGACGAGCGCGGACCGCTGGTGACATCCGGGTCCGGGTACATGCTGTCCAGCGACGGTGCCGATATCGACCTCGCCGAGTTTGACTCCATCATGAAACGGGCCAGATCAACCCATGAGTCCGGTCACCCGGCCGTCGGGTCGGAGCTGTTCGCCAGCGCGCTCGCCCTCTGGCGCGGGCCGCCGTTCGCGGATGTCACGTCGCCGGTGATCAGAGCGGCAGCAGCGCCGCTTGAGGAGCGCCGCGTGCTCGCCGTCGAGGCCAAGGCCGAAGCGGACCTGTCCATCAACCGCTGCGGCGCCGTGGCCGCCGAGTTGCCGCCGTGGCTCTTCCGGTTGCCGCTCCGCGAGCGGCTGCGGGCTCTGCTGATGATCGCGCTGTACCGGCTGGGCTGCCGGGCCGAGGCGCTGAACCTCTACCGGGAGGGGCGGCGGATCATGATCAGTGAGCTCGGCCTCGAACCGGGCGCGCAGCTACGGGCCCTCCATAAGCACATCCTGGCCGACGCGGGCGCGGTAAGACCCATTGCGGTCCCCAGGCGGCCGGCCGGAACGACCGCCGAAACGGACCACCAGAGTGGCGCCCGCTGACCGACCGTTGCGGCCCCGGACCCGGCCGGAAATATCTGTCGCGCCGGCGGCCGCCCTTCAGAATAACTTTCCGCAACGGCTGACGCCACCAGGTCAGGTCGCACCAAGGAGGCGGCCTGGTGGTGCGTATCGCTGTTCATTCGGGACCGCTAATCTGGAAATATTTCCGCGGTCGGTCCTGGCGATGAAAGCGGGTGGCGGGTGACGATTCGTGTCGTGCTCGCGGAGGATAACTACCTGCTCAGGGAGGGCACTGCGGCGCTGCTCTCCGCCGTGCCGGAGGTAGAGCTGGTGGCGAGCGCCGACGATCTCGACAGCCTGCTCGCCGCCGTTAGCCAGTTCCGGCCGGACGTCGTGATTACGGATATCCGGATGCCGCCGGATCATGCCGTCGAGGGCCTGAACGCCGCCCAGAAGATCCGCGCCGATTACCCAGGCACCGGGATCATCCTGCTCACCCAGTTCGCGGAGCCCGAGTATGCGTACCAGCTGCTGCGGCGCGGCGCCACCGGAGTCGGTTACCTGCTCAAGGACCACATCGCGGATATCGAGGAGCTCACCAGGGCGCTCAGCCAGGTGGCGGCGGGGGGAACAGCGCTCGATCCCCAGCTCGTCGAGGCCCTGGTCATCAGCCGGGAACGAAGGGGCGACACACCGGTCGGGGCGCTGAGCCCGCGTGAGCGGCAGGTCCTCGAGCAGATGGCGCAGGGGAAAAGCAACACCGCGATCGGGAGCGCCCTCTTCCTGACCGAGCGGGCGGTGCAGAAGCACATCAACTCGGTGTTCCGGAAACTCGGGCTGAGCGAGAGCCCGGAACTTGACAGCCGTGTCGCCGCGGTTCTGCACTTCCTCGATGCGCGCAGCGCCGACCGCGCTTAGGGCGCGGCTGCCGTAAGCGGCGCGATGCTCTCATCGACCGGCTCCGCGGGCACCCAGCCCGAGACGGTCGTTCCCTCACCCGGCTGGGACCGGAACTCGAGAATTCCACCCACGGCCGCCAGCCGGTCGTCCATGCTCTGCAACCCGAAGCCGCGTGCGGTCTCCGGGTCGATGCCGGGACCAGTGTCCTCGACGGTGAACCGCAGCCCGTCGGCGTCCCTGGCCAGGGCCAACTTGATCTGGGCGTCAGGCGCATGTTTGCGCGCGTTCTGCAGCGCCTCCAGGCAGGCGAAGCAGACAGCCGCCTCGACGTCGCCATCGAAACGCGCACGATCTGTGCCGTCACCGAACTCCATCGCAATCTCGCCAGGCATGGCGGTCACGTGCGCCTGGAGGGCGGCGCGCAGGCCTTCCTCCATGAGTTTCGGCGGATAGAGCCCGCGGGCGATCTCTGACAGGCTCGCGCTCGCGTCGTCCACGCGAGCTGCGATTCCCTGGAGGACGGCAGCCAGGTCCGTGGGCCTGTCCGGGTCCGCGCCTGCTGAAATGCGGTGCGCCGCGAGGCCGAGCGACATGCGAACGGCGACCAGATGAGGCTGCGCGCCATCGTGGAGATTCCGTTCCAGCGCCTGCCGTTCCTGGGCCTGCGCCGCGGCGATGCGCCGTCGTGAGGCTGAAATGGTGGCCGCCTGCTCGCTGATGACGGCAACGCGCCGCTCGAGTTCGAAAGCGAGCCGCGCGTTGCGCAGGACGAGCCCCGCTCCGTCAGCGAGATGCGCGAGCAGGCGCCGCTGATCGGGAGCAAGCCCGCCCGCGGGAGGCTCGACACGAATCTCCCCGACCGTGACGCCGCGGTGAACGACGGGCACCGACAGGAGCGCGGAACCCGGCCGGACGGCCACGCCGACGTCAGTCGCCGCGGTGCCCATGCCCCCTGCGTGCCACGATCTGATCTCCAGCCGGCCATCCGGACGGATCATCCGGACCTCGCATGAGCGCGCGCCAAGACCATCGCCGACGATGCGCGCCAGGGACGGCAGGATCGCCACCCCGGACATGGTGGCCTGTGAGAGCGCGGACAATCGGGCCAGCACGTGGTAGGGGGCAGGACGCTGCCCGTAGGCGAGCCGGTCGGCAAAGCGTGACAGCATCGTCCGGGCGGGCGCCAGGACGAGCACGACGGCGACCGTCGCCGCGATCTGGATCAGCGGGCTCTGTCGCATCGGCAAGCCGAGCAGCACATCGGCGCCCACCACGAGCGCCACATAGAGGACTCCGATGCCCAGCGCGAGCAGGCCGTAGACCAGGGCGCGGTTGAACAACCGCTCCACGTCCCACAGGCGGAAGCGCAGCACCCCCACCATGAGCGCGCAGGGAATGACGGCGAACACGGCGCGGAAAATCCAGAACGCCAGGGCCTGGGGGTCGACGGTGAAGCCCGGCACCTGCGCCACGCGGATCACCAGGCCTCCGGCACTCAGCAGTACCGCGGCGCCGAACGCGAGGACGAGCGCCCGCAGCAGAATCGCAGACTGCTGACGCGCATCGGCGGTGGCCGCGTCAACGTAATGCCGCCACTGCGCCGTGATGCCGACGACCGGCGTGAGCAGGCCGAAGAATACGACGAAGCTGACCGTGTGCGGGTACTGCGCCGTGGACTCGCTCAGCAGGGCGACAGCCCCGGCCAGACCGAGGAAGGCGAGGACGCCCCCCGTCCAGCGCGACCGTCCGCCAGTATGCAGGCGGCCAGTGGGAAAGAGCAGCAGCGCGAATACGTAGGCGACGCCTCCCAGGCCGTGCAGCAGCAGCGAGTGCCACCAGCCGATGCCGATGCCGGCCATGCGCTGGATGGCATCTATGTCGGAGTGGGCCTGGAGGTTGAAAGCGCCGGCCGAGCCCACCATCCCGACCGCAAGCAGCCGGACCGCCCAGTCACGGCGGGCCAGCCAGAGCAGCGCCACCGCGATGGCGATGTTCATGGCGCTGAACGCATAGTCGAGCACGACTTCGCCCGCAGGGTAACTCTTAGGCAGCCCAGCCATCAGGCCAGCCGCCACGTCAGCGAGCCATGACGGATGGCCGGTCAGGGCGAGCCGCCCAACCGCGTGGCGAAGTTCCCGGACGTTGGCGACAATCCCGATCACAAACCCGAGCACGAGCCAGGCCGCGGACAAGGCCGAGTACACAGCGAAGCCAGCCCAAAACGCCCGGTCGCGACGCGACTGCCGCCCGACGTGATCCCGGGCGTGGCCGAGGGCTGTGATCTCGCTCGCCGCCTCCGCGCCGTCAGCCTCGCTCCGGCCCGCTTCGCCCGTGTTGCCGATGCCCGCCGAGCCGTTGCCCGCCGAGCCGTTGCCCGCCGAGCCGTTGCCCGCCGAATCTGGCCCCGGGAGGTTCATCGGGGACACCCGCAACGGGACGGTGGCCTGCATCCAGAGGCTGCCGTCGATTTCCGTCACGTTCGCGGTGCCGCCGTGCGCGCCTGCGTGGTCGCCCATCTCGTCGAGCAGCGCACGTTCGTCATCGCCCATCTCGCCGGAACGTGATTCGTCGACGATGGTGAGGACGAGATTGGGCCCCGTGTCGGCGAGCCGGATCCGCAGTGGCACCGGGTGGTCGCTCGCGGCGAGAGCGCGGAGTGCCACCGCGGCACAGAAGTAGAGGGTCGACTCGAGTTCTATGGGGTACCGGCGCAGCCCATGCACCGCGATCCGCGTCGTCCGTGGCAGAGTCGTGGCCAGGCTCTCGACGGCCGTGGCTAGTCCATAGTCGGCCAGGGCGGGCGGATAGATGCCGTGCACCACCGAGCGAAAGCGCGCGATCAGCGCGTCTGTCTCGGCCCGCGCCGCACCGATGACAGCGCGCGCGTGGCTGGCGGCCTTCTCCAAGGCCTCCGCGTCCCCGGCCGCATCGTGGACTCTGGCCTGCAGCGCGGTGAGCACCCCGCGGATGGCGTCGAGCGTGGTCTGCACGCTCACGGCGAGTTCGTGAACGAGTCGGCGTCGCGCGATATCGCGTGCCATCACGAGGCGGCGCCGCGACCTGTGCAGCTCCTCGGCCTGCCGGGAGACGGTGCGCAGCCGCTCGGAAAGCTCGGCGGTGAGCAAGGTGTTCCGCAGCAGGGATCCGGCGGAATTGGCGAGGTCCGTTACGAGCTGGATGTCCGGCGGGCCCGGACCGCGGCCAGCCGGGAGCGCGACGCTGAGGGCGCCGAGCATCTCGCCGCCGTCGTGCACCGCGGCGAACACGTCAATGTCGTCGCGCCTGCCGAGTTCCGCCGGCTCGGCCAGCGAATGGCGCCCGAGCGGAGCAGGGGAGCGGGGCCATACCGCGGCGCGCACGAACCCGTGCCCCGACCTCAGCCACACCGCAGCCTGGCGCGCCTCGGTTCCCTCGCCGAGCAGCCGCGCCAGGCTGGGAAGCGCCTCGTCGAGCGGGCCGGCGGCCCGCAGCCGGCCCGCGAGGCTCGTCAAGATCTCATATCGGCTTGGGCCCGGCAGGAGGAACCGGTCCACGGCCACGTCGGCGCGGCGGCGCACGGCGGCGAATCCTGCCGCGGTGATCGCCACGGCGGCCAGCCGCAGGGCGCTTCGCCAGTCGGCCGACCAGGGAGTCAGCGCGCCGAGCCCGACGGCCACAGCCAGGTAGACGCCGGCCACGTAGGCAGCGAGCACGGTCAGCTTGCACGCCCACGCCAGAGCATGACGGAGCGGGCGGCGGCTACGGCGGCCTGCCAGATTCGCCACGCTGATCGGCCGTGTCACCGCTTCGTGCGCCGCCGAGGTGACTGCCGCAGCTGAGCCGGCGGCGGCTGGCGAGCCCTTGGACATCGGAACTCCGCGTCAGGAAACGCTCTCGGCCGAGCTTATGCCAGTCCAGGGATGCGCAGTAGTAACGGAGTGGTGACGGCCTGGCGCATGCCGCAGGCCGTCACCTCCACCAGTCACGCCGCTGAGGCGAGGACGTGCGCGATCCGGCCGGCGGTGAACTCGATGTCTTTCGCAGGTGCGATGCGTTCCGCCCATGACCACCAGAACCACCAGTCTCCACCGGTCTCCGCCGCGAAAATGCTCTCCGCGAGATCAGGGGCGTCCCGATTGATTACCTCGATGAAGCTGGGGCCGTCGCCGATGCGAGTGATGCTGGCGAGGAGCCCTCTTCTGCTGAGCGCTTCAGCGAGCGGCTCAAGGTGGCTTCGCGCGGTGCCTGTGACGGATGCTTTGGGCATCGTGTCGATCATTGCGACTCCTTCGAATGCGTTCACCGTCCGCAGGTGGACCAGGTCCGGCCGCGGGCTACTGACATGCACACTCTCGCCGCGTTGGCCGCGTCGGCGCGAGGAGGCAGACGGGTGTGCTTGGTGCGGAGGCAGGCATGCACCTGGCCGAGGGTGCCTGCCCCCCCGGAACGTCCGCCCTTCGTGGCGTTCGCTGACTGGTCCGGGGTCCTGGCGCCGGCAGGCTGGTGAACTGACCTAGGTAGCTGTTTCTGCGGCGAGGCCGATGATCGCGGTGGCCACGTCGGCGGGCCTGACGAGCATGTGCAGGTGCTCGCCGGGTAGTTCCCGGACCGGCCAGCCGCGGCTGGCCGCCTCGCGGGCAGGCTCCTGATAGCCCTCGGAGAATCGCAGGTAGGCGGGATGACAGGACCGCCACGAACCCGGTACCTGCGGCAGGACCTCCTCGAAGAACGCAAGCGGCATCGCGTGAGCCTCACGGGCCACGGACCGGCGGGTCACCTCGTCCGGGAACAGTCCGGACATGACGTCATCCGGCCACCATTGCGGCCACGGCGGGACCATGCCGCCGCTCGCCATGTCCCGCAGGAACGGCAGGAACGCGCTGTCCACCACCGTGGCGGGCCCCTCGGGCAGCGGGAGGGCGGCGTCGGCGAACACCACTGCGACGCCCCGGGCCGTGATCGCCTCGGCCAGATGGGGGGCGAATACGCCGGCGCCCGAGTGGAGGACCAGGACGACACGGTCTCCCGCACTCTCCTGTATCTGCGCGCAGGCGAGCCGCACCAGCCGCCGCGTGTACGGCGGGCCAGCATCGGTGAAGCCGGTCAGCGAGGGGACCGTGACCTCATGACCTGCCCCAGCTAGCTCGCCTGCTACCGGCGCCCAGCTGGCCGGTCCCAAGCCCGGCGCATGGACCAGAACGAACAGCTCAGCCACATCCCCATGCTGTCAGCGGCTCCCCGGTGACCACAGCAGGATCTGCCACCGGCTGAATCACGCCGCCGGGACGGTCAGGCCGACCACGTCGTGCGAGGGGTGGCCGGGCGTGGCCACGGGCTACCATGACGGGCCTGGAGCGGCGGCGCGATAGGGAGATAACGATTTGGACGACCCCTTCGATCTCGAGCGTTTCATTGCCGCCCAGGACGTCGGCGGCACTTATGACCGTGCGACCGCGGAGCTGCGGCGCGGGCATAAGACGAGCCACTGGATGTGGTTCGTATTCCCACAGATTGCCGGCCTTGGACAAAGCCCGACATCGAGAAAGTATGCGATCTCCTCGCTGGAAGAAGCGAGCGCCTATCTGCGGCATCCGGTGCTCGGCCCGCGGCTGACCGAATGCGCGCGCATCCTCACGGAGGTGCGTGGCCACAGCGCGGAGCAGATATTCGGCGGCCTGGACGCGCAGAAGCTGCACTCGTCCATGACGTTGTTCTGGCGGGCTGCTCCCGGCGAGCCGCTGTTCGGTCAGGTAATCAGCCAGTACTTCGGCGGCGTTCCCGACTCAGCGACCGATCAGCTCCTCTGAATTTCCGGCAGTTCGGTGGCACCCTCCGGGAGGGCTGGCCGCGATGCGGTGCCGTGCGGCCGTGCCCCAGGGCGGCGCCACGAGACCTCGAAGAGCGCTCCGCCCAGCCGGGACCCGTCGATTCGCCAGCGGCCGCCGGTCGAGCGCACGATCGAGTCGGCAATGGCAAGTCCCAGTCCAGCCCCGCCACCCTGCTCCGTCGCCCGGTGAAAGCGGTCGAACAGCCGTGCCCGGTCCTCGGCCTGGATTCCCGGGCCGCTGTCTTCCACCGTCATGCTGACCCGGTTTCCGCGCACCGCCACGCTGATCCTGACCTTTCCGCCCGGCCCTGCGTACCGGCAGGCGTTGTCCACCAGCACCCCGGCCAGCCGGTCGATCCATTCCGGTGGCGCGCTGATCCAGGCGTGCTCCGTTCCGGCGACCGTCACCGATATCCCCAGCGACTGGGCGCGGGTGACGGCCTGGAAGCGTCCGGCGCACTCTTCGGCGATGGTCGACAGATCGAGCGGCTCTGCACCTGGCGGCGGTGGTTCCGAGTCGAACCGGGCCAGCCAGAGCAGATCCTCGACGATGCGGCGCAGGCGCTGGCTCTCCCCCTGGATGCGGGTCAGAGCGGCCCGGTAGTCGCTGGCCTTTCTCGGGGCGCTCAGCGCGATGCCGGTCTCCGCGCTGATGACACTGAGCGGGGTCCGGAGCTCGTGCGAGGCGTCGGCGGTGAACTCAAGCTGACGGCGCCGGGACTGCTCCACCGGGGAGAGCGCCCTGAGCCCGATGACCAGCGACCCGGCGAACATGGCCAGCAGCAGCACCGGAGCCGCCAGCCATTCACCGTCGCGGAGCACGCCCTCGGTGTGAACCTGCTCGGCGAGGCTCTGGCCAGCGACCAGCCAGCCACCATCCTGACGGACCTCATCCAGCCGGAACGTGCTGGATCGCAGGTGCACGGTGACCGGCCGCGCGACCGCCGGAACCCGGTCGCTGGGCAGCGACGGGGCACCTGCGGTCAGCGCCACCGCGCTGCGGCCGGAGGCAGTGTGCCAGAGGAACACCGGAGCCTCATCAGTATCGCTGTCGGCGTCGTGCCTGCGGTCCATGGCCGCGTGGCCGCCATGGCTGACGTCGGACAGGCGCTGGTGCAGGCGGGCGTCCACCGCGGCAACGAGCCTGCTCGCTACGACCCGGTCCAGGACGATGACGCAGCCCACGAACACGATGCCCACGAGCAGTGTCGCGGCGAGGGCGACCCTCGTGGCATGGGCAATTTGCGGCGGCAGCGACAGGCGCCACCCGGACCCGCGCCATCCGGAGCCGCGCCCGGACCCGGACCCGCCGGACCCGCCGGACCCGCGCCGCATCCTCACCGGGCCACGATCCGGTACCCGACAGCCCGGACGGACTCGACGCGCACCTGGGCGCCCGCGAGCTTGGATCGCAGCCTGGCCATGTGGACGTCGATGGTGTTGGACCCCATGGCGTCAGCCTCGTTGTCCCACACGTGCACGGCGATCGACCGCCGGTCCACCACCGCCGGCGACCGGCGCATGAGCATTTCCAGGATGCCGCGCTCGGTGCCGGTGAGAGCGGGCCGCTGTGCTCCGATTCGCACCTCCCGGGTCGCCGGATCGAAGAGCACGTCGCCGACTACCAGCTGAGGTGACTGCGACGTCCGTGGCCTGCGCTGCAGGGCCCGGATCCGGGCGAGCAGCTCGGTGAAATCGAACGGCTTGATCAGGTAGTCGTCGGCGCCCTGGTCCAGTCCGGTCACCCGGTCCGCGGGTGCGTCACGGGCCGTCAGCATCAGGACCGCGGCCGGCAGCTTGCTCCGGCGCATCCACTGCAGAACCTCCAGGCCGGACACCCTGGGCATCCGCCAGTCGAGCACGACCACCGCGTAGTCGTAGCTGCGCAGGTAGTCCATGGCCGCCCGGCCGTCGGGCACGGCATCGACCGTATAGCCGTTCTCCCGCAGCCCCCGGCCGAGTACATCACGCAGGCCCCGGTCGTCCTCGGCCACCAGCACCCGCATCAGCGACTCCTCCCCGGCTCAGCGGGGTAGTCGGCGCCAGATGGGCCGGGGCAGCACCCGGAGCACGCCTGCCAGCAGGGCCATCCCCGGCGGCACCCAGGTCACGGTGGCGTTCCCGGAGAGCGCCGCCGCGACTGCGGTGCCCACCTCGGACGGCGTCCTGGCCAGCGGCGCCGGGCTCATCCCCGCTGTCATCCGGCCGGTGACAAAGCCGGGCCTGACCAGCAGCACCCGCACGCCGCTGCCGTGCAGCGAGTCGGTCAGCCCGCGGGCGAAGGCATCCAGGCCGGCCTTGGCCGCCCCGTACACGAAGTTGGCCTTGCGGGGCCGGATCGCGGCGACCGAGGACAGCACGACGATGGTGCCGTGCCCCTGGGCACGCATCCGCGCGGCGGCGGCGAGCAGCGTGGTGACGTGCCCGGTGAAGTTGGTCTCGATGAGCAGCCCGGCCTGGAGCGGATCACGTTCCAGCGTCTCCTGCGGGGTCAGGATGCCCGCCGCGGAGATGACCAGGCCCACGTCCCCGGCCGCGAAGGCGCGGTCTATCAGCGCCTGGTGGGTGTCCAGCGCAGTGGCGTCGTAGGGCAGGGTGCGCACCTGGTAGCTCAGCGCCTTCCCGGCGGCCGCCAGCCGCTGCTCATCCCGGCCAGCCAGCATCACCTCGGTTTCCGGTGGCGCTCCGAGCGCGGCCAGGATCTCCAGGCCGATCTCGCTGGTCCCGCCCAGCAGCAACACACGGGCCGGTGCGCTCGGTGCACCCCGCCGCTTCAGCACAGCCCCACCTCCATCGCTACAGCCCGGCTACGAACAGCACCAGCCACGCTAGCTCACAGCAGATCATCGGCCCGTCCCTGGCGATAAGGTCCTCGACCGGCTTGCCGGGCTCGTGCGTGGTGAGCCAGTCGAACCGCATCAGTGCCACGGTCAGCGGCAGGGCACTGGCCAGATGCAAGCCGCGCATCCAGCTGCCGTGCTCGCTGAGCGCCCAGAACAGGTAGGCCGAGATCATGACGATGGTTGTCACCCGCTGGGCCAGCCGCAGAAAGGCCGGTGTGTACCAGCGCATGACCGGGCGGTGCCGGGCCGCGTCGGCGCCGAGCACGGCGAGTTCGGTGAAGCGCTTGGCGGTCGCGACCATGAGCGCGCCCAGGCTGCAGACGACCAGGAACCAGGCGGACGGCGGCACGTGAGTCGCCACGGCACCGCCGAGGGCCCGCAGCACGAAGCCCGCGGCGACGAATATCAGCTCGACAACGGGGACGTGCTTGAGCACGAGCGTGTAGAGGGACGAGAAGACAACGTAGACGGCGATCAGCGCGGCCAGCGCCGGCTCGCCGATGCTCAGGCTCGTGACCTCGGCGGCGGTGACGGCGGCGGCAGCCAGCGCGAGTGCGTGGGCCGCGGGAAGCCGGCCTGACGCCACGGCGCGCAGCCGCTTGGTCGGGTGACGCCGGTCGCGGTCCGCGTCGGCGACATCGTTGATGAAGTACACGGCGGCCGACGCAGCGGTGAAAGCGGCGGCGGCCGCCAGCGCGTAGCCGAGTCCCTCGTCTCGTCCCAGCGATGCGCCCGCCAGAGGCGCAGCGAAGACGAGCAGGTTCTTCGGCCACTGGCGGGGCCGGGAGGTCTCCAGGGCAGCGCGCAGCCAGCGTCGCGATGCCGCGGAGCGGGTGAGCGCTTCTGTCCGGGCAGGCGGGATCTCGGTTTTACCCAGGCGGGTCGTCACCGTGCGTACACAGCCGTGAAATCGCGGCTGGCGGGGGAGTAGTAGCGGGTCGGCGCCTGCAGCTGGTTAGGGAGCAGGTTGACCGGAGTCGGGTCCGCCGGGTTGCTCTTCGGCAGGTAGTACATGTACGACATCCAGTCGGGGTTGATGTCCAGCTCCATGGCCGTCACGCAGCCTGCCCGCTGGAGCAGCGTGGCGACTTCCCGCACGTTCAGCGACGGGCCGTAGACGAAGATGATCCGCCCGTCCGGGGTGATCCCGATCCCGGATCGCCAGACGTAGTAGCCGCCCCCCAGGGTGGCGCCCCAGGTGCCCTCGACGTTGTAGTCGACCGATGCGGGAATGGCGCCGTTCTCCACGATCGGGTGCAGGTTCTGGCGCACGCCCACCACGTCGGGGGTCATCGTCACGGTGCTGCCCCACACGCCGATCGCCATGTGCCCGTCCCGGTAGTAGACGGCCGACGCGGCTCCGTTGGTCAGCGTGCCGAAGGTCCTGCCGTTGAGGTAGAAGCCGCCTCCGGAAGAGGAGATCTTGAATCCGCCGTTGAACGTCGCCAGCAGGCCAAGGCGGGCGGCCGGCGGAATGTACGTGGCGGATTGCCAGGGTCCCGGGCCGGGGTCCACCGCGCCCGGGTGCAGTTCGAACCGCACCAGCTTCTGGTTCATCGAGACGACGCCCGCGACGTAAGAGCTGTAAATGCTGCTCGCGCGCAGGTAGGTGCCAAAGATGGCCGGATTGCCGGCCACCGTGCCGAGCACGCGCCAGGTGCCCTCCCCAGGCAGCGGGTGGGCCACGATCGGCGTCAGGGCCGGGGGCGGCCCGTACGTGCGCGCTTTCTTCGACGCTGCCTGCTTCGATGCCTTGACCGAGCCCGCACTGGGGCCGGTCAGCGCGAACGACGGCTTGCCCCCCACCTTCGGCGGCTGGTAGGAGACCCATTCCCCGAACGTCACCACGGGCCCGAGGTAGTGGCCGCGGGCCCACTCGGCCAGCCGTTCCGGCACGGTCCCGCCGCCCGGCACGGTGAGGGCATGGCCCACCGACCAGGAAATCCACAAGCCGAACGCGATGACCAGCGCCAGTGTTATCCGCGCCCACCGGCGATCCCGGAGCCGTCTGCGCCTTCTGCGGCGGGTGGGCCGGGGGGGCCGGTCGTAGCCGAAGCCGTGATCCGGGTCCCTATACGGGTCCGGGTCCCTATACGGGTCCGGGTCCGGGACGATGAGCCTGCCCCGGCCGGGGATATAGCCGGGCTCGCCGGTTCCAGGGCCACGCCTGGATGTCGCCGGTCTTGGCACTCGCGTACTCCCTCCGGGGGCAAGTCAGCCGAGAGATCCCGCAGCCAGGAGGCAGCCGGACGGGCACCTGTGGCACGGGGTGCGGGAGCCCGGCAAATGCGGCAGCGCCGACCACGCGCAGCGGTCCGCGTGTCGAGCCGGGCACCCAACAAAACAGGTTTACTCGGGAATCATGAAGACTACGTGACGTCGGCTTTGAGGCTCCGGCTATCTGACCGTAACAGATGGTAAGTGCGTGGCGGGCAGTGACGGTGCCAGTAACGGCATCCCGTCACAATCCCCGCAATCGCGGCGCGGAACCGCCGGCGCCGTGGCAGTTGGCCAGAGCGACTTCGGCATACTGCAACCCATGACTATCGGTGTCGGATTGGATGCCCGGCTCGGCCTGCCGCTGCGCCAGTTGCGTGAGGTCGCACGGGAAGCAGCGCGGCTCGGCTTCGAGAGCGTGTGGACCCCGGCCGGGGGAGTGCCCGACTCTTTCCACGTCTGTGCCGCCTGGTCGGCGGACACGTCGCTACGGACAGGCATCTCCGTGGTTCCCGCGGCGCGGATGTGGACGCCGCTGGCTCTGGCGGTGCAGGCGGCGACGCTGGCTCAACTGTCGTCGGGCCGCTTCGTGCTGGGCCTTGGAACAGGCGGCTACGGGCCGCAGTTCTGGGAATCCGTCCGCCTCCCGAACCGCCCGATCGCCGTCATGCGCGACTACACAACGGTGGTCCGCCGTCTCTTGGCAGGCGAGACGGTCACCTCGGACGGCCCGGCGGCCCGGCTCCGGTCAGTCTCGCTCGGCGTGCATGATCTGCCCCCTGCTCCGGTGTACCTGGCCGCGCTCGGCCCGCAGATGCTCCGGCTGGCGGGCGAGGTGGCCGACGGGGCGCTGCTCAACTGGGCCACGCCGGAGCGCATCGCCGCCAGCCGGTCACAGATTGCCGCGGGCGCCGCGCGTGCCGGGCGCGCGCCGGGCGAGATCCCCGTAACCATGTATGTCCGGGTATGTATCGATGACGATGTAGCCGCTGCGCGGCGGGCCTTCGGCCAGCAGGTACTCGGCTACGCGATGGCCCAGCCTGGCGTCCCGCCCGAGGCGGGCTACCGGGGTCTCTTCGCTCAGATGGGTTTCGACGGGGCGTTGCGCGAGCTCGAAGATCGCCGCGACCGGGGAGCCGGGCTGGCTGAGCTGGTGGACGCCGCCCCGGACGAGCTCTTCCGCGCGGTGGGCTATTTTGGTCCGGCCGCGGCGGCGCCGGCGGCCTTCGCCCGGCTGAGCGCCGGGCTGGACGAGACCATCGTCCGGATCATCACGGCCCGCCCCGGTCCTGAGCCAGTCGTTGCGGCCATGACTGCGCTGACACCGTCGGCCATCCGGGCCGCCTAGCTCGGCGCTCGCCCGAGTCAGCCGCCGCCGTGCAACAACTGCTCGAACGGCGTGGCAGATGCGAACGGATCTGCCTGGTCTACCGGGCTGCGCTGATCGATGGCGGTCGCTAGTTCGGCGCCAGCCCGCTCGATCCGGGTGGTCAGCGCGCCGCCGGCGCTGGCGGCCGAGCCCCAGTCCTCGGTGGCCGCGAAGACAGCGGTGGGCACCGTCACGGCCCGCAGGTAACTGAAGAGCGGACGGAGCGCGTGCTCCAGCGCGAGGGAGTGCCGGGCGGTGCCGCCGGTGGCCGCGATCAGCACCGGCTTGCCCGCCAGTGCGTCAGCGTCCAGCACGTCGAAGAAGGACTTGAACAGGCCGTTGTAGGACCCGCTGTAGAGCGGTGTGACGGCGATGAGGCCGTCTGCGCGGAGCACCTGCCCGATGGCCTGCCCGAGTGCCGGGCCTGGGAACCCGGTCAGCAGGTTGTTGACGATGTCGTGGGCGAGCTCGCGCAGTTCGACCGTGACGATCTCCGTCCCGGCCGGCCAGCCCCGGGCCGTCGCCACGGCCAGCTTGTCGGCCAGCAGCCGGGTGGACGAGGGCTGCCCCAGCCCGGCCGAGACGACGGCGATGGTGCGCGGCGTCATCGGGCGCTTGTTTCCAGCTCGATGCCGGCCTCGGCCAGGGAGCCAGCCTCGGCCAGCGACGCTGCCATCATGGCCTCGTGCGTGGGGCCGTCCGGCACGTTGGCCGGGCGCAGCGCGTCGAACTCCTTGCGCAACACCGGCACCACCTGGCCACCGAGCAGCTCAAGCTGCTCGAGGACGGTCGCCAGGGGCAGGCCGGCGTGGTCCATCAGGAACAGCTGGCGCTGGTAGTTACCGAAGTGCTCGCGGATTAGGGTCTTATCGATGACCTCCTGCGGGCTGCCGACTGTGAGCGGAGTCTGCGCCATGAAATCCTCCAGCGACGGGCCATGGCCGTAGACAGGCGCGTTGTCGAAGTAGGGACGGAATTCGCGCACCGCGTCCTGGGAATTCTTGCGCATGAACACCTGGCCGCCCAGCCCGACTATCGCCTGCTCCGGCGCGCCGTGCCCGTAGTGGGCGAAGCGCTGCCGGTAGAAGTCGACCAGCCGGACGAAATGCTCCGTCGGCCAGAAGATGTGGTTCGCGAAGAACCCGTCACCGTAGTAGGCGGCCTGCTCAGCGATCTCCGGGCTGCGGATCGAACCGTGCCACACGAACGGCGGCACGCCATCCAGCGGGCGCGGCGTCGAGGTGAATCCCTGCAGCGGCGTGCGGAAGGTGCCTTCCCAGTCCACGATGTCCTCGCGCCACAACCGGTGCAGCAGGTGGTAGTTCTCGATGGCCAGCTCGATGCCCTTACGGATGTCCTGGCCGAACCACGGATACACCGGGCCCGTGTTGCCACGGCCGAGCATCAGGTCCACCCGGCCGTCGGCGAGGTGCTGCAGCATCGCGAAGTCCTCGGCGATCTTCACCGGGTCGTTGGTGGTGATCAGGGTCGTCGCGGTGGACAGGATCAGCGAGTCGGTCTGCGCCGCGACGTAGCCGAGCATGGTCGTGGGCGAGGAGGGCACGAACGGCGGGTTGTGGTGCTCACCCGTCGCGAAGACGTCCAGGCCGACCTCCTCGGCCTGGCGGGCGATCGCGACCATGGACTTGATCCGCTCACGTTCGGTCGGCGTGCGACCGGTAGTGGGGTCCGTCGTCACATCACCCACGGTGAAGATCCCAAACTGCATTGCCGCTCCAGCTGTGCTCGCGCCCGGCCCGTTCGGGCCGACTCCACGCCCAATCTAGTTGAATGGGCAACTACATTGACGTGGTGAATATTCCGGCACCGGGCCGTCCGCTGCCATATGGCCGTGCCAGGCGCCGTGGCCGCCCGCTTCCCTTTGCCAGCCCTGCTGTCCCAGGCCCTGGTGGCCTTCACGATCGAGTACGACAACGAGTTCGAGCACCAGATGCCACACCGGACGGCTCGAGGCCCGGCGGCGCACTCGCTCCCTGGCCCCTGGCTGGTGTCGCTACCGATGTGGTCGAACTTCATGCAGTTCCTCCCCGAAGCGGGTGCGCCCCTCCGTGAGCTCGCGGACCTGCCTCGGCTGACCAACCTGGCGGGCCTGGACAGGTGGGGGTACGTCATGGTCGAACCGGATCCGGGGGCCAGCCGGGCCAAGCTGGCTCGCCTCACTCCGCGAGGCCGTCAGGCGCAGGCCTCATACCGTCGGCTCCTGGGCGTCGTCGAGGAGCGCTGGCAGGCGCGGTTCGGTGCCGACGACATCGGCAGGCTCCGGCATTCCCTCGAAGGGATCGTCGATCAGTCCGAAGGAGGCCAGCCGCGCTTGTCGCAGGGATTGATGCCATACCCCGAGGGCTGGCGGGCGCACAAGCCCTACCTCACCCAGACGACGGCCATGCTCCGTGACCCCAGCGGGACCCTGCCGCACTATCCCATGGTGTCGCACCGCGGCTGGGTTTCCCGACGGCAGCTGACCGGCCTGGCGGCTCATCAGGCGCTGGCCGACTTGGCCGGAAGCGGTGTGATGTTGTAGTTCATCCGGACGAGGTTCTGCGGGTCGTACTGCGCCTTAACCCGGCCGAGCCTGGTGTACTTCTCCGGTCCGCCGAACGCCTCCACGACCCGGTCCATCTCGTCGAAGTTGAGCATGTTGACGTAGACGCCGCGGCCGACCCACGGCTCGAGGTCCTTGACGATCTTCCGGGTCCGGCTGATGCAGCCGGCGTCGACCGACGATGTCATGCCGCGCCGTCTCGGGCACACGCTGCTTTTCACGCCGCAACCTCAGCAGATGACCGACTTCTACACCGAGGTGCTCGGGCTTCGCGTCAGCGACCGGATCCACGGCCTCGTGACGTTCCTCAATGCCGGGCCCGGGGATCATCACATTTTCGGGTTCATCGCCAGCAGCCATCCGGGCTTCCACCACGCCAGCTTCGAGGTGCCCTCCATCGACGCGATTGCGCTCGGCGCCGATCGGATGCGCGGCAAGGGACACGACGAGGGGTGGGGGCTGGGCCGCCATACGATCGGCTCCAACTTCTTCCACTACAACCCGGACCCATGGGGATCATGGATCGAATGGTTCTCCGACATCGATCAGATCGACGACTGCTGGGTCGCGGGCGACTGGGACGTCCCCCCGCATCTGTGGGGAGCGCCGCCGCCGGGAACGTTCCTGAGCAACCTGGAGCCCCGCGGCTGAGCCCGGGGCCGGGCTCAGCCGAGGTCGAATGCGGCGTGAATGGCCGCGGTCAGGGCAGCTTCCTGCGCAGGCAGCAGGTAGCCGATCTGACGGCCCAGCGCACTCTTGGGCACGGTCACGATATTGTCGCAGCTGACCACGCAGGGGTGATCAAGGCCGTTGGCCGACCCCAGCGGGATTTCGGTCGACAGGCCGCGGACGGTGGTAGTGATGGGCGCCACCGTAACCCGGGCCATGTGCGGTCGCACCAGTTCCCGCGTCAGGACCACGACCGGCCGGGCCTTGTCCAGCCGGGCGGTATGGATCGGCCGCACTAGTCGACGTCCAGCGGGGCGCGCGCGGCATAGTCCGCCAGGTCGTCCATATCGGCATCCGGGCCGGCCTCGGCCAGGATGGCCGCATCCCGGGCCGCGATCAGACGGCGGAATTCCCGGGCCAGGGCACGTTCAATCACCGAGGCCCGGCTCGTGGCCTGGCCCTCCGCCACGAGCCGGTCGACGAACTTCACCATGTCATCGGGCAGCCGGACGGCGATCTGAATGCTCACGAGTCAGATAATACCATATTGGTATTCATCGAACACTCATTCTGGGATTCGCTCAGGCCGACACTTGTTGCTTGTCGGCCGCGATCCGGCGCATCGCCGTCAGGGTCGCCGCCACGGCCCTGAGGTAGTCGCCGGTCATGGAGTCGGCGTACTCCTGCTCGCCCGCTGATCCTCCTTCCACCCCGGAGACCACGAGGGCGAAGCTGAATCGCAGGTGAAGGTCGTCGTCGGCGCCCTCGATCTCGTTGGCGATGGTGCCCAGCACCGGGCCGGCGATCCGGGTGAACACCACCCGGTGCGGCGCCTCCAGCGTGATGCGCTCGGTGAAGCGCTGGCCGCGGAAGTCGATATCGCGGTCGAACACGGTGTCGTCGTGCCGCGCGGTGACCTCGCAGAAGGTCATGCTGGGCACGAAAGGCAGCGCGTTGTTCGCTTTGAGCACCAGGCCGTCCCAGACGGCGGCGCGGTTAAGTCGCGGCTCGCCAGGCGCGTTGACGGGCAGCTTGTGGGTTACGTAGATCATGATGTCCGCTCCGATGAGTCGATGACGGGGTTGTCGAGGGCGCCCAGGCCGTCGATGGCGGTGCGCACGAGGTCGCCGGGGCGCAGGAACAGGCCGCGGCCGACACCCACCCCGGACGGGGTGCCGGTCGGGATGACGTCGCCAGGCTCGAGCGTCATGACTTCGCTCGCGGCCGAGATGAGCTCAGCGACCGTGCAGATCATGTCGGAGGTCGATTCGTCCTGCTGAAGCTCGCCGTTCACCCACAGGCGCAGCCGCAGATCCTGCGGGTCGGGTACCTGGAAGGCGGGAGTGATCCCGGGCCCGAGGGGCAGCGAGCCATCGACGGACTTGGCCGCGAACCAGTCATAGCGGAAGGGCTCGGCGGGCACGGTCTGCCGCTTGTGCAGGCCGCGCGCGGTGACGTCGTTGGCGACGCAGTAGCCGGCGACGTGCGCCAGCGCATCCTCCGGCGGGATATCGCGGCCACCGATGCCGATGACGACCGCGAGCTCGGCCTCCCAGTCGTAGCGGGCTGTCTCGGGAGAACGGACGGTGATGGCGTCCGTAGGCCCGATGACGGTGGTGGTCGGGGCCTTGAGGAAGAAGTACGGCGCCCAGTCCTCGCCGGGAACCTCGCCGCCCATCTCACGGATGTGCCGCCGGTAGTTGACGCCGGCGCAGATGACCTTGCGTGGCCACCGGACCGGTGCCAGCAGGGTGTCGTAGTCGACGGCCGGGGCGTCGCCGACCTCCATGGTGCGCAGGACGTCGTCGGCTTGCTTCCAGTCCTCGAGCAGCTCGAGCATGGTCGTCCAGCGCTTGAGGTCCGGCGGGCCGACCAGGCTACCGTCCTCGCGCAGGACAGCGACGCCGACGGTGTCGCCCCGCTGGTAGGTCGCCAGCGACCACATCATGAGGACGTCCCGCAGTGGACCTGCGGCTTGGCGGGTGCAACCTGCACCATGATGGGGCGTTGGCCGCAACCGGCGCGGGCGGCGCGGTGCTCGGGTCGCCGCTGTCGTCGCTGGTCTGGCTGGCGAACACCGTCGGCGCGCAAGGGGTGGTACTCGAAGCCGGACACGTCATACTGCCCGGCTCCATAACGGCATCCATCCCGGCTACGGCGCCCGGCAGCATGACGGCAACGTTCGCCGGTCTGGGCAGCGTGACCGCACGTTTCGCGGAGGAATGAAGATGACGAGCACGTGGAGCGTTGACCGGGCGGCGACGGTGCTGCTGGAGGCCGAGGAGTCGGGCACCGACCGCGGGCCGATCACCGACGAGTGGCCCGAGCTGGATCTCCAGACGGCCTACGCGGTGCAGGATGAGACGCTGCGACGCCGACTCGGCCGGGGGGAAGGGCTGGTCGGCGTGAAGCTTGGCCTGACCTCACGGGCCAAACAGCGGCGGATGAACATAGCATCGCCGCTGACCGCCTGGCTGACCGACGCGATGGTACTTCCCGTCGGCGATCCGGTCCCGCAGGACAAGCTGATCCACCCGCGGGCCGAGCCAGAGATCGTGTTCGTGATGCGGGACCGGCTGGCTGGTCCCGGTGTTACGGCGGCAGCCGGGCTCGCGGCGGTGGCGTCGGTATACGGCGGCATCGAGATCATTGACAGCCGCTACCGTGATTTCAAGTTCACGCTCCCGGACGTGGTCGCGGACAACGCGTCGTCTGGCTGCTTTGTGACCGGCCCGGTCGCCCGGTCACCAGCGGAGCTCGACCTCACGCTCGAGGCCTGCCTGGTCGAGGTGGACGGGCTCATCGTCGACTCAGCTACCGGTGCCGCGGTGCAGGGTCATCCTGCGGAGGCTCTCGCATTGGTGGCCAATGACCTGGGGCGTCGCGGGCTCGCGATCGAACCTGGTTGGATTGTCCTTACCGGCGGCGTGACCGACGCCGTATTCGTCCCACCGCGGGCCAACGTGGCCGCACATTTCACTAATCTCGATTCGATCTTCCTGTCTGGAGGCTGACGTGCCGCTGGTCGAGGTGAGCCTCGTCGAGGGCCGCACGCAGGAGCAGATCCGGTCACTGATCCACGAACTGCATGAGGCCGTCATACGCGCTCTCGCGGCGCCGCCGGCGAACGTCCGCATCCTCGTCCGCGAACTGCCGGCCACGCACTGGGCGGCCGGTGACATCACGATCGCCGAGGGACAATGACCAGCAGCCCGGAGCCAAGCGCGGCCGGCACGGGTCCAGCGGGCCGCACTGGTCCAGCGGGCGGCACGGGCCGAGCGGGCGGCACGGGCGGCGTAACCAGGCCGGGCGGGACGCGGCCGGGGATGTGGGACCTCGGCGCGGGCGATGCCGAGATGGTGCTCGCGGAGGCGCGCAAGGCCCTGTTCGTGATGGTGGCGTTCCTGGCTGCCATCTGGATCGTCCAGA
>ODAK010002104.1_pt1 | contig 21086 bp, 20 predicted proteins | sample 1539591 | NCBI WGS metagenome assembly ODAK01 (sample SAMEA3539303, study PRJEB22396) | soil metagenome | biome: tundra; feature: field; material: soil | place: USA | collected 2010-05 | depth 0.15 m | reverse complement strand
AACCTCACCTGCATCGAGTGGGCTCGTGCGCATATGGAGGCTTATGGCGCGCGCACCCGCATGGATTGGAACGCCGATCGGACCAAGGCCAACATGCTCGCCACCTTCAACGAAGGTCCCGGCGGCATGGTGCTGTCCGGTCACGTCGACGTCGTGCCGGTGGATGGCCAGGCCTGGAGCAGCGACCCGTTCATCGCCACGCATCGCGATGGGCGCATTTATGGCCGCGGCGCCTGCGACATGAAGGCATTCCTTGCCGTTGTCCTCGGTCATGTGCCGGACTTCGCGGCGGCGAGCCTGACGCAGCCTCTGCACATCTCGCTGACCTATGACGAGGAACTCGGCTGTCTCGGCATCCCGCATCTGATCGCGGCTTTGAACGAATGGAACATTCATCCGGCCGGCTGCATCATCGGTGAACCCACCTCGATGCGGCTCGTGTCGGAGCACAAGGGCGGGGCGGTGCATCGCTGCCGGGTCAAGGGGTGCGCCGCGCATTCCTCACAGACCCACACAGCGGTGAACGCGATCGAATACGCCGCGCGTGTAATCGCCCGTATTCAGGCGATCGGCGAGCGCGAGCGGACGGTTGGCCCGCGCGCTCCGGGCTTCGACGTGCCGTTCACCACGATTTCCACGAACCTGGTCTCCGGCGGCAATGGCCCCAACATCGTGCCGGCCGACGCGGAGTTCCTGTTCGATTACCGTTACATCCCCGGTTTCGATCCCGATTCGATCATGCGGGAACTGCACGCGCTGGCCGACGAACTGACCAACGCGATGCGAGCGATCGATCCCGCCGCCGGCATTGAATTCATCCATGTCAATTCCATTCCGGCACTGGTGGAAGCGCGGGACAGCGCGGTGTTTGGCCTGGCACTTGGGTTGCTGGACGACAAGACGATCGACAAGGCCGCCATCGGCACTGAGGCCGGGTTTTTCCAGGGTTACGGTGTGCCGAGTATCGTGTGCGGGCCTGGCAGCGTGGAGCAGGCGCACAAGGCCGATGAATTTGTCGCGTTGGACCAACTCGCCGCCTGTGATCGGTTTATTTCTGGCGTGGTGCGGCATTTGTCGGGCGCGCGGTCGTAACGATACAACGATGGTGCCGGGTGGGGACCGCCTGTCTCCCACCCGGCGGTGAGCGTTACCCCTCGTTCGACTTATCGAGCACCGGCTGGAACACCGCCGTCGCTTTTTTCAGTTCCGTCGCCGGATCGGCGCCCGCGATGAGATTTGTCACGGCGGCGCCAATCGTGTCACGGAATTCCGTCACCGGAACGATGACCGGCAATCCCGAGCGAGCCATCTTCAGGCTGACTTCAGTCGTCTCGAACCACTCCGGCGGAAACGCGCTTCCCTTGAGCACGTCCTGCTGCGCGTAGCATGACAGCCGAGCCGGCGTGCCGGAGCCGCTGCGCAACTGCTCATTCATCATCGTCTTGCCGGTCACCCACTGCACGAACAGCCACGCCTGCTTTTTGTTCTTCGCCGTGGCCGGAATTCCGATGCCATCGATGAACGTGGCGCAGTTGCGCACCTTGCCGGCGGGATCCGGTGCGAAACCGACCTTGCCGACAACCTTAGACTTCTGCGGATCCAACAGCGGCGCGGAAAAGCCAATGCCATCCCACCATATCGCCGCGCGGCCCTGCATGAAGGTCGTCTGGCACTCGTTCCAATTGAAACCGATGACACCTGGAGGAGCGCATTCCCGCATGATCTTCTGATACCACGTCGCCGCCTCGATCGCCGCCGGCGTGTCGGTCAGCAGGGTTTTGCCGTCCGGCGTGACGGTTTCCTGATCCCATTTCAGCAGGACATCATCCCAGAACGTCATGTTGGCGTTCTTCAGACCGCGCCCGACGAAACCGTAAATACCCTTCGATGCGTCGGTCAGTTGATGCGCCATCGTCATCATCTCATCGAGCGTTTTCGGCGGCGCCTGGAGACCCTTTTGCGCGAACAGTTCCTTGTTCCAGAAAACAATGAACAGGTCCTGATTGAGCGGTATCACGTTCAGCTTGCCGTCCGGCGCCGTGGCGACCGCCATCGACGGCTTGCTGAAATCGTCGAAGTCGTAGTCGGGCGCGGTCAGCGACTTGTCGGCGAGGAACGGGCGCAGATCCTCCATCCATTTCGCGCGCTCAATGAGGCGCTTCTGCACATGCATGCCGACATTGACGACGTCGAAGCTGGGGTGGCCGGTCGCCATCTCCATCGCCACCTTCGGGCGCTGCTGTTGCTCGGGAATTTGTTCGAAGCCGACCTTCATGCCGGTCAATTCCTCGAACGCTTTCAGGTTGGCCTTGGCGACGTCGCCTCGGGGCGAGAGCTGATAGTTCACCTCGATCGACTGACCCTTGAACTGCTTCCAGTCAAACGTCGACTGGGCGTTGGCACGCTCCACGATGGCGGGCATGGCGAGAGTGGCGGCGGCGGTCGTGGCCAACATCTGGCGGCGGCGGATCATTTGTTTCCTCCTGGTCGATAGAGGAGTGATTATAGGAGGGGGCCGCCGAGCCGGGAAGCACCTGCCCGCGGTACTTCAGTCATCCGCGACGAACCGAAACAGTTCGCGGGTGACGCGCACACGGAGTTGTGGTTCAATACCGTGGCGGTCGCGGCGGTGCGGCAACACCTGATACGCCGGAAACCGCCGCCGCCGATCGTTGATGAACCGGTCCGTACGACCTGGCACGCGAACTACAAAGCGGCCCAACCGCCATCGACAGGCAAATCCACCCCGGTGATCTGCCGGGAAACCGGCGACGCCAGGAACAGACACGCATTCGCGACATCGGTATCCGTCGTGATCCGCCGCAACGCATAACCGGCGGCGTGCCGCTTCGCCGCCTCCGCTTCGGATATCCCCAGTCTCTGGGCCAGTTCGCCGCAGATTTTGTCGCGAAACCGCGGGCCGTCCACCATGCCGGGCGCCACGTAATTGACGTTGATGTTGTGCGGGCCGAGCTCCAGTGCGAACGATTTGGCGATCCCGCGCAGTCCCCATTTGCTGGCGGAGTAAGCGACCCGGCCGGCACGCCCGCGCATCCCAAAAGTGCCGCCAACATTGACGATATGGCCATAGCCACGTGCGATCATCACCGGCGCGACGGCCCGGATCGTATTGAAGCAGCCGCGCATGTTCAGGTCGACGATTTCGTGAAATTCTTCCGATGTCGTATTGGCGCCGGTTTTGCCAATCGGTCCCGACCCGCCCGCGACGTTGACCAGGATATCGACGCGTCCAAAGGCATCCACCGCCGCGGTGGCGGCCTCCACGCACGCCGCGGCGTCGGTGACATCGCTTCGGCACACCAGGAATTCGGTGCCGCCGCGTTGCAACTCCCTGGCGACCGTCTCGATCGCGGCGACATCGCGTCCGAGCAGAACCAGCCGGCATCCTTCCGCCGCGAACGCTCGCGTTACCGCCCCGCCCATTCCCTTCGCGGGGCGGTGATGATGGCGACCTGGCCAGTGAGTTCGAGATCCATCCTGAGGCTCCCATCGATGCGGTCGCCCCCTCCCATGCCAACAGCCTATCCCGACCGCGGCCGATTGTCAGCCGCCTTTTACGCCGCCCGCCGTCAGTCCGGCGACGATCTCCTTCTGCATCAACAACGTCAGCAACAGGACCGGGGCCGTCACGATCAGCGCCGCCGCCGCCAGCGGACCCCAACTGATCTGCTCGAATGTCAGCACATTGTAGACCGCCACCGGCAATGTCCGCGTCGTTCGTCCGGCGAGCACCACGCCAAAGATGAAATTGTTCCAGGAGAAGATGAACGCCAGAATCATCGCCACCGTGATCCCGGGTCGTGCCAGAGGCATCGCCACATACACGAATGCCTGCCAGATCGTCGCGCCGTCCATCAGCGCGGCTTCCTCGAGTTCTCCTGGCAGACCCTCAAAGAATCCGATCATCACCCAGACCACGATGGGCACGGTGATCACCAGATGAGTGATTACCAGCGGGGCCAAGGTCCCGATCAGGCCGAGATACTGGAACAGCAGGAACAGCGGGATCAGATACGACAACCCCGGCGTCACGCGCGCGATCAGGATCAGCGCGGCGGCTTTGGTGGCCTTCGTTTTGGCGATTCCGTACGCCGCCGGTACGCCGAACAGCAGCGCAAGCCCAGTCGCCGAGAACGAAACGATCACCGAGTTGATCGTGTAGGTCAGAAAGTCGTTCTTCGCGAACACATCAACGAAGTTCGCCAATGTCGGAGGATTGGGAATGAACACCGGCGGCCAGGCGGTATTGTCCAGCTCATTCTTCAGCGACAGCGAAAGCATCCACAGGAAGAACAGCACCGCCGGCGACACCAGCAGCAGCACCGAGACATATAGCCCCAGTCGTCCGAGGAACCGCCGCGCCAGATGCCGGTTCATCGCAAGTCCTCCCGCTGGCGGATTCGCAACAACAGCAGGCTGATCAGCAGGATCAGCACGAAGAACACCACCACCATCGCCGAGCCATAGCCAAGATCGTAATACGCGAACGCCGTCTGATACAGCAGGATATTGATCGTTTCGCTCGCCGTTCCGGGTCCTCCCAGCGTGATCACGTAGATGGTATCGAAGGTTTTCAGCGCATCGATCAGCCGGATCACGGCGGCGACCATGATGAACGGCCAGACCAGCGGCAGCGTGATATGGCGAAACATTTGCCAGGCGCTGGCGCCATCCAGGATCGCGGCCTCATACGGATCCGTTGGCAGCGAGGCGATGCCGCCCAACACGATCAGCATCACCAGCGGTGTCCACTGCCATGTCTCAACCATCACCAGTGTCGGGATCACCGTGGAGGCGTCATACACCCAGGTCGAGGGTGGCAAACCGACGCTGGTCAGAAGGTAATTCAGCACGCCCAGTTGAGGATGAAACATCATGGTCCAGACGAGGGAGATGGCGACCGGCGTGGCCATCATGGGCAGCACGAACAAGGTCCGCGCGAGGCCTCGCAGGCGGAACTTCGAGGCGAAGCAGACGGCAGCCCAGACCCCCAGTATCAGCGGTGCGACGACCGATGCCGCGGTGAAATACAGCGTACGCACGACCGCGTACAGGAACCGCTCATCCGACAGCATCTTGGCATAATTGGCGAGGCCCACATACGGTGTGTCGCCGGTGACCTTCCAGTCATGCACCGACATGTACAGCGTGAACAGCCACGGGAACAGAATGACCACCAGTACCACCGCGGCGGCGGGAACCGCGAACACCCAATAGCGGCGGCCATAGGCTCGCGGGCCCGAGATGATGGGAACGTTGATCGCGGTGGTCATGCTCATGGGTCGGTCCGGTTGTTGGTCCGCCGCCATCCGCGCCGGGCCGGTCTTATACGGCCGAGGTCTGATTGGTGGAAGCCGCCCAAGGCCGTCCCGAATTCACGCCGTCCCGCCCATTCTCCGGCTGATCTCTGGGCTGGCGACGTTGAGGGCCAGTGCCCACAACACCTGCCGCGGATTGACGAAACTCCAGCCAACGGCGAGCACCGACGACACGGTCAGCAAGGTCAAGGATATCTGACGGTCGCGCGAATGATCGGCTCGCTCGAACGATGGCGTCAGGGCCAACAGGCGGAACGATACGGCCGAAATAAGGATTGTGTCGCCGGCATAGAGCCAGATTGACGGCGCGTACGACGCGAAGCGGCCAACCACCATGGTGGTGAACGGCACGCAGGTGATGAGCAAGTGGTATACCAGCCACCACTCCGCGTATTTCCGGCCGCACGTTTCCGCCCGCGAGCGCATGCGAATATTCGACAGCCAGCGCAACCCCAGCACGACGAAGCTCAGGACATAGGGCAGGAATTTCGGTGCCAGATCCAGCAAACCCAGGACCAGTTCACGCCCATCATGCGGCTCGAAGGCCTCGGGCAGCCGTAGGTCGAGCACCAGCAACGTCATGGCGACGCCAAATATCCCATCGCTCAGTGCATCGAGGCGTGCCTTTGGATACATCAGCGATTCCCCCCGGTTCCGATTAACCCGACATTATCAATAACCTGACCAGGCGAGAACCCGGTGGAGCGGTTGACAAGGCGACGCCACGATCTTAGGTCGCCTGCTTGTCGAGGCATGAATGCGTACGGCGCCTGAGGCCTGTTGACGCCGGGGAGGATCGCGCCGCGTTTTGGCGCCTGTTTCGGGGGATGTTTCGATGCGTCGTCTGCGCCGCGCCACCGCCCTGATTCTGTCGCTTGGCGGCGCCTTGCCGATGTCCGCCCGCGCGGCGGATCCTGACGCCGGTCAGGCGGTTTTCAAGACACAGTGCGGCATCTGCCACTCGCCGTCGCAGGGCAAGAACATGGTGGGACCAAGCCTGTTCGGGATCATCGGCCGCAAGAGCGGTTCCATTGAAGGGTTTCACTACTCGGCCGCGAATAAGGCGTCTGACATCACGTGGAACGCGGACATTCTCGACAAATACCTGACATCGCCGCGGGAGGTCGTGCCAGGTACCATCATGACCTATGCCGGCCTGAAGGACGACGCGAAGCGTGCCGATCTGATAGCCTGGTTGGAGACCCTCCACTAAAATTCGGGCACGATGAACGGCCGGAGATCGGTTCGTTCCCATCCAACACCGCCTGAACGCGGTGCCTCCCCATTTGCACGACAAGGCGGCCTGACACTTGCGCGGGCCGGTGCGCGTTGATATGGATCAACGACGTAGCGCGAGTCGCACGAGATAGATGATCAGCCGCACCTGACCATAAGGCGCCAGGTATTATGAAATTGGAGGCTGCCATGACGCGTCCCGCCTGTTCAATGCTTTGGGTCGCACTACTGCCGCTTGTTGGCCTGATCGTCACGGCCAGACCAGCGGAGGCCATTCCGGCCTTCGCGCAACAAACAGGGCAACCTTGCGTGTCCTGTCACATCGGCGGCTATGGGCCGCAACTCACACCCATCGGACGGGCTTTCAAAATAGGGGGCTATACGCAAGGCGGCGGCGAGGGGCTGGCGGCCAGCATTCCGCTGTCGCTCATGGCGACCACCTCGTTCACCAATACCGCGTCAGCGGTGCCGGCGGATCAGATCGCGCAGCACTATGGGGCCAATAACAATTTCTCGCTCGATCAGGTCAGCGGTTTCATCGGCGGCGGTATCGGTCAGCACAGCGGCGGGCTGATGCAATTCACCTGGTCGGACGTCGCCAACACGTCCCATGTCGATAACGTCGATCTGCGCCCCTATACCACGGTCTTCGATGTCGGCGGCAAGGAGCTGCGGATCGGCACCACGTTGAACAACACGCCGACAGTACAGGATCCTTATAACACGACATTCGCCTGGGGCTTCCCGTATGTCTTATCCGCACTCGCTCCGGCGCCGGCGGCCAACGTGATGCTGGCGGCCGGACTGGGCCAAAGTGCGATCGGGTACACGCTCTATGCGTGGTATGACAATAAATTCTACCTGGAAGGCGGCGCCTACAGCACCTTGAGCCCATGGACCCTTACCCGCATGGGCAACGGTTTCGGGATAGGCAGCACGACCAGTCCCGCCCCTTATCTGCGCGCCGCGTACGAATGGCAGTGGGGCAATAGTGCCGCGCATGTCGGCGCGATGTACATGCACGCTGACGTCAATCCGGCGACTGGTCCCTACGCGACGACCGATCTCGCCGGCGCCGACCATTACACGGACTACGCCGTCGACGGCAGTTACCAGTTCCTCGGCGATGGCACGCATATCGCGACGGTGCAGGCGATCTACGTGCACGAAAATCAGAACCTGCGCGCGACGTCCAGCGGCAGTGGGTTCGCCGCGAAATACAACCTCGATCAGTTCCGCGCCAACGTCTCGTATTGGTACCAAAATACCTACGGTGTCACCCTGGGCTGGCAGAAGACCTGGGGGCCCGCGAACCCGCTGCTGTATGCTCCGGGCGAGCTGACCGGCAGCAACAACAGCAAGCCCAACAGCAACGCTTTCATCATCGAGGCGGATTGGGTGCCGTTCGGCAAGGATACCTCCCTGTGGGCGCCTTACATGAATCTGAAACTTGGGGTACAGTACACGGCTTACACGCAGTTCAACGGCGGCTCCGACAACTATGACGGCTCGGGACGCAATGCCAGCGACAACAATACGCTGTTGGTGTTCGCCTGGATGATCTTCTGACAGCCAATTCACGCCTGGAGGAACAGTCATGTCTCCACCTTCACCCAAGCTCCTCGCGCTGATGGCATTCGCCGCCGCGGCATGGCTGGTTCCGCTTTATCCGGCCCAATCGCAGCCGGCACCGGCCGCGGTGGTGCACCCGCTGCCGCAGTCACTGATCTTCGAGCATGGCGAGACACTCGAAAGGCTGTCGATGCTGGCGAAGCGGCCCGGCGAAGTTGGCGCCCAGGCGCGCAAGGCGCTGGTGATATTTAAGCGTCACGCCGCGCGAGAGGAGGAGTTCATCCTGCCGCCGCTGACCTTGTTGCCCGTACTGGCGGACGGCAAGGTGACCCCCGACATGGCCTGGGCCGTCGCGATGGCGGATCGCGTCAAGGCCGAGCGCGAGCAGATATTCGTGGAGCATACCCAGGTTACCGACGTGCTTAACGCATTGGTAACCGCCGCCAACCGCGCCCACGATAAGGACGCCGCCGAATTCGCCGAGGCCGCGGCAGGGGATTCTCTGAACGATATTGAATTGCTGGAACCGACGGTGTTGCTCATCGGCGACTATCTGCGCGGCAAACTGCCCGCTGCCCATTAGTCGTTCGTTGAGAAGGAGATCGACCATGCCTGGATTTCTTTTGCGTGCCGCGTTCACCGTCACGCTGCTGACCGCCGGGTCCGGCACCGCTTTCGCGGCAGGCGATCCGGCAGCGGGCAAATCGGTTTTTCAGTCGACCTGTAGCATTTGTCATTCCGTCCAACCGGGGCAGAACAAGATCGGACCAACACTGTCTGGTGTCGTCGGACGAAAGACCGGCTCGGTAGCCGGTTACACCTATTCCCCCCAAAACCAGGCGGCGAACCTGACCTGGGACGCGGCGACGCTTGACAAATACCTCGAAGCGCCACGCGCGATGATTCCCGGAACGAAAATGACTTACGGCGGCCTCAAGGATGCTCAGAAGCGCGCCGACCTGATCGCCTATCTCGCCACGCTGAAGTAAGTCGGGGCCCAGGCGATGGAAATTTCATTCCGGGATCTGATAACGGTGCTCCATGGCATGGGGTTTGGCGCACTCTTCATGCTTGCCTTCTCCGGTGCCATTGGGGTGATTTACGCCACCGCCGTTGGCGGCGCGCAATGGGTGGTGCCGCATCGAACCACCATAATGTTCCGTTTTTATCTGATCAGCATGGCGGCACTCGCCTGGCTGGCGGTGTTGTCGGGCGCTTATATCATTTATCCGTGGTATCGCGCCGTCCCGCCCGCGGGCACCACGGATCTGTCCCTCTATCCGCGGCAACTTCTGCTGTCGAGCCCTCTGACCGCCGGCTGGCACGTTATCGGCATGGAATGGAAAGAGCATATCGCGTGGTTTACCCCGATCGCGATGACCATGGTGGCCTACGTGTTCATCAAATATGGCCCGCAGCTCGCGCTTCACCGGCATATGCGGAACGCGGTTCTTGGCTTTACGGCCGTTGCGTTCTTCGCGACCGCGGTGGCGGGCGGGTTTGGTGCGTTCCTGAACAAATACGCGCCCGTGCGCGGCGGTCATGAAATCGTCCTGTTTGAACAACATTAGGCTGCCCATGAACGCGACACATGATCCGATGCGATTGCCCAACGGCCCAGGAGCCGCGGCTATTCTGTCCGCCGGAACAGGGTCTGGCGCGCTTGGTGTTTTCGCGCTCGCCAGTGACGCGTCTCCCGTTGTCCGGCACGCATTCACCATCTGGCCGCCGTCCGGAGATTTGTCCGGCGTGACCCTGGCCGCGATCGTGGTGTGGCTGGTCGCCTGGTTCGGGTTGTCGAGACTTTGGACAGCTCGCGATGTCGGTTTGGTGCGCGTCAACGTGGCGGCCTTCGCGATGTTGATCGTAGGCCTGTTGCTGACGTTCCCGCCGTTCATGGACCTGCTGCAAGGCAAGTAGTAGTGTCCGCGTTCAAACCACGCCGTCCGCCGCATCAGCCGCCGCCATCGCTGGCTCCCGAGCCGCCGGATCACCGTATCCCGCGCCGCCGGCGGTTTTGACGATCACCCGGTCGCCACGCATCAACCGCGTCACGAGTTTCGACGGAATGCTCTCCTCGGTGCCATCGGCCCGCAGGATGACCGACTCTGCCCGCGCGCCGTCGCCGCCGCCGAACACGCCGCGCGCGGCGGAGAAATGCCGCTCACCCCGGTGCGTGAACGTTACATTGTCGACCAGAACCTCGTATTCCCGAATTGTGCCATTGCCGCCGCGGAATTGTCCCGCGCCGCCCGAGCCGGCGCGCAATGCCACGCGATTGAGGCGGATCGGAGTTTCCATTTCCATCGCCTCGGCGGGCAGGTTCATGCAGTTGGTAGCATCGGTTTCGATCACTCCGACACCATCGCTGCCTGATGCGGCGCCGCTGCCGCTCGCGATCAGGTCGCCGGTGACGAAGTTGCCGCCCGCCGGATGCCGGCCACCAAACGCGACCAACAGCATTTCACCGGCGGAGGGGGCGGGCACGCGATCCGGCAACACCTCCGCCAATGCCGAAATGATCGAGCCGGTGATCCGTTTGATGGTTGAGGTCCGCGCGTTCACCGGAGCAGGCTCCCGCGGGTTGACCAGGCTGCCTTCCGGAAGGTGCAACGAAATCGGCCGGAAGCATCCAGCGTTGGTCGGGATCGCCGGATCGGTCAACGCGCGGATCGCGAAGCATGCCGCCGCGAGCGAACCTGACGGCACGCAGTTCATCGGTCCGCGCACCTGATCCGACGTGCCGGTGAAGTCGATATGGATCTTGCCGTCGCCAACCGTGACCGCGACCTCGATCCGGATCGGCTTATCGAGGTCGATGCCGTCGTTATCAAGAAAGTCAACGTATCGGTACGTCCCCGAGGGAATCCGGGCCAATGCCTGCCGCGTCATCGTTTCCGAGCGGGTCAGCAGTTCATCGAAGATCGCCGTCAGCGCGTTGTGACCAAACTTCCCGGCCAGTTCCGTCACGCGTCGCGCGCCGATCTTACACGCCGCCACCTGAGCGTTGATGTCCCCCATGACGGTGTCCGGAATGCGCACGTTCTGCCGGATGATGCGTACCAGCGTCGCATTCTCCACGCCCGCGTCACGCAGTTTCAGCGGCGGCAGGCGCAAACCCTCCTGATAAATTTCGGTGGCGTTGGTCGGCACCGAGCCCGCCGACATGCCGCCCATGTCCTGGTGGTGTGTCATCGCCGCGCTGAACGCCATCAATTGCCCATTGACAATGATCGGCTGCACGATGGCGATGTCCGGCAAATGCGTGCCGCCAGTGTAGGGATCGTTCAGCAGGAACGTATCCTCGGGGTGCATCCGGTCGGGCGGAAAGTCGCGGATGATCCGTTGCATCACCGGGATCAACGTCGCGAGGTGGATCGGGATCGCGCAGGCCTGTGCCAATGTCTGCCCATCCGCCGTGAACAATCCGGCCGAGGCGTCGAGCCCTTCCTTGACGATCGGCGAGAACGAACTGCGCAACAACGTGGATTGCATCTCGTTGGCGATGCCTTCCAGTTTGTGACGCGTCACTTCGATGGTGATCGGATCGGTCATGCGGAGCGCTCCAGTAACAATGCGTCGCCTGAGGTGAGCCGAGCGGTCCAGCCTGGTTCCACCAATGTTGTCGTATCGGCTTGTTCGATGATCGCGGGGCCGGGAATGATCACGTCAGATTGTATGGCGCCGCGTTGCCATATCGCCGCCATAACCGGACCGCTGGCGACACGAATGGTCCGCGTCCCGGGGGTGCGCGCTGACGCCGCGGTGGTGGCGTGCGTCGCGATGGTCCCCGCGAACGCCTGATGCACCGTGCGCAGGTTGACGATCTTCGCCGGCACATTGGTGCTGTGACCATAAACCCGCGCATGCGCCGCGAGGAACGCCTCGTAAATCACCGCGGCGTCGATCGCGTCGAGTGGAACTTCCAGATGATACGATTGGCCGATGTAGCAAACATCCACGAAATGCGTGATTTGTGCATCCACGATGCCCTCCTGTCGCATCAGCGCGCCGCAGCGTTCGTCCAGCGACCGCGACGCATTGGCAAGCGCGGCCGGGTCCAGCGATGCGAGCGGGCAGGGGAACGCGGCGGCCACCTCATGCGCCACCGGCGCGCCGAGCAGTCCCGCCGCCGACAGCACTCCGGGATGCGCCGGCACGACGATCGAGGAGATGCCCATTTGTTCGGCGAGGGCACAGCCGTGCATGGGGCCGCCGCCGCCGAGAGGCAGCAAGGCATAGCCGCGCGGATCGATGCCGCGGCCGATCGAAATCAGCCGGATCGCCTCGCTCATTTGCGCGTTCAGCACGCGGTGGATGCCAAGCGCCGCCTGCTCGACGCTCATGCCCAGGGGCCGCGCGATGACACGGTCAATCGCCTCATGCGCCAGTTCGGGCCGCAATCGCATCGTTCCGCCGGCGAAGTTCGCCGGGTCGATATAGCCCAGTACGACCGAGGCATCGGTCACCGTGGGCCACTGCCCGCCGCGGCCGTAACAGGCTGGTCCCGGCTCGGAGCCCGCCGAATGCGGACCGACTTTCAACGATCCGGCACCGTCGATCCAGGCGATCGAACCGCCACCGGACCCAATCGCCGTCACATCGACCATCGGCACGCGCACCGTGTAGCCGTCGATCACACCCTCGCCGCGGATCAGCGGCGCGCCATCGGTGATCAGCGCGATGTCGCAGGAGGTGCCGCCGATATCCACGGTGATGACGTCGGCGAACCCGGCCGCGCGTCCCGCCTCCAACCCGCCGACCACGCCCGCGGCTGGGCCGGACAAAAACAGCCGCACCGGCCGCTGTCGCGCCACCGATGACGACATCAGGCCGCCGCGCGATTGCATCACCTGCAACGGCACGGTCACGCCCGCGCGCGAGAGGCCGTGTTCGATGTTCGCCAGATAATCGGCGACCACGGGTTTGATATACGCATCGAACGCGGTCACGCAGGTTCGTTCATATTCCCGAAACGCCGGATCGACCTCGGACGACAGCGATACCAGCAACGACGGATGCATCGCCTGGATCATGTCACGGACCCGCTGCTCATGCGTCGGATCGAGGAACGAAAACACCAGACACACCGCGATCGCACGAACCTCCTGAGCCGCCAGTTCCTCAATCGCCCGCCGCACACTCGACTCATCAAGTTCCCGTAACGTTCTTCCCTGGGCGTCCAGCCGTTCCCCAACTTCCTTACGAAAGCGGCCCGGCGCGAGAAACACCGGGGTCTCCGGCTTCAGCACGAGATCGTACATCCGGTGCCGCATCTGCCTGCCGATTTCAAGCACATCGCGAAAGCCCTCGGTGGTGATGAGGCCGATGCGGGCGCCTTTACGCTCCAGCACCGCGTTGGTCGCGACGGTCGTGCCGTGCACGAAACGCGTGATATTCGTCGGAGCCACGCCCCATTCCAGGCGCGCCATCTCAAGCGCCGCCAGCACGGCGCGCGAGGGATCGCCGCTCGTGGTGGGGATCTTGGCGATCCGCACCGTGCCGTCGCTCAACCGGCAAACGACATCGGTGAAGGTGCCGCCGATATCGACGCCGATCTCGCCTGTCGTCAAAACCCGTGCCTCCTGAATCCCGGGCGAGCGTGACACGGAGTTCGCCCTGGTCAAGGCAGGCCGTGGTTGGCGAGCGCGAACGGCCAGGTCAGGATGACCCCGAACGCCCGAAAGGATCCACCCATGGCCAATCTCCCACTGATACTGACCGCCGCCGATTACGCGCGGATGATGCCGCTGGCGACCGGCATGGTGAAGCCCGAGGGGATCGATCTGACCCTGCTGCTGGGGACCTCGGGCTCCTGGCCGGAGCGAGCCACGATGCTGCGGCGGGCGCTGAACGACCCGGTGGTGCATGGTGGCGAGGCCTCGATGGCGGGCCACCTGCGCCGCGTCGAGGCGGGTGACGAAAGCCATGTCGCCATCCCGGTGTTTCCGCTGCGCAACTTCACCGCGCGCGATCTTTACGTGCGTAAGGATGGGCCGGTGCGGGCCGCCGCCGACCTGATCGGCAAGCGGGTCGGGATGTACGACTGGGTCGCCAGCGGTTCGATCTGGTACCGTCACTTCCTGCATTTCATCGGCGTCGATCCCGCCTCCCTCCAATGGTGGATCGGCGAGGTCGACGAACCGCGCATCACCCGCCACACTTACACCCTGCCGGACGGCGTCCACGGCACCCCGCCGGGACAGGCGCTGTCGAAGATGTTGATCGCCGGTGAACTCGACGCACTGCTCAGCCCGCCCAAACCGCGCGAATATCATCCGTTGAACGGGCCGATCACCCGGCTGTTCCCCGATTTCCGCGCCATCGAGCGCGACTACTTTCGCCAGACCGGCATGTTCCCGCCACAACATCTGATCGTGCTACGCCGCCCGGTGTGGGAGGCGAATAAATGGATCGCGCATGCCCTGACCGACGCATTCATCCGCGGCAACGACATGTTCGACGCGGCGCAGCGAGGCTTTCCCTATGTCTCCCCCTGGCTCGAAGCCGAACTGGAGGAGACCGCGGCGGTCATGGGGGCCGACTTCCACCCCTACGGCTTCGAGAAGAACCGCCGCACCATCGAGGTCTTCGCCAATCAGGCATACGACCTCGGCATCGTCGGCCGCCGCATCTCGCCGGAGGAATACTTCGCCGATTTTCTCGCATCCTGAGTCGCGTTTCGATTGACAGACGCTCCGCTGGCCAGCGACGATGCCGGTCGATCAGCGGGGCCGATAAATCAGCGGGGGCCATCATGACAATCACGCGTCCTTCCATCGATCGCCGCACGTTGATGACCGCCGGCGGCGTGGTACTGGCGGCTGGGTTCCCCGGCGGTGCTTCGGCGGCCTCCGGAAAGCACTTCATCACCGCGAACAACAGTCCGTACGACACGCTCGATCCGCATGTCGTGTTCGATATCGGCCGCATCGCGACACGGCTGAATATGTACGACTGCCTTGTCCGCTGGGTCGATAACCCGCCCAAACTGCAACTCTGGTTGGCCGAGAAGATCGACATTTCGCCGGATGGCTCCACCTACACGGTCACGCTGAAACCGAACGCGACGTTTCATGATGGATCGCCGGTCACCGCCGATGATGTGGTTTACTCGATCGAACGCATCCTGGCGCTGAAGAAGGGTGCCTACGCGATGTTCAACGGCATCGTGGCCCCCGATAGCACGAAGGCGATTGACGCGCGCACGGTGCGCTTCACGCTAAGCAAGCCTTATGCCGTGTTCGCTTCAACGTTGTCCGAACTCTGGATCATCAACAGCAAGCTCGCGCGTCAGCACGAAAAGGCGGGCGACTGGTCCGCCGACTGGCTGGCCAGGAATGAGGCGGGCTCGGGTGGGTTCAAACTGCGCCGCTACGATCCGGCGATCGGCTTCATCGCCGACCGGTTTGAGCCGCATTTCGCCGGCTTCGGCAAATCCAACATCACCTCCATGGAGTTTCGCGTGGTGCTGGAAACCGCCAGCCGCGCTCTGGGCTTACGCAAAGGCGAGTTCAACACGACCGACGGCTACCTGCCGCAGGATCAGATCATCAGCCTGCGCCGGAGCGACGACGTGCAAATCCTGGAGCAGGAATCGCTGCGCACGATGTATTTCATCTTCCACAACCAGCGCGCGCCGCTGAACGACGTCAACCTGCGCAAGGCGTTGTGTTACGCGTTCGACTACGACGGCTTCATCAACAACATCCTGAGCGGTTCGGTCGCCCGCAACACCGGCATCATTCCAGGCACATTGTGGGGCGCGCCAAAGGACCTGAACGGCTACACCTACGATCTGGACAAGGCGAAGCAGCATCTGGCGATGGTGAAACAGCCGATGCGTCCGTTGGAGATCGGCGTGCTCGCCGGCTTCGATCAGAGCGAGTCGGCCGCGCAACTGCTGGCCGCGGGCGCCGCGAAAATCGGCATCGAGATCAAGCTGAACAGCGAACCCTGGCCGATCATTTCCGGCAAGTTCACCGATCCCGAGCGTTCGCACGACCTCGTGCCGCTATGGCGCAGCGCGTATATCGCGGACCCGCACAACTGGACCGGCCTGATTTACAACAGCCACAACATCGGCGCCGGCAACGCCAGTTTCTACAAGAACGACCGGTTCGACGAACTGACCGATAAAGCGCTGGAACTGACCGAACTCGAGGCTCGCCGTCCGCTGTACGAGGAAGCCTCCCGCATACTGGTGGACGACGCGGCCGGTCTGTTCATCTACAATACGAAATGGTTTGGCCCGTTCACCAAGAACGTCCACGACGTGCGCTTCTGTCCGATCGGCGACGCTCAGGATATCCGCTGGATGAGCATGACCTGATCACTCCGCGAAATGACAGGCTGCCTGGATCCCGTTCGCCAGCGTTCGCAACGCCGGCTCCTCCGCCGCGCAGCGTGCTTCGGCCCGTTCGCAACGCGTGCGAAACGCACACCCTGTCGGCTTGTTCACCGGATCAGGCGGCTCGCCTTCCAGCGCGAAATCGGTGCTGACCCGGCGTCCGCCCACCACCGGGACCGCCGCCAGCAATGAGCGTGTATAAGGATGCCGAGGTGCTACGAACACCTGCTCGGTGACACCAAGTTCCACCACGCGGCCCAGATACATCACCGCGATCCGTTGCGACATCAGCCGCACCACCGCGAGGTCATGACTGATGAACAAGTACGTCAGCCCGAACCGCTCCCGCAGATCCAGAAACAGCCGCAGCACGATGGCCTGCACCGAAACATCCAGGCCGGAGGTCGGCTCATCCAGCACGACAAGGCTCGGCTGCACCATCAGAATGCGCGCCAGCCCGACCCGGCGTTGTTGCCCGCCGCTGATCTCATGCGGATACAGCGTGAGGTGACCCTCGGGCAAACCGACAGCCGCCAGCACCTCTCGCACCCGGGCGTGCCGGTCAGTCCGTGACAGGCCGGTATGGATCGCCAACGGCTCGCTCAGCGACCGGCCGATGCGCCAGTGCGGATCCAGCGAGGCGCCCGGATCCTGATAGCAATACTGCAAACCCTTCCGAAACGCGCGGCCCTGACGCGGCGACAGCGTGCTGATGTCATGCCCTTCGAACCGGATGCTGCCCGCCGCCGGAGCATGAATGCCGGCGATTGTCTTGCCGATCGTTGTCTTGCCGCAACCGGACTCGCCGACCACGCCCAGTACGTCGCCGCGTGTGACGGTAAGCGACACCCCGTCCACCGCGCGCAGCCAGCCGGTGCGTCGTCCCCATGCATTGTATATCGGAAAGCGCGTGTGCAGGTCATGCAATTCCAGAATCGCTCCCATCAACCCACCAGCCCATGATGACACCGCACCCAATGTCCTGGGCCTGGTTCCGACAGCGGCGGGCGAGAGACCCGGCAGACCTCCGACGCGCTTGGACAACGCGGATGAAACCGGCAGCCCGATGGCGCCGATACGAGGCTGGGGACCTCGCCGGGAATGCCGCGCAACGGCGCCTCACCCGATGGCAGGCTGTCCAGCAACAGCCGCGTGTAGGGCAGGGCGGGCGCCTGGAAGAATGCATCGATCGGCGCGGTCTCCAACGTCTGACCGGCGTACATCACCGTGACGCGGTCGCAGATTTCCCAGGCGGTACCGAGATCGTGCGTGGTCAACAGTACCGACACGCCACGCTCGACCGCGAGCTGGCGCAGCAGCATCAGAATTTGCGCCTGGATCGTGACGTCGAGCGCCGTCGTCGGCTCATCGGCGATCACCAGCCGCGGTTCCGGCAGCAAAGCCATCGCGATCATCAGCCGCTGCCGTTGACCGCCCGAGAGCTCGTGCGGGTATTTCTTCAACAACCGTTCCGGGTCCGGTAACTGCACGCGGCGTAACAAAGTCAGTGCCCGGTCACGGTCGCTCCGCCGGCGGGCACGGTTGTAGCCAGCCTCGAATGGCCGCCGGTCCGGCGACTTCCAGCGCATAAGTTCGAAGATCTGATCGCCGACGGTGAACAGCGGATTGAAGGCGCTGAACGGGTCCTGCGGTACGAAGGTGATGGCGCGCCCGCGGATCTCGCTCGCTGCTTCCCGCGGATCGATGGTCAGCAGATCGCGCCCATCGAACGAAATCGCCGCGCCGCGAACCCGTGCATTCGGCGGCAATGCGCCAAGGATCGTGCGCGCCAGGGTGGTTTTGCCGCATCCCGACTCGCCGACCAGGCCCATGATCTCGCCCAGACGCAACGTCAGACTGACCGCGTCCAGCACATGCGCGGTGCCGCCCTCGGTCGAGAACGAGACCGAAACATCCTGAACGGACAGCAGATCAGGGTGCATCGTTGCCCCGGCTCAACTTCGGGTCGAGCGCGTCGCGCAGCCCGTCGCCGAGCAGGTTGAACCCCATCACCACCAGCAAGATCGCGATGCCGGGCGCGGCGGCGTACCACCACGCCTGAGGCAGGAACTCACGACTTTCGGCGATCATGCGGCCCCATTCCGGTGATGGCGGCGGTGGCCCGAGTCCAAGAAAACCCAAGGCGGCGGCGACAAGGATGGTGCCGCCAAGACCGATGGTGGTGCGCACGATCACCGATGACGCGATCGACGGCAGCACGTGCAGCACCATCACCCGTAACGGTGACGCACCGAGCGCGACCGCCGCCTCGATGAACACCTCGTGTCGCACGCTGCGTGTTTCGGCGTAGACCAGCCGAGCCCAGTACGGCCAGTAGGTGATCGACAGCGCCAGGATGACGTTGTGGATCGCCGGTCCCAGCGTCTGCGCGATGGCGATCGCCAGCACGATTTGCGGCACGGCGAGGAAAACGTCCGACACCCGCATCAACAAATCGCTGAACCGGTTGTTGTAATACCCGGCGACGAGCCCGACCGGCACGCCGATCAGCACGGCGGCCGAGGTCGCGATCACCGCGATCAGGATCGTCAGCCGCGCGCCAAACAGCAACCGGCTGAAAATATCCCCGCCCATCCGGTCCGTGCCGAAAAAATTCGCCGCACTGGGACCCAGCAACCGCCGCGGTAAATGATACGTATCCACATCCTGAGGAAACGGCGCCAGCACGCCGGTCTTTCCCTACACGACGCTCTTCCGATCTGAATATCGCGCACAGCACCAGCACCGCGATGATGAGCAAGCCAAACCGGGCGGAGCGGTCGCGCAGCAGCCGCTTCATCGCCCGCGCGGATCCAGCAAGGTTTGCGCGATATCGACCGCCAGATTGGTCAGGATGAACATGACGCCGGCGAACACGGTGAAACTCATGACCGCGTTGTAGTCGGAATGCAGGATCGAGTTCACCGCGAAACTTCCCAGTCCCGGCCAGTCGAACACGGTTTCCACCACCACCGCGCCGGCGATCAGGTTGCCGAAGATGAGACCAATTTGCGTCAGCGTTCCGATCAGCGCCGCGCGCAACAAATACTTCCACACGATACGACGCCGCGGGATGCCCATCGCGGTCTGATAGAACACGAAATTGCTCGACATGACGTTGATCATGCCGGCCCGCGTGAACCGCACGATCGTCGCCACCGCCGGCAATGCCAGAGTCATTGTCGGCAGCACGAGGTGCCGCAGTGCCTGCCCCAACGTCTCCCAATCCCCACGCAGCACGGCGTCAATGGTGAAGAACCCGGTGATCGGGTCGGGTCCCCAACCATTGATCCGTCCCTGCACCGGGGTCAGTCCGAGCCACATCGAAAACAGCAACTGCAACAGGATCGCCAGCCAGAACGCCGCCATCGCCAGGCCGGCGACAGTGATGACGCGAACGACATGATCCAGCCACGAATTGCGGCGCAGAGCAGCCACGACGCCCAGAGGTACACCCGCCAGAACGGCAAACGCCATCGCGAACAAAGCGAGCTCCAGTGTCGCCGGCAGACGCGCCAGCAGGTCCTCGGCGACCGGGCGCTGGGTGAACAAACTGGTGCCCATGTCGCCTTCGATCACGTCTTTGACGTAACGCAAGAATTGCATCGGCAACGGTTGATCGAGCCCGTACTGGTGGCGGATCGAGGCAACCTGATCGGCTGACGCATTTTCCCCCGCCATCACGCGCGCTGGATCGGACGGGATCACGTGTGAAACGGTGAACACGATCAGCAGCAGTCCGAACAGGGTCGGCGGCATCCACAGGCAGCGCCTCGCGATCATTGCAAGCAATCTCATGCGACCAGTATCGGCGGCTCTTCGCAGGTGCGGCAAGCCCAGGGATTGTCACGGAAGCCGGCGTGAGCCAGATGCGGCGATGAACCACAAGCGAAGGCCCGCGTCATGGAACGTCCCGAGATCCTCCGCCGCGAAATCCGTGCCCTGGTGTTCGATCAGTACGGCACCATCGTCGACATGCAGAAAGGCCTGACCGAGCGCGCCGAACCGTTCCTGCGCGCCAAAGGCTGGAAGGGCAGCGCCGACAGTTTCGTCACCTGGTGGCGGCGGACGCATTACGAGAACTCGATGATCGACGCGCTGTGCGATCGCGGCCACACGCCCTACCGGCAGATCGGCCACCGCGCCGTGTCGCAGGTGATGGACCGCTGCGGCTTCAGCTACACGCAGGATGAGGTCCGCGAACTGGTCTCCTGGATCGAGTCGCTGAAACCCTTCCCCGACGTGGTCGCCGCGCTGCACCGACTGCGATTCGCGGGCTACAAACTGGTGATTTTGTCGAACGGCGATCCCGACATGCTGGCGGCGGCGGGTCCGCATATCGGCTTTCCGTTCGACCGGGTGATCTCGGTCCAGGAAGCCGGCTGTTTCAAGCCACATTGGAAGACCTATGCGAAGGCCGAGGAACTGATCGGCCTCGACCGTTCCGCCTGCCTGTTCGTGGCCAACCACGCCTTCGACTGCGTCGGCGCCAAATCGTTCGGCATGCGCACCGCGTTCATCGATCGCCGCCGCCGCCCGTTCGGGGAAACGCCGCACCAGCCGGACCTGATCGTGAGCGACTTCGCCGA
>ODAK010002103.1_pt1 | contig 21087 bp, 21 predicted proteins | sample 1539591 | NCBI WGS metagenome assembly ODAK01 (sample SAMEA3539303, study PRJEB22396) | soil metagenome | biome: tundra; feature: field; material: soil | place: USA | collected 2010-05 | depth 0.15 m | reverse complement strand
ATCTGAAGGAACTGCGCGAAGAGTTGGTACCCCAACTGCTCGCGACCACGCAGCGGGTGAATTCGATCCTCGCCAAGCGTTGAGACGAAAGTAGGCGAGCTTCTTTGCTCGCTACGATTTGCAGACCACCACACGACAAAGAGCAGGATGGAACATGGACGAACACCCCACGGATCATCCGTTCCTTGACCACGACGACCCCCTGATCGACGAGGTTGAACCACCACGCGGCAGGCGTCGCTGGCCCATCGCGGTGGTCTCGGTCGTGGTCGTCGTCGTGGCCATCGGCGCAGCGCTCTATCTGGCCGCGAGTCACTATCAACCGCTCTCCCAGGTGCAGGGTGGTAGTTACGGTTCGCAGGTGCTCACGTCCAATGGTTCGTTGGCGACGCACCGGATCGTTGGTGGCGCGGCCGGCCAAGTGGTCTGGACCGAACCGAGCGGAACATTTCGCGTAGAGGTGATCGTCGCGCTCAACAATTACCAGCGCTTCGGTGTCACGATTGACAACGTGCTCGCGCCGGCGAACCCGTCGGGCACCTCGAACGTGCGGGTTTTCTTCGATTCGAAGGGGAATGACGTCGGCTTCTACAGCTACAAGGGTGGTCCGGCGTTTCGTCCAACGACTCTGGGAAGTAAGGGGCAGCTCGAGTTCGCCGTGCACTGGAACCAACAATGCGTGCCCGCCTCAGCAGCGAGTGGCGCGACGACCTACAAGACGTTGCCCGTTGAGTACACCTTCATGGGATTTCGACACACGGTGAGCGTGCCTATCGACACCCTCACAATCACGCCCCGATCGAGCTGTTAGCGCCGAGGCGGCTGACGGCGATTGACGCGAGCGTCAGGCCGTTACGCGACAGGCGTCGTCGCCGCGGGCCCGTGACGTGAGCGTCACGGGGCGACGCTCCGCACCGAGGCCATCGAGCATGCCCGCGATCAGTCCACGGTCGACCGCACACAGGACGGGGTGGTGCTGGGCGGCCGTTCCGAAGGGACAGTTGTCCGAGACGACGGACTGCTCGAGGTCATGTTCCTCGGCCCGGGCGGCGAAACCGTGCGCCGTCAAGATCCCGGCGATTGACTCCATGGCGGTCTTGAGACTCGGAGCCGACTCTCCCGAGCCAACGATCCCAGCCAGGGTTCGTCCGTATTCGACGCCGACGTCGTGGGACATGGCTTCGGCCGCTTCGGGGCCGAGGCGCTCGAGCGCCATCTCCAGCAACGCGACCAACAGTGCGTCGCGGCGCATGGAGCCGTCCATGACCAGACCGGCGTCGACGACGCGATAGCCCTTCGCCGGACGGCCGACGGTCGTCTTGTGGACGTTGTCGAAAGTGACGTAGCCCGACTCGATGAGCCGCTCGAGGTGGTGTCGCACCACGTTGGCATGCACCTTGCAGTGTCGCGAGAGTACGGTCGCCGTGGCACCCGGGTTCTCACGGAGGTAGAGGTAGATCTTGCGGCGCGTGTTGTCGCCGAAGGAGTGCGTCAAACTCGTGACGTTGGCCGTGAAGAGGGCCGGATCGAGATCGTTCTCGTTGAATGAAGTTGACACGTAGAAAGTCTAGGACCGCCTAGCACTTTCCCACCGGTAACCTCTGATGGCCCTCTCAAAGGAAACAAGTGACACCGACTACCCCGCACCAGAGTCAACTCAGCGCCATCGTCGAACCCCAATTGGTTCGGACGTTGGGCGAATTGGGATTTCTCGGTGACGTCGTCGAAGTCAATGGATCGCTGAAGGTCGAGCTCGTCCTCCCGGTCACGAGCTGGCCCAATCTCACGTTGCTCGAGAGTGCGATACAAGAGATCGCTCCGGGGGCCACCGTCATGGTTCGACCGATGGGCGAAGAGGAGCTCCTGGGTCTGCGCAACTTTCTACGCGGCGCGATGGCCGGTGACCCGGGACCGGGCGAACACGCGCACGGTGACGCCTCGCCAAGGTTCCTCGACAAGCTCTCCAAGACGAGGATCCTCGGCATCTCGTCGGGCAAGGGGGGAGTGGGCAAGTCCTCGGTGACGGTCAATCTCGCTATCGCCCTCGCCCAAAGCGGGCACGACGTCGGCGTCCTCGACGCCGACGTCTACGGATTCTCACTTCCCAAGATGCTGGGGGCAGTGAACGATCCGATCGTCCTCGGCGACACCGTCATACCGACGCTGGCTCACGGTGTGCGCTGTGTGTCAATGGGGTACTTCGTGCCCGACGAACAACCGGTGATCTGGCGCGGCCCCATGTTGCACAAAGCGATCCAACAACTGGTCTCGGAGGCGTGGTGGGACGAACCGGACTTCTTGTTGATCGACATGCCGCCCGGCACCGGGGACGTAGCCCTCACGCTCTCCGAAGTTCTGCCGCGTATCGAGATGTACGTGGTGACGACGCCCCAGGCGGCCGCGCAGCGTGTCGCGCAACGCTCCGCCTACGCGGCGCGAAAGCTGAAGCTGAGCGTGCGTGGTGTTATAGAGAACATGAGCTGGTTTACCGGTGACGACGCAAAGCGTTACGAGATCTTCGGCTCTGGTGGCGGTGCCCGTCTCGCGCAAGAGCTCGGCATCGCGCTCTTAGGTCAGATTCCTCTCGACACGAAACTTCGCGAAGGCGGGGACGTGGGTGAACCGATCGTGGTGCATGATCCCGAGAGCGAAGTCTCACTCGCCTTCAAGGCGTTGGCGGCCACGATAGTGAGCCAGGGACCGGCGCGTGTCTATCGACAAGAGCTAAAGCTGTCCTGACGACGGTCGTCAACATTCGCCTGTGAATCGCGTTGGTGGCGCCAGTTCAACGGCCTTTGGTGTTCGTCCCATGCGAACATAAGAGCGACAAACGATTTCGCACGTAGAGGTCTAGACAATTTAGGTTCCATCTGATAATTTGCCGCTCACTGGGCAAATGCGCCCGGGCTATCGGGGGGATAGACATGGATGAGACCGACACTGCGGGCCTAGGTTCGGCGCAAGCCGACCAGAAGGACCTCGCGACTTTCGGCTACAAACAAGAGCTGCATCGGACGCTCGGATTCTTCAGCTCGTTCGCCGCCGCGTTTAGTTACATCTCGCCGTCGACGGGAATCTTCACTCTTTTCGCCCTGGGTCTCACGACCATCGGCGGCGTCTTCATCTGGAGTTGGCCGATCGTCGCCGCCGGACAGATGTTGGTGGCCCTCAACTTCGCCGAGGTCTCGAGCCACTTCCCGGTCGCGGGCTCGGTCTTTCAGTGGACCAAGTACCTGGCCGGGCGTCCGTACGCGTGGTTCACGGGCTGGATCTACATCTTCGCTGGCGTCCTCACCGTGACGGCCGTCGTCGTCACGTTGCCTCTCACGATCTTGCCGATGGTGAACCTGATGGGCTGGAACCTCGATGCCTCGGCGCAGCACGACCAGATCTGGGTCGCCGCGATCACCCTCGTCGTGATCACCGTACTGAACATCTACAGCGTGAAGGTCGTCGCCGTCGTCAACAACACCGGCGTCTTCTTCGAGATCGTGGGCCTCGTGGTCTTCGCGGTCGTCATGTTGATCGTGCACCGTCACCAGTCGATCTCGATCGTCACGAACACCGGTGGACTGCACCTCGGATTCGGATCGTTCTTCCTCGCCATGTTCATGAGTCTCTTCGTGATCTACGGAATGGATACGGCGTCCACACTCGCTGAGGAGACCAAGGACCCGCGTCGGGCCGCACCAAAGGCCGTACTCTCGTCGGTCGGCGGCGCGTTCATCATCGGTGGCATCTTCCTCTTGGCGATGTTGATGGCCATTCCCAATCTCAAGACGGCCATTGCCAATGGTTGGGGACCGGCGCAGATCATCGAGTCGAACTTCTCAAAGCCGTTCGCGATCATTTACCTCGCTGTGGTATCGGCCGCAATTCTGGTCTGCTGCCTCAGCATCATGACGGCGACCATCCGTCTGTGCTTCGGCATGTCGCGCGACAACCGCCTTCCGGCATCGGCCGTGCTGTCCAAAGTTCACCCCAACCTGCACACGCCGATCTTCTCGTGCGTAGTGATCGCGATTCTGGCGGCGATTCCGCTCTTCAAGTACGCGGGCGCCGGCATTGTTGCCATCGCGGCAACGGGAATGATCTACCTCGCTTACTTCCTTGGCAACTTGGCCGTACTGCGCGCTCGATTGAAGGGTTGGCCGAGGGAGAAGACGCCGTTCTCACTGGGCAAGTGGGGGATTCCCGTCAACGTCCTGGCCCTTTGTTGGGGCGGGGCAATGCTTATCAACTTCGCGTGGCCCCGAGCCGCCAGCAACCCGACGCCGAATCAGACCGCCGGTGCTCTCAGCACGGGCATCGCCGGACTCAACAAGGTGCCGATCCTCTACACCGTGCTCGGAGTCATATTGCTCGTCGGTGTGCTCTATTACTTCATCTCCGAAGTACGCAAGCCCAAGGTCGAAATCGTGAGGCCGGCCGAGACTGGTCCGGTCGTGATTCCCGCGGAGTCGTTGCCGCCGGATGAGGTCACGAATTAGATCAATTTGGTTGCTGTTACTTCGGCGGCAGCTCGAAGGACCACACGAGGGTGCGGCTTCGGTCTGCGCGAAGTATGTCGCACGCGCTTTCGACCGGGACGCCGTTCACGTCGAACGCTTCTCGCTCGACGCGCAGTAGTGGCGTGCCTCGGGTGACGTCCAGCAAGCGAGCAGTCCGCGCGTTGGCGGCAACGGGCGAGATGCGCTCCACGGCGCGCACCGGTCGAGCGTCGTAACGGCGCTCGAGGAGTTCATAGATCGAACCGTGAAGGGGCTCACTGAGTAAACCGGCGAAGCGTTCGGCGGGAAAGCTCGAGTGTTCGAGCAGCACCGGGAGGTCATTCGCGAAGCGCAGTCGGTCGATCTCGAAGACCTCGTCGCCCTCGGACAACTGCAGCGCCTCGGCGGTCGGTTCGTCGGCCACCACGCGTTCGGTACGCAGTACCCTCGCTCCGGCGATGTGACCCAGGCGGCGAGCCTGTTCGGAAAATCCGGCGAACGTCGTGAGGTCGTATTCGATGACCGGCTCCGCGATGAACGTGCCGCCATTTCGCCCCGTGCGACGGTGGATGAGTTTGCGAATCTGGAGTTCGGCGAGCGCCTGGCGCACGGTCAATCGGTTGACCCCGAACTCCTTGGCGAGTTCGCGCTCCGGCGGGAGTCGGTCACCGGTGCGAAAGTGCCCGAGCGTGATCGAAGACGCGACGGCGTTCGCAATTTGAGTGTGGAGCATCCCTTTGGAACGCGAAATCTTCGGTGGCCATTTGGAGTTCGGCGGCACAGTTAATCCTCTCAAATCACAGTAACGGGCGGTATTCACTTGCCACGCCAACTGTTTTTGGTATAGACAGTTTAGCCAACGATGTGCTGGGGGAGACACCATGATCGACAGAGCACGCGTGGTCGTGATCGGCGGGGGGATCGGCGGCTGTTCGATTCTCTATTGGCTGGCGCGACTCGGCTGGAGCGACGTGGTGCTCGTCGAGCGATCCGAGTTGACCAGCGGGTCCACGTTCCATTCGGCCGGTCTGGTCGGACAGCTCCGTAACTCTCTTTCGCTCACCCAAATGATGATGAATTCGGTCGATCTCTATCGCACGTTGGGCGACGAGGTCGATCTCGAGACGGGCTGGCGCGAGGTCGGCTCGTTGCGTCTCGCGTCCTCCACGGAGCACATGGAAGAGCTCGAGCGCCAGGCGGCGTGGGCCGAGACGTTCGGACTCGCGCTGCACCTGATCTCGGCCGACGAAGCCCAATCCATGTTCCCGCCGATGACGACCGACGGTGTGCTCGGCGCCGCGTTGTTGCCGTCGGACGGCTACGTCGACCCGAGCCAACTCACGCTCGCGCTCGCGAAGGGCGCTCGCCAGCGCGGCGCGACGATCCTCACCAACACGCGCGTGACCGGCGTGCGCGTCGAAGACAACCGCGTGCGCGCCGTCGAGACCGATCGAGGGACCATCGAGTGCGAGTACGTCGTGAACGCCGGTGGCATCTACGCCCACGAGATCGGACTGTTGGCCGGCGTGCACGTGCCGCTCGTCGCGATGGCTCACCAGTACGCGATCACGAAGCCCTCGGGACTCCCGCGCGACATGCCGACACTGCGTGACCCGGCACGCCTCGTGTACTTCCGCGCCGAGAGCGGCGGACTCATCACCGGCGGGTACGAACGCAATCCGGCGGTGTGGGGACTCGAGGGAATCGCCTCGGACTTCAACTCTCGTCTGCTCGAGCCCGATTGGGACCGCTTCGCACCACTTTTTGAAGCCGCGATCTCGCGCGTGCCCGAGTTGGCCGACGCCGAGATCGTGACGCTGATCAACGGTCCCGAAGCCTTCACGCCCGACGGTGAGTTCATCCTCGGCGAGAGCGCGGTCGCCGGGTTCTGGGTGGCGGCGGGGTTCTGCGCGCACGGCATCGCCGGCTCGGGCGGCATGGGGAAGTTGATGGCCGAGTGGATCATCGAGGGCCAGCCGAGTCTCGACGCGTGGGCGCTGGACTCGAGGCGATTCGGCCCGCAGTACCGGAGCCGCGACTACACGCTGGTTCGCACCGATGAGATCTACGCGACCTACTACGACGTCAAGTACCCCGGTCACGAGCGCCAGGCCGGGCGACCACTCAAGGTGTCGCCCGTCAACGCGCGCCACCGCGACCTCGGGGCAGCCTTCGGCGAGAAGTCCGGTTGGGAGCGGGTCAACTGGTACGAGTCCAACGCCGCGGCCGGCGACGAATCGACGAGGCCCGACGGATGGGCCGGCATGCTGTGGTCACCCGCCATCGGCGCCGAACACCTCGCCTGTCGCCAGAGTGCGGCCCTCTTTGACGAGAGTTCGTTCTCCAAGCTCGACGTGACCGGTTCGGGCGCGGCCGCGTTCCTCGAACGACTGTGCGCCAATGGAGTCGCGCGCCGGGTCGGAGCGGTCACCTACACGCAGCTCCTCAACCCGCGCGGCGGTGTCGAGTGCGACCTCACGGTCACGAGGCTCGCCGAGGACCGCTTTCGCCTCGTGACCGGTACGGCCTTCGGGAATCACGACGGCGCGTGGATCCGTCAGCACGTCGAAGACGACTCGGTGGTCGTCGAGGACGTCACGTCGAAGTACGCGTGCTTCGCGCTGTGGGGACCACGCGCGCGGGAGATCCTCCAGCCGCTCAGCGAATCGGACCTCTCGCACGGGGCCTTCGGGTACATGAGTGCGAAGGAGATCAACGTGGGTCCCGTGCCCTGTCTCGCGGTACGCGTCACCTTCGTCGGTGAACTCGGTTGGGAGCTCTACTGTCCGAGCGAATACGCGGTTGGACTGTGGGACTCGTTGATGGCGGCCGGTCAGCCACACGGACTCGTCCCGGGCGGATACCGCGCGATCGAGTCGCTGCGTCTCGAGAAGGGATATCGCGTGTGGGGCAGTGACGTCACGACCACCGATTCGCCCTTCGAGGCGGGTCTCGGATTCGCCGTGAAGATGAACAAGGGTGAGTTCATCGGGCGCGACGCGCTCGAGCGAGCGGGAGCGCCGACGCGCCGCCTGGCCTGTCTGGTCCTTGACGAGTCGAGTTCGGTCGTGCTGGGCTCTGAGCCGGTGCGCTTCGAGGGCCGCGCCCTCGGACGAGTCACGAGTGGCGGCTACGGCTACAGCGTCGCTGCGTCGATCGCCTACGCGTACTTGCCGATCGAGTTGGTCGAGCCCGGAACCAGAGTGAGCGTCGGCGTGTTCGGACGCGACGTCGGCGCTGAAGTGAGGGCCGAGCCCTTATTCGACCCCGGCAACGAGAAGGTTCGGGTCTAACGTTCGGCGCTGGCGTAACGCCGCGCCAAGTCGAGGTGCTGATCGATGTCGCTAACGCGGACCAGTTCGAGGGCGTGCTCGCCGCGGTCGCGCGCGTACGTCGTGAAGTCGACCTCGAGGGCGGAGATCGCCATCTGGACGACGCCCCACATCGCTTCACGAAGTTCCGAGACGATCTTCATGAGGTGCAACGTCGAGGTCACTTGATCGCTCACGTCGCCGAGGTAGTGGCGCAACAGCGCGATCTCCGACGGCGCGGGAAAGCCGTTGTTGACCGACACGTTGGCGAGGTCGAAGAAGGGATCGGACATGCCCGCGTACTCCCAGTCAACGATGCGCAGTCGATCGTCGAAGAGGAAGTTGGCGTTCAACAGATCGTTGTGGCCCAGGACGGCCGGGCGAAATGGGCGCGCCCGTTCGATGCGCTCCAGTACCGAAAGGGAGAACGCGACGTCGAACGGCGCGTCGACGCCGCGCGCGGACGCGACGTCGCGGTGCTCGCGGATGACGTCGTAGGGATTCCAGATGGTGGGCACGGTTCCGGCGTGATGCACCAGTCGAAGGGTCCGGGCGAAGAGTTCGAGCATGGGTTCTTCGCAGAGCTCGGTCGTCGACACGGGTCGACCATCGATGAAGCGAAAGACAATGCAACCGGTGGCCTCGTCAGTGGCGAGGACTTCCGGTCCGACCCCGATGGCCGCGGCGAGTGTGCCGGCCACGACTTCGTTCGTTCGGTCGATCCCGAGGAGGTGCGTGTCGTTGCCGGGGACGCGAACGACGACGCGCTCGTCGCCGAGGTCGACGACGTAGTTCGAGTTCGTGATGCCGTGGGCGAGTATCTCGATCGAGCGCACTCGACCGGGCCAGAGACGCGCCGCGAGTTCGTCAACGACATCAGTCATCGCCCGAGACTAGAGCGTCACTGCGGCCTCGCGCGCGTGTGTCGGCCGCCCCCTCGTCACCGTGCAGTAAGGACTTCTAGGATTGGAAAAACTTAGGGGGACCATGGAGAACTTCGTCGGACGAATCGCCGTCGTCACGGGTGGCGGCACGGGAATGGGGCGAGAGCTCGTGCGCCAGCTGGCGAAGGCCGGATGTCATGTCGCCACCTGTGACGTCGCGGCCACGACGCTGGACGAGACGCGGACTCTCGCGATTGAAATGGCGCCGGCGGGCACTCGGGTGACGACGTTCGTGGCGGACGTGGCCGACGAGACCCAGTTGCTCGCCTTTCGTGACGCTGTCGCCAAAGAGCACGCCACGACGTCGATCAACTTGCTCTTCAACAACGCGGGCGTCGCCGGCGCGGGGAGTTTCGTCGATGACGACCGAGCGGCGTGGGAGCGTACGTTCGCGATTGACTGGGGCGGCGTCTATCTGGGCACGAGAACGTTCCTGGGGATGCTGATGGCGGCCGACGAGGGTCACATCGTCAATACGAGCAGTATCAACGGGATATTCGCGTCGGTCGGTCCCAATCGTCCACACACCGCCTACAGCGCCGCCAAATTCGCTGTACGGGGCTTCAGCGAAGCGCTCATCACCGATTTGCGGATGAACGCGCCCCACGTGCGGGTGTCGGTCGTCATGCCGGGCCACGTCGGGACGTCGATCGTGATCAACTCCGGGATCGTGCACGGCAAGGAGCCGGACACGCTCGACGAGGAGGACCTCGTCAAGGTGCGTCGCCAACTCGCGGCCGACGGCACACCGGTCGATGAAGTCTCCGACGAGGACTTGCGCAAGGGCGTCGCGATGTTCGGCGAGGCCTTCCGCGATCTCGCTCCACTCAGCGCCGCCTCGGCCGCCGAGATCATCCTCGACGGGGTGCGCCAGAACAAGTGGCGAATACTCGTCGGCGAGGACGCGGTCATCGTCGACCGAATGGTGCGCGACGATCCCGAGCACGCGTACGAACCAGAGTTCTGGCGCGCGCTCCAAGCGAAGGGACTCTTCGGCGGCTTCGTCTAGAGCCACTCAGCGGCTCGCGCGACCACCGTCTAACGTCGGTTCGTCACGACGACGACGAGTGAGGACGACCGATGGAACTGAAGGGCAAGACAGCCGTGATCACCGGAGGGGCCAGCGGCATCGGCCTCGCCACCGCCATCCAGTTCTCGAAGGCCGGTGCGAACATCGTGCTCGGCGACATCGAGGACGCACCGCTGGCGACACAGGTCGACGAGATGCGTCGTCACGGCGCCACCGTCATCGGCGTGCACTGCGACGTCGCCAAGGAGTCCGACGTCGAGGCATTGCGCGACGCCGCGTTGGAAGAGTTCGGCGCCGTACACGTGATCTTCAACAACGCCGGTGTCGCGGGCGGCTCGACCATCGGCACGCCCAAGAAGATCTGGGACTGGGTGTTGAGCGTGAACCTCGACGGCGTCGTGAACGGCATGAACGCGTTCATCCCGCTCTTTCTGGAGCAGAACGAAGGTCACGTCGTCAACACCGCCTCCGAAGCCGGACTCGTGGGCGTCGCGGGCATGGGGCCCTATAACGCCAGCAAGTTCGCGGTTGTCGGCATTTCGGAATCGCTGTTCCACGAGCTTGCCAATACCGGAAAGAACGTCCACGTGTCAGTGCTGTGTCCGAACTTCGTGCGCACGCGAATCTTCGAGTCCGAACGCAACATGCCCAAGGAGCTCGCCAGTTACGCCGAGAACCCTGAACACGAAGAGATCAAGAAGATCGCGGCCGAGTTGGTGAACGCCGGCATCGACGCCGCCGATGTCGCCAAGGCCGTGGAAGACGCGGTGGTCAACGAGAAATTCTGGATCCTCACGCACGAACACTCGGCGCTTCGCATCACCGAACTACGACTCGAGTGGATGCGCGGCGGTCCGTCGCCGATGGCGGGGCTCGTCAACGTCAACAACTAGCGGTCGATGCCGCTCGGCAGTTGGTCGATCGGCCAGTCGAGCAAGGTGACCGCGCAGTGACACGCGAACCGATCGGTCATACCCGCCACGTAGGCGACACTGCGTTGCAGCGCCATGGAAGGGCTGTCGACGGCCTCGTCGCCGTCGGCGACGTCAGGGATGAGAGTCGGGTGCACTGAGAAGTACTCCACGAGCGCGCGAAGCATCGCGACGACGGCCGAGGCCTGTTGGCGCGAGGCGCTGCGCAGATAGATCGTCTCGTAGTTGAAGGTCCGGAACGCCGCCAACGCCTCGGAGTGACGCGCGTCCATGCCGATGACGCCGGTTGAGTGGATCGTGCGGATCATCGCGTTGATGAACGTGCCCAGCTGTTGGCTGCGCCGCACGCCGCAGCGATCGCGCACGAGCATCGGCAACTCTTCGGGCTTCACGATGCCCGCCGAGACGGCGTCTTCGAAGTCGTGGCAGCTGTAGGCGATGCGGTCGGCCCAACTGACGACCTCACCTTCGGGCGTCGCCGGCGCGGGACGCGACCACGAGTGGTTGCGGACCCCGTCGAGCGTCTCGAGACAGAGGTTCAGGTTCACCAGGGACACGTCGGCGCCCCACGTCGCGTGGTCGAAGCCGCCTACGACGAAGGGGTCGAGGGCCTCTTCGCTGGCGTGGCCCCCCGGTCCGTGGCCGCAGTCGTGTCCGAGGGCAATGGCCTCGGTGAGCGCCACGTTGAGTCCCGCGGCGCGCGCGACGCCCGTGGCGACCTGAGCGACCTCGAGGGCGTGGGTGAGGCGCGTGCGCATGTGGTCGTCGGGAAAGACGAAGACCTGGGTCTTGCCCGCGAGTCGCCGAAACGCGCTCGAATGCAAGATGCGGTCGCGGTCACGCTCGAAGCAGGTGCGAAACTCATCCGGTTCCTCTTCACGCGCCCGGTGTCCCGCGCCGTGAGCCCGGGTGGCGCCGATCGCGAGTGTGGCGTCGAGCTGTTCTTCGCGAGCGGCGAGCGTTCCCGGCGTCGATGCCCCCGTGACGTCGATCGAAGCCGATGAGTCGCGATGCGCAACGGTCACGTCGTCGGCGGCGCCCTCGTAGCCCTCCATCGTGGCGGCCCAGCGGCGACTGCGTTCTGAGATTGGTGGGTCAGTCACGTTTTCCATCTTCTCCCTTCCTTCTAGCATGTGATGAGTCGCCATGTGGCAGAGGAGCAGTGATGGAAGTTCGTATCGGCATCGTGCAGTCCATGAAGGAGATCGAGGTCATCCTCCCCGAGGACGCCAAGCGCGAGAAGGTGATGAAGGAGATCGAGACCGCCTTGAGTGACGACGCGGTGCTCTGGCTCACTGACCGCAAAGGTCGCCGGGTCGGCGTACCGGCCGCGAGAATCGCCTACGTGGAGTTAGGTTCTCCGTCGAGCGAGCGCATCGTCGGTTTCGGCTCGGCTTGAGATTGACGGGCGTCGTGCGGTGATCGACTACCACCTGCACCTCTGGCCCCATTCGGAGTCCTCGGTCTGGTTCAAACTCGACCAGATCGCCGCGTACTGCGACGAGGCCGCCCAACACGGCGTCACGGAGTTGGCGCTGACCGAGCACACCAGCCGATTTCGCGACGTGCTGTCGGTCGTCGGTCCTTTCTGGCTCCGCTACGGTCACGAGCCGACCAGTCCGGTGTTGGCCGAGTATTTGGACTTTCACGCGCGCAACTCACTCGAGGAGTACGTGAACCTCGCCCAGCTCGCGAAGGACGAGGGACTACCGGTCAAGGTCGGACTCGAGGTCGACTACTACGCCGACCAGATGGACGTCGTGTCGGCGCTCCTCGCGCAGTACCCCTTTGACGTGCTGATCGGTTCGGTCCACTGGCTCGGCACCTGGCAGTTCGACGACTACGACGTCGAGACCCACGCCCACCAGTGGACCGTGCGCGACGTCGATCAGTGCTGGGCCGATTACGCGCGCGCGATTGAAGAACTGGCCGCCGCCAACGCCGTCGACGTTCTCGCGCACCCCGACCTCATCAAGGTCGCGGGCTACATCGCGTCCAACCCGGGTGACTACTGGGACGCCATGGCTGAGTCGGCCGCGAAGTCCGATCTCTCGATGGAGTGCTCGTCGGCCGGCTGGACCAAACCGATCGCCGAGCAGTATCCGGCCGAGGGTTTCCTCGATCGACTCGTGGCGCGCGGTCTCACGTTCACGACGGCCAGTGACGCGCACTCTTTGGAGCGCGTCGGATCGAGGGCCGGTGAGTTGGCCGATCTCTTGGAGGCCCGCGGCGTGCACGAGGTCGCCACCTACACGAGCCGTCAGCGTCAGATGATCCCGCTGCGAGCGAGCTAATGGCGACACTGGCCGAACTGGCCACCCTTCGCACGTCGCTCCCTGAGTCGGTCGTCGACCACCTGTTGCGACTCACGGCGTCGTGGTCGCTGCTGGCCGACCTTTCGTTCTCGGACATGTTGTTGATGGCGAGGATCGACGGGCCCGAGCGGGGCGATGCGGGATTCGTGGTGCTGGGACAAATGCGCCCCAACAACCGCTCGACGATGATCAACGACGACCTCGTCGGAACGACGCACGACACCGCGTCCTGGCCCCTCGTCCAATTGGCCTTCGAGAGCGGTACGCGGATCATCGGCGAGGTCAACGTCGAGGCCATCGACGAGGTCATCCCGGTGTGGTGCGTGCCCGTGCGATTCGACGGACGCGTCGTCGCGGTGATGGTGCGCCTGCAGGGCCCGCTGCGCGGCCCCGCCTCGCTCTACGAGCAGGCCTATCTGTCGATATTCGAACGACTGTGCGTGATGGTGGCCGATTCGACGTTCCCGTTTCGCGAAGAGGGCGTCGCCGGGCCGGGACTGCCGCGCGTCGGCGACGGCATCATCCTCATCGACGGCGACGGTCGCGTCGAGTTCGCCACCCCCAACGCCGTGAACGCGCTGCACCGCATGGGCATCTACGCCCCGGCCGAGGGCCAGACGCTGCCCGAACTCGGGCTACGCGTGCGTGTGGTGGAGCGATCGTTGGAGTACGCCATCCCGGCGATGGAAGAGATCGACCGTGGTCACGACGTGGCGATTCTCTTCCACTGCGTTCCTCTCCTCGAACACCATCTCGTGACCGGTGTCGTGACGTTGCTACGCGATGTCTCGGACCTGCGTCAACTCAATCGGCTGGTCCTCAACAAGGAGGCGGCCGTTCGAGAGGTCCACCACCGCGTGAAGAACAATCTGCAAACGATCTCGTCACTCCTGCGCCTGCAGGCGCGACGCAGCGACGAGCCCGAGACGAGAATCGCGCTCGGCGAAGCGGAGCGACGGGTGCGCTCGATCGCCGTGGTGCACGAAGTGCTGAGCCGTGAGCCGGGGGAGGAGGTCGTCTTCGACGAGATCGTCCGTTCACTGGTGTTGCTGGTGGAAGACACCGTCCTGGCGCTGCACCCCGTGGAGATTCTGGTGAACGGCAGTCTCGGCGTGCTGTCGACCGATCTCGCCACGCCCTTGGCCGTCGCGCTCGCCGAACTGTTGACCAACGCGGTCGAGCACGCGTTCATCGGCTTCGGCGGCAAGGATAACGATCAGGTCGGCGTGGTGACGCTCAACCTCAACATCGAAGAGGGCGACGCGATTGCGGAAATACGCGACAACGGTCGCGGGCTCGAAGATGATTTCTCCCTTGAGGTGCCGACGAGTCTCGGTCTCTCGATCGTGCGCGACATCATTCGCGCACAGTTGCACGGCACCATTGAGATGAAGAGCGTGGACTACGCCGAAGGCGGAGGGACCTACGTGCGCGTCGCGGTGCCGCTGAGCGCTCGACCCTAGAGCGAGGAGGCGCGCCGGCGCGCCGCGAGCCACTGCTTGCGAAGCTTGCGTCGCTCGTCCTCGGTCGTGCCACCCCACACGCCCGATTCCTGGTTCGTCGCGAGCGCGAACTCGAGACAGGCCTTCTGCGCATCACAGTTGTGGCACACGCGTTTGGCCGATTCGATCTGGTCGGTCGCCATTCCGGTCGTGCCGATAGGGAAAAACAGTTCTGGTTCGGTGTCTCGACACGCTGCGTCGGAACGCCAATCAGCGTCATCCCAAGCGTGTGTACGGTTCCAAATCAACGACATTTCAAATCCTTCGGGTGGGGGGTAATTCCACGGCAATTTCGCGAGAAATGGGCGGTGGTGGGAGTCCAATTTTAACGAATTTGTCACCTGAAAACAAGGGCTGATTCACGAATAAATGAAGTGACGTCCATGTAATTCGATATTGCACCTGCAAAACTCGACGAGTGATTGACGTCTTCGCCCACCGCGGCCTCCACATCGTCGAGCGCGAGAACACCATCGCGGCCTTTCGAGCGGCCGTGGCCCTGGGGGTTGACGGCGTCGAACTCGACGTTCGTCGCACCCGAGACGGCGTCCTGGTGGTTCATCACGATTTGAGCGTGAACTCACTTCTCATCGCCCAAAGTGTCCGTTCGGCGTTGCCGGAGTACGTCCCGACCCTCGCCGAAGCCTTGGAATCCCTCGACGGAGTCGCGGTGAACGTGGAAATCAAGAACGACCGGGGAGGGTCCAATGACTATGAGGAGACCGCGGCACTCGTTGGCCAGGTCCTCGCGACGATTGGCGAATCGGGCCGGTCCGCCACGATCAGCATCTCGAGCTTCGACCTCGCGACGTGCACGTACGCGCGCTCCATGGACCGCGACATCTCGATCGCGTGGCTCTTGTGGGACGTGGCGATCGGCGACGCGTTGGTCCAAGCGCACCTCCTCGGATTCAACGCGGTGAACCCTCATTTCTCGAGGGTGGACGCCGACGTCATTGCTCGCGCTTCTGAACTCCTGCTCGACGTCAACGTATGGACCGTGAACGTCGCTGAGGACCTCGAGCGGATGACGGCCCTCGGTGTGGCGTGCATCATCACCGATGATCCGGTGCTCGCGCGAGAGGTAGTGACGCGAGCCTCCCCGACGGGCCCTGCTCGATAATGGCCTAGATTGAGGGCCATGAATATCGTCGTGTGCGTTAAACAGATTCCCGACCCGGCCGCGCCGCAGTCGTTGGACGCTTCACACAATTTGAATCGTTCCGGCAAGCTGATCCTCGACGAGGCCGACACCTACGGCGTCGAAATGGCGCTCCAACTCGTCGACAAGGCGGGTGCCGGTGAGGTCACCGTCGTCTCCATGGGCTCGGCCGCGGACGTCGCCGGACTGCGCAACGCGCTCGCCATGGGCGCCGCCAAAGCGGTCATCGTGAGCGACGACGCGCTACGCGGCACCGACGCTCTCGGCACCGCCAAGGTGCTGGCCGCCGTGATCAAGCGCGAAAGCCCGGACCTGGTCCTCACCGCGACCGAATCGTCCGACGGCTACACCGGCACGACGCCGGTGCAGTTGGCTGAGCTGCTCGGTCTCCCTTCGATCACGTTCGCCAAGTCCGTTTCAATCGATGGCACGACGCTCAAGGTCGAGCGCCAGACCGAGTCCGGCTACGACGAGGTGACGGCGCCGCTGCCGGCGCTCGTCACCGTGACCGCCGGCGTCGTCGAACCGCGCTACGCGTCCTTCAAGGGCATCATGGCCGCCAAGTCCAAGCCGCTCGAGGTTCTGAGTATCGCGGACCTCGCGCTGGGCGATCAGACCGGAGCGACGGGTTCGCGGCAGGAAATCACCGACGTCGTTACCGCCGAGTCGCGCGCCTCCGGAGAGAAGTACGTCGACGAGGGCGACGGTGCGCAGCGAATCGTCGGCTTCCTCGAGTCGATCAAGGTTCTGTAGGAGAGTTATGGCCCTGTCAAATATCTGGATCGTCACCGAGCCGTCGAACGGCTCGCTCACCACCACCTCGCTGGAACTGCTCTCGCACGCACGTGGTCTTGGCGCAAACATTTCGGCCATCACCTGGGGCGGTGACGCCGCGCTCGCCGCCATTGCGGGTGAGTACGGCGCCACGACGCTCTATGACGTCGGCGATCTCGGTGGCGCCTTGCCGGGCGTTCCGGTCGCCTCGGCCATCGCCGCGCTGATTGCTTCGGTCGGCGCGCCCGACGCGGTCTTCATCTCGACGAGTTACGACGGACGCGACATCGCCGGTCGACTTTCGGCACGACTCGACCGGCCGGTCCTCACGAACGTGACCGGCCTCGCCGACGACGGTGGTCTCGTGACCGAGCACCCGATCTTCGGCGGTACCCAGACCGTGAAGGCCCGATTCACCGGCGAGGGTCCCGGTATCTTCGTGATCCGCGCCAAGTCCTTCGCGGCCGAAGCGAGCGGCGGTGGCGTCGCCTCCGTGGTCGCGGCACCGCCGGGCGACGTTGGCTCGACGGGCGGTGCGATGATCACCGCTACACACGTCGAAGAGCGGGTCGGGCCGAAGTTAGAAGAGGCCGCGGTCGTCGTCTCGGGTGGACGTGGGCTCGGCGAAGCCGACAAGTACGCACTGATCGAGGAGACCGCGAACTTGTTGCACGGCGCCGCGGGGGCCAGTCGCGCCATCGTCGACGCGGGCTGGGTTCCCTATTCGCACCAGGTCGGCCAGACCGGCAAGACCGTCAAGCCGACGGTCTACATCGCCTGTGGTATCTCGGGCGCGACCCAGCACATGGTCGGCATGAAGGGCTCGAAGAACATCGTGGCCATCAACAAGGACCCCGACGCCCCGATCTTCCAGATCGCGGACTTCGGGATCGTGGGCGATGTCCACAAGGTGTTGCCGGCGCTGATAGCGGCGCTCAAGGCGCGGGCGTAGGAAAACATTGACGTCTCGAGACCCGGACCGGGTCTCGGCGTCGTTCCTCGTTCGAGGCCCACGTTTCTTTAGGCTGGGGGCACCATGAGCACCTCCATGTCCTCGTCGGATCGCCGGTGGTGGGCGCTCGGAGTGCTCAGCATCACGCAGTTGATGGTGGCGCTCGACGCGACGGTCATCAACATCGCCCTGCCGCACGCGCAGCGTGACCTGCACTTCTCGCTCGCCAATCGCCAGTGGCTCATCACGGCCTACGCCCTCTCCTTCGGGTCGCTGCTCTTGATCGGCGGGCGACTCTCGGACATGTGGGGACGACGCACGTCGCTCTACGTCGGCCTCGCCGGATTCGCACTCGCCTCGGCCGTCGGTGGCGCGGCGCACAGCTTCGCGATACTCGTCACGGCACGCGCCGTGCAGGGCGTCTTCGGCGCGGTCCTCGCGCCGGCGGCGCTGGCGGCGCTCTCGACCACGTTCAGTGACCCCAAGGAACGGGCGAAGGCGTTCTCGATCTACGGAGCGATCGGCGGCTCGGGCGCCGCGATCGGGCTCCTCTTGGGCGGTGCGTTGACCCAATGGGCGACGTGGCGTTGGTGTCTCTTCATCAATCTCATCTTCGCGGGCATCGCGATGGTCGGTGTGACGATGTTCGTGGCCGGAGGAAAACGTGAAGACGATGCCCACCTGGACATCTTTGGCACCCTGCTCGGCAGCGCGGGACTCTTCTTCGTCGTCTACGGCTTCGCGCACGCGGTCAATACCAACTGGGGCAACTACGTGACGTGGGGGAGCCTGGTGATTGGCGTGGTCTTGCTGGTGGCGTTCGTGCGCTGGCAGCAGCGTTCCAAGCATCCGTTGCTGCCGCTTCGCCTGTTGCTCAATCGGGTTCGCGGAGGATCACTCGTCGCGCTCTTTCTCACCAGCATCGGGATATTCGGGATCACGCTCTTCCTCGCGTACTACCTGCAAGGAACCCTCGGGTACTCGCCCCTTCGCACCGGCGTCGCCTTCTTGCCACTCGTGGGCGCCATCGCGCTCTCGGCGTTCGCGGCGAGCGCCCGACTGCTCGCGGTGAACGGTCCGAGACCGCTGGTGCCGACTGGAATGCTGCTCTCGATGATGGGTATGGTGCTCTTCACCAAACTGACGCCCAACGCTGACTACTTCTCGAACGTCTTGCCGGGCCTCGTGGTGACCGGTCTCGGACTGGGACTCATCTTCGCGCCGGCGATCGCCAGCGCCACGGCCGGCGTGCGCCCCAGCGACGTCGGTGCGGCCTCGGCCCTCGTGAACACCACCCAGCAGATCGGTGGATCGATGGGCGTGGCGCTCCTCAACACCATCGCGGTTTCGGTGACGGCCCGGGCCAACGGCGTGCCCGTCGCGCTCACCACTCATTTCAGCCGCAAGGTCGCCGTGCACCACGCCGAGGTGCTCGCCACGCTGCACGGGTACGCCGTCGCGTTCTGGTGGGCCGCGGTCTTCTTCGGCGTCGGCGCGATCCTCACCCTCGGGTTACTCGAATCCGGCGTGCCCGATCACGATGAACGGCGCGCCGCCCTCTAGATCAACGGCCACGGGTACGGCGGCCAGTCCGCGCCGCTGTCCGGCACCGGGTAGGTGGCGTTCTCCACGAGTCCCCGTGCGCGGGTCTGGGCGAGCGCGAGTTCGATCGGGTTGAGCCAGTCGCCCACGTGGCCGGTGTCGCCATTGGCGAAGCGGTCGATGCGCTCGAGCAGATGGGCGTTCACGTCGAGTCCGGCGTACTCCCAGATGACGGTGCGAAGTTTGTCCTCTTCGTGGAAGCACAGTCCGTTGTCGATGGCCCAACAACGTTCACCGTCGAAGATCACGTGCCCCGACTTGCGGTCGGCGTTGTTGGCGACGACGTCGAAGGCCGCCAGTTCACCGAACCACTCGCGGAACTTCGGATCGTCGCGCAGCGTGAAGTAGTGGTCCTCGTCGTTGTCGTCGACCCACCACTGCAGCGATCCGATGCCGAAGGGACCGTCCTCGCGCCCGACGGTCGTGGGCACGAGGTCGCTCTCCAAGGCGACGTCGAGTTCGTAGGCCGCCACCTCGCGGCGCCAGAGCCCGTCGGGGAAGTCCCACAGCGGTCGCTCCCCGGCCTCGGCCTTGTAACAGGCCTGTCCCTCGACGCCGTCGAGGGACACCGTCACCAACAGCGCCTGGTTCGAGGAGGCGACGACGCGGCCCTCCACCTCGATGGATCCCTTTGATAGCAACGTGTGTTGTTCTTCTCGGTTCATCGTCTTATCGGATCGGGGGAGCGTGGCCGTTCGTGCGCGGACAGTCGTGGCCCTTGGGATCCAGTGGTCCCCCACAGAGCGGACAGGTCGGGCGACCGGCCTCGACGAGGCGCGCGATGGCGATGGCCAGGCCGCCGGCCCACTCGGGCGTCAGCGTCAACACCAGTTCGTCCTCTCCCTCGAGGGACTCGAAGGTGACCTCGATCGTGTTCTCGTCCTCATCGATCGCGACGGCGATGTCACCGGCGACGAAGTCCGATTCGTACTCCGGCTCGAGGGACAGGTCGTCCGGGAGATGGTCCGGTCGTCCCAATTGGCCGATCACTTGGGCGAGCCATTCGGCGAGCGCCGCGAGTTGCAGCTTCTCGCACTTCACGATCACGAGTCGACGTCCCTCGCGCGCCTGCAGGAGAAAGAGTCGATTGCCGACCTCGCCGCGCACGCCGACCATCACCTTGTCCGGGTTGGCGAAGACGTAGTTCATGAGGGCGCGAGGTCCTTCAAGGAATCGGTGTTGTTGACGCTCAGGACGATGGGCGTTGAGTTCGTGAAGCCGATGGCGCTGATCGAACAGGTCGAGATCACCGTTCGCTGGAAGAGGTCCAGCGGCACGCCCTGGGCGTACGTGACGGCGGCCTTGATCGGGTCGGCGTGACTCACGACGACGACCGTGCGGTTGCGGTGCTGGGCCGCGATTCGCTCCAACGTCGTCCAGATCCGCAGCTGCATCTCGGTGAACGATTCGCCCTCGGGAAAGCGGAACGTGCTGGGGGCGTGCTGCACGGCACGCCACTCCGGCTTCTTCGCGAGCAGGTTCAACTTCTTCCCGGTCCAGAGGCCGAAGTCGCATTCCAGCAAGCCGCGATTCACCTGGGGACGAAGACGCAGCGCTCTCGCGATCGGCGCGGCCGTCTCGCGTGTTCGCTCCAGTGGCGAGACGTAGAGCGCGACGGGCTTGCGAGGAAGCTCGGTCAGTCGTTGCGCGACCTGCTCGGCCTGCGCGACGCCGCGCTCGGAGAGGTGCAGCCCCGGCGTGCGACCCGGCAAGATGATGCCGGTCGACTCGGTGACGCCGTGGCGCACGAGGAGCACCGTCGTGAAGGTCGGGCGAGGAGGCACGCTTCTACGCTAACGGGGCTCTAGTTGATGGCGACTGGGATGCGCCGCGGTCCCGCCGGCGCGGTGTCCGGCCAGCGTTTGCGCGACACGACGGCCAATTTGTGCAACAACGCCACCGCCCCGGGATCGTCGTCGCCGGGGCGCGTCTCAATCAGTCCGTTCTCCTTCATGGCGTTCATCAGTTCGCGGCCCTGGTCGGTGCGCACGATGACGAGCGTCCAGTCGCCGTAGGCACCGATGCCGCCCGTCGAGATGTCGGCGTGTTCGGCGGCGAAGTCGGGACAGAGTT
>ODAK010002102.1_pt1 | contig 21092 bp, 23 predicted proteins | sample 1539591 | NCBI WGS metagenome assembly ODAK01 (sample SAMEA3539303, study PRJEB22396) | soil metagenome | biome: tundra; feature: field; material: soil | place: USA | collected 2010-05 | depth 0.15 m | reverse complement strand
GTCGTCGTCACGGCCGAGGACACCACCCGCCACAAGCCTGAGCCCGACGTGTTTCTCGAAGCAGCTCGCCGCCTGGCCGTGGTCCCAGCCACGTGTACCGTCTACGAAGACACCGACTTAGGCATGGAAGCCGCACGTCGCGCGGGCATGCGCGCGGTCGACGTACGGAAGCTGTAGGAACTTTTCATCAAAGAATGGGTATGTCGGTGTTGGTTTCCAGCTCGAGCGACGTGGTGATGAGCAAGTTCGACTGAACCACGTGCCGTTCGGCCGAGAAGAAGTCGAGCGTGTAGGTATCGCCCTTGATCAGCCCGAGCGAGTCGATCGAGACATCGGCGGGCTCGCGGCCGTGGATGCCGCCCAGGTTGATGACGAGCTTCTTGTCGATGAAGACGAAGACGTCGTCGTCGCCGCTGAACTGGAAGGTCTCGCCGCCTTTGTACGTGAACTTGGTGTGGATCTCGACGGTGAACGAGAAGTTGTGCTCGCGGGTTTGGTTGCCGAAGGTGGTTTGGTATTGCGATCCGTCGTCGATGGGGAAGAAGCCGCCGTTCGGGCTGAGCGGCGGACCCGCGGTGAGACTGTCGTAGCGGTACGTGCCATCACCGCTCGGAACCAAGGTCAGGGGGATTTGTTGCACGAGGTTGGTCCCCGAAACCGTGGAGTACCACTGGTCGAAGGCCGCCTTGCCATGGGTCGTGAGCGTCTTGCCCGAGGCATTCTTGTAGACCGGCCTGAAATCGTCGCCGAGCCTGTCGGTCACGATTTCTTTGTCATCCCACGGACCGAGATAGCTGGTGCTGGGATTACCGCTGGCATCTGTCTTCGGTGTGTTCTCGAAGTCGGGATTCGTTTTCGAGTCGCCGGCGCTATAGAACTTGAAGTCACGCACCACCATCATCAATTCACCATTCGTCGTCAGCCCGTTTGAGCCTCCGGCGTTGCCCGCCGTTCCGCCGGTTCCATCCATATTGATGATGAGACCGCCGCCTCCGTTGCCGGCCTTCCCATCGTTGCCGGCGCCGCCTACGACGTCGGGGGTACCGTTGCATCCAACCGTAACCAACCCGATTGCCAGTGGCAGGAACTTCTTGAACATGGCACTTTCTCCCTGGCGGCATTCTAGCGCACGTCACTCGGAACGACGCAACGGTGAAGACGTTTCTGCGTGCAGAAATCTCAGCGATGACGCAATTCCTGGGATGCGCTCAGTGGTCGTGCTAGACAAAGCTCTCCTTGGGCTCGTGGACGTGGCCGAGCCGCGGCGAGTTCCCGGCGAAGGCATAACTTGGTTTCACAGAAGTTGCGTGAGTGCTCGCGGCCCTCGGGCTCTGCAGCACGAATAAAGAGGACCGTCCCAGCTGCTTTTCTCAGGAGATCGGCCCATGCGAGCTGTACTAGGTTTTGGATGCGTCTTGGCGATCCTGCTGATCGCGTGTCGGCCACTTCGGTCGGATCCGCCCAGTGGAACCGGCGGCCACCAGGGAAGCGGCGATAGCGGTGGCAACGGCGGGTCTGTGACCGGCGGCACGTTTGCGATGGGCGGAAGCTCGGCGACCGGCGGCAGCAGCGGCTCGGGCGGCGGTGCGACCTTTGGCGGAACGACTGGGTCGGCAGGCGGTGCTGGCTCTGGCGGAGACGCGGCGGGCGGCGTGGTTGCAGGAGGCTCTGCTGCGGGCGGAAAACTCGGCACTGGCGGCGTTGCCTGCACGGCGACTTCCGTTCCGTCGAGCTTCGCCTGGTCCACCGGCGCATCGCTGATGGATCCGGTCTCCGACAACTCCAGCCATCATCTCGTCGCCATCAAGGATCCGTCGCTCGTGTATTACAGCGGCCGCTACCACGTTTACGCGACCGTTGTGGATATGGCCGGAAACTCGAACATGACGTACTCGAGCTTTGTCGACTTTGCCTCGGCCGGCTCGGCGACCGCCTACTATATGGACTACACCAGCGGGTTTTCGGGAACTCGCTATTCGCCTCAGCTCTTTTATATGAGTGCACAGAAGAAGTGGTACCTGATCACCCAGTCGAGCGGCCCCAGTTATTCGACCGCGACGGATCCCGGTCAAGCCAGCACGTGGACGAAGCCGAGCGCATTCTTCTCCAGCACGCCAAATGTGGTTACGCAGAACGCCGGCTCGGGCGCCATCGCCTGGAGTGATTTTTGGGTGATTTGCGACGGGGCGAATTGCCACTTGTTCTTCAGCAACCAGAACAATGTGCTCTTTCGCAGCCAGACCAGCGTGGGCAATTTCCCGAACGGCTTCGGCACGCCCGCCATTGTGATGCAGGGATCCGAATCGAACAGTCTCTTCGCCGTCAGTGGCGTCTACAGGGTCACCGGAACGGGAAAGTTTCTGTTGCTGGTAGAGGCTGTGGGCAGCAAAGGGCATTTCATCCGTTCGTGGACGGCGGATGCGCTCGACGGATCGTGGAAGGCGCTGACAGACACGGAAACCAATCCCTTTGCCGGTGCCGCCAACGTTACCTTCAGCGATGTCAAGTGGACCGGTGACATCAGTCAAGGCGAGCTCGTGCGCTCGGGCTACGACGAGACGGCAGCGGTCAATCCTTGTGCGATGCAGTTTATCTTCGAGGGCCGGGATCCCCATTCGAGCGCAAGCCCCGAGCTTTTGCCGTGGAAGCTCGGCCTTCTCACCAAGAACAACTAGTGCCGTCCGCCAGAAGATCGGCCATCAGATGGCAGACGAGGCGCCCGTCCGGCAAGGCGCGCCGAGGGCGCATACTTGACGTATGTAACCGAGGAGCAACGCAGCCGGACGGGATGGATCGTCTGCCAAATGCTGGTTGAAATTCTGGCGGATGGCACTAGGGTGGGGCGTTCCGCTCGTTATTCGAACGAGCAGATGTACTCGGTAATATCACTTGCGACCGCGATGGTGAAGCCGCTCTTGCCGGGCACGCGGAACAAGGTGCCGGCGGCGTAACCTTCCCAGCTTTCGCTGCCGTCGAGCTTGACCCGGCAGGTGCCCGCGACGATTTCCATCTTCTCGGGAGCGCCGGTGCCGAAGTGGTATTCGCCGGCATAGATGAGACCGAGCGTCTTCTTGCTGCCGTCGGCAAAGAGCAGGGTGTGGCTTACAACTTTGCCGCCGAAGTAAATGTTGGCTTTGCAGACGGCGGTGACGCCCGGAAATTCGGTGGGGATGGTGCTCGACATGGCGCCAGACTGCCATTGCCGGCTGGCGGGCGCAACGGGCCAGCAGCTTAGGCTCGATATTCTCGCCCGCTGCAGAGGCGAGCCAGGTTTTCCCGGTGACGAGCCAGAATGAGCACGAACACGGCGCCGGCAAAGGTCAGGCGCGGCCACGTTGCCAGATGAAAGAGCCACAAGAAAAGCGGGTAAGCCGCAACCCCTGCCAGCGATCCAATCGAGGCGATGCGGAGGAAGGTGAAGCAAATGGCGAACACGCCGGCGCAGGCCAAGGCGGGCAGCGGCGCCAAGACGATGCCCGCGCCCAGCGAAGTTGCGACGCCCTTGCCACCGCGTCCGCGCAGAAAGACCGAGAAGATTTGCCCGAGCACGGCGCAAAGCCCGACCAAAGCGGGCAACCACGCGCTCGCATCCAAGCGTCCAGCCAGCACCACCGGAACACCGCCCTTGGCCACGTCCGCGACAAGAACCAACGTTGCCCATTTCCTGCCGAGCGCCCGGCTGACGTTGGTCGCTCCTATGTTCCCGCTGCCCACCTTGCGCAGGTCTACGCCTTTGGCGCGCGCAACAATAACCCCCGTCGGAATGGAGCCGACGAGAAAGGCCACGACAAGCGCGAGCAGGGTAAGCATGAGGGCGCGCATCCTAGCGTACCGGAGGTCGCTTGGAACGCAGCATCGTAGGGCGGCGAATCGCCGTGGTGACGAGCCTCGGGTCCTGGTAATAGATGCACGTGACACAAGGATCATCCCCAACTCTCGACGAACAGCTTTCCGACGCTGCCTTCGTTTGCGACTTCGCGCGCGTGCGCGAGCTGCTCGCCCAGGGCGCAAACCCCAACGTGCGTGACGAGGACATGCGCACGCCTTTGCATCAGGCGGTGCTGGGCAACAGCGTTGGCCTCCTGGGTTTGCTCATCGAGGCACATGCCGACGTGAACGCCAAGGATAACCAGGGATTCACGCCGCTGCATTTTGCGGCGCAGGAGTTTCTTCCGGAAATCGCGCGCATCCTCGTCGGAAAAGGCGCCGACGTGAATGCGCAGGACGAGGACGGCACTTCGGTGCTTTGGCGGGCCATCTTCTCGTCGGGCGGTCGGAACGAAGTCGCGCGCTTCCTTCTCGAAAACGGCGCCCGCGACGACCTAGCCAACCACGAAGGCGTCACGCCGCGAGATCTCGCCGAGCGCGTCGGCAGCACGCTCTTCACCAGCAATTAATTGGGCATGGCCAAGCGCAGGGCACAGCGAGGCGCTGCAGGCCGGGCGACCGCGCCCTCCGGAACGAAAGCGGATGTCACGGCTCCGCTTTTCGCCCCGCGCGCCTGGCTTGCGCCCATCGTGTCCTTCGTCTGCCTCATGGCACTTTACGTGTGGACGTTGGCACCTTCAGTCATGGGCGGCGACAGCGGCGAGCTGACCGCGGCGGCGCTGACCGGCGGCGTGCCCCATCCGCCGGGCTATCCGCTGTTCGCGCTGCTGGCGCGGCTGTTCGCGGCGCTTCCCCTCGGGCACTCGCCGGCATGGCGGGTGAGTCTGCTCTCGGCCACGGCGACAGCGGCTGCGGCTGCACTCATCTGCGCGACCGTGATCCTTTGGACGCGCGAGAGCGCAGCGGGACTGGTCGCTGCGGCCCTTTTCGGAACGAACTCGGTGGTCTGGTTGCACGCGAATTCCGCCGAGGTGTTCGGACTCAACGCGATGTCGGGCGCCTTGGCATTCTTGCTGTGGCTGTGTGTGGAGCGCACGCGCGCCCGCCGGTTCGTATTCGCGCTCGGCTTCGCCAGCGGCCTGGCCATGACGAACCACCAGACCTACGTTTTCGTCGGCGCGCCGCTAGTTCTGCGCAGCTTGTGGGTTGCGCGTCGCGAGCTTGGCGCCAAAGGCGCGGCCATGACCGTCGGCTTCGGCGTTCTCGGCCTTCTGCCGTATCTTTACCTGCCGCTCGCCTCGGCGTCGAACGCGGCGGTGTCGTGGGGCACGCTCTCGACGCTCGACGGCTTTCTCGACCATGTGCTCCGCCGCAACTACGGCACGTTCAGCATGGGCCGCGCGAGCAGCGGCGGCGCCTTCACCGAGGAAGGGACGTTTTTCCCGACCCTGTGGCTGATGCTGGGGCATGCGTTCCCGCGCTTCGTGTGGCTCGGGCCGGTGCTGGCGTTTGTCGGGATCGTGCAGGCGCTCAAAGATAAGAAGCAGCGAGCGAGCGCGTGGGTGCTGCTTGCAACCCTCAGCTTCTACGTGCTCGGCTTCGCCACGCTCTCGAACCTGTCTGCCTCGCGCGGCCTTTACGTCACCGTTCTTCTTCGCTTCGCCATCCAGTCGGATCTCATGCTGGCCATTGCGGCGGGACTCGGCGCTGGAACACTACTCGCTTGGCTGCGCCAGCGCTGGGCGTTCCCGGCTCGCCATCCGCGCGTGGCGCTGGCGGTGGCAGGCGCGGTCTTCGCGATTTCGGCGGCGGCGAACGCAAGCCAGTGCAACAGCGTGAAAACCGCGTCTTTGCCGACTTCGTGACCGCCGTGTTCGCGTCGCTTCCCCCCGGTGCCATTGTCATCACCATGGGCGATCACCTGACCGGCTCCGTCTTCTATTTCCGCGAAGTCGAGAAGCTGCGACCCGACGTGATTCACCTTGACCGCGAGCTTCTCGGCACGTCCTGGTACGGTGAACGCAAACGCCATCTCCATCCGGATCTCGCCTTGCCTGAAGGCGGTTATGGACCAAGCGGCTGGAGTATCAAGAAGCTGCTCGACGCCAATCCCAACCGCCCGGCGGTCGTCATCGATCGACTGGAGGCCTGGGATCAGCGCTGGAAAGACGGCTACAAGCTCGCTACCAACGGCTTGGTCCATCCGCTCGTGCGCTCGCGGAGTTTCCGACGTTTGCAGAATGGCTCGCACGCGACCGTGCCGCCCTCGGCAGCTACGATGTCATGCCCGCCCTGCGGTCCCCGGAAGGCTCGTGGGAATATGCCCTCGGCAAGCTCGCGCTCACAAGTCAGTCGGGCCGCGCCCACCTTGCGCTCGTCTTCAGCCACGACATGGGCAACGCCGTCGAGCCAGCGCGCGTCGCGGTGCAAATGCTCGAGGACATCGTCGCCAAGTGCGGCGGCGACAAAGCCGTAAGAATTGTCGGCCGCCCCGGCGTGCCGTCGCTCGCCGCGAGCGCCAACATCTGGAAAGACCCCGGCATCGGCTACGAGATCCTCTCGCACGCAGACGCGAGCTATGTTCCGCGCATTGCGCTTGCGTACGAAAAGTTCGTGGCGAGTGCTGCCGCCGACGACACCGATCTTGCCCCCGCCCGCCAGTACATCGAGCAGCATCGGCCGCAGATTCGGCCGTAGTCGGCTCGTCTATTCGTCATTCTGTCGGGAAACTGCACAGGATTTCCCGCGCCTGCTAAGATTTGCGGACTCATGCACCGTCTCGCTTATGCCGTCTTCGTCGTCGGCGCTCTTGCCGCCTCTTCGGCGAGGGCACAACAGGAAGTCATCACCGACGTGCACGTCGTGAATTCGGCGGCACGTACGGAAGAAGAGACGGTACGCTCCATCGCCGGCATTTCCATCGGCGACACACTGCAAACCGACACGCTCGACGTGGCTCGCGAACGTTTGCACACCTCGGGCTTGTTCTCCGACGTCAACGTGTATTGGGAGCCGCACAAGGCTGGCGTGCGGGTCATCATCGTGGTCAGCGAGAAATTTCCGTGGGCGCCGGTGCCCACGTTTTCGTATTCTCCCGGCAACGTATCCGGCGGCGGTGTCATCGCGCACGGCAACCTTTTCGGGCGCGGCAAGCGCGGCCTCATTGGCGGCCGCGTCTCCAACGTCGACTCGGGCGCGCTCGTCGCGTACGACGATCCGGCCGTGTTCGGATCGTGGGGGTTCTTCACGATCAAGGGCCGCTACCAATCGCAAGTCATTCCCGAGTACGCCAACGTCGACGTGCCGGACATGCCACTTGAGCCCATCCGCAACACCAAGCTGCGATCCTACGGTTTCGACGCCAACGTGGGCGTGGCCTGGTTTCGCAAGGTGCGCACCTCGTTCGGCTGGACCATCGACCGCAACAACGTGCTGTGGTCGAGCCTTGCCGATCCGAACATCGTCCCCGTCGTGCAAGCCATGGGGAACCCGCCCCCCGCCGCCGCCGCCAGCGCAAGGCGCGGCAACGCCACGATGAACCTCACCTTCGACTACCGCGCTCGCGAGCACGCCATCATGTACGGCAACGCCTTGGGCTTCGGTTTCGAATACGCGGCGCCCCGCTGGGGTAGTCAATCGACCGTGTGGTACTGGAAAGCCAACGTGTCTTACGAGCACGGGATCCGCTTCTTCCGGCAGCACAACCTCATCGTGCGCCTAGGCGGCGTCACGGGCGAGAGCCTGCCGCTGTGGTCGGAGAATTCCGCTGGCGGAACCAACCTGCGTGGGTACCTCTACCGGCAATTCCAGGGCGACACGCATCTGCGCTCGCAAATCGAATACCACTTTCCGCTTTTTAGCGTGTCGAGCCTCGACGTTCGCGGCCTCGTGTTCAACGACGCGGCGGCGATCTGGTTCCGGCAACTGCCGGCGATTGAAAATGGCGCCTACGTTCCGCGCGAGGACGGCCGCCAGTTTCTGCCGCCCTCGCTTCTGCAGCAGGGCTTCAAGGCAAGCCGCGACGTTCACACGTCGGCAGGTGCCGGCCTGCGCTTTTATCTGCGCAGCGTGGCCGTTCCGTTGGTCGGCTTCGACGTGGGGAACGGCCTCGGCACCAAAGACGTACGCGTGGTCCTGGTTCTCGGCGCGTAACTACGTAACTACCACTTGCCCGATTTGCGAGCTTCGGCCTTGGGCATGTTGGCCAGCTTCGCGAGATTCTCCATGATCTCGGAGGCCGGCATGCTGTAGTCGGTGAGCTTGCCGCTCAAATAGGCGTCGTAGCCGGCGAGATCCATCAGGCCGTGGCCGCTGTAGTTGAAGAGGATGACTTTCTTCTCGCCGGTCTCGCGGCAGGCGATGGCTTCGTCGATGGTGGCGGCGATGGCGTGACTGGTTTCGGGCGCGCAGATCATGCCTTCGGTCTTGGCCCAGATCATAGCGGACTCGTAGCACTTGAGCTGGTCGTAGGCCTTCGGCTCGAAAAGGCCTTCGACCATTCCCTGCGAGACGAGCGGCGCCATGCCGTGGTAGCGCAATCCCCCCGCGTGGATGGGCTTGGGAATGAACGTGTGACCGAGCGAGTGCATGGGCAGAAGCGGCGTCATGCACGCCACGTCGCCGTGGTCGTAGACGAACTTCCCCTTGGTCATCTTCGGGCACGCCGAAGGCTCGACGGCGATGATCTTCATCTTCGCGCCGTGGATTTTGTCGTAGGCGAACGGGAAGGCGATACCGGCGAAGTTGCTGCCGCCGCCAGCGCAGCCAATCACGACGTCGGGCAATTTCTCGCCCGCCTTCTTGAGCTGCTCTTTGGCTTCGAGACCGATGATGGTTTGGTGCAAAAGCACGTGGTTCAGAACGCTGCCAAGTGCATAGCGCGTCTGCCCGGTGGTGTCGCTCACCGCGGCCTCGATGGCTTCGCTGATGGCGATGCCAAGGCTGCCGGGCGTATCGGGCATGCTGGCCAAAATCGTGCGGCCGGCGTTGGTCTCGTTCGACGGGCTGGCCACGCAGTTGGCGCCCCATATTTGCATCATCATCTTGCGGAACGGCTTCTGGTCGAAGCTGATGCGCACCATGAAAACCTTGCACTCGAGGCCGATCAGGCTGCAGGCGAAGGACAAGGCCGTGCCCCACTGGCCGGCCCCGGTTTCGGTGGTCAGACGCTTGATGCCGAATTTTTTGTTGTACCAAGCCTGCGGCACCGCCGTGTTCGGCTTGTGGCTACCGGCCGGGCTGACGCTTTCGTCTTTGAAATAAATCTTCGCCGGTGTCTTGAGGAAGCGTTCGAGATAGACCGCTCGACGCAGCGGCGACGGCCGCCACCGGTAAAGAATGTCCAGCACCTCGGGAGGAATGTCGATCCACCGCTCGGTGCTGACTTCCTGCTCGATGAGATTCATCGGAAAAACCGGCGCCAGCATTTCCGGCTTTATCGGTTGTCCGTCGGGGCCGAGCGGCGGCAGCATCGGCGTCGGCAGATCCGCGGCCAGGTTGTACCATTTGCGCGGGATCTCGTTCTCGGAGAGCAGAATCTTCACGTTGTCCATGGGTCCATCCTTCCGTGAGCGCCGCCAAGTCGGTAAGGCGCGCAGAGGATGGCGATACTAGAGGAGTCGCGGCGTCGAGTTCAACCACGGATCCACGACGGACCCGGCAACGCGAAGGCACCGAGCGGACTATCTTCTGCGCGTGACGCCGATGATCGTCCGCTTCTTGGGGTTCTGGTCGGCTGCGGACAGCGACGGATCGCCCCGATCCAAGCGATCCGACGTCGCGGGCCGAACCAAGCGGTAGGCACCAGTCGGGGTAGGGGAGGGGCCGTTATCGCTGTCACCGCTGACGGCCGGAGCTGCCAGATTGCGTAGGTTAGATACCGTCGGCTCATCGCCGAATTCCTCGGCGGCCTCGGCCATTTCGTCAGACGGGTCCACCCGCCCGTCGGCGCATTGAGGCTGCTGCTCGGTCTGCGAGTGAGTTCGAGATTTCATGGCCGTCAACCTGACTGCCAGACAGAATTTTGATCATAGTCCAAGGTAAGGCTAAATACAATATATAGGTCGCAACATGTTGCGTGGTTTCGTTGCGATCGCCGGTTGCTTATTCCGCTATATAGGTAGTCTTTTTCGCGAGGTGATCCGTGATTTCAGCACGACAGCTCAAGCAACTTGCCGACGAGCACGGCACGCCGCTTTTCGTGGTCGATCACCGCGAGCTCCGGCGCAACTACCTGACTTTCAAGAAGCACCTGCCGCGCGTGCAGGCGTATTACGCGGTGAAGGCCAACCCGGACCCCGAAATCGTGCGCACCTTGTTCAAGGCGGGCGCCAGCTTCGATGTCGCGTCGATGCCCGAGTTCAACATCGTTCACGCCAACATCGCCGACTGGCCAGCCAAGAAGCGCCAGGACTTCATCTGGGACAAGATCGTCTACGCCAATCCCATCAAAGACAACCGCACACTCGCCGATCTCGATCCTTACAAGCCGCTCGTCACGTACGACAACATCGATGAAGTCGGCAAGATCAAAAAGTACGCGCCGCACGCCGGCCTCGTTTTGCGCGTCAACGTGCCCAACACGGGATCCGTGGTCGAGCTTTCGTCCAAGTTCGGCGCCTCGCCAGGCGAAGCCGTCGACCTGATCGAAGCTGCATTTTCGGCCGGGCTTTCGGTCGAGGGCTTGTCCTTCCACGTAGGCAGCCAGTGCACGAATTTCCAAAATTACGTGCAAGCGCTGGCCATCGCCGACGGGATTTTCAAAGAGGCGTGGCAGCGCGGCTACAAGCAGGTGAAGATCCTCGATATCGGTGGCGGTTTTCCTGCGCCGTACGATCAGCACGTGCGACCCTTCTCCGAGCTCGCGCGCACGCTCAACGCCGAGTTCGAGCGCCAGTTCGGTCCCGAGATCGAAATCATCGCCGAGCCCGGCCGCTTCATGGTGGCCACCGCCGCGACCTTGGTGGTGGAAATCATCGGCAAGGCCGTGCGCAACGGCAAGCAGAGCTACTACGTCAACGACGGCGTGTACGGCACGTTTTCAGGCGTGCTTTTCGACCATTGCCAATATCACTTCAAGGCGTTCAAGAAAGGCCCGACGGAAATCGCGTCCGTGTTCGGGCCGACTTGCGACGCCCTCGACGTGATTTCGGTGGCCGAGGACTTGCCGGTTAACCTGCAGCTCGGCGATCGCCTGTACAGCGAGAACATCGGCGCTTACACCATTGCCAGCGGCACGAACTTCAACGGCATGCCGCTGCCCAAAGTCGTCGCCATCGGGTAGGACGCAAGAAATTCGCGGACTTCACCCCACCTGCGGCCGAGCCTTTGGCTCGGCTTCCGCGGGCACAAACAGATCGAAAATTTGCCTCGCGTTGGTAGGCGCGTACCCTACATAGCATGAGCATCGAGGTTGAACGCGCCACTATTGCTTGCGGATGTTGCGGTGCCAAGGTCACCGAGCTCCGCCGCGGCCGCTGCTGGGGTTGCTATTCCAAGTGGGCCGAGATGCGCCCGGTTCCGAAGGGCGCTGCCTGCGCCGTGTGCGACGAGCACCGCCGCGAGAATTTGCGCCTCGTCGAATTGCACAGTCGCTCGGTGGCGCTCTGTCACATCTGCGCCGCGCGTACGATGAAGCTGGCCAAAGTGCCGGGCTCCATCGATGGCCTGCGCCGACAACTCCTGCGCGACCGGCGCCAGGACGACCGTCGCGGCGACGGCATGGAAAGGCGAATTTTCCCGCGCGAGCGCCGTGTGGGCGACCGTCGCAGCCCCCCTCGAGCCAGTGCCTCCGACACCACCAATCCAGGGTTCGTCATGCCCGAATTCGAGGACATCGTGATCGAGATCCAGGATGCAGACATCGAAATCGTCGAACAGACGCTGGTGCGCGAAAGCCCGGTGGTTTCGGCGCTAGGCCGACGATCCAAGGACTAGGGCTAACTTCCCGGCAATTCGATCTTCCACTCTTTGCCCTCGCGCACGAGGGATAGGGAATGCCGGTCGCCCGCTGCCGAGAAAACTTCGACCTCGGCACGGTCGCTATCGCGGACGACCGTTCGCATCCCTGCCGCTTCCCAAGCTGGCGGCGCCCACCCGACGGAAAAGAAATCCTCGGGCCGCGCCATAAGCCGACCGCCTTGGTGCCGGCTCGACGAAAGCATGCTCTCGATGCGCGAGCGGGTCTGCGGGCCCAGGCGCTGATAGGCTGCCACGCGATCGCCGGCACGGGCGGCCGCAATGAACAGATGCACAGCACCTTCGGGGTTGTCCGCGCGCTCTTGGCTGGAGCAAGCCCCGAGGGCGAGACCAACAGCGAGAACGCCGAATGCGCGAATCCAGCTGCGCATGCTTAGCCAGGATTGCCCGGAATGCGCCCGATGCCCAAGCATTCTCGTAGGACGGTCATGGTTGGCGCCGCCACTGATACTCAATACAGCCGATACCCATCTCGTCTGCGTTGTAGTCGGCGCGCAGTGCACGGTCAAGGCCACGCAGGCCGCCCTATTTCATGACCGACAGCTTGCTACTGCGTTTGGCCGTTCCCGGATCCGGCAAATTGCGCACGGACAGGCTACAGGCGACCTTTTCGGCGATGGCGCGAAAAGCGCGTGCCACGTCGGAATCGGGCTCCGAAAGAACCACCGGCTTGCCTGCATCGCCGCCGCCACGAATGGCAGAAAGCATGGGTATTTCGCCGAGGAACGGCAGATTCTCCCGCTCGGCCAGACGCCGGCCGCCGCCGCGGGCGAAAATCTCTTCGTGGTGCCCGCACTGGGGACAGGCGAAATAGCTCATGTTCTCGATGATGCCGAGAATCGGCATCTCGACCTTCTTCCACATGGCCAGCGCCTTCTCGACGTCGATGACCGAAACCTCTTGCGGCGTCGTCACCATGACCGCGCCAGTCACCGGCACGAGCTGCGACAAGGACAGCTGCGTATCGCCCGTGCCCGGCGGCAAGTCGACGACCAGGTAGTCGAGCTCGCCCCACTCCACGTCCTCGACGAACTGAGTGAGCAGCTTGTGAATCATGGGTCCGCGCCAAATCACGGCGGCGCCGCGTTCGACGAAGAAACCGACGGAAAGAACCTTGATACCGTAGTGCGTGCCGGGAACGATGGTGTGCTCGTTGCGAATCTCCGCCGCACTTTCCGGCTCGCCCATCATTTGCGGAATCGACGGACCGAACACATCGGCATCCAGAATGCCCACCCGGGTGCCGCCGAGGCTGAGCGCCGCTGCCAAGTTGGTGGCGACCGTGGATTTGCCGACGCCGCCCTTGCCGGCGGCCACGGCTATGATGTTCCGCACCGTCGGCAAACGTTCCGGCGCTGGACCCGCTTTGCGCGCGACCTCGGCCGAAAAAACGACCTCGGCGCTGCTAACACCGGGGACGCCTTTTGCGAAGGCCTCGACCGCGGCGCGAATCTGCTCGCGAGATGGACACAAAGGCGTGGTCAGTCGGACTGCCACCGTGGCCTTGCCCGCCGCAAAGGTCACCTCGCGCAACATTTCGGCCGAAACCAGCGTTCGGCCTGAAGCCGGATCTTTGACATCAGCTAGCGCCTTGCGAATATCGTCGACGGTGGGAATGGAAATGTCCTCGGGTTGGGGAACAGAAGATCAGCGTTTGCGCACGGCCTTGAGCAGTGCGGCTGGCTCGCTGTCGAGGTCGGGATGGTCGGGATGATGCTCGGGATTGTCGGGATGGTGTCCCATCTTGCGCCGTTTGACCGCTAGGTAGCTGGCGTTGTGCTGGTTCTCGCCAACCCAGTGGGCGACCCGCTCGATGACCTTGACGCCCGCATCTTCGAGCCCTTTGACCTTGAGCGGATTGTTGGTGAGCAGCCGTACCGACCCGATACCGAGGTCGCGCGCGATCGCACCGGCGATATCGTAACTGCGGGCGTCGGCTTCGAAGCCGAGGGCAAGGTTGGCCTCGACGGTATCGGCACCGCTGTTTTGCAGGGCATAGGCGCGAATCTTGTTGCCGAGCCCGATGCCGCGTCCTTCTTGCCGCAGGTAGATGACGGCGCCCGCGCCCTCGGCGGCGATGCTCTCCATGGCGGCATGAAATTGCTCGCGGCAGTCGCACTTGAGCGAGCCCACCACCTCCGACGTCCAGCATTCGGAGTGCACACGCACGAGAACGTTCGACTTTCCAGCGATGCGACCACGCACGATGGCCATGTGCTCGCGCGCGCACACCGGATCTGCACAGCGGGCGTTGTCGTCAGATTCGCGGTACACGATCACGCGAAACGGGCCGTGGACCGTGGGAAGATCTGCTTCTGCGTAACGCTCAAGCTGCATCGGAATTGCCGCGTCTGCGGCTAAACGTACGGGCCAGATCCCGCGTTGTCAACGCGCACACCGAATGCGCCCGCCGTGCATCAGCTTGCCTGTGTTCCCGTCGGGTGTCATTCTGTTTACTTCATGCCCGTCCGCCCGATTTTGCGCTTTCCCGATTCGCGGCTTCGCCAAAAATGCGAGCCCGTGACGACGTTCGACGCCGCTTTGCGGAACCTGGTGACGGACATGAAAGACACCATGTACCTGGCCGAGGGCGCAGGGCTGGCGGCCATTCAAGTCGGCGAGCCGCTTCGGCTATTCATCATCGATCCGGCGGTGGCCGGCGGCGATGACGAGGAGGCGCCGCTCGTCGTGGCGAATCCCGAGCTCGTCTGGATCTCCGAAGAGCAACAAATGGGGGATGAGGGATGCTTGTCCTTTCCCGGAATTTTCGTGCCAGTCAAGCGCGGCCTGCGCGCACGGGTCCGGGCGCAGGACGTCGACGGTAAAGTCTACGAGATCGAGGGCGAGGGTCTGTTCGCCCGTGCCCTTCAACACGAATCCGATCACTTGACGGGTCGCCTACTCATCGACATGGTGGGCCCTGTCAAGCGGCAGATCATCAAGCGCAAGATGCGCAAGGAAAACAGCAGGGAAGACGAAGTCGAAGCCACGTAGTGTTTCGACACCCTCCTTTGCCTTTCGCCATGACCACCCTGGTCCTTTCGCGGATCACGTTCGAAGGACGCCACGGCGCCACCGAGCTTGAGCGGCGGAGCTGGCGCACCTTCGAGGTCGACGTGGAAATCGAAGCGCCGCTTTCAAAGGCGAGCGCAAGCGACAGCCTCGACGACACCATCGACTATTGCTCCGTGGCCGAAATCATCGTCGAGCTGGGCACGAGCGAGCCGCACCATCTGCTGGAATCGCTCGGCGCACGGATGCTGACCGCCTTGTCGGCGCGCTTTCCCGCAGCCACGTTCCGCATGGAGCTGCGCAAGCTGAACCCGCCCGCCTGTCCCGGCCATCCTGCCTACGCGGCGGTGCGGCTGGGGTCGGGTTAGCAGCCGCGCCTTCTTACCCGTCCCGCTCGACTTTGCCGCGCAGATCTTTCACGGCCGAGCGCGCGTGCTTGTTCGCCAGCATGCGATTTTTCGAACGTCGCGAGCGGCGGCGCTTCTGTCGGCGGACGCGCTCGATCTCCTGTTCGCGCTGGCTAGCAGCGCCGAGCTTCGCGGCCTCGACTTTTTCCACCAGCAGCTTGCGCGCGAAGTAGCGGTTGAGGCCTTGCGAACGCTCTTGCTGGCACTTGATGCGCGTGCCGCTGGGTGCGTGGAATAGCACCACGCACGTGGCGACCTTGTTGACGTTCTGGCCGCCCTTGCCCTGCGACGTCACGAACGACTCGTCGAGATCTCGTTCGCGAATGCCGAGCGCCTTCATGCGCGCTTGCAGCGCCGAAAACTTTTCCTGCGACACGGGGAAGACCAGGCCGCCACTCACGGCAGATCCTCGAGGTCGCCCTCTTCGCCGTTGTCGTCGTCCTCGTCGGTCGCGCTGATGTCGTCCCAGAAGCGATCCCACGCTTCGCTGGTCGAGGTGAGGGCGATGGCCATGGCAGGGCTGGTGCCACCATCGGCGCTTCCTTCGAGATCCGAAAAACAGCGTACCACCACCCCCACGGCAAACACCGACTCGCCCTGCGTGCCCAGCACGCGGATGCGCAGGAGGGTCCCTACACGTCGAGTTTCCTTGCTGAGGACGAACAGTCCGCCGCGGCTGACGTCGACGCTGCGGCCGAGAAAGCTTCCCTGCGTATCGGACAGGTTCACGCGAACGTGGATGGGGTTGCGCCGGGAGGATCGCCGTTCGCGGGGATTCGGAATGGGATCCTTCGGGCTCATCCGCTCTGCCTCACCAAACCCGCCGTACTTTAGCCTGCGTCCGCGCTCGGCGCCGCAGCCTTGCGCTCCGCTGCTTTGCCGTCGACGTACTCTTCGAGGAATTTCTTGGCCGGTTCTTCCCAGGCGTCGCCGTACGTCTGCACGTAGGCAAATGCTTCTTCGCGACTGCCCGGTGCGGCAGCGCTGAGATTGGCGGGCCGCTTGGGAATACGACCGAGCAGCACCTTCGCAAAGCTAGGATTGGCGCCGAGGGCCTTGTCCAGCGCCTCGTTGGCAGAAGTCATATTACCTGCCAGGAAGAGGGCGAGAGCCAGACTCATGGATCCACGTCCGGCACCAACCTCGGACTTTGCGGCGACATCGAGCACGGTCACCGCCTCCGTCGCCCTGGTAAGCTTGATGAGAGCAATACCGGCGATTAGGCGAGCCTCCGTCCCGACGGGACCTTCGTCGACCGCATAGACACGCTCTAGCTCGACCAGCGCCTCGTCGTACTTCTTCTCGTCGAAGTCGAGACAGCCAAGCGCATGGCACGAGCGAATGTACGACTGCGCTTCTCGGCGGCTAAAGGCGTCCTTCGCGCTCGATTGGCGCAGCTCCGCCGCGACCGATTCGGACACGCGCTTGACTTCGCCAAATTCCTTGCGCGCGCCGTCGTTGTCGCCCGATTGCAGACGGGCTAGTCCAATACCGGCCAATGCGTCGGCCCAGTCAGGCTTGAGCGCGAGCGCAGCTCGGAACTCCTTTTCGGCCGCGCCCGGACGGCGCTGCTCGAAAAGCCGCCAACCGGTGGCCAGAAGCTGGTCCGGATCCGGAGCGGTGGGCGGCGCGATGGTGGCGCTTTCGTCTTCCACCAGATGGCACTTCTTGTACTTCTTGCCGGAGCCGCAGGGACACGGATCGTTCCGCCCGGTTTGCGCCAAACGCACGCGCGCCTTGTCGGCGCTGTCGGCTTTCGTCTCACTTTCCTTCGCTTGCTTCGCAGTCACGCGCCCAGTGTATCCACTCTGCGTGGCTCCGTCGACGGCGAAGAGGGGTCTATCTTCCGCCCGGGCTAAGCTTGCCGACTTCCCCTTGAAGGCGGGCAAGTACGCCTTTGTCGATATCCGACAGGCGAATGCCGATGCGATGGCCGTCCTTCGCCACGACCTTTCCCCTGCCTTGAAAAAGCGAAATGCCGTCGTTGTCCAGAATGGCGACGTCGAAAACCGCGCCCAGCGATGCTTCGTCTTCGATGGGAATCACGAAACCGCCCAAGCGAATGTTGATGAGCGGATTGTTGGTGAAGTAGCCGACCGTGAGCGGCGTGAGACGAACGCGCAGCTGGTTTCCGTCGACGGAAAGCCCCGGCTGCACGCGCGTAGCGCCGTGAAGCGCCAAGTGCCCCACCGACGACGAGCCTCGGGCCTCTCCATCCCGGCCCTCGCTGGCGAAGTCGAGCGGAACGCGCGGGGCTCGCCCTTCGCGCTCGTTGCTGGACACGATGCTCTCGATACGGCGTCGGCTTTCCTGGTCGAGCTCGCTAAATCGAATGCCCATGCCGGCCACCGGCGATTGCGTGACCCGAACCACCTCGCCCTTGCCCTTGAGCAGCGACAGGCCATCGGCAAGCGCCAGCTCGAATTCGACAAACGATCCCACCGGTCCAGAGTTCTCCGACGCCAAAAACATTCCCGAGCGGCTGATGTTGACGGCCTGGCTATCGTGAAAATCGAGGATGCTCTCGTACCGGACTTTCACCTGGGCCGCGACCCGGACACGCGGGGCGCGGGCGGGCTCGCTGGTGGACAAAATGCTGGGCGTCGTCACCGAAAAGCTCTGGGAGCCGCGCGCGCCCACCATGGGCGAAGGGATCGCGCCTTGGTTTCTGCTGTCCTTCGCGTCGGGCATGGACAGGGACCTGGCCCTCTACGGCGCGTAGTCGGGCGGGTTCTCGCCGCCTTTGCCGAAGAAGAATTCGTCGGCCTGCTCAAGCAAGAGCTTCTGTCCTTCAGCCGAGGCGAGATCCAAGCGGAACTCGTTGACGATACGTTTGGAAAACTCGATCCACATCATCCAGGCCTGCTGCGAGACCTGGTTGTAAATCCGCTGCCCTAGCTCGTTGTTGAAGGGCTTGTAGCTCATTCCGGGCAGCTCTTGTCCCAGCTTGGCGCATTTCACAAGACGAGGCATGCGGGCTCCTTGGTGGCGGTCATCACCGCGCGATCTTAGCAGGTCTTTGGCGGTCAAGCGCCGATCCCACAGGCGCCTAAAACACGTTTGCGACGCAGGCCTTGGCCAAAGTAAATGGTCCCGAGCACCCAGTCGACAAGCTACCGTTGCTCCCTTCCGGGCCTGGCGGGGTTCGCGAGTGTTCCGTCGCTCGGGACCGCCCCTCTTTTCCCACAACCTTGCCCGGATCGCCAGTAGTTCGTTGTGATGGAAACCCTGACAGGGTTTCCAAACCTTCCCGTGCTCTGGCTGCCCCGAGCAAAGCTCGGCTCCGCCTACGCGGTTCGTGATGGAAACCCTGACAGGGTTTCCAAACCTTCCCGCGCTCTAGCTATCCGATGATGCCGTGCTGGCGCAGGTACTCGACGTAGTAATCGGATGGCTGCCGCTCGGCCAGCTCGCCGCCCAGGATGGCGTCCTCGCACAGCTTGCGTAGCTCGCCCACTCGCCGCGATGGAGGCAGCTTGAACGCCTCCATGATGGCGTTGCCGAGACCCGGCGGAAGCGGCGGCACGCGCGCGTCCAGCTCGCGAACGGACATGATCCGCTGCAGCAGCGCTTCGATATTGCGGCCGGCTTCCTGCCGCCGTCCCGGCCGCGCGGAGGTCACGTCAGCGCGGGAAAGCTCGACGAGATCGCCGAGAAGGTCGCCCATTTCGTGATCGAAGCGGCGAACGGCCGCGTCGGTCCAATCGGGCTCATAAGCGTTGGCGCGCAGGTGGTACAAGATGAGGGCTTGGATACGCTTGTGCTCACTGCGCTCGAAGCCAAGCCGACGCGCAATGGGGCCGAACATACGCGCGCCCAGCTCGGCGTGACGGTGGAACGTGACTTTTCCGTCGGGCAGAAGCACGCGCGTCTGCACCTTGGCGACGTCGTGGAGCAACGCCGCCCAGCGCACGATTGGCTGCGGAGGCGCTTGCATCACAACCTGCTTGGTGTGCTCCCAAACGTCTTTGTGGCGCCGTCCTGCTTCCTGTGAGAAATCGACGGTGGCATCGAGCTCGGGCAGAACCACCGCCAGCACCCCCGCATCGTGCAGCCACTGCAGGGCCTGGGCCGCATGCGGACCCACAATGACCCGCTCGATGGCCTGGCGAATTCGCGCGACGGGTACCGACGCAAGCTCGGGCGCGACGGCACGCGCCGCTTGCGTCACTTCACTCGCGACGGCCTCGCCAGCTTCGGCCAGGTGCACCGCCACGTCCAAGATCGCTTCTGTACCCGTCCCGAACAACACTGGACCTTCACGCATGAACGAAAACCAAGCCTTCGCAAAGCTCGCGCGCAGAAAACCTGGGGCTGGCGCGCGACCACCTCTAAGGTTGGGTGATCTTCTTCTTGTCCTGCTCCCACTTCTTGTGCAAGTGGTCGAGCATGGGTTGCGCCTGCTTGAGTCTGCCAGCGAGGCTTTTTTCGGAAATGGGATAGTGGGTGCCGAACTTGAGGCCGTCGTCGTAGAGGAAGGTCCCGACCTCCTGATCGTCGACGAAGAGGGAGATTTTCTTTCGCGCGTAGGTGGCCCGGCGCAAAAAGGTCCAGCGGCCGTCGAGCCAACCGATCAGGGCCGCGCCAAACGCACGTTCGAACGCCGTCAGCTCCTCGGCGAAGCGGCCAAGCTCCTCAGAAAAGCGCTCGCGGAAGGAAGGCGCGCCTTCGCCACCTTCGTTCACGATGTGCTTGGCAGCGAGGCGCAGCATGATGGCGTCCTCGCCGTAGCGCAGATACGGCTCTACGTTCCCCTCGCGCGGCGAGATGATGTAGACGACTGCTGCGGCAGCGATTTCGCGCGCGTCGTGTTCGAGATCGGGATCGGAGACCGCCTCAAGCAAAACCTTCAAATCGAATGGCAGCGAGACCAAGGCCCGCGCAAGTGTTTCGACGAAACTGCGCTCTTGGTCCTTGTCCATGGTCGTGCCGGGCGAAAGAAGTTTTGGGAGTTGATGGGCTGGGCCAGCGACCCTGTGTCGCTTCCAGTGGGCTCATACTACCCAATTCTTTCCCGAAAGACAGTCTCTAGTGCGGTCCACGCACCAGGATTTGCCAGGCACACTGCGCGACGCTGCCGGATGCGTCGGGAGCCGCTAGGGAGAAGTTGGCACGCGTAGCGCGAGCGAGGTTCGCGAGCCGCGAGCCCTGGCGTTGGCGTTGGCGTTGGCGCGACGGCTCCCATTAGAATTGCTTCGTCGACCAACTGTCCCTAAACTCAAGGGCTCGCCGCGGCTTGGCCGACGCGCTCCACTCAAGGGACCTTAGGTGTCAGATAGCTTCCGTCGCACAGATCCTCGCTACGCACGCCGCCTCGACGTGGAAATCGTTGCCGGCGATGAGAAGCGCACGGCGACCACACGGAACATTTCCTTGGGCGGCGTCTACGTCGAGACCAGTCAGCCGTTTCCGCTGCAGACGCGCCTGCAGATACGTTTCACCATTCCTACGCATCCCGATCCTATCGAAGTGAGCGGCGAGGTTCGCTGGGTTGAGCCCGGCGATGTCAACCAGCCTTGTGGCATGGGGATCCGCTTCCAAGGTCTGCGTGCCCGAGAAGTGTGGGCGCTCAACCGCTTTTTTCAGTCTCCTTGAAACCGGTCTACCGTCGCAGTGCTTCGGGCAGGAGCGGCGACGGCGCGCCGGTGTAAGTGATCCACAGCTGGTGGGCAGCGCGTGTCATGGCCACGTGGAGCATGCGTCGAGCGTGGTCGTTTTCCGGATAGGATTCTTGGTTTGCTTCCAGCAGAACCACGATATCGAACTCGAGGCCCTTGGTCTGCTTGACGTCGGTGACGTCGATGCCTGGCCGAAAACAGAAATCCTGATCCGCAACCAAGCGCACGCCAGGAACCTCGGCGGTAGCCA
>ODAK010002101.1_pt1 | contig 21096 bp, 16 predicted proteins | sample 1539591 | NCBI WGS metagenome assembly ODAK01 (sample SAMEA3539303, study PRJEB22396) | soil metagenome | biome: tundra; feature: field; material: soil | place: USA | collected 2010-05 | depth 0.15 m | reverse complement strand
GTCGCCGGCATGGGAGTTGTCGAGGGAAGGGTCGTGAAAGACGAAAAGATTGAAATCGCCCAGGGCTCGACCGTCGAGTGCCTCGAACCTTGTCTGAACGACAAGCGAGCTGCGCCTTGAGTCTGTCAGAACTTCCTTCGTGATGCGCCAGTGATGTCCAGGGTTCGTGGTAACGACTTGCCAGCGCATACTGTGTGGGTCGGGCCGCGTCGCCACGTAAGGTTGCTGCTGCTCTTCGTCGACGAAGGTCTTGCCCTTGTCTGCCACGAAAAACTGAAGATTGACGGATTGAACGGCGTCGAGCGTAGGGTAGAAGATCTCCGACAGCGTGCCTTCATGGCCGGTGAAATACACGCGGGAGTTTGCGCTAAGCGCCGTGCCGAGGATCGACTTTTGGGCGGGCGCCCATGTCCCTGGAGAGCCGGGTCCGCCGGGCGCAAGGCTGGCGGCGTCGGCAGTCTGCGAAACAAAGAAGGAGAGCAGAAGCGCGAGCCTCATCACTGCATCTAATGCAGGCAGTATTGCCTTGTAACGCTGGACGGCGGCGCAATCCAGGTTCGTTGCGCAGTAGTACCGCTTCTTGTTCAACGTGTGTCGCACAACAGACGGCCTTTCTCTTGAATGACTCGATCGCGATTCGTACAGTGAGGTGTGCGGTGCATCTCGTTTCGTAAACCGCTCATTCGAAGGTCCAGTTTGGTCACTGTCGTGGCCGTGGTCGCTGCCGTGGTCCCGCTTGCGTCCTCTGTCGCAGGGCCAGCCGAGCCGTACCAGCAGCCATCGTCGTACCAGCCATCTTCCGAGGAGCAGGTCTTCCTGGAACAGCTGCAGCGGGACACCTTTCTCTTCTTTTGGGAAACGACGTCGGCCGCCAATGGCCTCACGCTCGACCGCTTCCCGGCGAATGATATTGCCAGTATCGCAGGTATCGGCTTTGCGCTGACTTCGTATGTCGTTGCCGTGGACAAGGGCTGGGTTAGTCGCTCGCAAGCCGCGGACCGAACGCTGACGACGCTGCGCTTTCTGTGGCGCGCTCGGCAGGGGCGGGCGTCAAACGGCGTGGCGGGTTACAAGGGCTTCTTCTATCACTTCCTGGACATGCGCACGGGCTATCGCGCGCCAGGATCCGAGCTTTCCACCATCGATACGGCGTTGCTCATGGCTGGGGTGCTATCGTCGGGCGCGTTCTTTCTGGACGGCAGTGCAAGCGAGCGAAGCATTCGCCAGCTCGCCCGCCAGCTGTACGAACGCGTAGATTGGCCGTGGGCGTATTCCCGGCGCCACCCGCCGCTCTTGGGCATGGGATGGACACCTGAAGCCGGATTCATTGCCGCCGACTGGCAGGGATACAACGAGGCCATGCTCCTGTATGTGCTTGCCTTGGGCTCGACGACTCATCCGATCAAGGAGCAAGCATGGAAAGCGTGGACATCTACTTATCGCTGGGATGAATCGGATGGGTTTCCGCGCGTGGCATTCGACCCACTGTTTGGCCACCAGTACTCGCACGTCTGGATCGATTTTCGCGGCATCCAGGATGCCTATATGCGGGCGAAGCGAATCGACTACTTCATCAATTCGACACGGGCGACATACGCCAACCGAGCCTATTGTGTCGAGAATCCATCCAAGTGGACCGGTTACGATGCTCAAATATGGGGACTGAGTGCCTCGGATGGTCCACTCAAGGTCGGCGACGAAGGCGCCATCCAAGACGATCGCTTCCACGCTTACTGGGCGCGCGGTGCCGGACCGGATAGGCGCGACGATGGTACGATTGCAGTCACGGCAGCCGGTGGTTCGGTGCCCTTTGCACCCGAGTTGGCGATTCCGACGCTACACTATTTCCGCTTGCGCTTTGGCGACCAGCTCTACGGCAAGTATGGCTTCAAGGACGCCTTCAATCTGTCCTTTCCAGGCTCGCCTTCGCACGAGCCGGGCTGGTTTGCCGATCAGTACGTAGCCATCGACCAGGGGCCGATTCTGCTGATGGTCGAAAACTTCCGTACCGAACGCATTTGGACGTTGATGAAGCGCAATCCGTACATTCGTCGGGGACTCGTTCGGGCAGGTTTCACGGGCGGTTGGATCGACGGAAAGCCGGTGACGTCCACGGCAACCAGTCTCGCGGTGTCCGCAGCGGCGCCGCCATCCGGCGAGCCCCCCTGAGCACGTCTGCTAGGGCCCCCACGTGGTGACGAATGCTTCGTGAAGAAATCGACAGCTCCGCCGGTGAGCCACCGGAACGCGCTATCGCCGTGAGATCCTTCAAATTCTGCGTCGTTGTGTGGGTTTTATAGTCCGAAGGCAAGGCCATTTTGTGGCCGCCAGCCAGCAGGAAGCCTGGGGTGGCCGTACAATCTAGCAATTCATCCCATGAATACCTCTGCAGAGGTGCGCTCGGCGGTTGATCGGTGGCAGAGACGGTGCCCAGATGGCTAGACGTCGCCCGAAAATCCTCGTCGTGGACGCAAACAAGGAGGCATCCCTTGCGCTCCATCGGGTGCTCTACGACTACAACGAGGATTTTGACGTTCTGCTCGCCTGTGCGCCTGAGGTTGCACGCAACATTATGCGCGACGTCAATATCGACATCCTTATCACCGACGTGGATTTGCCCGGCATCAGCGGCGTGGATCTGGTCTGCTGGGCGGCCATCGAGTTCCCCGAGACCCTCTTTGTCGTCCAAACCGACGACGACGTCGAGCCGCTGCAGCAACAGATGTCCAGCCTGGGATGTCTGCGGCTTTTGCGAAAGCCCTGCCAACCGGAAGGGGTCCTCAAGATTGTGCTCGATGCAATCGATTGTATTGCGCGGCTGTCGGGCTGCCTCTCGGCACTCTCCGCTGCTGATTTGATCCAAATGCTTTGCTTAGCCCAACGAACCGCCGCCCTTCGCATTTCCGCCCATGGCGTTTCGGGTCTGCTGCTGGTGAAGGAAGGCAGCCTCGTGCACGCCACGTGGGGCCGTCTCGCCGGGCAGGAGGCTCTTTGTGCCATTCTGGATGCTCGGGAGGGCGTTTTTCGAAACACCCCCTTTCCGGACGACCTAGAGCCGAATATTCACGTGAACTGGCAACACGCTCTCATGGATGCCGTGCGCACCCTCGACGAGCGCGCCAACTCGTCGTCGCGGCAGACGGGCTCGTTCCCGGCGATCCGCATCGACGATTCGATGCTGGAAAAGATGTCAGCCCGCCCGGCCGACGGCGATTCGCCGCCACGGCGTGAGGTGGCGCTTCGTTCTGGGACAGACGTCCGCAAGGCACCCCGACCCAATGGTGCTGCCTCGTCACTTGTCGATAAGGGCTTTGCGGCCCTGCGCGCTGGCAAGGTGGAAGAAGCACGCGAGTGCTGGCTGGCCGCCAAAGAGCTCGATCCGGAGAACCGTTCCCTGGATCTCAACTTGAAAAAACTGGAGAGCAGGGCCATCCGCTGAAGCAAAGCACGTGCGCTGCCGAGGTAGTGACTGGATTGGTAGATTGGTAGATTGCTGGATTGGAGGATTGTATGGGTCCGTCTGAAACGAAGGATGAATTACAGGGGCTGCTCGTCGTGATGGCCTCGCTTTCGCACGGCCTCGAACAGGTACTTGGCCGTGGTGCCGAGACCGTCACCTTCCGCGCCGGCAAGACCGTCGGCCTCAAGAGCGGAGTGTCCCAAAAGGAAAGTGACATTCTGACCGCGCTTGGCAAGGTAGGCGAAGCCCTTCGAGCAAGCGGAATCGAGTGGCCATTCGAAGCTTGGAAGCCGGCATCCGCCGGTAGCTTCATCTACGAAAAGGAGGGCAAGCAGGCGGTGAAGCTGGTGTTTCGCAACTGCATGGTTCGCTGCGCTCTCTTTCGCTACGGCCACGAACAAAAGCAGTCCCTTTGCATGATGAACCACGGTCTGTTCTGCGGATACGTACAGAAGATCACGGGCAAGCGGGCCGAGCTCGACATTTTGCACGCCGGGGAAAACGCATGTCTCAAGGAACTCTTGCTGCAAGGCTAGGAGAAAATGGAGATGGCTAAGGTAACAGTTTCTTTCGAATGGCTTTCCGGGTGCTCGGGCTGCGAGCTTTCCATCGTCGACTTGCACGAGCGGTTACTCACTGTCTTGGAGAAGATCGACATCGTCCGCCTACCGATTCTCATGGACGTGAAGGACTATCCCAAGGCAACGCTCGGTATCGTCACTGGGGCTCTGCGCACCCAACACGATATCGAATGCGCCAAGAAGATGCGCGCCAGTTGTCAGACGATCTTGGCGTTCGGTACGTGCGGCGTGTACGGCGGGCCGCAAGGGTCGGGTTACGCACACACGACGCAAGAGCTGGCCGACACGGCCTTCGTGCACAATCCGACGACGTCGACCAATTTCGTGCCGGACAAGGGCGTTCCCAAATTGCTGGAGGAGGGCGTGTTGCCCCTCGATGCGGCCATTCCCGTCGACCTCTATCTCCCCGGCTGCCCGCCGCACGCGTATTACGTCTTCGAGGCTCTGCGATCGATCCTCGATGGCAACCCGCCCGAGTTCGGCGAACACAACGTGTGCTTTCACTGCGATCGCCACATGAAACACACCGAGGTTTCGGCCGTACGTCGGGTGCACGAAGGACCGCTTGAACAAGATACCTGCTTTTTATCGCAAGGGATCTTGTGCATGGGCAGCGCCACGCTCGACCGCTGCCGAGGCGCCTGTCCGACCCGCGGCATGCCGTGCTCGGGTTGTGCGGGGCCATCCGAAACTGTTGTCCTTGAACCGAACCGCGACATCCGCACTGAGGTCGCCACACGCATGTCCATGATGACCAAGATTCCCAAGGCCAAGATCACGACCGAAATCGAGAAGCAGGCAAAGACCTACTATGCCTACGCCATGGCTTCGCCGGTGTTTCGCGAAAAACCGACGTTCTTGCTTCGGCGCTGGATTGCGCTTGCGCAGCAAGGAGCAGCCCGATGAGCCGCACCCTCGTCATTGATCCCGTCACGCGCATCGAGGGCCACGCCAAGGTCCAGCTCGACATCGGCGATGACGGCCAGATCGACGCGGCGATGTTGCACGTGCTCGAGTTCCGCGGCTTCGAGCGCTTCGTGCAAGGCATGCAAGCCGAGCTGATGCCCACCATTACGACGCGCATTTGCGGTACCTGTCCGCACGCGCACCACCTGGTGGCGGCCAAGTGCCTCGACATCCTGTTCTCGGCTCCGCCGCCCAAGGCGGCCCTGCTGCTGCGCCAGCTTCTCAACTTCGGCAGCATGATCCATTCGCATGCGATTCATTTCTTCGCGCTCGCCGGCCCGGACTTCTTCCTCGACAAATCGACCCCGGTGGGCAAGCGTAACCTGGTAGGCCTGCTGGAGGTCGCACCCGAGCTCGCCAAGAAGGCGCTGCGCCTGCGAAGTATCGGCCAAACCATGGTCGAAATCGTCGGCGGCAGGGGTACGCATCCGGTGACGGCGGTGGCAGGCGGCATGTCGTTCGCGCTTCGTCCCGACAGCCACGCCACCTTGAAGGCTTTGGCGGCGGAGGCCCTTGAGCTGGCCAAAGTCGCACTCGACGCTGGCAAGAAGGCGTTGCTCAAGGATCCAAGTCTGCTTACGCGTCTTCCGCTGGCGACCAATGACATGGGCACGGTTCGGGGCAAGGCCCTGGATCTTTACGATGGCATTTTGCGGGTGCGCCGCCCGAACGGCACGGTGGCTCTTGATTTTGCGGCTGCCGATTATGCCAAGCACATGGTCGAAGAAGCGCTACCCCACAGCTACGGCAAGCAAGTCTTGCTCAAAGGCGAAAGCGGCGCTCGGGAAACCTATCGCGTGGGTCCGCTGGCGCGCCTCAATTGCGCCGAAACTACGGGTACGCCACTTGCGGACAAGGCTCTGGCGGAATTCAAAGCCGCCTGCGGAAATCCCTCCCGTCACACCGTTGCCGGACACTGGGCACGCCTTGTCGAGATGCTCCACTGTGCGGAGAAGGCAATGGCAATCCTGCAAGACGAGGCGATTCTGTCGCCCGAGGTGCGAACCGCTCCCGGCGCGCTCAACCGCCACGCCGTGGCTCACATCGAAGCCCCGCGCGGTGTCCTCATCCACGACTACCACGTCGACCAGAACGCCCTCATCGAATCGGTCAACTTCGTCGTGGCGACCCAACACAATATCGCCAGCATCAACACCTCCATCAAGGATGCGGCTACCAAGCTGCTCGACAAGAGCGACGCCGAGTTGCTCGATGGTGTGGAGTTCGCGATTCGCTGCTACGACCCGTGCCTGTCGTGCTCTACCCATCGCGTGGGCCAGATGCCCATGGCCATCGACGTCCGACGCGACGGCAGGACCATTCGCAGCGTGAGGAGATAACCATGCCGACGGTTCATATCGAAGAAGCCGGCTGCCGCGACTGCAGTCTGTGCGTCGAATTCTGTCCGACCAAAGTGTTTGAAGAGGACGCTGGAAAGAAACTCGCCAAGGTCGTTCGTCAGGACGACTGTATCGGCTGCACGTCGTGCGTCTATCTGTGTCCGTCGCGCTGCTTGACGGTCACCGATGCGCCCCTTCAGCGCCCCTTTTATCGCATGGAAGCCAACGCCGCCTTGGTCTCGCGCTTTCTGCAGCAGATTCCCACAGTGGAAAAGCTCACCCAAGCTGACTACGACGAGGCGCTCAAAGACACTCACGTTCGCCTCAAGGCGTTGGCCGACGCTCTCAAGGAAATCATGGGGCGAGGACAAAAGGCGGTCGGGCGTTCCGCCGGCACCTTGGCGGCCGCGCATATGCCCGAGATGTACGAAAGCACCCAGATCGCGGACCTGTTGGCGGGGCTGAAGCGTCGTTTCGTGCATGCCTTCGATTTCGACGCCAAGGTCGAGGCCGACGGTACGACCGTGAGCCTGGCGTTTTCCAAGTGTGCCCTTCACAAGGTGGTCTCGGGTCAAGGCGAAATCGTCGGCAGCGCCAACCTGTGCGACCTGTTCCACGAATACTTTGGCGGCCTCCTGAGCGCATTTTCAGGCAAGAGCTACGCGGTCTCCACGGTGGGCACCGCTTTGCAATGCACGATGAAATTCCAGATTCGCAGCTAACCCCAACCTAGGAGAAATGGACCATGGCTTCTCGTACAGAAAAAATGCAGGACATCTTGCGCGGCCTTCGCGGGGCCTCGCCCGACATCATTGGCGCCGCGGTGGTTAGCATCGACGGCTTCATCGTCGCCTCGGTTTTGCCAAGCGAAGTCGACGAAGAGTTGGTTTCAGGCATGGCGGCGGCCATGTTGGGCGTCGGCGAACGCATCTCGTCCGAGCTCATGGCCTCGGTCATGGAACAGGTCTACGTGCGCAGCGAAAAGGGCTACGTGGTGCTCAACGCCGTCGGTGCCGATTCGGTGCTGGTCGTGCTGACCACCAAGGAGGCCAAGCTCGGATTGGTGTTCATCGAGGTCAAGCGTCGCTGCGTGGAGCTGACCAAGGCCATCGCCGCTTCGGCCTAAAGGCAATCATGACGGCGTCGGAGGTATCGAGCCGATCGGAGGATGCCGGTTCTTTCGGCATCGCCGCGGCCCGATGGCCGGCGCCGGTGCGCTACGCGCTGGCCGCGGGATTCCTGCTGGTTGGCGTCGGCGTTTTGGTGGCCATCGACCTGGTTTTGCTTCCCCGCTACTTCGCCGCAAGAGCCGTGGCCGTGCCGCAGCTGCAAGCCACCCAGCTACGACCAGTAACTGTTCCGCTTGCACCTCGCGATGTGCTGGTGGCAAAGCCGGAACCCCAACCGAAGGAACAGTCGGCTGCCCCGTCGGCAAGCGAGCCCGCCCTTCCGAGCGTGCCTGACACGCCTAGCTTCCCCCATGTTCTCTTTGCCATGAAAGCCACCAGGCTTTCACCCGCGGCGGACGGCATCCTGCGGCGGGTAGCGGCCACCCTGAAACAAGAACCCCAGTTGCACGTGGTCCTTGGCGGCCACACCGACGACCTTGGCACTCCAGCATTCAACGATGTCCTTTCGCTCCAGCGCGCTCGACAATGTGGCAAGTCTCTGGAGAGGTACGGTGTCGAGGCGGAGCGCATCGAAACACACGGCTTCGGCGCAACCCGTCCGCTCGACGGCTCGCGCTCCCTTCCTGCACGCACCCGCAACCGCAGGGTCGAAATCGACCTTCGCTAGAGGCTAGCCAATGTCGATCCTTCCCCTCCTTATCGCAGCCGGCATCATCGCCGCAGTGGCGTTCTTTTTCGCCGGCCTTTTGCTCGGCTCTCCGCGCCGAAAGCGCTCCGCTTTCCAACCGCCGTCGCCGCCGTCGCCGCCGTCGGCTAACGAAGCGCTTGCACGCGAGATCGAACGCTTGCGTGGCCAACAGGGCCTGCTTGAGAAGGCTCTCGAAGAAGCCCGAGCCACCGCGAAATCGGCAGCAGCTTCACGCCCGAGCCAGGAGGACGAGTGCGAGTGCGGGCCGGATCAGACTGAGCTCGACAACTTGCGCTGGGAGGCCGCGCGGCTGTCCGCGCATGAACGAACGCTGTCCGATCGGCTGTGCATCGCCGAAGAACAGAATCGCTCGCTGCTCGATCGCGAGGAAAAGAGCGCCGAGGCCTGGCAGGCACAATTGCAGGCGTCGCAGGCCGAGCAGAAGCGTGCGAATCGCACCTTTCGCGATGAGCTCGACGAGCGGACTGTCGAGATTGCCAAGCAGGCTGCAGAAAGAGATCGGCTACTCAAGGAGCGCGATCGGCACGCGTCGAGGGCAGACGAGGCGGCGCGTGCCCTGGCGGATCTGCAGAAGCAGACGGCGCAGCAGAGCCAGGAAAAAGGGCGAGATAGCAAGCGGCTCGAAGAGGCTGTTCGCACGGCCGAGGAGCGCGAGCGCGCGACGTCTCGCCAGCTCACCGAGATCGAGGCGTCGCACGAACGGCAACTGTCGGCGGCCAAAGAATCGCTGCGGGTGCTGCAGGCGACGGCCCAAGCAGAAGCACAGCAGTGGGCCGAGCGCCTTTCCCAAGCCGAGGTTGCCGGCCGGGCCAACCTCGACGAGAAAGGTAGTGTCGACATTCGGCTGCGCGCTCTGGAAGAGTCGCTTGCGCACGAACGCGAGGAGACTCTGCGAGCGACGGAAGCCCTGCGCCTCGCCCAAGCGCGACTGGCGGATCTCGATCGGCTAGCGCAGGAGAATTCGGAGCTGCGTGAGCAACAGTCCGAGGCCGCTCGCGAGGCCCAGCTGCAAGTGGACCGCGAGGGTGCCGCCAAAGATGCGCGGGTCGAGCTGGCAGCCGCACAGGCCAAGCTGGGCGAGCTGGCAAGTGTGCTGGAAGAAAATCGCAGGCTGCGCGACGAAGCGGCCGAGCTATTGCAGCATCAAGAGGCGAGCACGGAATTGGAGCGCCTGTCGGCAGCCCACAAGCAGCTTCGTTTGGACGCCGAGCTGATGTCGCGACGGCTGCAAGAGCTGATGCAGGATCGCTCCGAGCTGGTTTCGCTGCGCAGCCAAGCCGCGGAGGCAGCGTCGCTGGTCGAAGAGGTCGCGTATCTGCGTCGTCAGGAAAAGGATCTCGAGGCATTGCTTTACGCTGGCGGCGTTGGCGCCCTGGATCAGGCCCGCGCGACGGCACCCAAGCACTCGGCACAGACTCCCGTCTCGGACATGGAGGGCAACCTGCAGTTTCTTGTGGCCAATGGCGGCCCGCGCACGGCTGTGCTGGCGGACGTTCAGGGCTTTCTGATTGCCAGCGTCGGAGAGACTGTCACGCAAGAAGGCCTGGCGGCCTTCGCGGCCGTGGCGGGCGAAATGGTTTCCCGAGCGCGGGCGCTCTTGCCGCTAGCCGAGGCGGAATCCGTTCGCATCACCGACAAGAACAACACCGTGCTCACCTGCCATCTTTTCGCCAGTGCCGGCGAAGGCCTGGGCGTTGCAACGTTGGGTCCGAGCGAAGCCAGCGCCGCCGACACCGCCCGCGCCATCGCCGGGCTGGCGGCCATCGTATCGGGCGAAAGCTCCGTGGCGAGCGAAGAGCCCAGGCCCTGACTACTTGACTGGCAGGCTTGACGTTCGGGTTGACCGTGACCAGTATCCGGCATGCGGCGGGCGCATGAAGCTGCGGGCTCTCTTCCGTAACTCAGAAAGCATCGAGCGCTTCTTGCGCCACCAAGGGACGTGGTCGCCACCGCAAGGCAATGCCCCAGCGCGCGCCACCCTACGGTCGGTCCGTGACCCGCCTTTCACCGACACGCCAGCAAGAACTCTTCCCCGAGACCTGACCGGCCCTACCGCCACCGGGCGTAGCCTGTCTTGCCGACGGTGAATGCAGCCTGGCTTACACAAGCTCTGCCCAAGTCCGCCTTGCCGCCTTCCTCTGAGCCCCGGGCGCCGTTGGTTCGCGACCGCCCAACCCGACCCTCAGACCTCATTGGTGCTGCGCGCGACGGCTCAATTCAATTACGGCCAGATAGCAAGCCCACTGATCTCCTATGCGATCATCTTGGATCGCTGACGTGCCCAAGAAATAGGCAGGCCCCGCTAGGGCGATGCTGGATTGCGAAGACGAAAGGACGGTCGACTTTGAATTCGATCGGCGGAGAAATGAGCGTTCTTCCTGTCTTACCAGACACAGCTGCCGAAGCCGCAGCCGCTTCTGTACCTTGCTCGTCGACGACGATGAAGACTCTATGGAACACCTCCTCTACAAAGAGATCTCTTTTCGAATCAATCCTCCTAAAGTCGGCGCGCCCTTGATGAAAAGCTGTTTCCATGCCGAGCGCTTTCAATTGGGCAGAGAGCCCTAGCGTGATGGGCTGGATTTTGAATTTCGGGAGAAAGAGCCGAACTCGATTCGATGGGAGTTGTGCAAGCTCGGCGATCATCTGGGCGGTCATCCCGCGCTCCACCTGGGCTACTGTGGTCTTCACCTTCGGCAAGATAATCAGGAATTGCAAATCCGGCACGGCATATGGCACCGCGAGGACCTCGAAGTCCTGAAAGTTCGCATATCCCATGGACGTTGTCTCTTCCATTGTTGGAACTAGCTCTGCCGAGGCTCCGTGCACAAGGAACGGCAACGGCCCAGTCTTCTGTCTCTCGAACTTCTGCTTCCAGGGGACCTTTAGGTAGACGGCGTTGACGATCACGAGCCGAGTCATTGACTCCAAGCCGCCTGGCGGGACGAGGTCAAGAATCTTCTGCTGGGTCTGTTCCGCAACCCAGCCGTTGATCGTTTGTCTGGCCTCTTCCCATTTTCTAATGAAATCTACAAACGAAATAGGCGCATCATATTCGGTGTCGAGGAGGGACAAGAATTCCGGACGATAGGGAAAGCCCTGCTGGCCGTAAAGCCGCGTTGCCGTCGAGAACACCTGATCCCTTGAGGTTCCAACGCTCTCCGCGTTCAGTCCTTGCTTGGACAGAGCGGTGATCGCCGATATCAACAAGCGCAATGAGGAATGCAGATCTTCCTCCCGTGATGGATAGTCGAAGGTTTTACGCATTTCGGTCCGGGTTTGTCCCGCTGCTCCGCTGTAGGTCATTGCCACGGCGATCTGAAGTGAGTACGGCGACAGGACCGGATTGCCGCCCTGATCTGGCAACTTCCGAAGAAGGTCCAGGCCGAGCCGATTTACTAGGATTGCGGCGTCTCGCTGGCTACCTCGATCAGATGAGACTTGTTCGGCAGCAAGAGACCTGACCAGTAGGGCGCCGAAGCATATACCTATGATGGCGGTGTTCTTCCTTCTCATTGTTGGCATGAAACCAGAAAACAGCGATCTGAGGAAGGCACACCAGCCCTGTTCGGCTCAGTGCTCCGCGGAAGGCGTCAACGAAGGCACGGTAGCGGACGCGAAATTCCATCTCCGTCGACTCGTCGGATGCATGGACGAAGGGTGCTGGGCTGCGGTCGGTGCTGGCGGGCTTGCTGTGCGGGTCCTGGGCGAGAATCGCGGCGACGCCCATGGGCTGGCGTCCCTTTTCCTTGTTCTCAGCCTCGGCCCTGGCCTGGATCTCGCCGACGATGCCGGGGAGCACGGCCTGGTGCTGATCTTCGGTCAAGTGTTGCAGGCACGGCAGCGGTGTGACCTTGATGTCGAATGTGGTCGCGAACTGCGAGGCGAACACGGTCTCGCCACGCTGGCGGGCGAGATACTCGGCACTGCGGTCGAACCAGGTACCGCGCAAGAGCTCGCCGGTGGTGAGAGCAGCAACGCAGTTGGGGCCCGGCCACGCGCCAGGGGTCCAGACCAGACCTTCTTTCGCGCCGTGGGCCAAGATGTAGCGCAAGCGAGCATGCGCGGCTTTCTCATCGGCAACGACGATGGCGCGATAGCGACGGGACCAGAGACGCTCGCGCCACAGGTGGAGGCGCCCGGCCTCCTTGGCGATATTGGCATTCACGAACTGCATGAACTTGGCGAGGTGGCCGGCACTGGAGGGTGACAGGAGAAAGTGGGCGTGGGTGGAGAGGAAGACGAAGGCATGGATGGTCATGCCGTAGAGGGACTGGGCCTTGCCGATGATGCCGAGAATGAGGTCCGTGAGCTCAGGCGAGGGGTTAAGCAGCAACCTGTCCTGCAGGGTGCGTGTGGTGATCTCGACGAGAGCGTTTTCGGGGATGAAGCGAAGTGGTCGCGGCATGCATGCATATCGGCAAGCGACGTCGCCGAGTTGCTTCGTCCGAAATCCGGATGGCTCGGACAGCGCCCCCGGGGAAAGAAGACTCTGGCACCGCCCTCGCGCGCACCGCCCTCGCGCCCTCGCGGATCACGCTGCTGTGGTTGGGCGGAAGCTCCGAGCGCTTCCCCGGAAACCTCTGGCACCTCCCCTGGCGATGACTTTTCGGACAGCACGGGGCACGAAACCGTCGGCCGGCGCCGGGGCGTGGACACGCTCCCGGCTCGATGGTAAGAGTCAAACGTCGTCATGCGAGGGTTGTTCCTGCTGCCGGTGGTGTGGGTCTGCGCAAGCTGCGCCGTGCACAAGAACGTAGTCCACGACGACCGGGGAGAGGTCGAGGGAGTGGTGTACGATGCACGACTTGGGACACCCATCGCTGGTGCGAGAGTCGCGCTGTGCGAGAACCGGTCAGAAGGGCGGGAAGCGATCCGTGATCCGTTCGGTCGGTGCGATGCCGAGCTCGAATCTACGTCGACGGGTTCAACTGGCTCATTCCGTCTGACCTGGTCGTCTCTTAGTGCCCGAGTCGACAGCAGAGTCATCGTCACGGCCACTGGTTACCTGCCTTGGGTTGTCCCGTCTTCGCAACTCTCCACGACAAGATCCGCTCGGACGCGAGTAGTCCTACGGTCCGCACCCACGGTCGAGGTCAAAGTCGTGAACGCCGACGGCAGGCCTATCGCGCTGGCGGGAGCCGGCTGGTTTCGAGAGTCGAAAGATGGTCGCGAAGGACGATACGAGGCGTGCTGCACAGACAAAGACGGGATCATGTCATTCGTCCTCGACGGCGTTCTCGAAGGAGAGCTGACGATCTTTACGGTTGCAAGCGATCCACTCCCACGCTTCGGCACCGCGATTGTACGTACCACCTCCGGCAACCAGTACACCTCCGTAGTCAGGACAGATCGGCCTCTAAAGCGGGTGTTCGGTCGTGTCGTGGACGCCAGCGGTCAACCTCTCGCTGCTCTGGTTGCCGTAGAACCCCTCGCTGATGCGGGGTTTTCGACTGTCGACCGCATTCTCCTCGAAGCGCAGGGCGCGGAGACAGACATGGAGGGCAGGTTCACTCGCTACTTGACGACCTCAGCACGCGCATTTCTCGAGTTGAGGACCTGGACGGGGCTGCGCGATGGAACGCCACACGTTGTCACCGAAAAGTTGTCTGTAATTGAGACACAATTCAACGAGCATCCCAACGAAATCACGCTACGTGCGCCTGCGAAGCCCATCGTTCACTGCACGATCGTCGGGCCGAATGGCAATCCAGCTGCGCTTTCTGCTCTCGGCGTCTCCTTTTCTCCGCACAGGAACGGCGGACATAGTGGGAGCTGTTTCTGGGTGGGTGGACCACTGAGCGCCGATGCTTCATCGCAAAGCATCGCTAGAGAAGTTCGGTTCGTCTGGCCAGGTGAGGCCGGGACTCTCCTGGTCATCGGACATAGCGAAGCTAGTGCAGGTGTGCCGTCCTCTATAGGGGAAATTGCGCTCGAGCACCCTGAAGAGCATTGTCATATTCGAGGTAAGTGAGGGCGAGGCCTCAAGAATTCCACCAGCATTTCTGCCCAAGGCAAGGTTTTCCGGCCTGCCGCCAGCGATTCTCCGTAAGCTTCGAACGGGCTCAGGCGAGCTTCCCGCTGAAGCAAGGCGTTGCTGCCAACGGGGACATTTTGCACTTCTTGTTCGCAAGAGCGGCCGTGCTGGCTACCGGCCTCAGGCACGTGTTGCCTGCGCAACCGCTGCGGCAGTGGGTGCTGAGCTTGCCCTACGCCTTGCGCGCGCCTTTGGCGTATGAGCCTGGGCTCATGAGCGTGGTATCGAGGGTGTTTGCGGACTCGCTTCTGTGTTGGTACGGGCGGCGCTTGGCACCGGACAATTCCGATGTGTTTGTCCACGGGGCGCCTTCCGTGGTTGGGGTGCTTGGTTGAGCGCCACGATGTCTGCGCGGTGGCGCAATCGCGCGGACGCGCAGCCGTCGTCGAAGCGTCAGCAGCCCCTTGCCGTGCGAAGCTCAGCAGGCTGGCGACGATTGCCACTCTCCCAAGCTGGGACTTGCGCCTGGACACTATGCGTCCATGATGCCTACGCGCAAAATGACTCGGATCGACGCCAATTTGACCGTTGAGCTCCGAGCCGATTCACAAGGTTGCCCTTCAAAGAACTAGGCTCAGACGCGGCTCTTGGTCCAAAATCCTCGCCATGTACAAGCGCCTGGCTCTTCCCCTCGGTAGTTCGCCGATCCGCGTTGGCGGCATTGTGGCTCTCCTCTTCGCGAGCGCTCTTGGCTGTGATTCTTCGGGATCCGGGGGCCAGGGCGGCTCAGTGACCGCGGGCAGCGGCGGGCACGCCGGCGGCAGCAGCGCAGGCGCGGGCGGCACCCAAAACGGCGGAAACACGGCCGGCAGCGGCGGCACCGCGGGCACGGCGGGATCCGGCGGCACCCCGGGCACGGCCGGCAGCGGCGGTACCTCGGGCACGGCCGGATCTGGCGGCACCAGCACAACCGGCGGCACCGCGGGCACGGCAGCCGGCGGCAAGGCCGGCGGTGGTGCGGGCGCTGGCGCCAGCGGATCCGGTGGCACGGGCGCAGGCGCTTCGGCGGGCACGGGCGGAATCGCGACGGGCGGAACAGGCGGCACCGCGAGCGGCGGGAGCGGCGCTGTGGGCGGAAACGGTGGCAGCAGCGGGACGGCCGGCTCGGGTGCCACTGCGGGTGCGGGCGGCACTGCGCCGATCTCCTCGGGACCGCCCATGGGCTGGGCGTCCTGGAATAGCTTTGCGGCCAAGATCAACTACACCGTCATCAAGGGGCAGGCGGACGCCATGGCGTCGAGCGGCCTCAAAGCGGCGGGTTACCAATACGTCAACATCGACGAGGGCTGGTGGCAGGGGACGCGCGACGCCTCGGGCAACATCACGGTCGACTCGGCTGACTGGCCGGGTGGCATGCAAGCCATTGCCGACTACATTCACAGCGTGGGGCTCAAGGCGGGTATCTATACCGATGCCGGTAAACAGGGTTGCGGCTACTACTACCCGACCGGCCGCCCGGCCGCCCCGAACTCGGGCGCCGAGGGTCACTACGACCAGGACTTTCTCCAATTCTCGAAATGGGGCTTTGATTACGTCAAAGTCGATTGGTGTGGAGGATCGTCAGAGGGACTCAGCGCCAAGACCGCGTACACGAGCATCAGCGACTCCATCAAGAAGGCTACGGCACAGACGGGGCGCCCGATGGTCTTCTCGGTCTGCGAGTGGGGCAGCAACAGTCCCTGGGATTGGGCCCCCGCCGTGGCGACGCTGTGGCGAACCAGCCAGGACATCATCTATTACGGAAATGCGCCTGATATCAAGAAGGTGCTCACCAACTACGATGCGGACCGATCCCCGACCGCGCAGAGCCCGGGACATTACAACGATCCCGACATGCTCATTGTCGGCATGTCGGGGTTCACAGTGGCCCAAAACCGAACTCACATGGCAATGTGGGCAATCTCGAGCGCTCCGCTTCTGGCCGGCAACCAGCTCGACACCATGAATGCCGAGACCAAGGGCGTGTTGACGAACGCCGAGGTGATCGCGATCGACCAGGATCCTCTCGCCAAACAGGGGACCAAGGTCAGCGACAGCAACGGACTCCAGGTCTACAACAAGGTGCTGTCGGGGACTGGCCGACGGGCTGTGCTCTTGCTGAATCGCAGCTCTGCGACGGCAACCATCACTGTTAAATTTGCCGACATCGGTCTGGGAACCACCGTGTCAGTGCGTGACGTCTGGGCCGCCAAGGACCTGGGCCAACAGACGACCAGCTACGGCGCCAGCGTCGCTTCCTACGACTCCGTTCTCCTGCTCGTCACCGACGGCGCCGCTCCGTAGTCGAAGCCTATCGTCGCAGCGAGGGGCGCGCTCGAGGGAGTGCGCCGCCGACGAAACACAGGTCGAACCAGAGTTGCCACATCCCTCGCGGGGCCTGGCCTGGCCGGCTTGCGCGAATCAGCGATTGTCGTGATGGGATGCGCCACGCGTCATGGTGGCTGTTCCAGTGCTTCGCGCGGACTCTCACCACCCTAACCGAGCTTGGCGAGATCAAGAATCGAATATCCGGAGATCTATATCCAGCCAATGCCATTTGCGCCTACGTACAGCCACGCTCCAATGCCAAGGAAATGCCCATGAAGATGCGCTTGCTTGCTACCTACACCTCTTCCATGGCCATCTTGGCGGCTTGCCTGTCCGGCTGCTCGTCAACCGCAAAGCCGGCTCAACCCGGAACCGGAGGCAAGAGCGGAACTGGCGGCGTTGTCGCCAGTGGTGGGGCCAGTGGCGTTGGAGGAGCATCAGGCGCGGGAGGGACAAGCAGCATTGGTTCTGGCGGAGCCACCACATCCCGGGGTTCGGGCGGGAACAGCGATGGGGCGGCTGGTGCGGGCGGCGTGTTCGGCGGAGGTACTAGCGGCGGAATGTCCAGCGGCGGCAGCAGCGGCGGAATGGACGGCGGCTCACCCCTCGGCGGTTCCTCGGGTGGTATTACGTCAGGGAGCGGCGGAGCCTCTGCAAAGGGTGGAAGCCCGGGCACAAGTGGCGCCGCTGCAGGAGGGACCACCGGATCTGGCGGCGCCACGGGAACCCCCGGAGCGGCGACCCTGGTCACTTGTCCCGACCTGCCAGGCGCCACTGCCAGCCCGCTCTATTCCGTGACCGTAGGAGGCAAGCCCCTGTTCGTGGAAAAGCTGACCAAGTACTCCCCGGAAATGCAGGTTCACTATGCCTACGGTTCTCTTTCCGGGACCGGCACGGCGACCGTCGCGGTGACGGTCAGCGAGAGCTTTACCTCGTATAAGGTCAGCCCCAAGAGCAGGCAGCTCGCCGCCACCAAGAGTGGAAACACGATCACCTTCAACACCGGCCCCAACTATCTGATTCTTCAGTTCGACTCGAAGGAACTGCTGTTCATCCTTCTCGACGCCGAGGAAAGCAATCCACCCAAGGTCGGCGACGCCAATGTGAAGAGCCTCGCGGACTACACGGTCGACAACACGGGAGCGGCGCTGGTGACTTCGAAGATTCAGTCGGCCATAGACGCCGCCTCGGGCGCCACGCAGAACATCCTCTATGTACCCCCGGGAAAGTACAAGGTCGGCGAATTGTGGCTCAAGAGCAACATGACGATGTATCTCGCTTGCGGCGCCATTCTCTATGGCTCTAGCTCCACCGGCGACTTCAACACCGGCAGTGGGGGGATCAACATCGAAGGGATGCAGCACTCGTTAATCCGGATGTATCAGGTCACGAATACGAAGCTCTTGGGTCGCGGGGTTCTCGACGCCAATGGACTCGCAATCCGCGCCGCGGGTCTCAATGCCAGCCTGCTGAAGATCGACCAGAGCTCCAATGTTACTGTGGATGGGATTGTGGCGAGAGATTCGAGTTACTGGAATACGCTGAGCTATCGGAGCGATCAGGTCACCATTCAGAATTACAAGGTCATCAATTGTCGGCCGAACTCCGGCTACAACAACACCGACGGCGTCGATTTCTGTGACTCCACGAATTGTACCCTATCCAACGCCTTCCTCTATACTGGCGATGACGGGATGGCTCCCAAGAACGAGGATACTAACAACACCAAGAACCTCACGCACCAACACGTCGTGGTCTACAACAATTCCGTGGGCTGCAAGATCGGCACGAACAGCATGGGCCAGTCGATGGACAGCATCGTGTTCAAGGACATCGATGTTGTAAAAGCCGGGCGAGCCATGACCATCGAGGCCTATGATACGGCTGTGGTGAGTAACGCGACATTCGAGGACATCCGAGTCGAAGCCGCGGACAGCATACTCATCAATCTGGCGCTGGACTCACCACCGACCTGGCGGACGGCAGCCAACACCGGCACGTACAAGGACACCTACTTCACCAACGTGAGCTCGGATGTGAAAAAGGTCATGAGCCTACACGGGAAGTCGGCGACTGTGAATATCGATGGCGTCCACTTCAAAAATCTCACGATTCTGGGCAAGGCGATCACTAGCCAGACCGATGCGAATGCCAGCTGGGACATCAACTCCTATGCTTCGGGCATCAGCTTCCAGTAGACAGCCATGAAATCGACAGCACGCACACCACGGTTCGCCATCATGAGAAGACGCTTTGCTTTGGCGATGGGCATCGCCCTGCCACTCTTCTCCATTGGCCAGGCGTTGGCGCAGACCGCGACAGTCACGCTCGGTACTCAGAAGCAGTCCATTCGCGGGTTCGGCGGCATGGTCCATATCCCTTGGGCCGGCGACCTGACGGCCGCCGAGCGAACCCTCGCCTTCGGCACTGGGGAGGGGCAGCTCGGCTTTACCGTTCTGAGAATAGCAGTGCCGGACAGCAACACCAGCGACTCGAGTTACGTGGCTACTGCCAAGGCTGCCATTGCCGCTGGCGGCATCGTTTATGCGACACCCTGGAACAGTAGCGGGTCGATGAACTCCTCCGATTTCGCGACCTACGCGACCCATCTCAGTAGCTACGTCTCCTCTATGAAGAGCCAAGGTGTAGACCTGTTCGCTATCGGTACCCAAAACGAACCTGACTACGGATCACAGGGCGGATGGCGGGTGTGGACCGCCGCTCAATGCCATGACTTCATGCTGAACTATGGCGACCAGGTTGGGACCAAGCTCATCACCTGCGAGTCCTTCAGCTATTCCAAGAGCCTGTACGACCCCATCCTCAACGACTCCGCCGCGCTTGCAAAGATGGGCGTCTTGGGCACTCATCTTTACGGAACCTCCGTGAGCAACTACGCCTATCCCCTCTTCGATTCAAAAGGCGCCGGGAAAGAGCGCTGGATGACCGAGCACTACACCGATAGCTCCACGGATGCGAATGCGTGGCCCAACGCCTTGGGTGTGGCGACAGAAATACACAATGCCATGGTGACCGGTCAGTTCAATGCGTACACCTGGTGGTACATCAAGCGCAGCTACGGCCCGATCAACAGTGGTGCGGTCACCAAGCGCGGCTGGTGCATGGCACAGTTCTCCAAGTTCATCCGGCCCGGCTTCTACCGCGTGGATGCGACGGCAACGCCGACGTCCGGCGTGTCGCTGTCTGCCTACAAGAGCGATACGGATGTCGTTCTTGTCGCTGTCAATACGAGCTCGTCGACGCAATCGATCACGGTCGCAATCAACGGCTCGACCATCGCCTCCTACGATAAGTTCACCACCTCTGGTGCCAAGGATATGGCCAGCGATGGTAAGATCACCGCTTCGAACGGTTCGCTTAATGTGCCCTTGGATGGGTCGAGCGTAACCACCTTGCACGGTACAGGCACCATCACCAGCGCCGGCGGTTCCACTGGCAGTGGCGGTTCACCTGACGCGGGAGGGGCCAAGGACGGCGGCGGCGGCGACGGCGGCCCTGACGGAAAAGGCAATGGGGGAAGCGACGCAGTGATTCCGGGCAGCGGTGGCGCGCAAACCATCGGTGGTAATTCTGGCAGCGGTGGCGCGCAGGGAAGTGGTGGCACAGTCGGCTCAGGTAGCGGCGGCACGAGCGCCAAGGGGGGATCGACTGGCAGCGGTGGTGACTCCGCCAAGGGCGGCAGTGGCGCCGAGAGCTCCGGTGGGACCTTGGGCGGTGTCTCCGCCGCACAAGGTGGAAATTCCGCAGGCGCGGGCGCGTCCTCGGGTGGCGGCACTGCCAATGGGTGCAGCTGCACCGTCGGCGCACGTGCTGCGCGCTCTACTTTCCCAATGGTGGCACTGCTCCTGGTCGCCCTTGGGCTCATCTTCCGACGCCATTGCCACGGGCAGCGGAAGGGCGACGTCGGGAGCAGACATCACCGGTAACGCCACTCTACCCGGCCGGTACACGGGAGGGGCGGTGTGCTCGTCGCTGGCGACGAACCACGAGCCCGAGGGTGGCCAGCCCAAGCGCCACCACCACCTGGAAGGTCGAGCGCCCGGCATGCCTGCCTACGGTACAACTGCAGCCACCGGAAGTGGTACCGACCGACGTGGAACCGCCGGTACCGTAGGTGCCGCCTGGTGAGACGGAGCCACCCTTGCCCGGTGCTCCGCCCGAGCCCTGTCCGCCACTGCCCCCCTTGGCAGAGCTTCCGCCGTCTCCCAAGCTGCCACCGCCGCCAACCACACCACCGCTGCCGGTGGAACCGCCTGAGGAACTAGTGCCGCCGCTACCGGTGTGGCCGCCAGTGGCAGCGGCGCCGCCGCCTGTCCCTAGGGCGCCACCGCTCCCCTGTGCGCCACCGCTGTCCGCGCTGCCACCACCGCCCTGTGCGCCACCGCCCGCAGTCACGTCGCTTCCGCCGTCTCTTCCAACGGACCCGCCGTCCTTGGCCCCACCAGCCCCGCCAGACCCAGTCGCGCCGCCCGAGCCACTCACTCCACCCGTGCCAGCGACACCACCGTCACCAGTTATTATAATGCGCTTTATGCCGCCTTGCAG
>ODAK010002100.1_pt1 | contig 21099 bp, 21 predicted proteins | sample 1539591 | NCBI WGS metagenome assembly ODAK01 (sample SAMEA3539303, study PRJEB22396) | soil metagenome | biome: tundra; feature: field; material: soil | place: USA | collected 2010-05 | depth 0.15 m | reverse complement strand
GGTTCTCCGCTGCCGGGGCGGCTATGCGGTCCCTGCGCGCGACGGTCTGCGCATCGGCGCCACCATGGAGCCGGGCCTGGCCGATCGCCGGGTTGATCCCGCGCTCGCCGCGCCGCTCGGCCGGTTGGGCGCGGACCTCTTTCCCGCCCTGGAGCACGCGACCTATGCCGCCCAGGCGGGCGTGCGGGCGGCGACGCCGGACGGCCTGCCGTTGGTCGGCGGGCCCTCGGCGCGCGCCGGCGTCTGGCTGGCCACGGGCGCGCGGCGCAACGGCTGGCTGCTCGCGCCGCTTGTCGCCCGGATGCTGGCGGCGTACCTGTCGGATCGCGATCCTGGCCCCTATGCGGGCCTGTTGGCGCCGCGCCGGTTCGCTCCAAACTGAAGGGGACGGTCTTTGTCGAGTTTCTGGCTGAGCGACGAACAGGAGGCGATCCGCGAGGGCGTCACACGCGTCTGTAGCAACTACAAGGACGACTATTGGCTGAAGACCGACGACACCGGCATCTTCCCAGAGGACTTCGTGCGCGACATGGCCGCCGGCGGCTGGCTGGGCGTGGCCATGCCGGAGAATGTCGGTGGGGCGGGGCTGGGCCTGACCGAGGCGGCGATCGTCATGCAGACAGTCGCTCAGTCGGGCGCGGGCTTCTCGGGCGCCTCGTCGATCCACCTGAACATTTTCGGGCCCATGCCGCTGGTCAAGTTCGGCGCCGAGGCCCAACGGAAGACCCTCCTGCCTCGGCTGATCTCGGGCGAGGACAAAATGTGTTTCGCGGTCACCGAGCCCAATTCCGGCCTGGATACCTCCAGCCTGGAGACCAAGGCGGAACGGACCAACGACGGCTATCTGATCAACGGGCGCAAAATCTGGACGACCGGCGCCCAGCGGGCCAACAAGATCCTGATCATCGCGCGCACCACGCCTAAGGATCAGGTCGCCAAACCGACCCAAGGGCTCAGCCTCTTCTACACCGACCTCAACCGCGACCACATCGACGCCAAGCCGATCCCCAAGATGGGCCGCCGCGCGGTCGAGTGTAACACCCTCTTCATCGACAACCTGCCGGTGCCGGCCGACGACCTGATCGGCGAGGAGGGGCGAGGGTTCGAATACCTGCTGCAAGGGCTGAACCCCGAGCGCGTGCTGTTCGCCGTCGAGGCGGTGGGCCTTGGCCGCGCCGCCATCGCACGCGCCGCGACCTACGCCAGCGAACGCGTCGTGTTCGGCCGCCCCATCGGCCAGAACCAGGGGGTGCAGCACCCGCTTGCCCGCTCATGGGCCGAGCTCGAGGCGGCCAATCTGATGGCGATGAAGGCCGCGGCCCTCTACGACGCCGGCAAGGACTGCGGCGCGGAGGCCAATGCCGCCAAGTACCTGGGCGCCGAGGCCGGCTTCACGGCCTGCGAGAACGCCGTCCTCGCCCATGGCGGCATGGGCTACGCCAAGGAGTTCTACGTCGAACGCTATTTCCGCGAGGCCATGATCGCCCGCATCGCCCCGGTGAGCCGCGAGATGATCCTCAACTTCATCGCCGAACGCGTGCTGCACCTGCCGAAGAGCTACTAGACCCTGGGGGTCAGTCGCCGCCGGTCAGTTTGAAGGCGATCGAGATGCGGGTCAGGCCGCCGTCCACCGGTTTGCCGTCGATGGTGCGCGGGCTCATCCGGAAGAAGTTGGCCAATCTCAACGCTGCATCGCCGAACCTGGCGCCGGCGGGGGTCTCGTCGATGACCCGGCAGTCGGACAGCTTGCCGCTGGCGACCACGCCGCAGAACAGGGTCGCCTGGCCGGTGAGGCCGAGATCGATGGCGCGCTCGGGATAGTAGCGGCTCATCTCTTCGGCCGAGGGCCGGCTCAGCCATTTGGGATCGACGATCAGCCGCGTCGGCGGCGTGAGCGGCGTCACATCCGTGGTGAACAGCGGCGGCTGGGGGTCGGTGAGAAGGTTCGGGTGTGTCGCCGGCACGATCGTCTCGGTCGGTGGCGTCAGCGGCGGATTCACCACCGGATGGGTGACGATCTCATGTTTCGGCGTGACCTGGCGCGGTGGCGGCTGCGTCGGCGGCGTCAGCCGCACCTGACCCAGACTGATCACCTGATCGGCCGGCTGCGCCGCCGGCGTGGCGGTGATCTTCTGAACGTAGAGATAGGTGAACAGGCCGAGGTGGAAGCAGACCGAGGCGCCGATGGCGACCACCACGCCGCGCGGCAGTTTTCGCGGGCCGTGGCGGCCTTCCAGGGCGTTGATCAGGGCGTATTCACTAGGACTGTTGCGGAGAGCCATCATCATGGCCGATCCTCCCGTTGGCTTTGGTTGACGCAGCGTCAACCTAGATCGGAGTCCTGTAAAGAGCGTGGCCGTAAGTGAATTGCGATCAGGTCGCAACTTAGCGTGATCGACGCGACGACCTGTCGCTGAGGTTCCGGGCCGGCGCGAGACCGCCTTAACCTTGCCTTAACCATAAAACTTCACCTCTTGGTCATGGCCGTGGAGTCGATCAGAGGCGTCGTCGAGGCGGCCATTCAGCGGGCGTCGACCGCGACCGGAGTCGACTTCAGCTTCCTGCTCGGCACCGCCAGGCGCGAGAGCGCCTTCAATCCCGGGGCCCACGCCAAGACATCTTCCGCCGCGGGCCTGTTTCAGTTCGTCGATCAGACCTGGCTCTCCACCTTGAAACAGCACGGCGCCAAGTACGGCTATGCGCGCTATGCCGAGCTGATCCAGCAGGGTTCGGACGGCCGGTTCCGCGTCGACGGCGCCGAGGCCCGCCGCACGGTGATGGATCTGAGGCTGGATGCGCACGCCGCCTCGCTGATGGCCGGCGAGCTGGCCTCCGACCACGCCTCCTATCTGCGCGGCCGGATGGGACGCGATCCGACCTCGGGCGAACTCTACGCCGCCCATGTGCTGGGCCCGCAAGGCTCGGCCAAGCTGATCGAGGCGGTGCGCGCCAACCCTTCGGTCACGGCGGCTTCGCTCTTTCCCGAAGCTGCGGGCTCCAATCGTGGCCTGTTCTATCGGGAGGGACGCGCGGTCTCGGCCGGCGAGCTCTATGCCAACCTGACCAGCACGCCGTCCGGGGCTGCGCCAGCGATCTCGTCGCATGTGTCGGCGGCAGCGGCGCCGGCGGCCCCGCCGCGCGACGACACCTTCATGCAATATGCCTCGGCGCGGCGGATCGATCGGCAGGAGCAGGAGCAGGCCGTGATCGACATGGTGCTTCGCGGACCCGAACAGAGCGACGACGGCGGCAGCCGCTCGCTCACCAGCTCGCTGTTCTCCGCCGAGATGCTGCGGGCGCTATCGGACGCGCGCCACCAACCTTAGGCGACGGCGCGGCTCTCGATCATGGCCGGCGTCCCACGGGCCACGGCGGCCAGCACGGCCGCGGCGCTGGAGACGCTGACCGGCTTGCGCAGCACCTGGTCGGCGCCGGCCTCGAGCACCGCGCGGGCCTCTTCGCCATCGCCCTCGATCACCGCGACGATGGGGGTGCGGCTGACCGGGCCGGCCAGGGCGCGAATGGCGCGGATGGTCTCCGCGCCGCCCATCTCGGCCATGCGCCCGTCGAGCATGATCAGGTCGACCTCGCAGATCTGCGCCAGCTCAAAGGCGCGGCGGCCATCGCGGGCGTGCAGCACGTGGTGGCCAAGCTGTTCCAGCACACCGCGCAGCATGGCCGCGCCCAGGGCGTCGTCCTCGGCCACCAGCACCTTCAGCGACCGCGGCCGCAGCTGGGCTTGGTCCATCGCCGTCCCGTCGAGGCGGGCCAGGCGAACCGCAGGGTCATAGGGCAGATCGAGCCAGAAGCAGCTGCCGACGCCCGGCGCGCTCTCGGCCGAGACCGCGCCGCCCATCAGCAGCGCCAGCTGGCTGGCCAGCGACAAGCCCAGCCCCGCGCCGGGCACGCCGGTCGAGGTGCGCTCGATGCGGCTGAAGGCGTCGAAGGCTTGGATCAGCTCGTCGGGTGTCAGGCCGGGGCCGGTATCGGCCACCTCGATGCGCAGCCGATCGGGCTCGACGCGTTCGACCCGCACCTCGACACGGCCGCGCAGGGTGTATTTGACTGCGTTGCCGACCAGACTGGACAGGATCTGCCGCGTGCGTACCGCGTCGCCGACCACGCCGCCGGCGCCGTCGCGAACCAACTGCTCGTCGATATGCACGGAAAGCTCGATGTTCTTGGCCGCCGCCTGCGGGCGATGCAGCAGGATGACGTCGCGCGCCAGCCTCGCCGGATCGAACGGCAGCCGGGCCAGCAGAAGCTCGCCGGCCTCGGCGACCTCGGTGTCCAGGGTGGCGTTTAAGACGGCGATGAGGTCCTCGGCTGACTCCAGCGCCGCGGAGAGCTGGTCGCGCGACGGCTGGCCGCGCCCCCCGCCGGCGGCGGAGGCCAGGACGTGGGCGACGCCGGTCAGGCCAGCCTTGATTTCCTGGGACAGGGTGGCGATCAGGTCCGACTTGGACTTGGCCAGCCGCTTGGCGTTGGCCAGCGACCGCGCCCGCTCGTCGATCAGGATCTCGCGCTCGTCGGCGAAGGCGAACAGCCGCCGCAAGAGGCGGTTGAAGATCAGCGACAGGGCGAAGCCCAGGGCCGCCGCCGCCAGCGCGATGCGCGCGATCGGCGTTTCGGCCGGATTGAGGAAGAGGGCGATGAGCGGTCCGGCGCAGGCGGCCGGGCCGACGATCAGCAGGGCCGGCAGGCTGGGGGCCGAGAAGAAGACGCAGATCGCCGCCGCGCCAAGGGCCAGCAGCATCATCGGCTCGCTGACCGCGCCGGCGCCGGCGGCAAGCGCGCTCATCTGCGCCACCGCCCCGGCCCAGAGCAGCCCGCCCAAGATATGGACGCGGGTGCGCAGGCCCGCATCGGCCAGTTGGTCCGGGCGGCGCCGGCCCCAGTCCATCACCGCATAGAAGGCCGACCAGTTGATCGCGAAGATGATGAAACTGCCCAGGATCCACAGGCGATCGGGTGCGAACGAGGCGGCCCAGACAAAGATCGGCAGGCCGACCCCAAACAGAATCAAGGCATAGCGCAGCAGCGCGGCCTGGGCGTCCAGGGACTGCACGGCGACGGACCCCGAACGCAGGCTCACCGCGTCGAGGGGGGAAATTCCCGGGCGATTAGTGGAGGCTTGGGGGCCGCTCAACATCTGCTCCTGGAGTGGAATTGAGCCAGCCTAGCCGGCGCAGGTTGAGTTGCGGTGAACCAAAGCGGTTAACGAGAGGCGCCCAACAAGCAATCGTTAAGTTTAACAAGGCATTGTCCCGTTGGTTGGGCGTGCGCGATTCGGTGCGTTGGATGGGGGTCCATGAGACAATGACGACGACCCGGACTGCGCTGACGGATGACGATATCCGCGCGCTGGTGAAGGGCCAGTCCGCCGACGATCGCGCCATCGCCGCCCACAAGATCTGCCGGCACATCGAGGGCGGCGGCGCCGACCTGACGCCGGAAGAGCGCGAGCAGGCCTACGACATACTGCGCATCATGGCCGCCGACGCCGCCGAGCTGGTGCGCCGCGCGCTCGCGGTGACGCTGAAAAGCTCGCCCATGGTGCCGCACGACGTGGCGATCCGACTGGCCAAGGACGTCGACAGCATCTCGCTGCCCATACTGAACTTCTCGCCGGTCTTCACCGACCAGGACCTCTGTGAGATCGTCCGGGTCGGCGGCCCGATCCGCCAGGTGGCCATCGCCAGCCGGCCGATGCTGTCCGAGCAGGTGACCACCACCATCGTCGAGCACGGTATCGAAAAGGCGGTGCAGACGGCTTGCGCCAACGACAATGCGAACTTCGCGGAGCGCACCCTGCAGACGGTGGTCGAGCGGTTCGCGCGATCGGAAGCGGTGCTGTCGGCGGTCGCCTATCGCCAGGCGCTGCCGCTCGCGGTCACCGAGAAGCTGATCACCGTGGTCAGCGACCAGCTGCGCGACCACCTGATCAACCACCATGCCCTGACGCCGCAGGTGGCCTTGCAGATCGCCATGGGCAGCCGTGAGCGGGCGACCATCGACCTGGTCGACCAGGCCGGCCGCACCCCGGACGTGAAGAGCTTCGTCGGCCATCTGCACAAGGCCGAGCGATTGTCCGCCTCGCTGCTGTTGCGCGCCCTGGCGCACGGGCACATGACCTTTTTCGAGTGGGGCGTCGCCGAACTGGCCGGGGTGCCGCACCACCGCACCTGGCTGATGATCCACGACGCCGGGCCACTGGGCTTGAAGGCCATCTATGACCGGGCGGGCATGCCGCCGCGGCTGTTCGCGGCCTTCCGCGTCGGGGTCGACACCTTCCACATGCTGGAACAGGAAGGCGGGGCCTTCGACGCCGCGCGATTCCAGGAACGCATGCTGCAACGCTTCCTGACCCAGCCCAGCACCGCGACCCGCGAGGACATGGACTATTTGGTCGACAAGCTCGACCGCGTCCGCCGCGAAGCCAGGCTCGAAACCCGCCAGGCCTGACGACTGCGCTAGGCGGTAGCGGGCTCGCCGACGAAGGTCCTCAGCTTCACGCCGTTGTCGCGGGCGATCATTTCGGCGGCCTTTTCACCGATCATGATCGAGGCGGCGTTGGTGTTGCCGCTGACGATCTCGGGCATGATGCTGGCGTCGGCGACGCGCAGGTTCGCAACCCCGAAGACGCGCAGCCGCGGATCGACCACGCTGCCGATGCGGCAGGTGCAGGACAGGTGATAAACCGTCGTCGCATAGTGCAGCGCCATGTTCTCGAGCAGGGCGTCGCTGGGTGTGTCGCCGGGCTTGTAGCCGTGCTTCCTGGCCAGCAGCGGCGGCACGTTCAGCCCGCCGGGCTTGTTCGGCCCCGGCCAGTTTTCGACGACCTCGATGCAGCGGCGCATGACCGCGACCATCACCTTCAGGTCATAGGGATCGCCGAAATAGTTCATGTGGATCGAGGGGGGAACGGCCGGATCGGCGCTCTCGATGACCAGTTCGCCCTCGCTGTGCGGCAGCACCGGATTGGCCAGCATGATGATGCTTTCCTGGTCGGCCGCCAGGCTCGCGACCGGATCGGCGAAATAGCCGGCGGTGTCGATATTCAGCCGCGTGCCGAACAGGTCCTCGTTGTAGCCGCAGGGGATGAAGCCGATCTGGGCGTCATGGCTGTGCGCGTCGCCAAGCCCGGTCGAATAGAAGGCGATGCCGTCATAGAGTGATGACGAGACCAGGCTGGAGCCGGTCTCCAGCCATTCGCCGACGCGGCGTTCGGCCTCCGCCTTCAGCCCGGCCAGTTCGGGCGACAGGCCGGCGTCGTCGGCCGGATCGGCGGGCAGGGGCCCGGCGGGTGAGCGCAGGGCGTCAGGGCCGGCGGAAACGCCGATCTCGGCCATGGCCACGCCGACGCCCGGCGCCGGGAAGAACAGCGCGCACTGGATGTGGTCCTTCAGGTGCTTGCCGACGTCGGGCAGCTCGTGGCGGCAGACGATGTCGACGGCTTCCAGCTCACGCCTGGGCCCGATGCCCGAGAGCATCAGCAGATGCGGCGATCCGACCGCCCCGGCGCTGAGGATGACCTCCTTGGCGGCGTGAAGGGTGCGGGTCTCGCCGCCGTGGGTGCGATATTCGATGCCCTTGGCGACGAGGCCGTCGCCTTTGCCCTCCAGCAGCACCCGCGTCACATGCGCGCCGGTGACGATTGTCAGGTTGGGCCGCTGCTCGGCCTCGCCCTCGAGGAAGGCGTGATAGGTGCTCGACCGCTTGCCCTTGCGGGTATTGGTCTGCACCAGCGAGGCGACGCCGGTCGGGCCGCCGCGATCACGGCCATTATAGTCGCCGCGCGGGATGCCGGCGGCGCCGGCCGCCTCGACGAAGGCGCGCGAGGCGGGGATGACCGGCGAGCGTACGCCGACGCCCACCGGACCGCCCTGGCTGTGGGCGTCGCGGTCGATGCTGATCTCGTTGGAGGACGCGAAGTCCTCGATCTTACGGAAATAGGGCAGGGTCTCGGCATAGGCCCAGCCGGTCGCGCCGCGTTTGGCCCAGCCGTCGAAATCGCCCGGGTGGCCGCGCACATAGACCATGTAGTTGATGCCCGAAGAGCCGCCGAGCATCTTGCCGCGCGGCACCGGCATGCGCTTGCCATGCAGGCCGCGCCCGGCCTTGCCCGGATCGGCGGTGAACATCCAGTCGGTTTGCGGATCGAGCTGCAGGCTGGCGCAGGCGGCCGGCATCTGCTCGCGTTCGGGCGGCCGGTCGCCGGCCTCGACCAGGGCGACGCGACAGGCCGGGTCCTCGCTCAGGCGCGAGGCGATCACCGCCCCGGCCGAGCCGCCGCCAACGACGATAAGGTCAAAGGTCTCCGACATCGCTTCCCCCCCAATTCGTCTCGCGCGTCTTGGAGGGCCAGACTTAGCCGGTTATGCCGACGCCGTCCCACCGCTCAATTGGGCAAGCCCGCATTCGGGTTGATCAGGTACTTCTCGCCGGTGGCGCGGCGGTTATAGGCGGCGATGGCCTCCGGCTGCAGGGCCCCGGCCAGCGACACGGTCTTGGTGTAGTGGCTGGCGAAGGTGGTCTTCAGTTCGGCCGCCACCCGGTCGCGCAGCTTCTGGCCCTCCATCGCGCCGATCTTCATCAGGAAAGGCGTCAAGAGCCAGCCGCCGAGGCCCCAGGCCATGCCGAAGGCGCGGTTCAGCTCGGTGGGGCCGGTGTCCAGCCCGCCATAGATATAGACCTGCTTATAGGTGGTGGATCCGTAGCGGCTGTAGGTGGTCATCCGCTGGTTGGCGGCGATCTCCATGGCCGTCAGGATCTGGCCGGCCAGCTTGCCGCCGCCGATGGCGTCGAAGGCCAGGGTCGCGCCGGTGGCCACCAGGGCCGCGGTCAGGTCGGTCATGAAGCTGGGCGCGGTCGAGTTGCACACGTGAACCGCGCCAATCCCGCGCAATATGGCTTCCTGCTCTTCGCTGCGCACGATGTTGACCAGGTCGATCTTCTCCTCGAGGCAGAGCTTGCTCAGCATCTGGCCGAGGTTGGAGGCGGCCGCGGTGTGGACGAGCGCGGTGTGGCCCTCCATCCGCATGGTGCCGATCATGCCCAGCGTGGTCAGCGGATTGACGAAGCAGGACGCGCCCTCGGCCGGCGTCGTGCCTTTCAGCAGCAGCAGGCAATCGGCGGCCTTTACCGTTCGATACTGGGCATAGGTCGCGCCGCCGAGAATGGCGACTGTCCGGCCGAGCAGCGCCTGGGCGGCGACGGAGTCGCCGGCCTTGACCACCACGCCCGCGCCCTCATTGCCCACCGGCATGGACTCATCCAGCCGCCCGGCCATGGCGCGCATGAAGCGCTCGGGGATGGTCGCCGTAACAACGGGAAGTTCTTTTGTGCCCGAGACCTTGGCGGTGCTCATGTCCGCCGCGCCGATCAGTAGGCCGAGGTCCGACGGGTTGATTGGCGCGGCCTCGATGCGCACCACCACCTCATCGCCGGCGGGGTCGGGGAGGGTGACGGGCACGAGCGACAGTTCCAGTTCGCCGCTCTTCTTGACCAGGGAGCGCAGTTGCAGGCCTTCGGTCGACATGGTCGGTTTCCTTGTTCTTGTCAGCGGCCGATGGTCTGGAGCACGGCGGCGTGGGCGGAGTCGAGATATTCATCCAGCCGGACGATCAGGCCGTCCTTGGCCGTCACCACCACGCAGGCCGGCATGGCCCAGGCGGTTCCGTCCGGCAGGGTCGCCTCCAGCACGTGCTGTTGCAGGAAGCCGTCTTTCAGCGCCTCGCGGCGCAGCACCCGATAGCGGCGGTCGGGCAGGGTGCGCGCGAACCAGCGCAGCGAGCGCATGTTCTGGTCGACGGTCTGCTCGACGTCGTCGAAATTGTGCCAGATCTTGGCGTCCGCGGCGTAGCAGGCGCGCACGGCCTCCTGGTCGCCGGCCTGGACGCCGGTCAGGAACCGGTCCGCCAGGTCCATAATCTCTTGCTCGGTCACGTCTATCTCCCGGTCCTGACGGGCTCGCTGCTCAGCGAGCGCCGCATCTGCATTTCCAGCGTCTTGGGATCGCGGGCCAGACTGGCGCGGACATCGATGGCCATGAAGTCGGTGTCGACCTCGTCCGTGCCGCGCTCGATCGCCTTCAGCCCCGCCTTGGCGACGGTCGCCGGCGCCTCCTTGAAGCCCTGGACGTGGCTGGCCATCCGCGTATCCACCGAACCGACGATCAGGGCGGTGACGTGGGTGTTCTGCGGGGCCAGCTCGGCGCGCACGCAAGTGGTCATGGCGCGCGCCGCGAACTTCGACGGGCTGTAGCCGCCCATACCCGGCACCGCGACCAGACCGCCAGCCGACAGCACGTTGGCGATAGCGCTCTCGGGATGAAGGCCCAGGATGGGGGCAAAGGCCCGACACATGGCCAGTGGCGCGAAATAGTTGGTCTCCATCTCATCGCGCGCGCCGGTCATGTCCGGGGCGTCGATCAGCCTGCGCATGGTGAAGGCGCCGGCATTGTTGACCAGGATGCTGACATCGCCGCATTGGCTTGCCGCCGCCGCGACCTGCGCCGGATCGGTGACGTCCAGGGCCACGGCGACGACACGGTCCGGCGCCTCGGCGACCAGGTGGGCGGCATTGGCGATGTCACGCGTGCCGACATAGACGCGTCTGGCGCCGGCCTCGAGCAAGGCGCGCACGAAGGCCTCTCCGATGCCGCGGTTGCCCCCGGTGACCAGCGCGACGCTGTCTTTGATCTTCATTGTTGGCGCTCTGGCGGGACGCCAAAAGTGCTAAGTCGGTTTAAGCCGCTAAGCAAGGCGCGCACGAGGGAGGCCCATGACCCCGCGCATCGAGATTCTGCAGGCCATCATCGAGGCCTGGAAGGCCAAGGACGTCGACGCCGTCCTGTCGCACATGGACGAGGAGATCGTCTGGCACTTCGCCGTCGCCGCCGAGCCGCCCCTGCGCGGCAAGGCCCAGGCGCGGAAGTTCCTGCAGCGGTTCGGGGCCGGCATGAACGACATCCGCTGGCGGGTCTTCGACTACCAGGAAACCGTCGACCGGCTTTTCGTCGAGGGCGTCGACGAATTCCGCACCGATGAGGGCCGTCTGGTCATGGCGCCCTATGCCGGCGTGCTGGATTTCCGCGGCGACCTGGTCGTGGGCTGGCGCGACTATGTCGATGTGGGGGTGATGGCGGCGCAGAGAGCCGGCGAACCGCTGACGGATCAGGTGAAATCCCTGAGCGACCGGCCGGCGATTTTCTAGGGGCCGCGCGCCTATGATCCGCTTCGGGGTTGATCTGGCCGGCCGTTCGGCCACCATGGGCGCTTCCCAGGAGTATCCCCATGGCCGCCGAGCCCGTTCCGATCCGTCCCGCCGCGACCATTCTTCTGCTGCGCGATGAGCCCGAATTCCAGGTGCTGATGGTCAAGCGCCACCATCAGATCGACTTCGCCTCCGGCGCCCTGGTCTTTCCCGGCGGCAAGACCCACGCCGGCGACCACGATCCGGCCTGGGCCGATCACGCCATCGGCTGGGCGGCGGAAGCGCCCGATCAACAGGCGCTGCGCGTCGCCGCCGTTCGCGAAGTCTATGAGGAAGCGGGGATTCTCATCGCCCGCGACGGCCTGGGAGAGAGCTTCCCCGGCGACGAGCGGGCCCACGATGCGCGCGACGCCATCGCCAGGGACGAGCGCGCCTTCATCGACCTGGTGCGCGAGCTGGATGTGTCGATCGACCTGACCGCCCTGGTGGTCTTCGCCCGCTGGATCACCCCGCCATTGACGCCCAAGCGGTTCGACACCTGGTTCTATGCGGCGCGCGCCGATTCAGAGCAGCTGGCCATTTGCGACGGCTGGGAGACGGTGGATGCGGAATGGATCGCGCCGGCGGAGGCCCTGCGCCTGGCCGAGGCGGGCGAGCGCAAGGTGATCTTTCCGACGCGAATGAACCTGCAACTGCTGGCCGAGAGCAAGAGCGCCGCCGAGGCGATGGAGCGCGCGGCCGCTCGAAAACTGGTCACGGTCGAACCGAAGATCACCAAGCGGCCCGGCGGCTCGGTCCTGGTTATCCCGCCCGACGCCGGCTACGGCGCGGTCGAGGAGCCGATGGCGACGCTGGGTATCTAGGCTTCGTATTCGCGGACGCGGCGGTCGAGTTCGGAGAGCAGGCTCTTGGCCACCGGATTGTCGGATTCGCGGATATTGCCGCGCACCGCGGCCTTGATGCCGTCGATATGGGCGTCGAGCAGGAAGAGCGGCGCGCGCAGGCGGGTGGCGGGATCGTCGATCAGCCGGCAGAGCGAGCCGGCGATCTCGGTGACCACCGGATAGCCGTAGGTCGAGCCGAGGCCCTTCAGGTCATGGGCGCGGAAATAGAGGTTCTCGCCGGTTTCGGCGGTGTAGCCTTCCGAGGCGATGCGCGCGCGGGCGGCGTCGAGCTTGCTCAACTCGTCCTGCATCCATTGGTCGAAATTGTCGGACAGGCCCTTGAGCGCGGCCTCGGCCTTGGCGAGGGCGGCCGGATCGATGCCGCCGAACCGGCTGCCGATCTTCAGCTTCAAGGTATTGGAGACAGGAATCATCTGCCCCTGCGTCTGCTGGCTCAATGCCGCCTCCCGACTGGCCGACGACGCAAAGATTACGCCGTCTCAGAGGTCCACAGACTCGCACCTCTGTCTTAACAAGTGGTGAGACTGTCTTAACCGCGAAACTGTTCGGCCAGGACGCGTTCCTCGAGGCTGCGACCGGCGTCGAACAGCATGTGCAGCCGGGTTTCCCGGTCTTCGGAGACGTTGACCTCGACCACGTCGCGCACCTCGAAATTGTCGGCGACGGCGCTGACTGGCCGCTTGTCGGGCTCGAGGATCTCGAAGCGGACCTTGGCGTCGTGCTTCAAGAGCGCGCCGCGCCAGCCCCGCGGGCGAAAGGCGCTGATCGGCGTCAGGGCCAGCACGCGACCGTCGAGTGGAATGATCGGTCCGTGTGCGGACAGATTATACGCCGTGGATCCCGCGGGCGTGGCGACCATGGCGCCGTCACAGAACAGCTCGGCCAGGCGAACCTTGTTGTCGATGGAGATTCTGAGCTTGGCGGTCTGGCCGGTCTGGCGCAGCAGCGACACCTCGTTGATCGCCAGCGCCTCGCTGGGTTCGCCGTGGGCGTCGATCGCGGTCATCACCAGCGGATGGATCACCGACCGCTCGGCGGCGTTGATGCGCTCCAGCAAGCGGTCTTCGCTGTAGTCGTTCATCAGGAAGCCGACCGAGCCCTGGTTCATGCCGTAGATCGGGGTCGAGTGGCCAAGATTGCGGTGCAGGGTCTCCAGCATGAAGCCGTCGCCGCCGAGGGCCACGATCACCTGCGCCTCACCAACAGGGACATCGCCATAGCGGGCGGCCAGCCTCGCGCGCACGGCCTGGGCGTCGGGTCGGCCGCTGGCCGTGAAGGCGAGGCGTTCGATGGCGGGGGCGGGTTTGGTCATACGGCGCAGACCAAGCCGCGCGGCGAGGGTCTTGTCAAACGGTCGCGGCCGCCTTGGCGAAGGCGGCCTTGGCCTTGGCCGTCTGTTCGGGCCCAAAGGCGTCGAAGACGCGCCTGGCCTGGTTGGCGTCGCCACCGGGCCGGCCCTTGTTCAGCTCGCGCACCAGGGCCAGCAGGGTTGAGAAGGCGCCCCGGTCCAGCCCGACCGCCGCGCAAGCCAGGGCCAGCGTCTCCGGCCGGTCGGCGTCCAGCGCCTGGGTCACCGCATGGATCGGGAAACCGCCCAGCGTGGCCAGGGCCGAGGCGAACAGCGACAGCCGCTGTTCGCGCAGCGCCCGCAGCAGATAGCTCGGCCGCAGCTGGCCGGCGTCGTGCAGCTTGCTGATCAGCCGGCGCTCCATCTCCTCCTGCTCGGCGTCGGCGATGCTGTTGCGCGGGGCAGGGTCGTGGAAGGGCGCATCGCGCGCCTCATTGACCGACTCGGCCAGCGCCCGGTCCAGCGCCTCGACGTCGACGCGGAAGCGGGTGACGATGGCCGAGCGCAGCGATTGACCGACCCAGGCGTAAAGCCGTTCGGCCATCTCGCTGCCCAGTCGCGGGTGACGCGCCAGGGGCGAGCGCATGCCGGCCACGTCCCGCGAGGCCTCGACCATGCGGCGCATGGCGTCTGGCGAGACGTCGGCGGTGTCGTTGCCGGCCAGCGCGATCATCACCGCCGGCTGGGCCTGGTCCAATATGGTCTCGACCACCGGCGGCCCGATCAGCGGCCGTTTGGCCACCTCGATCTGATGGTCGACGGCGCCCTCGGTCAGGAGCCGCACCAAGTCGGCGTCGCGCAGCACTGGGCTGCGTGCGATCACAGGGCGCGCGATCTCGATCTCGTCCATGGCCAGCAGATTGACCAGGGCCGGCGGCGGCCAGTCGGCGATGGAGAGCTTTTCGGCCAGGATGCGGCGGATGTCCTGCTCGGCGTCGGTGACCAGGTCGGTGAAGATCGAGCCCAGCAGGGCCTGGATCGCCGGCGAGCGCACCGCGTCGTTCGGCTGGCCGCACAGATCGACAATGGCCAGCATCAGCCGCTCACGATCGGCGGGCGACCGGCTCCGGGCGAGCTCCTTCAGCTCCTTAGCCGTTTGAACGGCGCTCACGCTTCACCTCCGGCCATGGCTGCCCAAACTGGGGTATGGTCGTGAAAACATAGCTAACATAGGCGCGACCAGACATTGGCGCCGGCCAAATCCGCCGCGAAGTCAGCTCGAGGGTCAGGTCCCAGCGCCCGTTTTTGCGTCGCGGCGCCTGTCCGGCGACCATTTGCGGCGCTCGCGCGTCCGACGACACAGGCTGGCCTTCCCCAGACGCCCGGCTTGGCGCATCTGTTGGGACGACGACCCATGGAGCCCTGATGGCGATACAGGATCGCACATTCGTGGCGGATGCGACGGTTCCGATCATCGGCCGGCGATTGAGCCTGCCCGAAGGGCCGATCTTCGACCTCCAGCGCGCCGACGAGGCCGACTACGAACTCGGCGAGTTTCGCGCCTGGGCCGGCTACAAGAACCTGGGATCGGACGAGGCGACCGCCGGCCTGGCCCACTTCCAGCATGTAGTGAGTTTCGCAGGAACCGAGGCGGCCGGACGAACCGGCATCCACGCCCATTTCGCCCATGCCCATATCGTCATCCCGACCTCCGGGCGCGGCGCCTTCTCCTATGACGGCGTGGTCACCGAAGCGGTTCCGGGTGTGGTCATCGCCCAGCACGGCGGCACCATCCACGACCAGTTCTCCTATAGCTTTGCCGCGGGCTCGGACGCGGACAACCGCAAGACGCCGATATCGGTCGATCCGTCGGCCGACGCGGCCGCCCAGTCGTTCGGGTTTCTCGAACTGTTCGTGCCGCGATCCTTCGCCAATGTGGAGATCGTGCCGCCGGGGGCGGTCAGCGAAGCCGATCAGCGCACGGCCTGGGACCACCCCTATCACGCGGCCGGCGCGCGGTTTTTCATCCAGGACGCGGGCGCTCCCGACGCCGCCTATCGTCCGGTGGCGGCGCGCGCGGATCTCGAGGCCCGCGACGCCGGAACCTGGGAACCGACCGGGGGCCTGGTCGCGACCTGGATCATCCGTCCGGCATCCTCGTCCGCGGGCCCCGAGGTCCGGATCGCGGCGCCGGGCGAAACCGGCGGAGTCGACATCCTGTTCATGGCCAAGGGATCGGCCAGCTTTCCGCGCGGCGATGGCGAGGTGGTCCGCCTGGGCGCGGGCGATGCCCTGACCTGCGACCAGGGCCTGGTCGGCGACCCCTTCGACTGTTCGCCGGACATGCGGCTGATAAAATTCTTCATCGCCGCCAAGGCCCAGCTCCTGCGGGAGCGGACCCCGGAGGAGATCGCGCGGCTGGAAGCCCTGGGCCCCGACATCATCACCCGGCGCGAAGTGCGGCCGGAGGGCGATGCCCGCCCGGTGAATTTCCTGCGGGAGAGCTAGAACTCGACGTCCAGCTCCTCGACCTCTTCGGGTTCCAGCAGCGCGGCGTCGGTCCATTCGCGCATATAGGGCAGGGCCAGGATGCGATCGCGATAGCCGGCGCAGGCTGAATCGAGCTTCACGTCGTAGATGGCGAACCGGGTGCAGACCGGGGCGTACATGGCGTCGGCCACGGTCGGTTCGCCGAACAGGAAGGGCCCGGCCGAGGCGGCCAGCCGCTCGCGCCAGATGGCGGCGATGCGGTCGACATCCGACTGCGCTCCGGCCCAGACCTTGAAGCCCGGATGGCTGGCCCTGAGGTTCATCGGCAGGGCGGCGCGCAGGTTGGCGAAACCGGAATGCATCTCGCCGCAGATCGCCCGGCAAAGCGCGCGCTCGCCCCGGTCGGCTGGCAGGAGCCCGGCCTCGGGCAGCACCTCGTTGAGGAATTCGGCGATGGCCAGGGTGTCCCAGACCTTGATCCCCTCATAGGTCAGGCAGGGCGTCAGGAAGGATGGCGACAGCAGCAGAAGCTCCGCCCGCGCCGAGGCGTCGTCGAGCGTCAGCATCACCGTGTCGAATTCCAGCCCGGCGAACTTGCAGAGCAGCCAGCCGCGCATCGACCAGGAGGAATAGTTGCGGCTGCTGATGGTGAGCGAGGCCAGGGCCACGGTTTTCTCGATCTCTTCGGCTGGCGGTCTTCAGTGTCTGGCGTAGAGCCGATCGCCGGCCGAGGTCCAACCCCGCGTCCAGGGGCGCTGGCCGCCGCGCCGATTGGCTGAATTTTGGGCGCCAATGCGCCCATGGCGCCCGCGATAGCGCGCCCGCTCCTCTTGCCCGGCCCTTGCATCCGCCAAATCCGTTCAGGCGGCGACTCCCGGTCCGGGATTTGGCGCATGAAAAGCCAGGGCCGTTCCGGTCGGCGAACCACGAGGGCGCATGCGCTATCGAGCCTTTCAGGCCCAGACGGATTTGCTGGCGCCGGCGCGGATGGCGGCGGAATGGGCCAATGCAGCCCTGGACCTGGGACCGCCCTGGTTCCGCGACGTGCCGCCGCTGGCGCATCTCTCGGCGGGCTGGGAGATGCTGGCCCGCGCCGGCCTCACTCACCACCGCCGGGACTATGGCTTCAAAAGCGTGCGCATCGGCGCCGAGGACGTGCCGGTGACCGAGGAGACCGTGGTCGGCGACGCTTTCGGCGACCTGGTGCGGTTCCGCAAGGCGACCGATCCCGACCAGCCGCGCGTGCTGCTGGTCGCGCCGCTCTCCGGCCACTTCGCCACCCTGCTGCGCGGCACGGTCGAGACCCTGTTGCCGGAGAACGACGTCTACATCACCGATTGGCGCAATGCCCGCGACGCACCCCTGGCCGACGGGACCTTCGGCTTCGACGACTATGTCGCCCACATTATCGCCTATCTCGAAGCCATCGGGCCTGGCGCGCACATGATCTCGGTCTGCCAGCCCTGCGCCCACGCGCTGGCGGCGGTGGCGATCATGGCCGAGGACGACAATCCTGCCACCCCGCTCAGCATGACCCTGATGGCCGGGCCGGTGGACACCCGGATCAACCCGACCAAGGTCAACGAACTGGCCACCAGCCACTCGATCGAGTGGTTCGAGAGCCAGCTGATCTCGACGGTGCCGCGGCGATATCCGGGCGCCGGGCGCCGCGTCTATCCGGGTTTCGTGCAGCTGACCGCCTTCATGCTGATGAATGTCGATCGCCACGCGCACGCCCATGTCGACATGTTCAGCCATCTGGCCGCCGGCCGAACACTGGAGGCTGAGACCGCCAAGGCCTTCTACGACGAGTATTTCACCGTGCTGGACCTGACCGCGGAATTCTATCTGGAGACCGTCAGCCGGGTGTTCCAGGAGCATCTGCTGCCCAAGGGCGAACTGGTCTGGCGCAACCGCAAGGTCGATCCCGCCGCCATCCGCCGCACGGCGCTGTTTACGGTCGAGGGCGAGCGCGACGACATCTGCTCGGTCGGCCAGACGGTGGCGGCGCACGCCCTGTGCAGCGGCATCTTCGCCAACCGCAAGCGCCACCACCTGCAGCCGGGCGTCGGCCACTACGGCGTGTTCAGCGGCCGCAAGTGGGCCAACCAGATCTATCCGCTGGTGCGCAACATGATCCTGGCGACCAACTAGGCGCGCGCGCCGCCGTCGGCAAAGGACGCTGAATGCTTGACGCAAGGGTCGGTCGGCGCGACTCTCGGGCCCAGAACAGTTCGGGAAGGAGACCGCCGTGGCGGATGGATCAATCGGTGGCGTCAGCTCGCTAAAAGGCAAGGTCAGCGAGGAAGAATGGCAGGTCCGCGTCGATCTCGCCGCCCTCTATCGCCTTGTGGCGCGCGAAGGCTGGGACGACCTGATCTACACCCACATTTCCGCCCGGATTCCAGGGCCTGAGCACCAGTTCCTGATCAATCCGTACGGCTATTTCTTCGAGGAGATCACCGCCTCGTCGCTGGTGAAGATCGACCTTGACGGCAACATCCTCCAGGACACGCCCTATTTCATCAATCCGGCGGGTTTCACCATCCACTCGGCCATCCACGCCGCGCGCGAGGACGCCCAGTACGTGATTCACGTGCACACCGACCAGGGCGTCGCCGTCTCCGCCCAGGCCGAGGGCCTCTTGCCGCTCACCCAGCATGCCTTGGTCACCCTGCCACGGCTCGCCTATCACGACTATGAGGGCATCGCGCTCGACCTCGATGAGCGCGAGCGCCTGGTCCACGACCTTGGCGACAAGTCGGTCATGCTGCTGCGCAACCACGGCACGCTGGCGGTGGGCCGCACCGCGGCGGCGGCCTGGAACGCCATGTTCTTCCTGGAGCGCGCCTGCGCCCAGCAGGTGATGGCGCTGTCGGCCGGTCGCGACAGGGTGCTGATCGCGCCCGAAGCGGCCCAGGAAAAGGTCGCCGGCCAAGGCGGCGCCCGCACCGCGCCGAAAGAAGACCGCGTCAATACCGGCATGGGCAATCTGCTCTGGCCCGCCTGCCTGCGCCGTCTCGACCGCGAACTGCCCGGCTACGACGCTTAAGCCAGACGCCTATTTCGGCAACGGATTGGTCGCCACCGCCAGATAGGCGATCACGTCCGCGCGGTCCTTCGGATCCTTCATGCCCACGAAGGACATCTTGGTGCTTGCCAGCACCGCGTGCGGATTGGTGATCCAGGCGTCGATACGCGGGGCGTCCCAGGTCCAGCCCGCCGCCTTCAGCGCATCGGAATAGGCGAAGCCGTCCAGGCTTCCCGCCTTGCGGCCAAGGATGCCGTAGAGGTTCGGACCCGTCAGGTTCGGGCCGCCCTGGACGGTGGTGTGGCAGGCGGCGCACTGGGTGAATTTGGCCTTGCCGTTGACGACGTCGCCGGTGCTGTACGGGGCCGGCAGGGCCGCCAGCAGCGTCTTGACCTGATCCGGCGTCGCCTGGGCTGGCGGGGCGGGGGGCGCGGCCGCCTGGTCCGACTGCGACGAATTCTGTCCGCAACCAGCCAGCACCAGGGTCGCCGCCGTAATGGCCAAGACCGAAATCTTCATCGCAAAGCTCTCCGAGATCCGCCGCTCGCGGGCGCCGCGAAGCTAGCGGCGCCGGTGGATGATGGCTAGTCGTGGACGCCCGGCTTGCCGCGCCGGCTCTTGATCTCGCCGCGCCGGGTCTTTGAGTCCAGCCGCTGGAGTTTCGAGGCATAGGTCGGCTTGGTGCGTTTGCGCGCCACCGGCCGCACCGCCGCGCGCTGGATCAGCTCGACCAGCCGTTCGCGCGCGTCGGCGCGGTTGCGCTCCTGGCTGGAAAAGCGCGCGGCGGTGATCACGATGACGCCGTCGCCGGTCAGCCGGCTGCCGGCCAGCCGTTGCAGCCTCGCGCTGACATCGTTGGGCAGGCTGGGCGAGCCGCGGGCGTCGAAGCGCAGCTGCACCGCGCTCGAGGTCTTGTTGACGTTCTGGCCGCCTGGCCCGGAGGCCAGGATGAACCGCTCCTCCAGCTCGCGCTCCTCAAGCGCGATATCGTCGGTGACCGCGATCACGGCGCCAGCGTGACCACCGTGGTCTGGCCCGGCTGCACGTTGACCGGCTGCAACAGCACATAGTCGTCATGGCCGATCTGGGCCGGTTTGACCTTGACGTGCATGATCAGGAAATAGCGATCGGAGACCACGCTCGGAAAGGCGAACTCGCCGCGCGCGTCGCAGGAGGCCGCGGCGATCGGGGCGGTGTCGGGGCTGGCGGGCAGCTTGGCCGAGCGCGCCTTGACCTCGGCGACCGGCTCCATCACCCGCCCGACCGAGCCATAGAGGGCCTGGAAGCGGGCGCGATAGCGCGGCCGGTCGGGCATCAGGGCGACGGAGAAGCCGGCGCAGCTGGCGCGTCCATCGGCCAGCCGGAAGGCGCCGTGACCCTCGATAGCGCCGGGAGCGGGCGGCGGTGGGGGTTCGGCGATTGGTGGCGCCGCCGGATAGCTCGGCCCGCGCGTGGTGCCGCAGGCGGCCAGGGTCAGAGCGGAAAGGACGATCAGAGCGGCGCGGCGCGACATGGTCTTGGTAAACTCCCCACTCAACTTCACCGGAGAATAGCGGCGCTCTGATGGCGCGTCACCTTCGTGGCGAGTCCGGTGGGTTCGTCAGGCATGCACCGCTTCGGGTTCGTCGGCGGGCTTGTCGGCAGGCGGGGCCAATGCGGCCTCGATGGCGGCGAACAGGCGGCTGACCTCGATCGGTTTTGCGACAAAGCCATCCATGCCGGCCTCGACATATTCCGCCACCTGGTGCGCCATGGCGTTGGCGGTCAGGGCGACGATCGGCGTGCGGGGGCGGCCGGTCTCGGCCTCGCGGGCCCGGATTCGCCGCGTCGCCGTCGGTCCATCCATGTCGGGCATCTGGACGTCCATCAGGATGACGTCCCACACGCCGGCTTCCCAGGCAGCCACGGCCGCGACGCCGTCCGAGACCACCATAAGATCGAGGCCCGCCTGCTGCAGCAGGGTCCTCAGCACCAACTGGTTGACGGCGTTGTCCTCCGCCGCCAGCACGCGCAGCGGCGCCGTGGCCTCATCCAGCCTCGGCCTGACCGCGGACACCGGCTCGAGCGGCTTGAGCGAGCCCGCGGTCAGCTTCGCCAACGGCAGACGCACGGTGAAGGTCGCGCCTTCGCCGGCGAGCCTTTTGGCCTCGATGTCGCCGCCCATGAGC
>ODAK010002099.1_pt1 | contig 21100 bp, 17 predicted proteins | sample 1539591 | NCBI WGS metagenome assembly ODAK01 (sample SAMEA3539303, study PRJEB22396) | soil metagenome | biome: tundra; feature: field; material: soil | place: USA | collected 2010-05 | depth 0.15 m | reverse complement strand
AAACGTAACACCATTTCTGTCGACTCACGGCGGCGCATTGACGCGCGGCACGACGTACGCGATAGGTGCAACTGCGTCAGGAGCGCCCGCCGTCATCGCCGACGTGAATCATGATGGCTTCGGCGACATCGCCATTCCCACCGTTTCCGGGGTAAAGTTCATGCTTGGCAGCTCGAGCGGTCAACTAAAATCCGGCAGCACAGTTACGGTCGCGAGCGTGGCCGCAATCACGCTTGCCGGCAGCACAGTTACGGTCGCGGGCGTGCCCGCAATCGCGCTTGCCGACTTCAATAACGACGGCGCAATGGATCTGGCGGTCGCGGGGACCTTGCCTCCGTACTCGATATCGCCCAGCTTCGTGAATGTCTATCTGGGCAACAACAGCGGGACCTTCGGGGCCCCCACGGTCTACAGCACTGGCAACATGCCGGTCTCGCTGATCGCCGGCGATTTCTACGGCAAAGGCCGGATCGACCTGATGACGTTCAATGCAGGCGATGCAGGCCTGACGCTTCTCCAAAATATCGGGGGCGGCCACTTTCAGGGGGCAACGGTAACCCATTCCAGCAACGCCACGGGGATCGTTGCCGGAGATTTCAATCGCGATGGCAAGCAGGATGTTGCAGTTGTCAACACGCCGAATTGCAAGTCTCCATGTAAAGGAACGGTCACGGTGTTCCCGGGCACAGGCTCGAATTACTTCAACCCCGGAAAGACTTATCCCATCGGCATGCATGGCGCGGCCATAGCTGCCGGGGACTTGAATCACGACGGCATTCTCGATCTTGTCGTGGTCAATTCCATCGCGGGGGATGCAGCCGATACCAGCGTGCTGCTGGGTAACGCGGATGGCACGTTCAAGCCGGCGCGGAACTACACCCTGGGCTCGCTCAGCCATGACGTGGTGCTGGCCGACATGAACAAAGACGGCAATCTCGACCTGGTGACAGACGGCGGTGTTGCGCTAGGCAAGGGAGACGGCACGTTTGCGGCACGAAAACCGTTCGCGGGATTCAGCTTTGACCCAAGCCTCCATTTTGCGGTTGCCGATGTGAATGGCGACGGCAAGCTGGATGTCGTGCTGGTCGATTCCGGCAACGTCAATGATTGCATCAACCAATTCCAGGTGCTGCTCGGAGATGGAAAGGGCGGCTTCACCACTGGACAAAATATCTTCAACGAAGGAGGCGAAACTGTGACGTCCATCGCGCTGGCTCGGCTGCGAGCTGGCGGCGCATACGACATCATCTTTTCGTACGTTGGTGGCTGTAACGCTCAAGCGGGCGGAGAAACATTCTCTGGTGTAGGCGGATATATTGGCGATGGTCATGGCACCGGAACATTTACCAATAACTTCGGCGCCGGAGGCGGTGAGGGGTTCAGCGACCTGATCGAGACTGGTCCTGTGGTGGTCGCCGACTTCAATGGAGACGGAAAGCCCGATATAGGCATCGGTACGATCGGTCACTTTGCCGTCGCGCTTGGTAACGGCGACGAAACCTTCCAACCGCAGCAACTCTTCACGGTAGATTACGAGCCAATCACTTACACCAACACAACAATTGTGCCGGGCGGCATCGTAGTCGCGGATTTCCTGAAGGATGGAAAGCCGGATGTGGCGTTGACCTCGGGACTTGGCGTTGCGCGACTCTATAACGCCACGCCGTAAACGCCTGGATCCTCAGAAGTGAAATCAATCGGAGAAATCAATAACGAAGCGTTTATGCGGCAAGCCCCCTGACGGAGCATTGCCTCGGGTTTGGCGGGCGGCCCACGTCTGATCAGAAATGAGTCTGGGTGGCCCACATCTCGATTTTGAGATGTGGGAGACGATGAACTTCAATTCGACGCCTCCGGAACCACGCCGATGGACTACGACGGGGAAGAAGAATAACGAATGTGCCGGGAGGCCGGCGGCGGGTGGCCCACGTCTGACCAGCCACAAATTTGGGTGCTCCAGGTCTGGATTCTCAGACCTGGGAGCCCACAAGCCTCGACCGCCGTGTAAATCGTCGTCAGAATAGCTCGCTGTGAGAGCCGACGCGCACCAGTCGCAATGTGTGGTCGTCCGGTTTCTTGTAAATAAGAAGCAGATCGGGTTTGAGGTGGCACTCGCAATGATTGGTATATTCGCCCGCCAAAGGATGATCGTGAAATTTCTCCGGAAGGGTTTGATCGGTCGCGAGGTGTGAAATGGCGGCGAGCAGGTCGGCATCGAGTGTTGTACGATGCTCTCCTTTTGCCTCGCGCTTGTAGTCTTTCTTGAACTTCTCGGTTCGGCTAATCGTCCGCATGAAGATCGGCCATCAACTCTTCAACACTAGCGAATTTTTGAACCTCACCCCGGTCGCCCGCATTCATCGCCGCAATGGTTTCGGCGTTGGGAACGCGAAGCTCAAAGGGAAAGGCCTGGTCGGTCGCCGCTCGCGTGAGAAAGACGCGCACTGCCTCGGAGAGACTCAACCCCATCGCTCCAAAGGCCTTGGCCGCCTGAAGCTTCAGCTTCTGATCGATCCGAACATGAATCATCGCACTGGCGCTCTGCATAATGCCACCCTCTCAACCATTGTATATGAATTGAGATACAAAACCATTACACATCAGGATTTTGACGGGTGGGCGGGTGGCCCGCGTCTGGCCAGCCATGGCCCAGGTCTGGATTTTCCGACCTGGGAGATCACCTCACCTCTCTGCTCGCATCGGATTGATGTACTTCAAGCCCTTGAAGTCCTTCTCGTTGTCGGTGACAACGATGCAGCCGTTGGCTTGGGCGATGGCGGCGATCATCATGTCGAGGGCGCTGCGGGGGCGTCCGGTTTTGGCGCCGTCGGCCATCAGGCGCGCCCAGATGAGTGCGGCCTTCTCGTCGAAGGGCAGGACACGGCCGGCAAATAACGATTGCGGCCCTTCTGCAGAGGCAAACCACTTCTCCAACAGGGTGCGTTTCTTTCCCGCCGGCTTTTCCAGCACGCCGAACCAGATTTCAGCAACGGTGAGGGAGGCGATAAACAAATCTTCGTCGGCCTGCTCCGACAGCCACGTAATGAGCGGCTCGGAGGGGGCGGGCTTGGTTACGTTGCTGATGATATCGGTATCGAGCAGGAAGCGAGTCACAGGCTAACCTTGCGGCCTTCAATCCGGGGGCGAAGAAGGTTGAGATCGGCGCCGACCAGCGGCGACCGGCGCAGCGCAGCGAGAATGCCGCCCTTCTTGACCGTTGGCGCTGCAAGGTGATGAATGGACGCGCGAATTCCCTCGGCCTCCGGGGAGCGATCGGCCAACCGGCGGGCCAGCGACCGAATCAGTTCGCGGTCGGTCGAGAGCCCCAGGACCTCAAAGCGAGCCATGCCGCTCCGATTGAGGCGCTTGCGGTAGTTCTTTAGTGCGCGCGTTTGAGATGTGCTGCCCATGAATGGTCTCCTGTCTATAACCAGTAATATAACCTGTAATAACAATTACTGCAAAGGGCGGGTGGCCCAGGTCTCACCAGAACAAAATCCGGGTTCCCCATGTCTGGATTTTCAGACATGGGAGACCACGAATCTCGACCGTCCGTTTTCCCTTCTCAGCCTTCGCCCTGAGGAATACCATCACATAATTCATCGCCGCCTGTAGCCCAAATGGGCTACAATATAACTATGGCCACAAACGCAGTTGTCCGCTCCAGAATTAGTGCTGAGGTAAAAGCAAAGGCAACCGCCGTACTCGGCGAAATGGGCCTGACGGTTTCCGACGTGATGCGCATCGTTTTGACCAGGGTCGCCAAGGAAGAAGCTTTGCCGTTCGACTTGAAGCCCAACAAGCTGACTCGGGAAACCATGCGCAAAACTGCCCAGGCGTTGAAGTGCATCAGGCCAAGGACGCCGCCGACCTCTTCAACAAGCTCGGCATCTGATGCGATCCCCAACCTATTCATCCCAATTTCATCGCGACGTAAAGCGGCTACAAAAACGCGGCAAAAACCTCGAAAAACTGAAAACGCCGATCGAACTTCTGCTCGCCGGACAGCCCCTGCCACCGCAGTACCTAGTGGCTTTAGTTACCACCACCAGCGGGACTTACCTTAACCACTCGGCTTCAGCGGCTGCCGGCAGAACGAATGATTGCTTGCCATCTAGTTGCGAGTTCATATGCATAAGGCGCATCTGCATAGGACTGATCCCATAAACATTCTTGAAATCACGGTAGAACTTAGTAACCACGGTATAGCCACAATGAGAGGCAATCGTCTTGATGGGCATAACACAGTCTTTTAACAACTCGGCCGCACGCGCCATCCTCACCTCGAGCAAGTGCCGGCGAAGCGGCTTGCCAACTTCTGAGCTGAACAAGCGAAGTACGCGGGCCTCTCCGAGCCCAAGCAAGCTACCTATCTGTCTCGAACTCATCTGGAGCACACCGCCACGTTCTTCTATGAGCCTCAAGAGAATTCGAATGCGCGCATCTCCTGCCGCTTTCCATCCGCCAGCGCGGCCACAGTTAATCACAGTGACTCCCTGAGACGTCGCGTCAAGAAAGGAGCAGGGCTCTCTTGCTCCTGCGACTTTGACGAGGCGCAAGTTTGGACAAACTCATACACCTAAAACGGACAAGGTCCTGTTACTGGAGAGATATGAATTTGTAACTGATGCTCTGGGGAAAAGGAGTGGTCGTCGGGGTCGCCTCGATGCCAAAGGAATTATGCAGTCAAGGTATTCCGGTGTCAAGAAAGATTCTTGTCCAACACTAGCTAGATAGGTCCAAATATTAGGAATGAACAGGCGGCCCACCTTTTATCCAGTTAATCCAGTCACAAACTTCAGGGCGCCCACATCTTCGCTAATCTTTGGTTAAGGGTGAAGAGCAGGAAACCTGGTTGCGCGATGGCTTCCTGACGGCCTAAACCCCGCCTTGATACACTGACGCAGCAGGAGATATCCCGGAACACGCCATGGTTGAGCTTCTTCCATCCATACTCTCGGCGGACTTTGCGCACCTGGCAGACCAGGTTGCCGCGGCCGAGCGCGGCGGCGGCACGGTCATCCATGTTGACGTGATGGATGGTCATTTTGTGCCGAACATTACGCTTGGTCCGCCGGTGGTGAAGTCGCTGCGCAAAGTTACCAAGCTTCCGCTCGATTGCCACCTGATGATCGAGAATCCCGACGAGTATATTCCCGCATTCGCGGAAGCCGGGGCCAACTGGGTTAGCGTTCACTATGAGGTGTGCCGCCACCTGCATCGCTCGCTGCAACTTATTGACCGGCACGGGATGAAGCCGGGAGTGGTGCTGAATCCGGCAACACGCGTTGACCTGATCGTGGATATCCTGCCCATGGTTCACCACGTGCTGGTGATGAGCGTGAACCCTGGGTTCGGCGGGCAGGAATTCATCCCATTTGCGCTGAACAAGATTCGCCGGCTGGCGGAATTGCGCCAGGAAATGGGGCTGGCATTTAGAATCGAAGTGGACGGCGGAGTGGCTCACGACACGGTGGCCCAGGTCGTCCAAGCGGGAGCGGAACTGCTGGTGGCCGGGAATGCCGTGTTTGGCAAGGGGTCGCCGGAGCGGAATGCTCGCGAGCTGCTGAAAGCGGCCCGCAAAGCCGCAGGCGAAAAGGAATCCGTAATAAGGAAATTGGCGGCAGGTTCCGGCAGGCGGCGCCGCTCGAATGAGGTGGTATGAAACGGTTGTCGTTGAAGATTTCGGCGCTGGCTCTGGCGATTCTTTTTTTGGCCGGAGTTTCGGCCCAGGCTCGGGATAAGAAGCCCAAGCACAAGAAAAACCAGGACTTGAGCGCCAACCCGCTGGCCAACGTGGCCTCAAAACAGCCTGACAAGGAACTGTTTGACAAGGCGATGATCGCCTTGAAAAAGGGGCGCTTTGACGTGGCCCGCCTTGATCTGCAGACCATGTTGAACACCTATCCCGAGTCAGAGTACCGGATGCGCGCCAAATTGGCGGTAGGCGACAGTTGGTTCAAGGAGGGCGGCACTGCTGCTCTTACGCAGGCCGAAGCCGAGTACAAGGACTTCATCACCTTCTTCCCCCAGGCGCCGGAAGCAGCCGAGGCGCAGATGAAGGTGGCAGACATCTTCTACCAGCAGATGGAAAAGCCCGACCGCGATTACCTGAACGCCCAGCGCGCGGAGCAGGAATATCGGGCCATGATCAACCAATTCCCCGACTCGACGCTGGTGCCTCGTGCCAAGCAGAAGCTGCGCGATGTACAGGAAGTCCTGGCGGAGCGGGAGACGCAGATCGGCCTCTATTACGAGAGTCGCGAGCAATTCCCGGCCGCGATTGCCCGGCTGAAGACGGTGGTCGATACTTTTCCGCTTTATTCCAAGAGCGACCAGGCGCTGCTGGGCATCGGCGACGCTTATGCCGGCGAAGCTCGCAATATTCAAATGGTGGCCAACCTGCCAGGCGCAATCAAAGAGCGGTTGCATGCGTCCTATCTGGATCGGGCCGCGGAGGCCTATGCCAGGGTAATCACCCGCTATCCCATGGCTCCTCATGTTGAGGACGCCCGTGACCGGCTGGTGGCGATGAACCGCGCGGTGCCCGAACCCACTCCGGAGGCGATCGCCGAAAACGACGCCGAGGAGCGCAGCCGCCAGGCAATCCACTTTACCGACAAGACCCTGGGAATGATCAAGCACGGCCCAACGGTGGTGGAGGCGGTGCATGTGGGCGATCCCAGTCTGGATGACCCCAAGCGAACCTTGGCGCCACAAATTACGAAGGAAAATATTGCGATGTACCAAGCTGCCGTGAACGCCGGCAAGCCAGTGGAAGCACCCGCCGCGGCGGTTACGCCGACGGGTGTGAACGAGCCTCCACGCAGCGACCAACCTTCGCAAGCGCCGTTGCAGATGGCGGCGCCGGCGGCAGGCGGAACGGGAGTGGGTGTTTCCATTGTGAGCGCTCCGGCTGCGGACCAGAATCAAGACCCCAACGCTGTCGTCAAGCCGGTAGGCCCGGTGAATACCGCGCTGCCCGCTGCTGAAAAGCCGGGCGCAGCTCCTGAACAGGTGAACGACATCAAGCCCGGGTCGACGCCGGCAGCCCCAGCCACCGCCGCAGACGGCAAGAAGAAGAAGGCTCCCAAGGCCGATTTGAGCGACGAGTCCTCGAGCAAGAAGAAAAAGAAGAAGGGGCTGGGCAAGCTGAACCCGTTCTAAACGGGGGACGAACCAAGTGAGAGGCCGTGCTCTGACCGGGCGCGGCCTTTTTCGTATTTGCGCAATGGATGATTTATATTGGGTCATCCAGGCGCGATTGCAGCGCGGACCAAATTCATCTTTGAGGTCAAATAGGAGGTTTTCGGCCATGCCGAAGTTTGTCATTGAGCGGGAGATTCCGGAAGCGGGCAAGTTGTCGCCGGAACAACTAAAGGCGATTTCCCAAACGTCGTGTGGGGTATTGAAGGCGATGGGGCCCCAGATCCAGTGGCTGCAGAGTTATGTGACTGACGACAAGATTTACTGCGTTTACATTGCACCCGATGAAGAAACTGTATTGAAACATGCTCAGCAGGGCGGATTCCCGGCCAACCGGATTTCTCAGGTTCGCTCGACGATTGACCCGACAACGGCCGAGTAAGTTCTGACTCTATCCCACCTGCGCAGCCGTCAAACGGGACTCGCCAACACCCCTCATCTGGTAAAGTGAGGGGTGGCCCTGTGGCTCGAAACCCTTTCTGGAACGGGGGTTTGGCGCTGCTTCTTCGGGGCTTCCAATAAAAACCTATGCCCCACGACCTGCCAAAATCCTACGACCCTACCGCTATTGAAGATCATTGGGCCGAATACTGGGTGCGCGAGAAGCTCTTCGCGCAGCCCACGCCCACCGCCCCGCCGCAACGGGAACCCTTCACAATTCTGCTGCCTCCGCCCAACGTGACCGGCAACCTGCACATGGGGCACATGTTCGAGCACGCGGAGAGCGACATTCTTGTTCGCTGGCACCGCATGTGCGGCGATACGGTTCTGTGGCTGCCGGGTACGGACCACGCCGGGATCGCAACGCAAATGCTGGTGGAACGCCAGCTTGTGAGCGAGGGAAAGTCTCGCCGGCAGTTGGGCCGCGAAGCCTTTGTGGAGCGCGTGTGGGAGTGGCGGCGGCACTATGGCGGCAACATTCTGGGCCAGATGAAACGGCTGGGCGCTTCGGTCGATTGGCAGCGCGAATATTTCACGATGGACGAGAACCTGTCTGTGGCTGTGAGGGAGGCCTTCGCGCGGCTTTATGAGCAGGGGCTCATCTATCGCGGCGCTTACATTGTGAACTGGTGCCCGCGGTGCCAGACCGCCATCAGCGATCTGGAGGTGGTGCATGAGGAACAAAAAGGCCATTTGTGGGAGATCAAATACCCGGTCATTGGCGCTGATGGCAAGGACTCGGGCGAGTTCCTGACTGTTGCCACTACCCGCCCCGAAACCATGCTGGGCGACGTCGCGGTGGCCATTCACCCCGAGGACAAGCGCTATCTGCATCTGCATGGGAAGACGCTGCGACTGCCGCTGATGGGCCGTGAAATCCCGGTGATTCTGGATGAATGGGTGAGCCGCGACTTCGGCACTGGCGCGGTGAAGGTAACCCCGGCGCACGACCCAAACGACTTTGCCCTTGGCCAGCGCCACGATCTGCCATCGATCAACGTGATGGACGATACCGGGCACATCAACAGCGAAGGCGGCGTTTACGCTGGGCTAGACCGCTATGTTGCGCGGAAGAGGGTTGTGGCCGACCTTGAAGCGCAGGGCTTGCTGGGGGCGATCAAGGACTATACCAACAACGTGGGCCACTGCGACCGCTGCAAGACAGTGGTGGAGCCGCGGCTTTCTACGCAGTGGTTCGTGAAGATTCAGCCGCTGGCTGACAGGGCCATTGCGGCCGTGAAGCCCGACGCGGACGGCAACAAGGCGATTCGCATTTTGCCCCAGCAGTATGAAAAGGTCTACCTCGAATGGATGGAAAACATCCACGACTGGTGCATCTCACGGCAGCTTTGGTGGGGGCATCGCATACCCGCGTGGCATTGCGCCGCCTGCCGCAAAATCACGGTGGCGCGCGTCGATCCCACGGCGTGCTCGCACTGCGGCTCGGCCGAGATCACGCAGGAGACTGACGTACTTGACACATGGTTCTCCTCGGGTCTGCTGCCGGTTTCCGTCTTCGGCTGGCCGCATATCACGGCCGGGAATCGCGGAGACTTCGACGCGTTCTATCCAACGAGTCTATTGGTCACCGGCTTCGACATTCTCTTCTTCTGGGTGGCCCGCATGATCATGCTGGGCTGCTGGTTTGCGGGGGACGTGCCGTACGCCGATGGCACGAAGCGCGAACTGAAGGATTCGGTGCCGTTCAAGGAGGTCTACATCCACGCGCTGGTGCGCGACGCCAACCGCGAGAAGATGTCCAAGACCAAGGGCAACGTGGTCGATCCCATCGAGATCGTGAAACAGTACGGGACGGATGCGGTGCGGTTCACGCTGGCTTCGATGGCCTCGCCGGGAACCGACATTGCGTTCAACGTGGCGCGCACCGAAGGTTATCGCGCGTTTGCCAACAAGATATGGAATGCAGCTCGCTTCCTGTTTATGAATGTGGACAGGGCGGCGGAGATCGGGATTACAGTCGATCCGGCTTCGCTGCCTTTGTTGCCGATGGTTGGAAATGATGCACCGTTGGAAGATCGCTGGATTGTTGCCGAATTCCATACCACCGCCAGCAAAGTGAATCGCTCGCTCGAAAACTATCGCTTCGACGACGCGGCCAACGCAATCTACCAATTCTTCTGGGGCAGCTTCTGCGACTGGTATCTCGAGATCATCAAATCTCGACTCGATTTCTCAAGAGCCGTGGACGAAGAAAATACAAAGGCGACGCTCACTACACTCATCTCTGTGTTCGAAGCATCGCTTCGACTGCTTTCGCCTTTCATGCCCTTCCTAACGGAAGAGTTGTGGCATGCGGTATATGACGGTAAACCACCGAAAAAATCAATTGCCCTAACGAGTTATCCACCGGTAAATAGTATCCATCTGCGAGCGCAGATCGAAATGGAGATACTACAGCTATTCATCGTTGAAGTCCGCGCGCTGCGGAAAGAAGCTGGTGTCGAAGAGAAGGCAGTAACGCCTATCGAAATCCGCACTGACGCCAGCGTCCAGGCCCTCCTCAAAGAGAACAGCGCGACGGTTGAACGCCTGGCAAAGGTAAGCGAATTCCGCTTCGTTTCTGAAGTTACCGCCGGCCTCTCGAAGCACTCCACGCCCAGCTTCGATGTCGCCGTTATTTACGAGCGGACTATTGATGTGCCTGCCGAGCGCGAACGTTTGAACAAGGAAATCGTCAGATACGAGAAGGGTTTGGCCTCAGCAGAGCGGCAACTCGGGAACGAAAGCTTTCTGTCGAAAGCTCCGGCGCAAGTGGTTGAAGGATTGAAGAAGCAGGAAGCGGAGACACGGGTGTTACTTGAGAAAGCACTGGCGGCGTTGGATGCGTTGCCGGCTGGATAAGTGGGCGAAAAGCAAACGCAGGTCCTTCGACTCGCTGCGCTTCGCTCAGGATGACAGTCTGTTGGGGAAGGTTCATTGGGGATTGATTGATCGGTTTCCCAGGTCTCAAAATCGAGACCTGGGGCACCCGTATTCGGTGGGACACACAGGACGAGATAAATGGATTGGAAGAGCGGCCGGATCGACACATTGCTGGAGCAGGCGCTGGTGGAGGATAAGGCCGCCAGCGATGCTACCACCAACCTGACCATCGACCCCGACCTGCGCGCCTCGGCATCGATTATTGCGCGGCAGGAACTGGTTGTGGCGGGGCTGGGCTCTGTGCCGCGCTTCCTTGAGATATTTGCCCGCATCGATCCTCGTCCTTCTTCCAAGACCCGCTTCGAGGTCATCAGCCACCCGGAAATGTTTGATGGCGTGCGCGTCCACTCGGGGCAGGTGCTGGCCGTGATTCGCCACAATGCACGGGTGCTGCTGAGCTGCGAGCGAGTGATTCTCAATCTGTTGCAGCACATGAGCGGCATCGCCACCCTGACGCGGACGTATGTGGACGCCATTCAAGGAACCCACTCTCGCGTTCTGGATACGCGCAAGACGATGCCCGGCCTGCGCGCCGTGGAGAAGTACGCCGTGCTTTGCGGCGGGGGGACCAACCATCGGCTCGACCTGGCCTCCGGCATCCTGATCAAGAACAACCATATTTCGCTGGGCGGCGGATTGGCTGCCACGTTGACGCGTGCTCTTGAATCGCGCAAGAAGGGCCAGCGCGTGCAGGTCGAGGTTCGCACTCCGCAGGAGCTGGAAGACGCTCTCAAGTTTGGCGCCGAGGCCATTCTGCTGGACAATATGACACCGGCGGAAGTGAAGCGATCCGTGGACCGGATCAAGAAGGAAACCGAAGGGCAGGCAACCGGGCCGGAGGCGCGCTGGATTCCTACGGAAGCTTCGGGCGGCATTGTTCTGGAAAATATCCGCGCCTATGCCGAGACGGGCGTGGATTTCATCAGCGTTGGCGCGCTTACCCACTCCGCGCGTGCCGCCGATATCTCGATGAGGATTATCGCGGAGCCGAGCTAGGCAATGTATGACCTTGCTGCAATCGAAGCCGGACTTGAGGCTGAGCTCGCGGGCTCGATTTTTGTGGGCAAACTCCACTTCTCCCCGGTTACAGGCTCAACCAACAGCGATGCGCTCGAGGCCGCGCGCGGTGGCGCTCCGCATGGTTCGGTCTACTTTGCCGATGAGCAGCGGGCCGGCCGGGGACGCGCGGACCACGCCTGGCACTCAGCTGCCGGGCAAGGTCTCTATGTGAGCGTCCTGCTGCGCCCTGCAATCCCCTCCGCCCGGTTGCCGCTTTTGCCGCTTGCCGCGGGACTGGCCGCTGCCGATGCGGTTCACGCGCTGACCGGACTCTCGGTCGATCTTCGCTGGCCTAACGATCTGCTTGTTGGCGAGCGAAAAGCCGGCGGCATTCTGGTTGAAGCGCATACTGAAATCAACAGGGTTGCGTTTGCGGTTGTGGGCATCGGCATCAATGCACATCAGCGCAGCTTTTCGCACGATCTGGCCTCGCCCGCAACGTCCCTGGATATTGAAGCCGGGCGAAATGTCGATCGCCAGGCGCTGTTCGTCTGCCTGCTAAAATCGTTGCAGCGCGAGGCGCTGGGGCTGCTTGATGCGGAAGCAGCGGAGACCATTCCCCGGCGCGTGGAAGCGGCTTCTACCTGGGTGCGCGGCAGGCAGGTCGAGGTGCATGGGCCGCAAGCCTGTGTGGGCGTCACGGCGGGCCTCGACGAAAATGGATTCCTGCTGGTGCGCACCGCGGATGGGCTGGTGAGGGTGCAGACCGGCGGCATCCGGGCTATCCAAACGAACCGGGAAACACAGGACTGAAAGATCATGCTGCTTGCGGTGGATGTGGGCAATACCAATACCGTGCTTGGCCTCTACCGCCTGGCTGAGGAGAAGCCGGCGCTGGCCGCGCATTGGCGCGTGACCACGCACCGTACGCAAACTGCCGACGAGTACGGCGTGCTGTTTGTGAACCTTTTCGAGATGAACGGCCTCGCCACCAAAATGGTGAAGCACATCATCATCTCATCCGTTGTGCCGCCGATCGATTCGACGCTGCGGCAGGTTTGCGAAAATTACTTCCACATCCAGCCGCTGTTTGTTGAGCCGGGAATCAAGACGGGGATGCCGGTGTTGGTGGACAATCCATCCGAGTTGGGTGCGGACCGCCTGGTCAACGCAATCGCAGCGTTCGAGCGTTACGGCGGCCCATGTGTTGTGGTGGACTTCGGTACCGCTACTACCTTCGACGTCGTCTCGGCGAAAGGCGAGTATATTGGCGGCGCAATCGCTCCCGGCTTGGGCATCAGCGCCGACGCTCTCTTCTCCCGCGCCGCGCGCCTGGGCCGCGTCGACATCAAGCGACCACCCAAGGTCATCGGCACCAACACGGTGACGCATTTGCAGAGCGGCCTCTACTACGGTTATATCGGGTTGGTGGACGGCATTCTGGAACGCATGGTTGCCGAGTTGGGGACACAGCCGCGCGTTATCGCCACGGGCGGCCTGGCGCGGCAAATCGCGGAAGACTCGAGGTTCATCGCAGAGATCGACGACATGCTCACCCTGGATGGGCTGCTGATTCTCTTCGAGCGCAACCGCATAGCCCGCCCGCGCAGCCGGACAGATCAGGGTCGGGCAGATCAGGGTGCGTAACTACTTCAACTATTTCACCGAGATCGAAGAGCGCTTTCAGCAGCGGCGGGGGTCGATATTGCTGCTTTCAACGCTCGATTGGGCGCTGATTGAGACCTGGCGCGAGGCGGGCATTCCGCTGGACGCCGCGTTGCGCGGCATCGACGCCGCTTTTGACAAGTACGAAGCGCGACAGAAGCGGGGACGGATGCGCCGCGTGAATGGCCTGGCATGGTGCGCGCAGGCGGTGATGGAGGCCGCGGTGGAACTGAATGAAGCTTCCGCGGGCACAGCTATCGCGACCACCTCAAGTCGTGAGTCCGGTTTTGAGCAGGAACGCGTGGCAGAGCATCTTGAATCGGCCGCAACCGCGATGGAAGCCGCTACAGTGGCTCCCGAAGCCTGCGCTGCCACTGCTGTGCGTCTGCGCGAACTGGCTGCGGACGTCCGTGCGGATCATGCGGAGAGCGCCGCGGCCCAAGATATGGAAGCGCTGGAACGTACCCTCACCGTCCTGGAAGAGAAGCTCTTCGCAGCCCTTACCGCTGCGGCCCCCGAGGAATTGCTGGTGGGTCTGAAGGAACATGCTGCCCGTGAGCTGGCCCCTTATCGCAGCCGCATGGGCTCCGTGCAACTGCGCCAGGTGGAACGGCAGTTTGTGCAGAAGCAACTGCTGGTGCACTACAACCTGCCCCGCCTCAGCCTCTTTTACATGAGCCAGCAATGAAGGAGCCTTCCTCCCAACTCGTGGAGATTGCCAAGCCCGTCTATGGCGGTGGTTTTCTCAGCCACATCGAAGGCAAGGCGGTTTTTGTGCCGCTTACGCTGCCTGGGGAGCAGGCGCGCATTCGCATTGTCGAAAGCAAGCGAGGCTACGCAACCGCCGAAGCGGAAGAGATTGTCGTCGTGTCCGCTAAGCGGGTTCAACCTGTCTGCCCGCACTTCGGCACCTGCGGGGGTTGCAACTATCAGCACACGACGTACGAAAATCAACTTGAATTGAAGCAGGCCATTTTGCGCGAGACGCTTGCTCGTGGCGGCGTGGAAGTGGCGGAGGAAATCGCTGTTCTGGCCGGTGAGCCGTGGGGCTATCGCAACCGCATCCGGGTGGCTTTTGATGGGGCGGGCAATCCCGGTTACCGCGGGCGCCGCTCCCATCAGGTGGCGCCAATAAGCGAGTGTCCCATTGCCGCGCCGGTTCTGGTTGAGGCGGCCAAGGCTGTGGCCGAAATTGCCCGCCAGTTTACCCCTGCGTTGCGCCCTACCGAACTTGCCCTTTTCTGCGACGCCGCCGAAAGCTCCCTGCTGGCCACGGTCTCGACGGCCAGCGCCAGGGAGATTCGCTTTGCCGAATTCGCGCAGGTTTTGCGGCAGCGGATTCCGGCCCTGCATGGGTTGGAACTGAATATTGATGGCCACGGAAAACAGCCGCCGCGTACAGTGGCCCGATGGGGCGCGACTTCCCTGATCTATCGCGCTGCCGGATTCGATTATCGAGTAGACCATGGCGCTTTTTTCCAGGTAAACCGCTGGCTGGTTGACGGGCTGGTGGAATTGGTGGCGGCGGAGCACAAAGGCGCGCTTGCCTGGGATCTATTCGCCGGAGTGGGCCTGTTTGCACGGCGGCTCACGGCTGGCTTTGACCGCGTGGTTGCGGTCGAGTCGGCTCCCGCCGCAACCCAGGCCCTCGCGGCCAATCTCAAAGGGACACACGGAGTTCCGGTGCGCGCATCCACCCTCGACTTCCTGTGCCGCGACCACGGTGGCCAAGGCCCGGAGCTTATCGTCGTCGACCCGCCCCGCACCGGCCTTGGCGCCGAGACAACGGCCCTTTTGGTAGAAATCGCAGCCCCCTCCCTGGGTTATGTCTCGTGCGATCCGGCCACTCTGGCCCGAGACCTGCGCGTGCTCATCGGCTCCGGTTACCAGGTCCAATCCATCACCCTTGCCGACCTTTTTCCCCAGACCTTCCATATTGAGACGGTGGTCCAGTTGCGCCGCTCCTGATAGGCTTGAGGCCCATAGACATTTCAATATAGAGGCGCGATGGAACCCGCTCACCACAGCCCCGGGCAAGCCCTCGCCAGTCTCAACTCGGCCGGCCAGGGGAATGGGCCAGGGGCGGTGCCGCTGTTTCACGCCGCTTGGCTCTTTGCCGCGGGGATCGCCGTTGCGGGATGGCTCTGGCTGCGCCCTCCCGTTGTACTAATCGCGCTGGCGCTTGCGGGTTTGTTGTGCTGCGTGGCGGCACTGCGCGCGCAGCGAGTGGTCTGGGTACCTCTGTCCCTGCTGTGGCTACTGTTGGGCGTGTGGTGCGCGGAAATGGAGCCGCAGCCCGCTCCTGCCCCAGCCCTGGCCGCGCTGTCTGACGGACTGCTCCGGACCGTTGAAGGCACCATCGTCGATGCCGGGCCAGTGCGCCAGGTAATCGAGCAGAATCTGCCTGAGCACGACGTCCCGACAATCGCACCTGTCAATCAGGAGCCTTCGCAACGCATCGACCTCCGTGTCTCCAGTGTCGAAGTGGTCACAGACGCCGCCGATATGCAAGCGCCGGTCGCGGGCGGAGTGCGCCTGACAGTTCGCTGGCCGGCGAACGCACCCGGCTCACAGACGGTGCCGTTCCAATGCGGCCAGCGCGTGCGCGCCATCGTTCGATTGCTGCAGCCAGAGGACTATCACGACCCAGGAGTCTGGAGCCGCGAGGACTTTCTACTCGACCAGGGCATCACCGCCACGGCCTCGGTGAAGGTCGAGCGGATTGAACGCCTCGGGCAGTCCAGCGGTCGATTCCTGGGTTGCCGCGTGAGCGGGTGGCAGCACGCCTCCAGTTCGCGCCTGCTGGCCCTGCCCGCGACTATGCGCCCGCTGCCTGCCCCGCTGCGCCTGAGCCAGGACGATGCCGTGATGCTGGCCGCAATGGTCACCGGCGACCGCACTTACCTCACCCGCTCACTTCGTGTAGGTTTCGAGCGGACCGGCTCGTTCCATATGCTGGTGGTCTCGGGTTTCCACTTGGCCATTGTGGCCGGATGCATCCTGTGGACCGCGCGCCGCCTCCATCTTCCGCGTGTCCCGGCAACCCTGATCACCATCGTCGCTTCTTTTGCCTACGCGCTGTTTACGGGCTTTGCGACGCCGGTGCAGCGCTCGCTGTGGATGGTTACGCTCTACCTTCTCGGGCGGCTTGTCTACCGCGAACGCAGCCCCATCAATACCATCGGGTTTGCCGCGCTATGCCTGCTGGCCGCGAGCCCTCGCAGCCTCTTCGAATCAAGCTTCCAGATGACGCTGCTTGCCGTTTTGGCCATCGGCGGTGTGGCAACTCCACTGCTCCAGGCCACCATCCACCCCTACATCGCGGCCTCGCGCGACCTTGGACTTACAGCCCTCGATGGCAAGCTTTCCCCGCGCCTGGCGCAGTTTCGCGCCACCATGCGCTTCATCGCCATGGCGTTGCAGGCAGTTGTCCGAGGGCGGTTGGCTGGCCGCATTGCGTGGCGTGTTTTTCCGTGGACGGTGCAATTTCTCTTGCGCATCGTTGAGCTGATCGTCGTCTCCTGCGTGGTGGAACTGGCCATGACGCTGCCGATGGCCATCTACTTCAATCGCATTACTATCGTCGCGCTGCCGGTGAACTTGTTTATTCTTCCGCTGCTGATTATTCTCATGCCGGCCGCCCTGGTCACCATGCTGGCGTTATTTGTGTGGCCGGCCGCAGCCGTGGCGCCGGCAATGGTGGTGGCGGTGTTTCTCCATTTCGGTGTGGGGCTGGTGCGGCTGTTCGGCTCGTTCGCCTTTGGAGATTACCGAATTCCTGCCCCGCTGCTCTGGCAATCGGCCTCCTTCTGCGCGCTGCTGGCGGCGGCCCTCGTGCTGGCCCGTTTTGCTGTTTCGTCTGCGTACCGCTGGCCGCGCCGCATGGCCTGGGCCGCCTTATTGCTTGCTGCTTTTGCCGCCGTTGCGCCTCGTCCGATCCAGCACCCGGACAATGCGCTGCTCGTCGAGGCCATCGATGTGGGCCAGGGGGATTCTCTGCTGCTGATTACGCCGGACGGCAAGACGCTGCTAGTGGATGGCGGCGGCTTTGGCGGCGGCCCACGGCAGGCGCCCCAGGAGTTCGATATCGGCGAGGAGGTCGTCTCCCATGCTCTCTGGTCCCGCGGCATTCGCCACCTGGATGCGGTCGCTCTAAGTCACGCACATTCGGACCACATGGGCGGGCTGCCGGCCGTCTTGCGTAACTTCCATCCCAATGAGCTTTGGGTGGGCAATAACCCGCGAACTGAGGCCTATAACGCGCTGCTCGGCGAGGCCGCCGGCTTGCATGCGCGCCTTCGCACCTTGCAGGCGGGGGAAGCCTTCGCGCTGGGGAGCGCCAAGGTTGCGGTTCTTGCGCCATACCCTGATTACCAGCCCGGCCCGGAGCCAAACAACAATGACTCCCTTGTTTTGCGCGTGGCCTATGGCGCAACATCCGTCCTCCTGGAGGGTGACGCCGAGGCTCCTATCGAGCGAGCCATGCTGGCTGAGTCTGGCCTCGAAAGCACGCTGATCAAGGTGGGCCACCACGGCAGCATCACGTCGTCCAGTCCGGAGTTCCTGGCTCGTGTAGTCCCGCAGTGGGCGGTGATCTCCTGCGGGCTGCACAACCGCTACGGCCACCCGCGACCGGAGATCCTGGAAGAGTTGGAAGCAGCGAGGGTCCGCACCTACCGCACCGATTTAGACGGGGCCACATGCTTCCGGCTCGACGGAAAAACTCTGGCTCCCGAGCCTTGGTGCGCGGATGAAGATAGTCACTGAGAATAAGTGCTTTTAACATAAAAAACAGCAGGAGCCCTTAAAGGCTCCCGCTGTTTTTATAATCTAAATAACTCCCCGTCTTCTTGCTGAGTTATGAGGTAGCCGGCGAGTGCTTTCCGGGTTTTACTTCGATTTCATTTACTACTTGTTGAACGTTCGGTACGTGCTTGGCCAGACTTTCCGCTTCCTTCTTCTGTTTAGCTGTCTTTACCGTTCCTTTAAGCACCAGTGTGCCGTTCTTCGCCGAGTAGGTGATGCTTTGATCGTCGAGATTCTTGTGACTCTTCAGGATCGCCTTGAAGTTGTGTTCGATGGCTGTATCCAGGTTCGATGAAACGGCCCCTGCCTGACTTTCGGCGCCGACAGGACGTACCCCTAATTCATTGGCGATCTTGTAGTCCGGGGCGGATTGCTTGGCAAGTGTTTCCGCTTGATCCTTTGCATCCTGAGTTGCGACATCGCCCTTGAGAGTCATTACGCCCTTGTCGCGGTCTTGAGCGACACTGATACTGCTCATATTGTTATTGTTGAGCGCGGTCGTGACCGCTGATTTCTCATCAGGGTGAGAGGCATTTTGGCAACCTGCAACGACCAGGACAGCGGTTAAAACAGCTGCCGAGCCAAGCAGGAAGCAACGATGTGAAGGTGAGTGTTTCATCTAGTTTCATCTCCTTCTTGCATCTATCTACTCTGCGCAAATGGGATGCGGTGGGAGCAACCGCGGGTTGTCCATTCATGCGATGGAATCATCCTCGTAGCGAATTCCGCGGAATGTCGGTTGAGAAGCTAAGTTGTACTTTCTAAAACCTTACCCTGACCCCTATCTGGACTTGACGCTCGCGATAGAAATTAATTGCATTGATATTGCGCGGCTTTCCAAATTCCACGGTGTCGGTCTTCAGGCCGGTCAAGAAGTTTAATGTAGGTGCTGCGCCATTCAGATTGCCTGGGCCGATTGTGTAACCGACAGTCTCGAGTTCAGTGACATTCTGGTGATTGAATAAGTTGAAGCTCTCGGCCAGTAACTCGAGTTGCCGCATTTGTCCCAGGTTGAAGCGCTTTGCCAGGCGCAGGTCGGCTTTCCATGTTAGCGGGTAGCGGTAGGTGTTGCGGCCCACCCCATAGACGCGGTTGTCGCCGCCTGAGCCGTTCATGCCGGGCCCCAGGGCCACGATGGCGGCGCCGGAACGGGTGTCGAACACCTTGGCCAGCGTTCCCGAAGTACGCATGGAATAGGGCATTCCGCTGCGGAAGTGGCCGATGCTCGACACCATCCAGCCGTTGCCAATGCGCCCGGCAAGATTGTGCAGTTTCCAGGGCGCCTCCCAAATTACGGTGGCAGTGGCTGAATGGCGCACGTCCAGATTGCTGACTCCGTACTCCTGGGCAAATTGGGCGGGGTCGAGGGGGTCGCTGCCCGTGACCAGCGAAGTTTCGTTGGGGTTCCAGTCCATGGCGTGTGCATAAGTGTAGTTGGCGTGCATGCTCAGCCCGCGCCGGCCGTAGCGCGCCACCTTCAGCATCGCTGCCTCATACGTCGAATTCGCCCGGCTGGAAATTTCCGCAATCTGCTGGTAGTTCGGGTTCAGTCGCCCGCCGAAACCGGTCGCCGAGGTGGCCGACGGCCATGAAGCATAGAACGGAACGGTGATCTCCGGAGTCTTGATCGGACCCTTGCCGGTGCCGTCCACAACTGCGTAGGTAATCGTTCCCGGGTTGACAGCGGGGTCGATATTGGCGTCGATGACGATGGGCAGCCTGCGGCCAAGGCTCAACAGTGCGCTGGCAGTCACATGCAGGTGACCGGGCAGCGTTTCCTCAATGGCGGTGACAGCCTGGTGAATCTCGGGGTTGTGGAAGGCCGGCGCAAACTCGACCGCCCCCGGCTTTACCATTCGCCCCGGCTCCCCGGCCAGCACGTAAGGAAACGGCGGAGCGCCTCCGGCGTTGAGGTTATCTGTGGGCCGCATGAAGAAGTTCAGGTCGCCATTGGGTGAGCCGGTCTGGGTGAGCGCGGTTTCCAGAGTGGCATTCTGCGTGCGCCCGAAGTACATGCCATATCCCACCCGCAACACAGGCCAGTGGTTCTCACCTGTGCCCCAGGCCAGGCTCAAGCGGGGCCCCCAATTATTCCCCAAGGAGGGCATCTTTTGCGTTTGCGGAAGCTCCGGGTTGTTCAGCGCCGTAATCGGCGGCGGCAACTGCTCCCGCTCCCAGCGCAATCCCGCGGAAAGCACCAGCACCTTCTTCGGCTGCCATTGCGTGGTAGCGAATGCGGCCCAGTCGTTAGTGCTTAAATGCCAGTCGCTGGGACCCATGGTTTGCGAATAGTAGGAGTAGCAGGGCAGGTAGCCAAGCCCGCGCAATTGGCCCTTTGCGTCGTGCCACACTCGGCCGGTCTGATCGCAATTGTGTTGATGGGTTGGATCCAATTGGCCTGCAAGGCCGAAACTGGCAAACGTCAGCGCATCGGAGACGAAGTTCTCCACGTTTGCGTAGGAATAGGTGCCGGTTTGATTGCGCAGAAGTGTGGTCCAGTCGGTGTTGTGGCTTACGTCGAGGCCCGCCTTGATAAGTACGCTTCCGCGAACCCAGTCCACTGTCTCCTGCGCCTGGTAGAAGCGCTCATCCGGATAACTGCCTGCTCCAAATCGCGAGGGATTGCCGATGGTGAACCCGTAGCGGTTGTCCACGGTGATCTGCGGCAACTGGCCCCATGCGGCTTGGCTGAGCGTCTGTTCAAAGGCCGAAGGAGCCCCAGCCCGGCCACCCTGGACGGTGCGCCCTACCGAGGCCTGGGTTACGGCCAGCAGGTTTGGCGTGAGGAACGCTTCCCACCGGCCCAGGATCCATTGCTCGCTGGCCTGACTGGAACCAAAGCTATGACTCCCGTAGACCTCCGATGCGCGTGTCAGTCCGCCGCCGGGCGAGTCCCATGCGGCCCCGGTGCCCTCCAGCGTAAAACTGTGCCGCTCTGCCGCCTTCCAGTCGATGCGGCCGAAGCCGGTCCACTGGCTGGCGCGGCGCGGTGCGGGGCCCAGCAGCCCGCCGAGCGATTCGAGCATTTTTGAGTATGCCT
>ODAK010002094.1_pt1 | contig 21141 bp, 23 predicted proteins | sample 1539591 | NCBI WGS metagenome assembly ODAK01 (sample SAMEA3539303, study PRJEB22396) | soil metagenome | biome: tundra; feature: field; material: soil | place: USA | collected 2010-05 | depth 0.15 m | reverse complement strand
GTCGCTGCCGGTTCCCAGGCCGTGCAGCAGCGCCACGGGCCAGCTGGCGTAGGCGAGCCAGTGCGTCGCGCGCCACGCGCCGTAGCCGAGCCGGCGACGCAGCACGCTGGTGAGCGCAACCGCGACCATCAGGTCGAACGCCACCGCGCCCAGGCCCAGCCACAGCGGACGATAGGCGGCGCCGAACGGGATCACCACGCTGATTAGTCGAATCGGCGCGTAGCCGTCGAACAGCGCGGTGGCGATGTGCACGAACAGGAAGGCCAGCGCCAGCAGCGATGCGTTGCGGTGCACCGCGTCGATCACGAATCGGGGAACGGCGTCGGTGCGCACCCGTCTGACGTTTGCGACGCCAAGCGCCACGCTGAGCGTGAGCAGGAACAGCGCCAGGGTTCCGGTACCGCGCGTCAGGTACCAGAACGCCGACGGGCTCGTCGAGACTGCAGCGACGGCGCTCATCGCAAGATTAGGAACCGCCGGAGACGACCGGGGCGCTGGAGGCCGCGGGCGCCGGTGTCGGCGCCTGGGTCGGTTGCTGCAGGCCACTGCCACTCGCAGAGCCGTCGTCACCGCCTGAGGGCTGCGACGGGACTGCGCTGCTGGCAGAAGAACTCGCTGGTGTCGCCGCGGGGTGAGCGGCGCGGAACGCGTGCTGGGTGACGAGCGCGATCATGGCTGTCAGTGCCACGGCGCCGGTGATCAGCCAGCGGTTGATGCGGCCGATCAGCCGCAGGCCGGCGTCGCGTGCGTTCATGGAATACGGGGTCATAGCCGGGAGTCTCCGCCGCGCGGCCTAGAGAGCGCTAAATGAACGGTGAGAAAGCGCTAACCCAAGCCCAGGCGGCGGCTGGCGCCAGAGCGCCTAACGCCCAGGCAATCACGCCCCTGGTCAGCGTCAGGCGGCGCCGAGCTTCGGCGAGCGCCACGGAGCGCGCAGCCGGCGTTCGAGCTCGTCACCGAGCTCTTCGATCGAGACGCGGGACTGGGTGAGCGTGTCGCGATCGCGCAGCGTGACGGTCCGGTCCTGCAGCGATTGGTGATCGATCGTGACCGCCCATGGCGTGCCGATCTCGTCCTGGCGCCGATAGCGCCGGCCGATCGCCCCACCCTCGTCGTATTCGGCCTGGAGGCGCTCTCGCAGGCCGCGGTAGACCTCCCGGGCGAGCTCGGGCTGCCCGTCCTTTCGCACCAGCGGCAGGACGGCGACCTTGACCGGTGCCAGCTGGGGGTGCAGCCGCAGCACTGTGCGGGTCTCGCCCTCGATCTGATCCTCGTCGTAGGCGTCAACGAGGAACGCCAGGGTCGCCCGATCGGCGCCGGCGGCCGGCTCGATCACATGCGGGACGTAGCGCTGGCCGGTCGCGGTATCGACGTACTCCAGCTTCTGCCCGGAGTGCTCGGCGTGCTGGCGGAGATCGAAGTCGCCGCGGTTGGCGATCCCCTCCAGCTCCTGCCAGCCGATCGGGAACAGGTACTCGACGTCGCTGGTGGCGCTGGAGTAATGGGACAGCTCGTCCTGAGCGTGCGCGCGCAGGCGCAGATGGTCCTCACGGATGCCGAGCCGCAGATACCAGTCACGCCGCTGCTCCAGCCAAAGGTCAAACCACCGTTGGGCCTCCTCCGGGGGCACGAAGTACTCCATCTCCATCTGCTCGAACTCGCGCGTGCGGAAGATGAAGTTCCCCGGCGTGATCTCGTTGCGAAAGCTCTTGCCGATCTGCGCGATCCCGAACGGCGGCCGCTTGCGCGAGAACTGCAGGTAGTGCTTGAAGTTCAGGAAGATGCCCTGCGCGGTCTCAGGGCGCAGGTAGACGGTCGAGCCCTCCTCCTTGACCGCCCCCACCGTTGTCTCGAACATCAGATTGAAATCGCGCGCGTCGGTCAGGTCACACTCGGGCGTGTCGCCGGGATGCTTGGAGGGCTTGCGCCCGCACCGAGCGTCCTCCAGCTTGTCGGCGCGAAAGCGCAGCTTGCACGTGCGGCAGTCGACCAGCGGATCGGTGAAGCCGGCCAGGTGCCCGCTCGCCTTCCAGGTGGTCGGGTGCTGGATGATCGCCGAGTCCAGCGCGACGATGTCGTCGCGCTCCTGCAGCATCGCCCGCCACCACTGACCCTTGACGTTGTTCTTCAGCAGCACGCCGTAGTGGCCGTAGTCGTAGCTGGACCCAATTCCCCCGTAGATCTCGCTGCTCTGGAACACGAAGCCGCGCCGCTTGCACAGCGACACGATCTTGTCCATGGTGACGACGTCCTTGGGCATCGAGCGCAGGATGCTAGTGCAGCGTTCCGGAAGACCTTTGATGGCCTGGTCGCCAGAGCGCCAAGGGATTTGGCACTCTAGTGCAGAGAGTGCCAAGACGCCCGGTTATACTTGTCTGTCCGATGCCGATTTACGAGTACCGTTGCGCCAAGGGCCACACGTTTGAAGTGATGCAGCCGATGTCAGCCGGTCCTGTCACCGCCTGCGAGACGTGCTCGGCACCGGTGGAGCGGATCTTTCATCCGATCGCGGTTCACTTCAAAGGGTCGGGCTTCTACAACACCGACTATGGCACTAAGAAGCGCTCGCGCGAGACGAAGGAGTACAAGGAGTCGAACAAGTCCGAGAAGTCCAAGGACGGCGGCGCCAAGGACTCGGCGAGCTCCTCTGGCTCCTCCAGTTCTGGCTCGGGCTCCTCTGGCTCGTCTGGCTCGGGCTCCTCTGGCTCGGGCTCCTCTGGCTCCTCCAGCTCCGGCTCGGGCTCCTCCAAGTCGGATTCCGGCGCCACCAAGGCGCCCAGCAAGTCCTCCTCAGACTAAGCCTCGATCCGTCGCCCCCGCCGAAGCTAAGAGTGCGGCTTGGGCGCCTGCCCCGCCGTGCTCGCGGCGTATGCGCCCAGCCGTAGGTATCGCGCCCAACGCGGCACGCGCAGGGCAGACGCCGAGCCGCTAAGGCCCGTTCATCAGCTTGGAGACCGCGCGGTGGATCGCTCCGGGGGTCACCGTCAGGGCGTCCCCGCCGCCGGAGAGCACCGTCGCCCCGGTCGGCTTGAGGATCTGCGTCGGCGCCGAGCCACCGATCTCCGCGGCGGCGAACAGGCTGAGCAGCGTCGGGCCGCCCATGTCCGTTGCGACCGCCTCGGGCGCGTACCAGGATGCCCACGGCAGCCGGAAGAATCCGCTCGGCGACAGCAACCTCGACTTGATCGAGTTCAGGATCTTCTGCTGGTAGCCCTCACGGGTCAGGTCGTTGCTGGCCGCGTCGCATTTGTTTTCCCGGGTGCGCGCCAGGGTTAGCGCCTGGATCCCGCTCAGGTGGTGCGCCCCCGGCTTGAGGAACAGCGAGAATCCGCCGTTGGCGGCGCCGCCGCTGATCTCCGAGCAGATCCGTCCAGTCGTCACGTCGACCCCGCCGATTGCGTCGATGAACTTGGGGAAGTTCGCCAGGTTGACGATTATCAGGTGGTTGATCTTGATCCCGGTGAACTGCTCGATCGTCTTGATCGCCAGCGCCGGACCGCCGTACGCGTAGGCCGCGTTGATCTTGGTGGTCCCGTGGCCGGGGATCGACGCGGCCGTGTCCCGCGGGATCGACAGCCGCCGGGAGACGCCGCCACCGATCCGCCAGAGCATGATCGTGTCCGAGCGGATGCCGCCGCTGAAGGCGCCAGGCTCCTTGGAGCCCGGCGGACGCTGATCGGTGCCGATCACCAGCACCGTGTCGGTCGAGGTGATCATGTTCGAGCCCGAGGTGAGCGCGGCCTGGGCGGACTGAGGGATCGAACCGCTCTGGATCTGGGCGCTGACCAGGAACAGCACGAACGAGAGCGCCAGCCACGCAACCACGGCGATCGCCAGGTACTTGAGCACCCGTCGCGGCGTGATCCGCCGGCCGGAGGGCCTCAGACCGCCGCCGCCACCCCCGCCGCGGCCGCCTCGTCCCAGACCGTCCCCGCCGTCGCCCGGGCGACCGGGATCCAGGATCGCGGACTCCTCCTCGCCGCGCAGGCGCGACCGAAGTCCGCGGGGCGCGGCACGGTAGGTGGTGTACGGGCGTTCGTCCGAGGCTGGTCGAGCGCCCGGCTCGCCGCGGTAGACCCGATAGGGAGGGTCTTCGGACTGCCCATGATCGCGGGGTTCGTTCGACATCGAACTCTGCATATAGTGACGACATGCCGGCGCGGCGCACCATCGGCGTCGACCTGGGCGGAACCAAACTGCTCGCGGGCGCGGTGGATCCGGGGCTCGGAGTCCATCACCGCACACAGCGCACCGTCACGGGCCTGGATCAGGCTGCATTGCTTGATGTGGCCGTCGACGCCGTGCTCGAAGCGCGGGAGTCCGCGGGCGCGGAGGTCGCCGCCGTCGGGTTCGGGATCCCGTGCCTGATCGACCAGCGCACGGGCACGGCGGTGATCGCCGTCAACCTTCCCCTGGCCGACATCGCGTTCGCGGATGTGATGGCCGAGCGGCTCGGGTTGCCGGTGTTCGTCGACAACGATGGCAACGTGGCGGCGCTCGCCGAACATCGCGCCGGGGCGGCCCGCGGCGCCAGCGAGGTCGTGCTGCTGACGATCGGCACGGGCATCGGGGGCGGCCTGATCCTGCGCGGTGAGCCATATCGGGGCGGCATCGGCGCCGGCGCCGAGCTCGGCCATCTGGTGATCGACATGGACGGCCCGCGCTGCCAGGGCAACTGTCCCAACCACGGCTGCGTCGAGGCGCTCGCCTCAGGCACCGCGCTGGCCCGTGAGGCGCGGCGGATCGCGGCCGAGCGCCCGGGCTCCGCGCTGGAGCGCGCGCTGCGCAACGGGCGTGAGCTCGCCGGTCCGATCGTCACCGAGCTGGCCCACGACGGCGACGCGGCGGCGATCGAGGTGCTTGCGCTGATCGGCTCCCGGCTGGGGGTGGCGATCGCCAGTCTGGTCAACATCTTCAACCCCCAGGTCGTGGTGATCGGAGGCGGGGTGATCGGGGCCGGCGAGCTGCTGCTCGGTCCCGCCCGGGAGGTCGTCGCGCAGCGAGCGCTGCGGCCCTCCCGGGATGAGGTGCGGATCGTGCCCGCCCGCTTCGGCGTCGAGGCCGGCATGATCGGTGCCGCGGCGCTGGCCTTCGACGGACTCCAGCGCCGGGCGGTGGGACTATGAGCGAGCCCCCCAGCGTCGACCTCGGCTCGCTGGCCGGCGGCGAGTCAGGAGCCGGTGGGCGATTGATCGTCTGTCCCACGCCGATCGGCAACCTCCAGGACATCACGCTGCGCGTCCTGGCGGCCCTGCGCGAGGCGGACGTTGTCGCCTGCGAGGACACCCGCCGCACCCGCGGGCTGCTCGATCGCTACGGGGTCAACGCCCGGCTGGTCAGCTACCACGAGCACAATGAGCGCGAGCGCGCCGACGAGCTGGTGGCCCGGATGCGCACCGGGGCGGTGGTGGCGCTGGTGTCCGACGCCGGCATGCCGCTGGTCTCCGACCCGGGCTTTGTGCTGGTGCGCGCCTGCGTGGCCGCGGGCCTGGCTGTCGAGGTGCTGCCCGGCCCATCGGCGGCCCTGAGCGCCCTGGTGGCCAGCGCGCTGCCCTCGCAGCGATGGCGGTTTGCCGGCTTCCTGCCCCGCAAGCGCGCCGAGCTGGAACTTGTGCTGCGCTCCCCCGAGACGCTGGTCGCCTTCGAGTCGCCCAAGCGCGTGGCAGCCTCGCTTGCGGTCCTGGCGGCGCTGGACCCCGAGCGTCCGGTCGCCGTCTGCCGTGAGCTGACCAAGGTCCACGAGGAGGTGGTACGCGGTACCGCCGCGCAGCTCGCCGAGCGCTACGCCGCGCGGGCGCCGAAGGGCGAGATCGTACTCGTGGTGGGGGCCGCCAGTCCCCCAGAGGCGGACCTCGGGCCGGCGTTGCAGGCCCTGAGACGCCTGCGCGACGCGGGGGCCAAGCCAAGACCCGCCGCCGGCGTGGTCGCGGAGCTGACCGGGGTCAGCGCCAATGCGCTCTACCAGGCGCTGATGGCCGAGGGCCACGAGAACCGAGCCTGACACCGCCACGGGCCCGAGCGCCTCGGGGGTCGCAGGATAGCCTTGGTGTACCGCGGCACCTCCCCAATATGTCCTTTTACATAACCACCCCGATCTACTACGTCAACGCCCAGCCGCACCTGGGTCACGCCTACACGACGATCGCCGCCGACGTGCTCGCGCGCCACATGCGCCAGCGCGGGGAGGACGTGTTCTTCCTGACCGGCACCGACGAGCACGGCGAGCCCATCGCCGACGCGGCGCGCGCGCAGGGACTGGAGCCGCAGGAGCTGGCGGATCGCAATGCCGAGCGCTTCAAGGCGCTGATGCCGCGGCTGGAGAGCTCCAACGACTTCTTCATCCGCACCTCCGACGAGCAGCACAAGGCCCGCGTCCAGCAGGTACTGCAGCGCGTGCACGACAACGGTCACACCTACAAGGGCATGTACGAGGGCTGGTACTGCCCCCGCTGCGCCGACTTCAAGGTCGAGAACGAGATCGCCGAGGGCAACCGCTGCCCGATCCACGAGATTCCGCTCGAGCGCCAGCAGGAGGAGAACTGGTTCTTCCGCCTGTCGGCCTTCCAGGTGGCGCTGGAGCGCCTGTACGCCGAGCGCCCGGACTTCGTGATGCCCAAACACCACTTCAACGAGGCCCGCTCGTTCATCGCCTCCGGACTGCAGGACGTGTCGCTGACCCGGGCGCGACTGCAATGGGGGGTATCGGTGCCCTGGGACCCGGGGCACGTGTTCTACGTGTGGTTCGACGCGCTGCTGAACTACTACACGGCGCTCGGCTACGCGCGTCCGGGCGAGGATCTGACCGACCGGTTCTGGCCGGCCCACTACCACATCATCGGCAAGGACATCCTCAAGTTCCACACCGTCTACTGGCCCGCGTTGCTGATGGCTGCCGAGCTGGCCGTGCCCCGTCACGTGTTCGTGCACGGGTTCCTGCTCGGCTCCGACGGACGCAAGATGAGCAAGTCGCTCGGCAACGTGCTCGACCCGTTCGAGGTGATGGACGAATTCGGCACCGACGCGCTTCGCTTCTATCTGATGCGCGACGTGGCGTTCGGCAGCGACGGCGCCGTCGGGATGGAATCGGTTCGGGCCCGCTATGACTCAGAGCTCGCCAACGAATACGGCAACCTGGCCAGCCGCACGATCGCGATGGTGCGCCGCTACCGCAGCGGCGCCCTGCCCGAGGTCGCCACCGACCCGGCGCTGGCCGGCGAGTTCGACGGCCTGGCGACGCAGGTCGCCGCTCTGCTTGACCGGGCCGAGGCCACCCAGGCGCTCGAGCTGATCTGGCTGCGCATCCGCCGGCTCAACCGCTACGTCGAGGAGCGCGCGCCCTGGGTGCTGGCCAAGGACCCGGAGTCGGCGGACGCGCTCGATCAGACGCTCGCGTCGCTAATCGAGGGGATCCGCGTGCTCAGCGTCCTGCTGCACCCGTACATGCCCTCCAGCACCCAGCGGCTGCTCGATGCGCTGGGAGGCTCAGAACTGACGCTCGATCGCGCCGAGTTCGCGCCCCGCGGGGGCGGCGGAACGGTGGCCGACCTGGCGCCGCTGTTCCCTAAGCGTGCGTGATAGGTGCTCCCCGCCGTAAATACCATCGCATTCGACCGGCCTCTGACGGCGAGAAGCACTAAGTGATCGACAGCCACACCCATCTGGATTTCTGCGAGCCCTCCAACGCTGAGCTGGTCGCCGCCGCCGAGACGGCGGGGGTCACGCGGATCGTCACTGTCGGGACCGACGGCGCCTCGTGCCGCGCGGCGCTGGCCGCCGCGGAGGACTTTCCCCAGGTCTACGTGGCGATCGGCCGCCACCCCAATCAGGCGACCGGCTTTGACGACGCCGACCTGGCCGAGCTGGAGGCGCTGGCCTCCCACAAGCGATGCGTGGCGATCGGCGAAACGGGACTCGACTACTACCGTGATTACGCGCCGGCCGCCGATCAGCGGCGTGCCTTCGAGGCCCAGATCAAGCTCGCCCGCCGCACCGCAAAGCCATTGGTGATCCACACCCGCGCGGCCGATGACGACACGCTCGCGCTGCTGGACGAACGGGCCGCGGACCTCCGCGTGATCCTGCACTGCTTCTCGATGGCGGACCGGATCGAGGAGTGCCTGGCCCACGAGGACTGGTGGTTCTCGTTCGCCGGTAACTCGACCTATCCGCGGGCGCACGACCTGCGCACCGCCGCGCTGCGGGTGCCGCTGGATCGCCTCCTGGTGGAGACTGACGCTCCCTACCTTTCCCCTCAGGCGGTCCGCGGCACGCCCAACCAGCCCGCCAACGTTGTTCACACCGCCCAGGCGCTGGCGATCGAGCGCCGCGTCTCCTACGCCGAGCTCGAGGAGGCGATCGAGCGCAACGCCGCGGCGGCGTTCGGATGGTGAGCGCGCGGCAGCCGGACGACACGCGCGCCGCCCATTCGGACGAGCCCGGACAGCGAGTGGGCGGCCGGCGCGTGCGCGAGCTCGGCCAGAACTTCCTCGTCGACCGCAACCTGCTGGACGTGATCGAGCGGCTGGCGCAGCTGCGCGCCGACGACGTGGTGCTGGAGATCGGCGGCGGCCTCGGCGTGCTGTCCGAACGGCTGGCGCCGCGCGTGTCGCATCTTCACGTGGTTGAGGTCGACCGGAGGCTGGCGCCCCGCCTGAGGGAGACCCTGCAGCCGTTCGCCAACGTCTCGCTGCACATGGCCGACGCGCTTGCGCTCGACCTGCGCGGCCTCGCGCCAACGCCGGACAAGGTCGTGGCCAACCTGCCCTATTCAATCGCCGCGACGGTGATCCTGAAAACGATCGAGGAGCTGGCCGAGGTCCGTGAGTGGCTCGTGATGGTCCAGCGGGAGGTCGGCGAGCGGTTCGCCGCGGCCTGCGGCAGCGGCGCCTACGGCGTGCCCTCGGTGCTGGCCCAGATCGCCTGTGAGGTGAAGCTGCTGCGACCGGTCGGGCGCAACGTGTTTCGCCCCGTGCCCAACGTCGACTCCGTGCTGCTGGGTCTGCGTCGCCGCGGGCCCGGCGCCGGCGGTGAACTGCGGGCGCTGGTCCACGATGCCTTCGCGCACCGGCGCAAGGCGCTGGCCGGTTCGCTGGCGCTGTCCCGGCGCGCGCAGCCGGGGATCCGTGAGCGGGCCCGGGCGGCGCTGGTGGACCTCGGCCACCCGGCGGACGAGCGCGCCGAGCGCCTCTCGCCCCAGGAGTTCGTGGAGCTGGCGCGGAGGCTCGCGGCGTGAGGCACGACCGGGAGGGCGCATTCGCCAAGGTCAACCTTTGCCTGTTCCTCGGTGGGCCGCGGGCCGACGGGCGCCACGAGCTGGTGACGCTGTTCGAGTCGGTCGGGCTCATCGACGGCCTGGTGATCACGCCCGTTCCCTCAGGCGAGGACCAAGTCGTCTGCCCGGGTGTCAGCGGTCCGAACCTGGTCACGGACGCGCTGGCCTGCCTGCGAGCGGCGGGATGGAGCGCCCCTCCGGTATGTGTCGAGATCGAGAAGCGAATCCCGATCGCGGGCGGGATGGGGGGCGGGTCGGCGGATGCTGCGGCGATGCTGCGCTACGCGCCCCGGCTCAGTCCCGTGCCGATGCCGGCCCTGGAGGCGATCGCGGCCGGCCTCGGCGCCGACGTCCCCAGCCAGCTTGATCCCGGACCCAGCCTCGGGACCGGTGCCGGTGAGGTCGTTGCGCCGGTCGACAACCTTGACCACCACAGCCTCCTGGTCCTGCCCCAGTCGTTCGGGCTCTCGACCGCCGCGGTCTATCGCGAGGCTGACCGGCTCGGCCTGGCGCGTTCCACCGGCGAGCTGGCGTCGCTGCGGGCGGACCTTGAGACCACGGTGATGACATCTGAGCGCCCGCCCCAGCCGCTGCCCGGGCGGCTGATCGTCAACGACCTGCAGCCAGCTGCGCTGTCGCTTCGCGCCGAGATCGGCGAGGCACTGAAGTCAGCCCGTGAGGCGGGCGCCGCACAGGCGCTAGTGTGCGGGTCGGGTCCGACGGTGATCGGCGTGTTCTGGGGTACCGATGGTTTTCACCGTGCCCACGTGGCGTCCAAGAAGCTGCGCCTTCGGTTCCCAGGAGCGGCCGCGGTCGGCGTGGTCGGCCGCGCCACCGCTGCCTCCAAGGACTGATGAGCGTTTGCTGCAATTTCCGTGTCTCGTGAGCACCGAGCGGCGGTCATCGGCGCCTTCGGGCACAATTCACACTTCGGTCGATGAGCAACCAATCGGTCACCTACCTGGTTGGCGCGTTTGCGGGCGTCTTGGGCCTGGCGGCTTTCTGCGCGCTGGTGCTGGTGCCTGCGGTGACCGCCTACCGGCGCCCGCTGGAGCGGGTCGCCGTCGTGATCCTGTCGTTTTACGTCCTGGCCGCGCTCGTGGGGATCGGCGTGCTGGCCGGCGCGCTGATCGTGCTCGAGTGGCCGCGGGTCTTCTGACCACGCGCCGCTTGATGCCGACTGAGGTTCCGCGAAGTGGCTAAAAGCGCTGCGCGGGGTGGGGGCAACGGGCCTGACCTCGGTGCGTTCTCCGCGATCACCGACGCGGTCGAGGGCGGCGCCGGCCTGCCGGAGATCCTGCGCGCGGCCTCACGCGCGCTGGACGCCAGCCTGATCCTGATCGACCGCTCGGCCGCGGTGCTGGCCGTCGCCGCCCGCTCGCCGGCCGATGAACGCTCGTTGATGCGTGACACCGAGGACGTGACGACCTTGGAGCTGAGGGTGGCGGAGTCGCCAGTCGGCCAGCTGCGGATGCGAGCCCGCGGGAGCAGGCCCGACGGGGCGCTGCTGCGGTTGGTCACGACCCTGATCGCGTCGGAGGTGGAGCGGGTCAGAGCGCCCGAGCGCGCTTCCGAGGAGGCCGCGACCAGCTTCCAGCGCGCGGTGCTGGAGCGCCAGATCGTCGACCGCGACGAGCTGGTCGCCCGCGGCAAGGCGATGGGCACCGACCTGGCCTCGGGAGGCAGCGTGGCCGTCGTGCGGGCCCATCCGCGCAAGGCGACCGAGGACGACTGGCGCCGGCGGCTGCTGGCGGTGGCCGCACGCGGCGCGCGGTCGATCGCCCCCGGCTCGATCTCCGCTCCGACCGAGGTCGATGCCGGTGAGGTGGTGATCCTGGTGCCGGATCCCGACGGCGAGGCCGGCAAGCGCGTCTCCTCAGCGGTGCTGCGCGAGCTCGAGTCCGGCCTGGTCGGTTTCACGATCACGATCGGCCGCAGCCGCCGCGTGGAGGACCCACTCGATCTGCAGCGCGCGCGCAACGAGGCGCTGCTGGCCCTCAACGTCGCCGAGGGCGACAGCCAGCGGCCCGAGCTGGCCTACGAGCAGACCGGCACCTACCAGCTGCTGCTGCCCTACATGAGCGACCCGGCCGAGCTCCAGCGCTTCTACCGGGAGACGGTTCGCCCGCTGGTCTCCTACGACGAGCAGTACGAGACCGACCTACTGGGGACGCTGTCGACATTCCTGGAATGCGACGCCAACGTCAACGCCACCGCGGCCCGGCTGATCACCCATCGCCACACGATCCGTTATCGGTTCGAGCGCGTGCGTGAGCTGACCGGGCTCGACGTGTCCTCCACCGACGGGCGGGAGAAGCTCTCGCTGGGCCTCAAGGCGATGCGCGTGCTGGGGATCGCGGCGCCCCGGGGTCCGGCCAGCGAGCCCGGCGCCGAAGGCGGGCGCGTCCCCCGTTAGCGGTGGTCGCCGGCGCGGCGGCGCGCGCCGTGTGTGCCGGACCCGACGGATAGCGCCGCAGGACGCGGTTGCATGAGTGCCACGCGCCGCAGGACGCGGTTCCATGAGTGCCACGGCGCCTTCGGCCTCGCATAAGATCGCGCTCGATGTCGATCGCGATCCTCACCGGTTCGGGGACTTATGCGCTGGCCGGGTTTCAGCTGCGTGAGACGGTGACGGTCAAGACGCCGTTCGGTCCCGCTGCGGTGGCCCGCGGCAGCTACGCCGGCGTCGACGCTCTGCATGTCTCGCGCCACGGTGCCGGCCACGCCGCGTTATCCAACCACGTCACGCACCGCGCCAACATCTGGGCGCTCAACGAGTTGGGCGCGACGGCGGCGATCGGATGCACCGCCTGCGGGGCGGTGGACCCGACCCTGTCGCTGGGGTCGCTGGTCGTCTTCGACGATCTGCACTTCGCCTCCAACCGCCTGCCCGACGGGTCGCTGTGCACCTTCTTCACCGAGCCGGGAGATCCGGCGCGCGGGCACTGGATCCTCAGCGGCGGTCCGTTCTCCGTCGGTGTGCGCGAGGCGCTGCTCAGCGCCGCCGAGCGCCCTGAGCTGATCGTCCAGGACGGCGGCGTCTACGGCCACGTTGACGGACCGCGATTCAACACGCCGGCCGAAATCGCCCAGCTGGCGGGGTGCGGCGTGGTGGCGGTGAGCCAGACGGGCGGTCCGGAGACGGTCCTGTGCGGCGAGCTCGAGCTTCCGTTCGGGCTGATCGGGTTCGTGACCGACTACGCCAATCAGGCCAGGCCGGGCGAGACGACGCCGGTGGCGGAGCTGATCGAGCTGATGTCAAGCAGCGGGTCGGCGTTTGCCGCGGTGCTGGAGGACGCGCTGCCACGGCTGCAGGCGCGGTCGCCCGCCGCCGCGGGCATCGTCTATCGCTTTGAGCGGGCTTGATCGGGCATCGGGGCCCCGCTAGCCTCGGCCCGGATGCCGCAGCCTGCGGTGGTGATCATGGCCCGTGCGCCGCGGACAGGAACCGTCCGACGAGCACTTGAGCCCATGCTGGGCCCGGCACGCTGTGCTGCTCTGCAGGCGATGCTGATGCAGCGGGCGGCGGCCTGGGCGAGCGAGGTGGCCCCCGGCGCCGTCCACGCTGCCTTCGAGCCCGCCGATTCAGGCCCTGAGCTGCGCGCGCTGCTCGGCATGGAGGTGTTCCTGTTCCCGCAGAACGGCGAGGGGATCGCCGGCCGTCTCGCCGACGCCACCACGCGCGTCTTCGGCCATAGCGACGGTCCGATGCTGATCGTCTGGCCCGAGCTTGCGCGCTGGCGCGCCGAGCACGCGACCAGCGCCCTGGACGACATGCGCGACGGCTGCGACGTGACCTTCGGACCGGTGATCGGCGGAGGCTTCTATCTGATCGCGGTCGCCAAGCCACTCCCCAGCCTGTTCGGGTTGCCCGAGCAGGCCTGGCGCAGCCCGGACGTGATGTCGATCGCGCTGCCGGCCGCACAGGAGGCCGGCCTGGAGATCGGGATCCTGCGCACCGAACGGGGCATGCACAGTCCTGAGGATCTTCGCGCCGCGCTGGCCGATCCGCTGGTGGCCGGCGAGCTTAGCGAGGTGTTGGGTTAGGCTGGGAAAGTAGACATTCCAATGCACTGGGGAGTGGTGTAATCGGCAGCACAGGACACTTTGGATGTCCAAGTTCTGGTTCAAGTCCAGGCTCCCCAGCATCTCAGAGCAGCGGTAAAAGCCTTGCTAAGCGAGATCCGGCACCAATCGCTTACGATCCCGGCGTGCGCGCCCCCGTCGTCGTGATCCTTGCCGCAGGGCATGGAACTCGGATGCGCTCGTCCCTGCCCAAGCTGCTGCATCCGCTGTGCGGTCGTCCGATGGTTGCCTGGGCGGTGGCGGCCGCCAGGGCGGCGGGAGCCGGGCGGATCGTGGTGATCGACGGACCTGAGCGGCGGCTCGAGGCTTCGCTGGACAGCGACATCGTGGTGGCGATCCAGGCGCAGCCGCTCGGCACCGCCGATGCGGTCAAGGCAGCCTCCGCGCACATCGACGGCGCCGATACGGTGATCGTGATCAACGGCGACGTGCCGCTGATCAGCGCGCAGACGATCGAGTCGCTCGCGCAGGCGCACTCACGCTCGGGCGCCGCAGCCACGGTCGCAACGGTCGTGCTCGATGACCCGCGTGGTTACGGGCGGGTGATTCGCGCGCCCGATGGGACCGTCGAGCGCATCGTGGAGAGCAAGGCCGAGGGCGACGCCACCGAGCTCGAGCTCCACATCCGTGAGATCAACACCGGCGTCTTCGCGTTCGAGGGCGCAGCGCTGGTCCCGGCACTGCAGGAGGTCCGCGCCGATAATGCGCAGGGCGAGCACTACCTGCCCGACGTGCTGCCGATCCTGCGCTCGCATGAGCGCACCGTGCTGGCTCACGAGCTGCCCGATGCGACCGAGATGCTCCAGGTCAACGATCGCCAGCAGCTCGCCCAGGTGACCGCCGTCGCCCAGCGGATGATCCACGAGCGACATTTGCTCGCCGGGACGACGATCGTCAATCCGGGCGCCACGGTGATCGACGCCGATGTGGAGATCGGCCAGGACACGGTGATCGCGCCGTTCACCAGCCTGCACGGGTCAACCACGATCGGCGACGGCTGCGTGATCGGGCCGCACGCCACGGTGATCGACGCGCGCGTCGGCAACCACGCGACGATCGTCCACGCCTATGTCACGCAGGCGGACGTGGGCGACCGCGTCAGCGTCGGCCCGTTCGCTTATCTGCGGCCCGGCGCGGTGCTGCGTGAGGGCGCCAAGGCGGGCACCTTCGTCGAGATCAAGAACTCAGACGTCGGCGCGGGCAGCAAGGTGCCCCATTTGTCCTACATCGGCGACACCGATATCGGCGAGGCGACGAACATCGGCGCCGGCACGATCACCGCCAACTACGACGGCTACCGCAAGCACCGCACGACGATCGGCTCCCGGGTCAAGGTGAGCGTCGACACCGCGTTCATCGCCCCGGTCAGCGTGGGCGACGACGCCTACACCGGCGCCGGCTCGGTAATCAGCCAGGACGTTCCCCCCGGGGCGCTGGGGGTCGCCCGCTCGCGCCAGGCCAATATCGAGGGCTACTCCGAGCGGCGCAAGGAGCGCGAGGCACAGCGATCGCAGGCGCCTCCGCCGCAGCCGTGAGCGCGATCGAGTCATGAGCCCCGCCGAAGCTGTGAGCGCGATCAAACCGTCACCCCCCAGGGTTACACTCGCGGGCACGATGAGCCTGTTGCAGACGCGTACGGCGCCCACCGATCTGCAGCTGGATTACAACAAGCGCCTGATGCTGGTGGCGGGGCGGGCCAACCGTGAGCTCGCGGCGAAGATCGCCGCCAAGCTCAGCGTCGACCTGGGCGACGTGACGCTGAAGACGTTCTCCAACGGTGAGGTCTACTGCCGCTACGACGAGTCGGTTCGGGGCGCGGACGTGTTCATCGTGCAGCCGATCTGCGGCAACCCCGACGAGGGGCTGAGCGCCAACGACGCGCTGATGGAACTGCTGGAGATGATCGACGCCGCCGTCGGCGGCTCAGCGCACCGGGTGATCGCGGTCACGCCCTGGTACGGCTACTCGCGCCAGGACAAGAAGTCCGCCCCCCGTGAGCCGATCAGCGCGCGGCTGGTGGCGCGGATGCTGGAGTCCGCCGGGATCGACCGGATCCTGACGATGGACCTGCACTCGGGCCAGATCCAGGGCTTCTTCCAGAAGCCCTGCGATCACATGACGGCGCTGTTCATGCTCACGCAGTACTTCGCCGACCTGGGGCTGGAGGACCTGGTGGTCGTCGCGCCGGACGCCGGCCGCGTCAAGCTCAACAAGCAGTTCGCGTCCAAGATCGGCGCCGACCTGGCGATTCTCAACAAGGAGCGCCCCGCCCAGCAGGTCGCCGAGATCGCGCACGTGATCGGCGAGGTCGCGGGCAAGACGGCCGTGATCGTGGACGACATCATCGACACTGCCGGAACCCTGAAGGCGGCCGCGCAGGCCGTTCAGGAAGCCGGCGCGGGGCGGGTCTACGCCGCCGCCACGCACGGCGTCTTCTCGGGCAAGGCGTGGGAGAACCTGGCCGCGGCCGGCTTTGAACAGGTGGTCGTCACCGACACGCTGCCGCTGCCCACGGGAGCTCCGGACAACGTTCGCGTGCTCTCCTGCGCCGACCTGCTCACCAACTCGATCCGCCAGATCTTCACCGACGGGTCGGTGAGCGACGTGTTCGGCGGCGAGAACCAGCTCTTTTAGAGCTGGGAACCGAGCCCGGCCCCGTGGGCGAGCGTGACGATCCACAGCTCGGTGGCCGCGTCCAGAGCGAGCGCGCCGCCCGGCTGATCGACCTGCTGGGGCTCAGCGAGGATGAGCTCTGCGCCGTGCTCGACGTGGATCCGCTGGCGCTCCTGTCAGGCCAGCTGGAGCATCGCTCCGAGTTGCCGATCCTGCTCGATCTGCTCGACGAGGCGTCCGAGCGCGCGGGGCCGGCGGTGATGCGGCGGTGGGTCCGGGTCTCCGGTCCATCCGGACGCCCGATCGACGCGCTGCTGGCCCGGGACTTTGCGACCTTTGAGGACGAGCTCTCCGAGCTGGCGCAGCGTGGCTTCGTGCTCCGCGGCCGGGCGCAGCCCGATGCCTGAGTCCGCGCCGGCAGCCGACGGTCTGACTCATACCGTCAGCTGGGTGTCAGCCAGCCGAAGAGTCGGTCGGCTCGTCGCCGGACTCGGGCTTGGAGCGATCGCCGGGCCAGATGCCGGTCAGGTGGTGAAAGACACGGGCGAACGTGCGGTCGACCGTGGCCGCCACGCCGGCCATCGTCGCCGCCTCGAGCGCCTGGGCGCCGACCACCTTGGGCAGGCTGGCGCCCTCGGTGGTCGCCGTCGGTGGCTGGGCGTCGTCGAACTTGGCCCACAGGCTCTTGAACACCGATTGGCCGAGCTTGGCGGAGATCAGCCCGGCGATGATCGCGAACGGCTTGTAGAGCAGCTTCATCGCCGTGCAGCCTACCCGCTCGCCGCTGATCAGCCGCGTGGCCAGCGAGATCGCTCGCCGGTACTCCATGTGGCGCTGGTCGTCGACCGATGGTATTGAATTAATACACAAACGGATAACTGCAGATCTGAAGGAGCGCAGACATGCTCGACGAGGATCAGAGCTCAGACGGACGCGCAGCCGAGGAGCTGCTCCGGCGCGCGCTGTTGGACGACTCATCCGCTGTGGCGGTCTCGCTCCGGGTCGTTGGCCTCCCGGTCACGGAGTCGGTGACCGTGATCTTCCACGGACGCCGGGACCTGGGGACGCTGCAGACCTACGTGACGTACGGCAGCCGCGGCGCGGGAGCCCAGGTGTCGGCGAACGAACTGCTGCGGGTTCCCTGTGACCTTGACCTGGCCGACGCCGGTGACCGCGAGGAGGCCGAGCAGTTGTACGTAGAGCAGGCGACCGCGCTGCGCGACGCGTTGGTTGGCGCCGACACCGTGCTCGACGTCTGGCGCGAGCCGCTCCAGGACCTGGTCGGCAGCGTCGTGGCGATCGATCACTCGATCGAGCTGTCGGTACGGCTGCCGGCGGCCAGGCTGCTGCCCACGGCCCTGGTCGCGACCGAATCGCAGCTGGTGGTGACGCCGGTCTGCGGAGCGCGAACGCTGGCCGAGGGTCGCCCGCCGCTGGGCATCGCCTGCGCCCAGCAGGACCTGACGCGTGTATATCCGCTGGCCGACGATCCCGAGCGCTGCGTCGAGGACTTCCTGGCGCTCGCCGCCGAGCACGCCCACGAGCTCGCACACCGCCTGGAGCATCAGGAGGCTTCGGTCGAGCGGTTTCTGGAGCTGAGCGACCAGTAGGCCGCAGCGCGCCCCCAGCGCTTGGGGTTAGCCTGGGCGGCTGTGCGTCGCGTGTACCTCCTGTTGATTGCCGCCGGGGTGGTCGTGTTCCTGGCCGTGAGCGCCGTGCTGGCCCGGGTGTGGAGCGCGGGTGGAGCCGAGAGCGCGGCGATCACCGCACTGGTCAAGGATGAGGCTCACGGCGACCAGGACGCCGTCATCACGCAGATCACCGGTTGCCGCGGCGACGCCGCATGCCGAGCCCGGGTGGCGGCGAACGTCGCCGCGCTGCGGCGTCCGGGTGGCGTTTCGATCATCACGCTGCAGCCGTCAAGCGGCTTCTCGCTGGCCGGCACGATCGGCACCGCCCGCGTGGCGTGGCTGGTCGGCTCATCGCTGCCGATCGTGCAGTGCGTGCGCGTCCGCCGCGCCGGCAACGCGATCTCCGGGCTGCGCGTCGAGCTGCTGGCGGTCAGCCTGCGGATCCGCAGCAACCGCGACTGCCCGGCCCGGTTTTAGGGCCGTCAGAACCCTTCGGGCTCGCGACGTCGTGGGCCCTTAGAACCGGGAGCGGTGCGGTACCCGGACGGGGCGACGCTGGGGCTCGCGCGCCGGGCGCCGCTGGCGCCGGGGCAGGCGCTCGCTGAGGCGACCGGGCTCCCGCAGGCGGACGCGTGACTGCTCGGCGTCGAGCAGCGGGATCCCGCCGCGCGGGGACTCAGGCGGCTTCGGAGGCTTGCGCGGACCGCGCCCCCAGCCATCGTCGCCATCGGCATCCGAGCGCCGCTTGGGGACCTCGGGGTCCGAGCGCAGCGCGGGAATCAGCAGCACCGCGGCGCACCCCAGCCCCAGGAGGTGCACTCCAGCGATCCACAGCATCAGCTGAGTGTCGCCTGACATGGCCAAAGGTTAGCGCACGGTTAGCGCGCCGTGCCACCGTTTCTTGCAATCTGCCGCTACCATCGTCGGCCGATGGCCAGCTCAGGATCCACAGCCTTAACCGTCGCCCTGCGCGAGCCCGGTGGCTCGCGCTCCGCGCGCCGCCTGCGGCGCGCGGGCAACGTGCCCGGCGTGGTGTACGGCGGCGGCGAGGATCCGGTCGCCTTCCAGGTTCACGCCCGCACGCTACGCAACGCGCTCGCCCACGCGGGGGCCGTGCTGGATCTCAGCATCGACGGGGCCGGCGGCGGCCCGGTGGTGCTCAAGGAGCTCGAGCGCCATCCGGTCAGCGGCCGGACCGTGCACCTCGACCTGCTGCGGGTGCGCCTTGATCAGGCGATCCAAGCCACCGTGGTGCTGGAGCTGGTCGGCACCGAGGACGCTCCCGGCGTCAAGGAGGGCGGCGTGCTGGAGCACGTCACCCGCGAGGTGACGATCGAGGCGCTGCCCAACGACATCCCCGACAGCCTCCGGCACGATGTCTCGCAGATGCAGATCGGTGACACGCTGACGCTCGACGCGCTGGCCGGATCCACCACTGTCAAGCTGCTCGACGATCCGGAGACGGTGATCGCCACCCTGACCCCGCCCCGGCTCCAGGTCGAGGACACCGACGAGATCGAGCAGGAGACTGCCGTCGTCGGCGAGGGCGAAGCGGCCGAGGCTGATTCAGCCGCCTCCGAGGGCGACTCCGGCGAGGGCGACGCCGGCTCTGAGTAGGGGTTGCCGGCCGGCCCGCGCGGAGTTGGCATGGCGATCCCGGGACGTCGCGGTGCTCCCGTCGACTGGCTGATCGTCGGTCTCGGGAACCCCGGCGCCGAGTACGCTGGCACACGCCACAACGTCGGCTTCGAGGTCGCCGGTGAGCTAGCCACCCGATGGGGCCTGTCCAAGCCCAAGGCCAGGTATCGCGGGCTGATCAGCGAAGGCCGCACGGGCCCCGGTGGACCGCGGGTGGCGGTGCTGATGCCCCAGACGTACATGAACGAGGCGGGGCGCTCGGTCGGTCCGGCCGGCGGCGAGCTGAAGGTCGCGCTTGACCGGGTGCTGGTGCTCCACGATGAGATCGATCTTCCGTTTGGCGAGGTCCGCGTGCGCCAGGGGGGCGGCCTGGCCGGGCACAATGGGCTGAAGTCGATCCGTGACGGCCTCGGATCGCCTGACTTCGCCCGGGTGCGGGTAGGCGTCGGGCGTCCGCCGACAACCGACCCTGACCTGGTCGCCGCCTATGTGCTGGGTCGCTTCCGCGAACCGCGCGACGAGGTGCAGGCGCTGATCGAGGCGGCCGCCGATGCCGCCGAGCGGGCGCTGGCGCAGGGCATCGCGGCCCCCTAGGGCGCGCGGTGTGAGAGGAACCTCGGGGGCGGCAAACGGCTGACCTCGAGCACCTAGACTGGATTGCTGGCCCAATGCTCCGTTCGCTTCTAGCTCACGCCGACGACGACCCGCAGACCGCCGCGCTGGCGCGCGACGGCGGCCGGGCGTTCGTGTCGCAGTCGCTGCGTCCGTATCTGCTGGCGGCGCTGCTGGATGGCAACCGTGACCGTCCGGCGATCGTCGTCGCCGGCGACGATCGCGCGGCGCGCGATCTGGCGGCTGGGCTCAAGTCGTGGCTGGAGCCTCGGATTGTTCGCTATTACCCCAGTCGCGGCGTCAGCTATGAGTCGCACCTGGTGCCGCCTGCGCACCTGGTGGGACTGCGGATCGCCGCGCTGGACTCGCTGCTGGACGACGGCGACGAGCCGCCCGTGGTCGTGGTCAGCGCCGTCGCGCTGTCAGAGAAGGTGCCCGACCCGTCGCTACGCCCACACCCGTTCGTGCTGCGCGTGGGAGAGCTGATGGATCTCGATGAGACCGCGCGCGACCTGGTGGCGGCCGGCTACGAGCGCGTCGACCAGGTCGAGGATCGCGGTCAGTTCGCGATCCGCGGCGGCCTGCTCGACCTGTTCCCGGCGACCGAGGATCGCGCCGTACGGGTCGACCTGTTCGGCGATGAGATCGAGTCCCTGCGCTGGTTCTCCACCTTCACCCAGCGCTCGCTTGGCGACGCCGAGCTGGTCGAGGTGGCGCCGGCGGCCGAGCTGGCCGAGGAGCACCGGGAGCTGGCGGAGATCGCGGCGCTGGAGGAGGCGGCCGACCGGCCAGACATCGTCGAGCTGCTTCCGGTCGAGGACTTCCATCCGTTCATGGAGCTGGCGCCGCCGGATGCGATGGTGCTGATCGCCGGCGAGGAGGACCTGGCACCGGCGCTCGCCGATCACTGGCAGGACGTGACCGCCGCCTTCCACGACGCCGACGCGGCCCACCTGTACGTGGCGCCGGAGGCGGTCAACGCGGCACTCGAAGGCCGCGCGCGGATCCGCCTCTCGAGCATCGACCAGGATCAGCCGTTCTCGTTCCGCGCCCAGGCGGCCGAGATCGCCGCGCGGGGGCTGAAGGAGGCCGAGCCGGAGCTGGAGAAGCTGGCCCGCTCGGGCTACCGGACGGTGATCGCCTTTGCCCGCCACGGCGAGGGCGAGCGAGTCGCCTACAACCTGGGCCGGCTGAAGGTCCACTGGCTTGACCAAGCCGACGACGCCCCGGCGTCTGACCGCCTGGTCACGTTCGTCCAGGCCCGTCTGCAGGCCGGCTTCATCGCGCCGC
>ODAK010002093.1_pt1 | contig 21144 bp, 18 predicted proteins | sample 1539591 | NCBI WGS metagenome assembly ODAK01 (sample SAMEA3539303, study PRJEB22396) | soil metagenome | biome: tundra; feature: field; material: soil | place: USA | collected 2010-05 | depth 0.15 m | reverse complement strand
CCGAGGGCGGCCTCGAAGCGGCGCGCATCGCGAAAATGGCGCACGCCGGCGGTGCTTCCGCCCTGCTCGTCTTCCCCTCAGGCGTATATACCTTCGGCCAGCGCCCGGAGATGGCAGTGGACCACTTCCGCCGCATCGCGGAGGTCACCGACCTGCCGCTAATCCTGTTTCAATATCCGCTTGCCGGCGGCCAGGGCTATCCGCTTGCCACCCTGCTCAAAATCGTCGAGGCGGTGCCGACGGTGCGGGCGATCAAGGACTGGAGCGCGAACCCGCAACTGCACGAGCGGCAGATCCGCGTGCTGCAGTCGCGCACGCCGCCGGTCGTGGTGCTGACGACGCATAGCGCATGGCTCCTGAGTTCGCTGGTCCTCGGCTGCAATGGCCTGCTCTCCGGCAGCGGGTCGGTCATCGCCGACCTGCAGGCCCGGCTGTTTCGCGCGGTGCAGGCGAACGATCTCGCCACGGCGCGCAAGCTGAACGACCGCATCTGGCCCACCGCCGAAGTGTTCTACACCGAGCCGTGGGTGGACATGCACAACCGCATGAAAGAAGCGTTGGTTCTGCTCGGCAGGCTGCCGCGCGCCGTGGTGCGGCCGCCTCTGATGAAGCTATCCGCTGCCGAAATCGAGCGGATCCGGCAGGCACTGGTGGCAGCGGGACTGCTCGAAGGCAAGGCGCAGGCGAAAAAAGCCGCCTGAGGCCCCTCAGGCCGCCGCCTCCTTTCCGACGTCTTGAGCGCACACGCCGCACCGTCGGCGTCCGGCGGCAATCGCGGTCGGTCGCATCCCCATTGCATGGGGCCCCTGCTCCCTGCTCATGCCGCCCCGCCCTTGCGTATGAAACTGCGCCCGATCAGCTGGCGGTGGACCTGATTGGTGCCCTCCCAGATCTGGGTGATCTTGGCGTCGCGCAGCAGGCGCTCGACGCGATAGTCCTTGCAGTAGCCATAGCCGCCATAGAGCTGTACCGCGTCGGTGGCCATGCGCATCGCCAGGTCGGTCGCGCGCAGCTTCAGCATCGAGGCTTCGATGCCGATGTCGTCCACCCCCGCGTCCACCAGCGCGCCAACATGCCAAAGCCAGCGCTCGCACAAGGCAAGCTCGGACGCGAGATCGGCGAGCATGAACTGGATGCCCTGAAACTCGATGATGCGCCGCCCCGACTGCCGCCGGTCGTTGATATAGGCGAGCGCGTCTTCGAAGGCGCCGCGCGCGATGCCGAGCGCGTGCGCCGCGACGCTGGGCCGCGATTTGTTCAGCGACGCCAACAGAATCTTGAGTCCGTCGCCGGGCTTGCCCAGCAGGTTTGCGCGCGGCACGCGGCAGCCGTCGAAGGACAGCGCAGCCGTGCTCGAGGCGCGATGCCCGAGCTTGTCTTCGGTGCGCAGCACGGAGAGTCCCGGCGTGCCCTTTTCCACCACCAGCGCCGAGATCGCGCTTTTCGCGTCCGCGATTTCGCTCCACTTGCCGAATACCAGCAGCAGATCGGCGACATCGCCGCTGGTGATGAATATCTTGCTGCCGCTGACCAGGATGTCATCGCCGTGCGGCTCGAAGCGCGTCTTCATGCCCGTGGCGTCGCTGCCCGCCCCGGCTTCGGTGATCACCAGCGACGTCAGAGCGCCTTCGGCCACGCGCGGCAGGAGGCGGCGCTTCTGCTCTTCGCTGCCGAAGGTGATCATCGGCTTGGTGGCGTGGAAGTTGGTCGCCCAGATGATGCCGGTGGAGGCGCAGGCCTTGCTGATCTCGCGCACGCAGGCAAGATAGGCGCTGTAGGACATGGGCGCGCCGCCGTAGGCCTCGGGGATGAACATGGCGTTCAGGCCGAGCGCATTGATCGCCTTCACGTTATCCCAGGGAAACTCGGCGGTGCGGTCGTAGTGTTCCGCGCGCGGCGCGAGTTGTGTGCGCGCCAGATTTTGCACGCTCGCGAGCAGCATGCGCTCCTCTTCGGGCAGGGAAAGCCAGGCATCCAGACGTTCAAGCGTGTTCATGCACCCTCACTTTTGTACGTGGCGACTAGAATCGCGTCACCCTTGTTGCGAAGTCTCGTCATCTATCCTGGAACTTGGGTTTGCGCTTTTCCATGAACGCGTTCATGCCTTCTAACGCATCCTGCGTCTGGAACGCGAGCGTGTTCAGATCCGCCTCGATGTTGAGTCCCTCGTGCAAGGGAACCTCGAGCGCGCGCTTGACCGCATCGCGCGCGAGGCGCAGCGCCGGCAGGCCGAAGCCGCTGAATGCGCGCGCGAACGCGATCGCGGCCTCGACTGGATCGCCGTCGGCGATGCGATGCACGAGCCCGATGCGCAGCGCCTCCTCGGCTTCGACCGTGCGCCCGCACAATATCATTTCCAGGGCGCGCGCCTCTCCCACCGCGCGCGGCAGCCGCTGCGTCCCGCCGTAACCCGGAATCAGCCCGAGCTTGATTTCCGGCAACCCCATTTTCGCCGCCGGCACGGCGATGCGAAAAGTGCAGGCGAGCGCAAGCTCGAGCCCGCCGCCGAATGCGTAGCCGTTGATGGCCGCGACCGAAGGCATGGGCAAGGTATCGAGGCGGGACAACACCGCCTGGCCGAACGCCGCGTCGCGTCTCTGCTCCGTGAGGCTGCGACCGGTCAGTTCCTTGATGTCGGCGCCGGCGCAAAACGCCTTCCCACCGGCGCCGGTCACGATCAGCGCGCGCGCATCGCTGTCGGCAACCCGGTCGAACGCCTGCGCCAGTTCGTGCAAGACGGCCGAAGACAGCGCGTTCAGCGCTTCCTGCCGGTCCAGGGTAATCAGTGCGAATTCGTCTTGTCGCGTCAGGTGTACGCTCATGTCGGCCTCTAGCTTGGTTTGTTGGCGCCGCGCGCGCGGCAAGGGGTGGGCTGGATGCGGCCGTCGCGCGCCCAGGCGACGAGTTCGCGCTTCAAGGTCTTGCCCGAGGCGGTCATGGGAAATTCGGGCATCACGATGTAGTACTCGGGCATGTCGTACTTCGACAAGCCGGCAACATCCAAATGCGCAAGCATTTCCTCGACGCCGGGTCCGGGCGTGGTCTTGGGAACGACCGCAAGACAGACCCGCTCGCCCAGGCGCACGTCGGCAACGGGGAAGCAAACCGCCTTGGATACGCCCGAATGGCGGTGGGCCAGGTCCTCGATGCGGGCCGGGTAGATATTGTGGCCGCCGCGTATGATCAGATCCTTCATGCGGCCGACCACCTGCAGGTTGCCGCGCTCGTCGAAGCGGCCGAGATCCCCGCTCATGAACCAGCCGTGCGCATTGAACGAAGTCTCGGTCGCGCGCTGGTTGCCGAAATACCCCAGCGTGAGCAGTGCGCCGCGTCCGCCGATCTCACCGATCTCGCCCGGCGCGACCTCCACATCCGGATCGTCCTGGCGCCAGAGCCGGATCTCATAGCCGCTGCAGGCGCGGCCGCAGGTCGCAACGATGGTCTCGGCAGCGTCGCTGGGCAGAGTGTACTGGTGCGAGCCGTTCTCGGTCATGCCGTACACGTTCTGCGGCGTGACCCCGATCGCAAGAAAGCTCGCCGCCAGATCGCTCGGGATGGTCGAGCCGGCCATGTAGAACACCTTGACGCGGGCAAGAGTGTCCAGACCGCGGCGGCGCATCTGCGCCAAGGCGTCGATCGCATGGGTCGGTACTCCCATGACATAGGTGGCGCCCGATTCGGTGATCCAGTCGATGACATCGGAGCCCCGGGGCAGATCGTTCAAAACCATTTCGAAGCCGGCAACCAGCGCCTGCGCCAGACCCACGGTGGCGATATGGTGGGATGTCGGGCTCAGGCTGAGCAGCACCGTGTCCTCGTCGTGTTTCCAGTCGCGCACCATGGCGCGCCCGTTGGCAAGCAGGGTGTTGTCCGAATGCATCACCCCCTTGGGCGTGCCGGTGGTGCCCGAAGTGAAAGCGAGGTAAGTGATCTTGTCCGGGTTCAGGTCGGGCGGATGGTTATGGTGCTGCACCGGCCTCGGCGCCGGGAACGCATGGCCGCCGGACCCCGGCGCCGGTTCCCCTCGCGCTGAGAGACGATAGACACGGCGCACGCCCGCAAGCTGGGCCGCCTCGGTGAATATATCGCGCCGCCCGGCATCCGCGCCGTATCCCGACTGCGCCACCAGCGCCCGGCACTGGACGCGCTCGAGCAGCTGCAGCACCTCGCCCGCGGTGTAATTCTGATGCATGGACGGATTGCAGACATAGCCGTTGCGCGAGCATGCGAGGAAAGTGACGACCGATTCCACCCGGCTTGGAATCCACAGCGAAACCCGCTCGCCGCGCCTCACGCCGGCCAGGTGCATATCCTCCGCGACGCTATCCACCCACGCGAGCAGATCTCCCCAGGTGAGCCGGTGCACCGCGTCGCGCAGCGCAAACGCCGCCGGACGCGCACTCGCGTTGTCGCGCACGAGCGAATACAGCGTGTGCTGCTGCCACAGCCCCTCGCGGTAATACTCGCGCGCCGTCTGCGGGTCATGCAGCGTAAGAATGGTGCTCACAGGTATCCCGACGCCGCAATTCAGTGACCGAACTTCTCCGGATCCGGCTTGCGCCGCTCCCCAAACGCCTGCGACAACTCTTTCGATTCGTCGCTGTCCAGATAGCCGCGCAGCAGCAGGTCGTGCGCCATGCGCGACAGGCCCGCTACCCCGCCATGGCGGGCATTGAATGCCGCCTTGACCGAGGCCAGCGCAAACGCACCGCGTTCGGCGATTTCCAGCGCCATCGCGCGCGTGGCGGTGTTCAGTTCCGCATCCGGCACGACCTTGTTGATCAGCCCCATCTGCAGGGCTTCGGCTGCGCTCATCTTCGGGTTGCGATACCAGATTTCCTTTGCGCGCTTCTTCCCCACCAGGTCTTCCAGATACCAGGTGCCATAGCCCGCATCGAAGCTGCCCATCATCGGCCCCACCTGGCGGAACACCGCGCTCTCCTTGGCGATGGTAAGGTCGCACACCATCTGCAGCACGTTGCCGCCGCCGACCGCGAAGCCGTTGACCGAAGCGATCACCGGTTTTTGCAGCCGGTCGATGCTCTCGTACATGTCGAGCGTCGGCAGCGTTCCGGCGTAGAGCGTAGTGTGCTCCATCCCCTCCTTGCGCCCGCCGATGCAGAAAAAGCGCTCGCCGGCGCCGGTGAGCACGATCACCCTGGTGCGAGTCTCGCGCCGGATGTCGTTGATGCAGTCGCGTATTTCGTGGCACATGCGCGGAGTGAACATGTTGCCGTCGTCCGGGCGGTTGAGCGTGATCGTGCCGACCGGCCCGTCTTCCGCGTAAAGAATTTCCTGGTATTCCATGGTTTCCTCAGATGATGTGTTGTTCGCGCAACTTGGCAAGCTGCGCCTCGTCCAGAGCAAGCTGCCCGCGCGGGCTTAATCCGGCAGATGATACAGGTGCGAAACGTCAAGAGGTTTGAGCTGGCTCAAGTCAACCTTCTCTTCCTTGAGCACACGCCGGGAAATTTTCCAGATCGCGGCGCCGGTTGGCTGACCGCAATACTGGGAAATATGCAGCATGAGTTCGCGCAACTGCTCCAGCGGAACCTTGGTTCTGAACAAAGCATTCCTGAAGTGGAGCTCGAACTCGCTGAAATGGCCGGCCGCAGCGAGCATCGCCAGGTTGATCATGCTGAACGTTTGCCGCGGAATGACATCGCGCGACCAGGTCGAGGCCCAGTTGGTGTTGGTCGCGTAGATCTGCCAGGCGCGATCGAACTCGGTCATGCTATCGATGTTGAGGCGATACCAGTCCTCGCCCAAAACCTCGCGCCGCGTCTTGTCTCCGATTGCCGAAAAATCTTTCATGCCGTGTCCTCCCAAAAACGTAGTTTCAATCGACGCGCATGCCCAAGGCCTTCACCACCTTGCCCCACTTGGCCATTTCGCTGCGCACACTGTCCGCCATCTGCTCGGGCGTCGAACTCACCACTTCAAAGCCGTGGCCGGTCAGACGTTCGCGGAACTCGGTCGATGCTGCGGCCTTCACCAGTTCGGCGTTCAGGCGCGAGATGACTTCTGGCGGCGTGCCGGCAGGGGCGACAATACCGAACCAAATGCCTGTCTCATAGCCAGGCAGGGCGGCTTCGGCAATGGTGGGCAATTCCGGCAGGAACTGCGAGCGCTTTGCGCCGGTGACTGCCAGCGCGCGCAGCTTCCCCGCCTTGATGTTCGGCAACGCCGCGGGAAGGCTGTCGAAAACCATATTCACGCGCCCGGCGAGCAAATCAACCGTCGACGCGGCGGCGCCTTTGTAGGGAATGTGCACCATATCCACCCCCGCCATGCTCTTGAACAACTCGCCCGCAAGGTGCATGCTGGTGCCGTTGCCGCTCGACGCATAGGTCAGCTTGCCCGGCTGCTCCTTGGCCAGCGCGATCAACTCCTGCACCGAATTGGCCGGGACCGAGGGATGCAGCACCAGCACATTGCTGACCACCACGACAATCGAGACCGGCGCGAAATCCTTGAACGAATCGAACGGAATTTTCGAGTAAAGCACCGGATTAATCGCCAGAATGTTCGATGTGGCCATCAGCAGCGTGTAACCGTCGGCTGGCGATTTGGCCGCGATTTCGGCGCCGATGTTGCCGCCCGCGCCCGGGCGGTTATCGACCGTGACGGGTTGTCCGAGTTGCCGCGTAAGCGCCTGCGCGACGGCGCGCGAGGCAATGTCCACCGCGCCGCCGGGCGGAAACGGGCAGACGAGCCGGATCGGTTTATTGGGATAGGACTGCGCCTGCGCACCCAGTGTCAAAAGGGCGAATGCAACTGCGGCCAAGGCTTTGCTCAGAAAGTTCATGTCAACTCCAATGGCTTGCGCCACGACTGAATTTACCTGTGCGCGTCATTTTCAGCAAATGATCCCCGCGTCCGCGCCTGCTTGCTGCCTCCTTGGCGGTCAAACCCCCGTCGATCGCGTTGCGCACATCAGCGCCGGATCGTCTTGAACCGCTTAGGCGCGGCGCACGAACGCATTCTCGCGCAGCGCCGATAGCCGGAAGAATCCCGATTCAGGGCTTTGCCGGAACGGGTGGCGTCGGCGAGCCGGTCCCTGGGGCCCACGGCTCATAGAAATTGGTCGGGTACGGGTACCAGACGGAACGGTAACCGCTGACGTCGATGGAAACGTCCACGTCGATCACGGCCGGCGCGCGCGCATCCAGCGCGCGGCGCAAGACCGGCGCGTAGTCCTCGGCCTTGCCGACATGGAACGCGAGCGCGCCCATAGCCTCGGCCCACTTGCCCATATCGGGGTTCCACAACTCGTTGGTAGTCGTCTTGCGATAATCGCAGAACGTCTCCCGCCCGTAGACGCGCATCATCAGTTCGCGTTCGATCTGCAGCGAGCGGTTGTTCAGCACGACCCAGACCAAAGGCAGATTCTGCTCGACGGCGGTTGCGACCGCCGTGCCGCCCATGATGAACGAGCCATCGCCGATAAGCGCCAGCACCGGCCGGTTGCCCTGCGCAATGCTCGCGCCGATGATGGCCGATGCGCTCCAGCCCATGCGGTGGAAGAATCCGTCATGCGCGATGTAGCGCGAAGATGCCCGCAGGAATGGCGGGGCAAAGCTGAGCAGGTGACCCGTATCGAAAAAAATCGGCATCTGCGGATCCATCGTAGCCACCACCTCGGCCGTGTCGTTGCAGATGCGCGCATAGTGCAGGGGCGCAAGCTTCGAGTGGCGCTGATCCGCGACCGACTTTTCCCAGGTATCGCGCTCCTTGGCGATCTCCTTCAGCCAATCGGCGCGTTCGCGCACCCCGGCCTTGCCGGCGGCTTCGGTCAGAGCCACGAGCCCGAGTCGCGCATCGCAGGTGAGCGCGACGGCGGCGGGATAGGCGCGGCCGAGTTCGCTCGAGTCGATGTCCAGATGGATCAGACGTGTCCGGCCCGGAATGTCGTAGAGCGACCAGCCGCCCGTATCGATATCGGTGAAATGGGTTCCGATGCCGACGACGACGTCGCAGCGGCGCGCAGCCTGGTTGCCGTGGCCGGTTCCCGCGCGGCCGACGCAGCCCAGCGAAAGCCTGTGGTCCTCCGGAAAGGCGGCCTTGCCGGTGGCGGTGGTGGCGACTGGGATGCCGGTAGCCTGCGCAAACTGCAGCAGTTCGTCCCAGGCGCGAGCGTTGTGAATCCCGCTGCCGACGACGATCATCGGCCGTTCGGCGCCCGCCAGAATCCTGCAGGCCTCGACGACGCCATCGGGTTCCGGCGCAGTCGGGCGCCAGTGCATCCACGGTGCCGGATCGGGCAGCACATCGGAAATCAGCGTGTGCTGGATGTCGAATGGGATCTGCATGACGACCGGGCCGGGACGACCGGAAATGGCGGTGTGATAGGCGCGCAGCAGCATGTCGATCGCGTTGTCCGGGCGCGTGACGATGAAGGCCTTCTTCGTGATCGGCTTGAGGACGGCTACCCAGTCTTCGGGGCCATTGCGATAGGATTCCTCCATTCCCCCGCGATCGAACCAATGGGTTGCACCCGCGCCCGCCAGGACCAGGAGCGCAACCGATTCGTAATAGGCAGTGGCCACGGCCGGCACGATGTTCATATTGCCCGGACCGACGCTGGTGGTAACGACCGCCAACGGCGCCGAACGCTTCATGCGCCAGTAGCCGTCCGCCATCTGCACCGCCTGGTCCTCCGCCCGCGCAGGCACGCCGCGGATGCTGGTTTCATGCACCAACGCATCGAGCAAGGCCCAGTTGCCGTGTCCGTTCACCCCGAAAACGACTTCGGTTCCCATCTTTTCGAGCACCCTGGCAATCGCCAGCGCCACCTTGATTTGCCCCATCGTCTCCTCCGCTTCCGTCTTGAATGAATTTCGCGCAAAGGCGCATCAGACCAAAGCGCCAATGCGTCTTCACCTGTAGCGTGTCACCCACATGATGAATGGATCAGCCGCGGCATTCGCAACGACGAAACCGGGCCTTGCGCGCAAGCTGCGGATGCATGGTAGCCGCTTGTTGCGTTCCCGCCGTCCGGTTCCTATACGAACGGATGCCTTACGACGATGGTTTCCTTGCGGTCCGGCCCGGTGGAAATCATATCCACCGGCACGCCGCAGATCTGCTCCAGCCGGGACAGATAGGCGCGCGCATTTGCGGGTAACGCATCGAGTTGCTTCACCCCTACCGTGCTCTCGGACCACCCCGGCATCTCCTCGTAGATCGGGACGCAATCCTTGGAGGCATCGGCGCCCGCGGGAAAAATATCCAGGGTCGCGCCGCCGACCCGGTAACCGACGCCGAGTTTGATTCGCTCCATGCCGTCGAGCACGTCGAGCTTGGTGATGCACAGACCCGAGACGCCGTTAATCTGAATCGAGCGCTTGAGCACGGCGGCATCGAACCAGCCGCAGCGGCGCGGCCTGCCCGTAACCGAGCCGAATTCATTGCCCTTCTGGCGCAGCCGCTCGCCCACGGCATCCTCCAGCTCGGTCGGGAACGGTCCGCTGCCGACCCGTGTCGAATAGGCCTTGGCTATGCCCAGTACGTAATGCAGCATCTGCGGACCCACTCCGGCGCCGCCGGCTGCGGCCCCGGCCACGCAACTGCTCGAGGTGACAAAAGGATAGGTGCCGTGGTCGATGTCGAGGAGCGAACCCTGCGCCCCCTCGAACAGCAGGTGGCGCCCCGCGGCGGCTGCGCGGTACAGCTCCGAGGACACGTCGGCCACCATCGGAGCCAGACGCGACGCAAATCCCAGGGTATCGTCGTGCGTCTGCTGGAAATCCACAGGCTGTGCCTTGAGATAATGCTGCAGCACGAAGTTGTGGAAATCGAGCACCTCGCGCAGCTTCTCGGCAAAACGCTGCGGATTGAACAGGTCCTGCAGGCGGATGGCGCGCCGCGCCACCTTGTCTTCGTAGGCGGGGCCGATACCGCGTCCCGTGGTGCCGATCTTGTCCGCGCCCTTGGCCGCTTCGCGTGCCTGATCGATGGCCACGTGATAGGGTAAGATCAGGGGACAGGCGCCGGAGATGCGCAGCCGGCTGGCGACCACGACTCCGGCCGCTTCGAGCTCGTCGATTTCCTGCAGCACGGCCGAGGGAGACAGCACCACGCCGTTGCCGATGTAGCAGGCAACCCCCTCGCGCAGGATACCCGAGGGAATCAGCCGCAGGATCGTCTTCCTGCCGTTGATCACCAGCGTATGGCCGGCGTTGTGTCCGCCCTGAAAGCGCACCACGCCATCAGCATGGTCGGTGAGCCAGTCGACGACCTTGCCCTTGCCCTCGTCACCCCACTGGGTGCCGATCACTACTACGTTCTTTGCCATGCTCGATCCAAGAAAAGAGAGTTAACAGCCTATTACGGCCAGTTCGATCCGCGCTGATCCACATCAATTCGCAGCATCAAATTTTTCTTATCTGCCATTTGCCCTTCTGCTTGATCAGCTGGCGCGTGCAGCGTCCCTCGTCGCCCTCATTCTCGTGCCCCGGCAGATCCTGGATCACCACCTCGCCCGCCTGGCGCAAGCCTGCGATTACCTCGTCCAGTCTCGGGTCGCTCCTGCGCGGCGCGCGGATGCGGCCAGGAGCAGGCTCGGCCGGCGCGAGACGCGCCAGCTCCAGCAGATACAGAGTGAAACCGGTCGCCGGCCGGGCGCGGCCGAAGGCCTTGCCGACGCCGTCGTAGCGTCCGCCGAGGGCGATCGCATTCGGGCGCCTGGCGCAGTACGCAGCGAAGGCGGCACCGCTGTGATAGTGGTAGCCGCGCAGGTCGGCGAGATCGATGCTGACGGGAATGTCTTCCATCACCGTCAGGCGGTCGAGGTCGGCGAGCGCGCGCGTGATCTCCGCGTATTTGGGCAGCTCGCGCCTGGCGCGCGCGATCACTTCGCGCCCGCCGTACAGTTCCGGCAGCAGCAGGATCGCCCTTCGCGTCGCCTTGTCCATGCCCTTGGTCTGGGCCTGCAAGGCCGAAACATCCTTGGCCTGGAGACCGGCGAACAAATCGGCCTCGAGTCCGGGGCTGACGCCGCTGCGCTGCGCCAGCGCGCGAAACACCGCCACGTGGCCGATGTCCAGGCGCACGTCGGCCAGCCTGCACAGCTTCAGCGCCTGCGCCAGCAGCCGCTGTATTTCCAGGTCGCTGTCGATGCCGGCGTGACCGTAGATCTCGGCGCCGATCTGCAACGGCTCGCGCGTCGACGTGAGCCCGGCAGGCAGGGTGTGCAGCACCGAGCCGCAGTAGCATAACCTGGTCACGCCCTCGCGGTTGAGCAGATGAGCGTCGATGCGCGCCACCTGCGGCGTGATGTCGGCCCGCAGGCCCATGGTGCGCCCGGAAAGCTGGTCCACCAGCTTGAACGTGCGCAGGTCCATGTCGTGGCCGGTGCCGGTCAGGAGCGACTCGGTGTACTCGAGCAGCGGCGGCATGACCAGCTCGTAGCCATGCACGCGAAACAGTTCCAGCAGCCGCGCGCGCAAGGATTCGATCCCGCGCGCCTCGGGCGGCAGGATGTCTTCGATGTATTCGGGCAGGACCCAGTTGCGCATGAATGCAGGTAGGCAGGAGGAGAGAGGGGACACGCTATCGAGACCGCGACATCCTTTCCTGTTTGCCTCTTACCCCCTCACTTCGCATATAACAACAGCAGCAAACCCGCGAGCATCGAGGACAGGCCGAAGAACCGGATCTGCCCGTCGCTTAACTGGGTGATGCGGCGAAAAGTCTCGCGCCACTGCGCCGGGAACAGAAATGGCAGGATGCCCTCGATGACCAGCATCAGGGCGAACGCCATGAGGAACGTGGTTCCCATCCCCGGCTCTCCCGTGAACGCTACTTGCTGCCCTTGCCGGGGCCTTTGAGGTACTTGAAGAATTCGGAATTCGGTTCCAGCACCAGCACGTCGCTGCGGTTCTTGAAGCTCGAGCGGTAGGCTTCGAGGCTGCGGTAGTAGGCGTAGAACTCCGGGTTCTGGCCGAATGCCTGGGCGTATGCCGCCGCCGCCTTCGCGTCGCCCTCGCCCTTCACGCGCTGCGCATCCTTGTAGGCGTTGGCGATGATCACCTCTTGCTCCTTGTCCGCCTCGGCGCGGATGCGCTCGGCCGCGGCCGAACCTTCCGAGCGCAGCTGGTTGGCCACGCTCTTCCTCTCGGCATCCATGCGCTTGTACACCGACTCGCTCACTTCCTGCGGCAGGTCCACGCGCTTTAAGCGCACGTCGATGATTTCGACGCCGATTTTCTTCGCGTCCTGATTGGCGCGTTCGCGCACCGTCTTCATCATTACGTTGCGGTCTTCGGACACCACTTCGTGCACCGTGTGCTTGCCGAACTCCTCGCGTAGCGTGGCGTTGACGGTCTGCGAAATGCGCGTCTGTGCCTGCGCTTCGTCGCCGACGCTGATGTAGTACTGGCGCACGTCGGTGATCTGCCATTTGACGAAAGAGTCGACCAGCAGGTTCTTCTTTTCCGAGGTGATATAGCGCTCGGCGTCGGGCGTATCCAGCGTAAGGATGCGGGCGTCGAAGTAACGCACGTTCTGGATCAACGGCCACTTGAAGTGCAGCCCGGCTGTGGTGATGACTTCCTTCACCTCGCCCAGCTGGAACACGATCGCGCGCTCGCGCTGGTCCACGGTAAACAGCGACATGCTCGCCAACAACACCACGGCGAGTACGCCGGCGAGCGCGATTCCAAAGCGATTGTTAATCATGGTCTACTCTCCCGCTCACGGCCTCTAAGAGCGTCGCGCGAGCGCGCCGCCGGATCCGGATTCGGCGTCGGATCGATCAGCGTCTGCTTGGAAGAGGGCGCAGTCGTCTCGGGCAAGGCACCCGCCGACATCTGCATGATCTTGTCCAGCGGCAGGTACAGCAGGTTGCCGCCGCCCTTGGCGTCGAGCAGGATCTTGCTGGTGCTCGAGAGCATCTGCTGCATGGTTTCGATATACATCCGGTCGCGCATCACCTGCGGTGCCTTGCTGTATTCGGCCAGCACCTGCTTGAAGCGGCTCGCCTCGCCTTCGGCATTGGCCAGCACGCGCTGGCGGTAGCCCTGCGCCTCTTCCTGCAGGCGCGAGGCCGCGCCGCGCGCCTTGGGCACCACGTCGTTGAAGTAGGCCTGGCCTTCGCTCTTCTGCCGCTCCAGGTCCTGCTTGGCCTTGACCGCATCATCGAATGCCGCCTGCACCTGCTCCGGCGGCTGGGCGTTCTGCATGGTCACGCGGCTGATCAAAATACCGGTCTTGTAGCGATCGAGGATATCCTGAATCTGTTTCTGCGCCGCAATCGCCACCTGCTCGCGCCCCTCGTACAGCACGAAGTCCATCTTGCTCGATCCGACCACCTCGCGAAACGCGGTCTCGGCCGCCTGCAATACGGTCTCATCCGGCTTCTTGTTGTTGAACAGGTAAGCGAGCGGGTCCTTCAGCGTGTATTGCACGGCGAACTGGATGTCGATGATGTTCTCGTCGTCGGTGAGCATCAGCGATTCCTTCAGCACCTTGGTCTTGACCGTATTGCGGTAGCCGACCTCGACCGTGCGCACCTGGGACAGGTTGACGATTTCGTTCGTCTGGAACGGATAGGGCAGGCGCCAGCGCAGGCCGGGGCTGGTAAGATCGGATTGCTTGCCGAAGGTGAATACCACGCCGCGCTGCTTCTCGTCGACGGTATAGAACCCGCTCGCCAGCCACACCACCAGCATCAGCGCCACCAGCATGCCGATACCGCCGCCGATCTGGCGCATGTTGGGCGGCTGGGCCGAAGGGACGCCGCCCCCTCCCCTCTTGCCGAACATGCCGTTCAGCTTCTGATTGAAGTTGCGCCACAGCTCTTCCAAGTCTGGCGGCCCGTTGCCCCCGCCCTTCTTGCCCCACTGCGGGTCATTAAGTGACATACGTATCCCTATGATGCTGCTCAACGTCCTGATTGATTGCCGCAGATTTTTTCGCGGCGGCGACTTCGGTCAGGGCAGTCCTGAGAAAACCGAGGCCGGCGCCGGACTTCGCGCTCAAATTAACGCGGCAGATCTTACCATACTCGTCACGGTCCAGCCCCGGCATCACCGCTGTCAGGTCGATTTTGTTCCATACCAGCACCTGCGGGATCGCGTCCGCGCCGATCTCGGCGAGCACTGCGTTCACCGCTGCGATCTGCGGCTCGCGCACACTGCTCGACGCGTCGACTACGTGCAGCAGCAGATCGGCATGGATGGTTTCCTCCAATGTGGCGCGAAAAGCCGCCACCAGGCCGTGCGGCAGATCGCGGATAAAGCCTACCGTGTCCGACAGCACGACATTGCCCGCCGCCTCCAGGTAAAGCCGCCGCGTCGTGGTATCGAGCGTGGCGAACAACTGGTCGGCGGTGTAGCTGCCCGCATGGGTGAGCGCGTTGAACAGCGTGGACTTGCCTGCATTGGTGTAGCCAACCAGCGATACCGACAGCACCTCGCCGCGCACCCGCGCGCGCCGCTGCACGTCGCGCCTGCGCTTGAACTGGACCAGCTTGTCCTTGAGCACCTTGACGCGGTTGCCTATCAGGCGTCGGTCGACCTCGATCTGGGTTTCGCCCATGCCGCCGAGAAAGCCTCGCCCGCCGCGCTGGCGTTCAAGGTGCGTCCAACCGCGCACCAGGCGCGTGGAGGCGTACTCGAGCTGCGCTAATTCGACCTGCAGTTTGCCCTCGTTGCTGCGCGCGCGCCGCGCGAAAATACCCAGGATCAGCCCGGTGCGGTCCAGGACCGGGCATTCCAGCGTCTTCTCCAGATTGCGCTGCTGCGCCGGTGAGAGCTCGTGGTTGAACACCACCACGACGGCATTGTGCTCGCGCACCGCTCGCCCGATCTCCTCCGCCTTGCCGGAACCCGCGTAAAGAGCCGGGTCGGGACGCTGGCGCTTGCCCTGGATCAGTGCGAGCGGCCGCAAGCCCGCGCTTTGCGTGAGCAGCCGCAACTCCTCCAGGCTCTCGGCATAGCCGTCGGCGCCGAAATCCAGGCCGACCAGCACAGCCGCATTGGCGCGCCCGGAGCGCTCAGACATCGCGCGCGCGGGCGGCAGCGAGCCGGCCGGACTCAGTTATCGGAAGTAGTGTGTTCGTAGGAGATAGTCACGGCGCGCGCGGGCACCACGGTGGAGATTGCGTGCTTGTACACCATCTGGGTGACGGTGTTCTTAAGCAGCACCACGTACTGGTCGAAGGATTCGACGTGGCCTTGCAGCTTGATGCCGTTGACCAGATAAATCGAAACCGGCACGTGCTCCTTGCGCAGCGTGTTCAGAAACGGGTCTTGTAACAACTGCCCTTTAGTGCTCATCGTGCCCCCACAGCTTGGTTATTGAACTGCCACTGTAATTGATTTCTCTTGCTTTTTCCACCTCCGACAGAGATGGGGACGCGCTACGGCTTTTTCAAGTAAGGATTGGTCGAGGTCTTGAATTGCACCTTGAGGGGTGTGCCCTCGAGCGAAAACGCCTCGCGAAAGCGCCCCTCCAGGTAGCGGCGATAGCTTTCCGGCACGGCGTCGAGCGCATTGCCGTGAATGATGATCAGCGGCGGATTCATGCCGCCCTGATGGGCGTAGCGCAATTTCGGCCGGGTGAGGCCCTTGCGCGGCGGTTGCTGGCGTTCGACCGCTTCGATCAGCACGCGCGTGAGGCGCGGCGTCGACAGTTTGGTCATGGCGGCGCGATAGGCGTCGTCGATCGAGGGCAGCAAGGCGGACAAGCCGCTGCCTTCCAGGGCGGAGACGAAATGAAAGCGCGCAAAGCCGAGGAAAATGAGCTTGCGCCGCAGATCGCGCTTGACGCACTCGCGCCGATAGTCGTCCAGGCCATCCCATTTGTTGACGGCCACCACCAGGGCGCGCCCTTTCTCCACGACGTAGCCGGCGATGTGCGAGTCCTGATCCGAGATCTCGGCTTGCGCATCGAGCACCAGCACCACCACGTTGGCCTGGTCCACCGACTGCAGCGTCTTGATCACGGAAAACTTCTCCACCGACTCGAACACCTGGCCGCGGCGCCGCAGCCCGGCGGTATCGATCAGGGTATAGCGCCGGCCATTGCGCTCGAACGGGACATCGATGCTGTCGCGCGTGGTGCCCGGCTGATCGAAGGCGATGACCCGGTTCTCGCCCAGCAGACTGTTGATCAGGGTCGATTTGCCGACGTTGGGCCGCCCGATGATGGCAATGCGCGGATGGTCCGGTGCCGGCTCTTCTGCGGACTCCGGCGCAAACCCGGCGAGTGCCAGGTCGATGAGGTCGTGCACGCCTTCGCCATGCGCGGCCGAAATGGCGTAGGGCTGGCCCAGCCCGAGTTCGTGAAATTCGGCCGTGACCACGCCGATATTCATGCCCTCTGCCTTGTTCACGGTGAGCAGCACCCGCCGGCCGGTCTTGCGCAGCATGTCGGCAATGTTGCGATCCTGCGGCGCGAGTCCCTGGCGTACGTCGACCATGAACAGGATCACGTCGGCCTCGGCGATCGCCTGCTTGGTCTGCTTCGCCATCTCGTGCAGGATGCCGTCTTTTGCCACCGGCTCGAAGCCGCCCGTGTCCACCACAAAATAAGGCCGGTCCCCCACCCGGCCTTCGCCGTAATGGCGGTCGCGCGTCAGGCCGGGCATGTCGGCCACGAGCGCATCGCGGCTGCGCGTGAGCCGGTTGAACAGCGTGGATTTGCCGACGTTGGGCCGGCCGACGATCACTACGGTAGGTTTCATATGGAGAGCATCAAGCGCATGCACGCATACGGCGCAAGGAAACCAAGCCTCGTTACGTTTGCGCCCCTGCCTCGAAGGCTATTTGACGTTGAAGGCATACAGCCCGCCATTGCGGGTCTGTATCAGGAAACCGCCGTCGGGCAGCATGACCGGATTGGTGCTAACGGGACTGCCGTCGGTCGCGACACGGCCGACGAAGGCGCCGGAGTCGCGGGCGAGAAAATGCACATAGCCCTGGATGTCGGCGACCACAATCTCGCGCCCGAGAGCGAGCGGGGCGGACAGGTTGCGCAGGCGCAGCTTGTCCTGCTTCCACACGCTGGAACCTCCGATGCGATCGAGCGCATGCACGGCGCCCTTGTCGTCGCTGACGAAGACGTAGCGCGCATCGAACGACAGCCCGGATGTGCTCGACATCTCCCGCCCCCACACCGCTTGGCCGTTGCCAAGCTCGAAGCAGCCGATGCGGCCCTGATAAGCGACCGCGCAGACCTCGCGCTCGGTGACGACAGGCAGCCCGATCACGTCGGTGACCCGCTCCAGTTCGGTGGTGCCGCGCGGTAAGGCGACGGTCGCCTCCCAGCGCACCGCGCCGTTGGACAAATTGATCGCGACCAGCTTGCCGCCGGCAAAGCCGGCGTAGACCACCCCCCTGGAGATACTGATGCCCGCAGGCGAGCGCACCGTGAGCGCGGGCGTGGAACGCTGGTAATACCATTTGCGTTTGCCGTCCTTGGCATCCAGGCCGAAGATGCGGCTGTCGGCGCTGCGTACCACGACGACGTCGTCCGCCACCTGCGGCGCAGCCAGCACTTCGCTGCTTACCTGCGTCTTCCAAAGCGCCGTGCCGTTGGCGTCGAAAGCCAGCACCTCGCCCTTGCCGCTGCCCACAGCCACCAATTTTCCGTCGGCGCCGACGCCGCCGGTCAGGCGCTCCCCGGCATTGATGCGCCACAGCTGTTTGCCGCTTCCGCCTTCGAGGCGCGTGATGGTGCCGTCATTGGCCGCCGCGTAGACGCTATCACCCGCCACCGCAGGGCTGAATACCGCCTGCTGCGAATTGCCTGCATTCGACTGCCACACCGTGCTTACGGCAACCGTATTCGTAAGCGGGACCAGCTGGGCCATTTCCTGCGCCGGACTGCGGCTGCCGAACCAGTTCATGGGATTCATGCTGTCGATTGCACTGCTGACCATACTGCCGCCACCGCAAGCCGCAGCCATCAGCATTGCCGCGAGCGCCAGGACCAATGCAAAGGCGCGCTTCATTTCGCCGTTCCCACCGCATCCAGGCGCAGCTGGATCGACGCGCGCAGCCCTGCATCCTTCGCCTCTGCCTGGTCCAGCGCGGCCTTGTAAGCGCTGCGCGCCTCTTCCATCTTGCCCTGAGCGACGAGAACATCGCCCTTGGCCGCCAGGAACTGCGCATCGAACGCGGTGCCGTGCTTGGCATCCAGCGCTTTCAGAGCATCGTCGTAGGCCTTTTCGTCCAGCATCACGCTGACGAGCCGCAGGCGCGCGATATCCTGCAGCGCGTCGTCCCTGGCGTTCTCGGCAACCCAGGCGAGCTGGGCGTGCGCGGTTTTCAGGTCGCCGCCCTGAAAGTGCGCCTTGGCCGACACCAGCGCAGCCATGGCGGCGTAGGCCGTGCGCGGGTACTGCTCCAGGATGGCACCGGCGCTTTCGCGCACCTGCTTCAGGTCGCTCGCCCGAGCTGCTTTCTGCACGGCCTCGTACAATGCCGAGGCCTGGGCCGCCTGGTTGCGCTGGTAGTAATTCCAGGCTTGCCAGGCGGCGAGCACGACGAGCACGAGGCTCAAAACGGTCATCACCAGATTGCCGTTTTCCTTCCACCACGCTTTGAGGGTTGCCAGCTGTTCCTGTTCTTCCAGATCGTATACGGCCATGTCTAGTCTTCTTCCAAGAATAATAAATTGGTTACGCTATCGGCCAGCGTATCGCGCGCCACGCGCATTTGCTCGCGCTCCCGGCGCAGATGCTTTACGCTCACCTCGTTGGTTGTCGCCTCGTCCTCGCCCAGGATCACGGCAAGCACGGCGCCGCTCGCATCGGCTTTTTTCATCTGCGTCTTGAAACTGCCGCCGCCACAGTGCCGCATGACTGACAGGCCATGGTTGCGCAGTTCCTCGGCCACGCCGAAGGCCATGCGGTCGGCGGCGCTGCCCTGGTGCACTACGTAGACCTCGCATTGGGCCGCGGGTTCCTCCGCGCGCGCCTCCTGCATCAGCGCCAGCAACCGCTCCAACCCCATCGCAAAACCGCAGGCCGGCGTGGGCTTGCCGCCGACCTGCTCGAACAGGCCGTCGTAGCGTCCGCCGCCGCACACCGTGCCCTGGGCGCCCAGGCGGTCGGTCACCCACTCGAACACAGTGAGATTGTAGTAATCCAGACCGCGCACCATGCGCGGGTTGATGCTATAGGGGATGCCGGCGTCCTTCAACACCTGCTGCACCCCTTCGAAATGCGCCAGCGAGGCCTCGCCCAGGTGATCGAGCAGCCGCGGCGCCGCCTCGATCAGCGGCTGCATCAGCGGGTTCTTGCTGTCGAGCACACGCAGGGGATTGGTATGCAGCCGCCGCTTGCCGTCCGCGTCGAGCGCATCCTCGTGCGCCTGGAGATACTGCACCAGCTCCGAGCGGTGGCGCAAGCGCTCTTCCTGGCTGCCGATGGAATTGAGCTGCAGCTTGATGTCGTCCAGCCCGAGGTCGTCCCACAGCCGCGCGCACATCAGCAGAAGTTCGGCATCCACATCCGGCCCGGCGTAACCTAAGGCTTCCGCGCCGACCTGGTGGAACTGGCGGTAGCGGCCCTTCTGCGGCCGCTCGTGCCGGTACATGGGTCCGAGGTAATACAGCCGCTGCGGACTGCCGTAGAGCAGATTGTGCTGGATCGCCGCACGCACCGTCGAAGCCGTGGCTTCCGGCCGTAGTGTCAGCGCCTCCCCGTTCAACTCGTCGACGAAGCTGTACATCTCCTTCTCGACGATGTCGGTGGCCTCACCGATGGCGCGGCGAAACAGCGCCGTGGGCTCGAGCAGCGGCGTGCGCAGGTTGCGGTAGCCGTAGCTCTGGAGCCAGGAGCGCAGGGTCTCCTCCAGTTGCTCCCAAAGCACCGCCTCCTCCGGCAGGATGTCGTTCATCCCGCGGACGGCTTGTATGGTATGACTCATCGTTGCGCTCGGACGGGGTCGGACCTAGACCGCCGCCTTTATCGGAATTGTTGTTTCTTTCGTTGCCGCAGCGCTTGCCGCGCCCGCACCATAGTGGCTGCGCACGTAATCGTCGACGATCTTCTGGAAATCCTGGGCGATGGTCGCACCCTTGAGCGTCACGGTCTTCTCGCCGTCCACGAATACCGGCGCCACCGGCCGCTCGCCCGAACCCGGCAGGCTGATGCCGATATTGGACTGCTTCGATTCGCCCGGGCCATTGACCACGCATCCCATCACTGCCACGTGCATGTCTTCCACTCCCGGAAATTGCTCGCGCCACAGCGGCATCTGGCTGCGCAGGTATGCCTGGATGCTCGCGGCGAGTTCCTGGAAATAGGTGCTGGTGGTGCGGCCGCAACCGGGACAACTGATGACCATCGGCGCAAACGACCTCAAGCCCATGGTCTGCAGGATTTCCTGTGCCACCACGACTTCGCGCGTGCGGTCGCCGCCCGGCTCGGGCGTGAGCGAAATGCGGATGGTGTCGCCTATGCCTTCTTGCAGCAGCACCGACAGCGCCGCGGTCGAGGCGACGATGCCTTTGGAACCCATGCCGGCTTCGGTGAGCCCGAGGTGCAGCGGATAGTCGCAGCGAACCGCCAGGTCGCGATAGACCGAGATCAGATCCTGCACTCCGCTTACCTTGCACGACAGCACGATCCTGTCGGCAGGGAGGCCCCATTTCTCGGCCTGCGCAGCCGACTCCAGCGCGGACACGACCAGCGCCTCCCGCATCACGGCCTCCGCCGCGACCGGCTGCGTTCGAGCGCCGTTCTCATCCATCAGGCGCGCCAGCAGTTCCTGGTCCAGGCTGCCCCAGTTGACGCCGATGCGCACCGGCTTGCCGTGCTTGCAGGCCATTTCGATCATGGTCCCAAACTGTTCGTCGCGCTTCGATCCTTTGCCGACATTGCCGGGGTTGATGCGGTACTTGGCAAGCGCTTCGGCGCACTCGGGATACTGGCTGAGCAGGCGATGCCCGTTGAAATGGAAATCCCCCACCAGCGGCACGGCACAGTCCCTGCGCGCGAGGTCGTCGCGAATGCGGGCGACCTGCGCCGCCGCCTCCGCGGTATTGACGGTGATCCGCACCAATTCGGAACCTGCGCGCGCCAGATCGTAGATCTGCTGCGCCGTGGCGCGGAGGTCGGCGCTATCGGTGTTGGTCATGGACTGCACCACGATGGGCGCCCCGCCGCCGACAACGACATCTCCTATGCGC
>ODAK010002092.1_pt1 | contig 21144 bp, 17 predicted proteins | sample 1539591 | NCBI WGS metagenome assembly ODAK01 (sample SAMEA3539303, study PRJEB22396) | soil metagenome | biome: tundra; feature: field; material: soil | place: USA | collected 2010-05 | depth 0.15 m | reverse complement strand
CCGAGCGAGCAGATGTAGGCGTAGGCCCGCACGAAGCAGCCGTAGTTGCCCTGGAAGCCGCGCAGCCGGCCGATCGACTTCGGTCGCTCGTAGTCGAAGTCGAACTCGACCGTGGAGCGGAGCCGTTGCCATCGGCGCCGCCGTGGCGGACGATCACCGGCCGCGGCAGGTATGGCTCGATCCGGTCACAGACCGCGATCGGACCCGAGCCGGGACCGCCGCCGCCGTGGGGCTGGGTGAACGACTTGTGCAGGTTGAAGTGCACGATGTCGAAACCCATGTCGCCGGGACGGGAGATCCCCATCACGGCGTTGAGGTTCGCGCCGTCGTAGTAGACGATCGCGCCGACCCCGTGGACGATCCTGGCGATCTCCTCGATGTTGGTGTCGAACAGGCCGAGCGTGTTGGGGTTGGTCAGCATCAGGCAGGCGACGTCACCGTCGGCCTTGGCCCGCAGGTCGTCGATGTCGACGCCGCCCCGCGCATCGGTGCCGACCTTCACCACCTCGTAGCCGGCCATCGTGACGGTCGCCGGGTTGGTGCCGTGAGCGGTGTCCGGCGTCAGCACCTTGTGGCGCGCCTCGCCGCGGTCGGCGTGGTAGGCGCGCGTCAGCAGCACGCCGGCCAGCTCGCCGTGAGATCCGGCGGACGGCTGGAGCGACACGTGCGGAAGGCCGGCGATCTCCGACAGCTGGCGCTCGAGGCCCCACATCAGGGCAAGCGCGCCCTGCGCCCGCGCCGGCTCGGTCAGCGGGTGCAGGCGGGCATGACCGGGCAGTGCCGCCACGCGCTCGTGCAGTCGCGGGTTGTGCTTCATCGTGCAGGAGCCGAGCGGGTAGAAGCCGGAGTCAAGGTCGAAGTTGCGCCGCGAGAGGCGCACGTAGTGGCGCACCAGTTCGGGTTCTGAGATCTCCGGCAGGCGCGCCGGTTCGGCGCGGCGCAGGCGCGCCGGGATCAGCTCGTCGAGCGGGCGCTCGGGGACATCGAGCGCCGGCGCCTGGAACGCCCGTCGGCCGGGCGCGCCCTTCTCGAAGATCGTCACGGCGCGCTCGCGCTGCATCGCGGTCTCGGTCTCGACGCTCATGCCGACGCCCCTCCCATCGCTGCCGCGGCGCGCTCGGCGGCCAACGCCCGTGCCAGCACCTCGGCGAGCCGATCGATGTCCTCGCGCGAACGTTGCTCGGTGATCGCGACGAGCAGCCCGTCGGGGTACTCCGGGTAGTCGCGCCCGAGCGGGTAGCCCGGGGTGACGCGCTCGCCGGCGCAGCGAGCGATCACGCGGCGCACGCTCGCGCCGTCGGGCAGACCGAGCGAGACCGCGAACTCGCGCACCACCGGCTGCTCGTGCAGCGCGACGACGCCGTCGAGCGCCAGCAGCGTTTCGCGCGCGTAGGCGGTGCGGCGCGCCAGCAGCTCGGCGAGCTCCACCAGTCCGCGGCGTCCCAGCCAGGAGAGGTAGACGACTCCGGCGAGCGCGTTGAGCGCCTGCGCCGTGCAGATGTTGGAGGTCGCCTTCTCGCGGCGGATGTGCTGCTCGCGGGTCTGAAGGGTCAGCACGAAGCCGCGGCGACCGTCGACGTCGTGCGTCTCGCCGGCGATCCGCCCGGGCATCCGCCGCAGGTGCTCTGCGCGCGTCGCGAAGAAGCCGAACGAGGGGCCGCCGAAGTCGAGCCGGTTGCCGAGCGTTTGGCCCTCGCCGACGCAGACGTCGACGCCGAGCACGCCGGGCGCCTCGACGATCCCCAGCGACAGCGGGTCCGCGCTGGCGACGACGAGCGCTCCGTGCTCGCGCGCGGCGGCGATCAGCGGCTCGAGATCCTCGATCGCGCCGAGGAAGTTCGGCTGAGCCACGAACACGGCGCCGACGGTCTCGTCGATCGCCTGCGCCCAGGCCGCGGCATCGGTGACGCCGTCGGCGAGGGCGACCTCCTCGACGGTGGTGCCGTAGCCGGCGGAGAGCGTGCGCAGCGCCTCGCGCGCGTGTGGATGTACGCCGCGCGAGATCACGAAACGCGGACGGCCATTGGTCAGCTTGGCGAGATAGCCGGCCGCGGCGAGCGCCGAGGGGCCCTCGTAGACCGATGCGTTGGAGACGTCCATCCCGGTCAGCTCGCAGATCGCGGTCTGGTATTCGAACATCACCTGCAGCCCGCCCTGGGAGATCTCCGGCTGGTAGGGCGTGTAGGGCGTCAGGAACTCGGAGCGCCCGAGCAGCATGTCGATGACCGCCGGCACGTAGTGGTCATACATCCCCGCTCCCAAGAAGCACAGCTCGTCCTCGGCCGAGCAGTTGCGTGCGGCGAGCGCCCGCAGGTGCGCGTAGACCTCGGCTTCGCCGAGCCCGGCCGGCAGCTCGAGCGCACGGCCGAGCCGCACCGCCCCCGGGATCTCGCCGAACAGCTCCTCGACGCTGGCAACGCCGATCGCCTCGAGCATCGCCTCGCGATCGTCGTCGGTGACGGCGGTGTAGCGGCTCATCGGCGGCTCACGCCAGCAATGCGACGTAGGCGTCCCGCTCGAGCAGCGCGGCGCTCTGGGCCGGATCCGACAGGCGAACCTTGACGATCCAGCCCGCGCCGTAGGGATCCTCGTTGATCGCCTCGGGAGTCTCGCCGAGCGCGTCGTTGACCTCGATGATCTCGCCTGAGAGCGGCGCGATCACGTCCGAGACTGCCTTCACCGATTCGACCTCGCTGTAGGGCTCGTGCTGGTTCAGCTGCGTGCCGATCGCCGGCGGATCGAAGAAGACGACCTCACCGAGGGCGTCCTGCGCGTGCCAGGTGATGCCGAAGGTCGCGACGTCCCCGTCGATCCGGGCCCAGTCGTGCTCGGGGTGATAAAGCAGTTCCTGCGGGTAGGACGCTTCTGCCATCAGCTCGCTTCCTCCAACCTTATTGGTTTGGCGCTCGCACCTTCAAGCGAGTCTCCGCTCACCTCTTCAGCAGCGGTCGCTGCTCGACACGCGCGCGCCGGCGCTTGCCGCGCACGTCGATCTCGAACTCGGTCCCCGCGACCGCCGTGGCGGACGGGAGGTAGGCCAGCCCGATGCCGATCTCGAGGCTCGGCGAGAAGGTGCCGCTGGCGACGAAGCCGCCACCGATCACGAGATCCCCCGGGCGCGCGGCGCCGCGGTCGGTGATCACGAAGGGCACGAGCAGCTCAGCGGGCCCCGCGTCACGCACCGCCGCCACCGCCTGCGCGCCGATGTAGCCCCCGCTCGGGCGGCAGCACCAGCTCAGGCCGGCCTCGATCGGACCGCGCTCGGTCGAGAGGTCGTTGCCGTAGAGATGGAAGCAGGCCTCGGTGCGCAGCGTGTCGCGTGCGGCCAGCCCGGCCGGCTTTGCACCGCGGCGCAGCAGCGCCTCCCAAACGGCAGGCGCGTCGGCGGGTGCCGCCAGCAGCTCCACGCCGTCCTCACCGGTGTAGCCCGTGCCGGCGACGAGCATGTCCGCACCGTCCAGCGTGCGTGCGCCGATCGTCATGCGCTCCGGCAGCGGCGCGTTGGCAATCGCCTGAACGACCTCGCGCGCGAGCGGCCCCTGGACCGCGATCATTGCGTAATCGGCCGCACGGTCGATCACCTGCGCATCGAAGCCGTCGGCGTGCGCGAGAAACCAGGCCAGGTCGCGCTCGTGGTTGGCGGCGTTGGTCACCGTCAGATAGCGGTCCGCTTCGAGCCGGTAGCTGAACAGGTCGTCGAGCACGCCGCCGTCCTCGCGCAGCAGCAGGCTGTACTGAGCGCCACCGATCGGGATCCGCGCGACGTCGTTGGTGCACAGTCGCGCGAGCAGCTCGACGGCCTGGCGTCCGGTCGTCTCGATCTGACCCATGTGCGACACGTCGAACGCGCCGGCGGCGCTGCGCACCGCGAGGTGCTCGGCGATCACGCCGTCGTAGCGAACGGGCATCTCCCAGCCGGCGTAGGGCACCATCCGCGCGCCGAGGGCAACGTGGGAGTCATGCAGCGGCGTGTGACGAAGCGGAGCTGACACTCGCTGCCAAACCTAGCGCGTCGGTTACTCGCCGGCCTCGCCGTCGAAGTAGGCCAGCTGCTCGGCGCTCGAGACGGTGCAGGAGAGCGCGTCCGGCGCTCCGAAGCGCCCGCCACGCCCCCCGATCTTGCGCGCCCGAGACGTCCCCAAGCCATGGGGGCTGCCCGGCTGCGTCAGCGTGCGGCCGACGCTATCGCACGCGGAGCGACGGGCGCAGCCGGCGCTGCCGGCGAAGCCCCGCCCCCCCAGAAAAGGCTCGATCAGCGCAGGAACGGCGGAACGTCGATGTCCTCGTCGCGGATCTCTACGGGGGTGCGCTCGCCGCGAGGTGAACGCGGCCTGCGCGGACGATCGCGCTCATCGCCGCTCGCGCCGGACCCGAACTCGGCGCCGCGGCCGCGCGATCCACCGTGGTGCTGGAAGCCGGTGCCGATCACCGTGACGCTGATCTCGTCCTCCTGCTGCTCGTCGATCACCGCGCCGAAGATGATGTTGGCGTCGCGATCTGCCGCGCCCTGGATGATCTCGGCCGCCTCGTTGACCTCGAACAGGCCGAGGTTGCGCCCGCCGGTGATGTTCAGCAGGATGCCGGTCGCGCCGTTGATTGCCTCCTCGAGCAGCGGCGAGGCGATCGCCGCCTTCGCCGCGTCGGAGGCGCGGCTCTCGCCGGACGCCGTGCCGACGCCCATCACGGCTGTGCCGGCGTCGGTCATGATCGTGCGCACGTCGGCGAAGTCGAGATTGATCAGGCCGGGGATCGTGATCAGGTCGGTGATCCCCTGGACGCCCTGGCGCAGGATGTTGTCGGCCTCCTTGAAGGCGTCGAGAATCGACGTGCGCCGTTCGACGACGCTCAGCAGCCGCTCGTTGGGGATCACCAGCAGGGTGTCGACGACGTCGCGCAGCTTGCGGATGCCCTCCTCGGCCTGGCGCGCGCGCATCGCGCCTTCGAACTCGAACGGACGCGTCACGACGCCGACCGTCAGGGCGCCGATCTCCATCTTGGCGATCTCGGCGATCACGGGAGCCGCGCCGCTGCCGGTGCCGCCGCCCTCGCCGGCTGTCACGAAGACCATGTCAGCGCCCTTTAGCGCCTCCTTGATCTCGTCGCGCGACTCGGCGGCCGCGCCGAAGCCGATCTCCGGGTTGGCCCCGGCGCCGAGTCCCTTGGTGAGCTCGGTGCCGATGTGCAGCTTCACGTCCGCATCGCTCATCGCGAGCGCCTGCGCGTCGGTGTTGGCCGCGATGAACTCGACTCCCCGGAGGCCCGCATCAACCATCCGACTTACGGCGTTGGTGCCGCCGCCGCCGACGCCGACGACCTTGATCACTGCGAGATAGCTACCGCCGTCCATAATTAGATCCGAGCCTAGAGTCAGAATGAAGGGTTTTTCAGCGGCGCCGCGACGACGCTGTGAAAGCCACGTTATGCAGGGCTTCGGGCGATTGTCAATCCGACCGCATCATCGCAACTTTCGTTGCAGATAGCGGAACCCTCAACCATGACCTGAACTCGGGCCTCTCGGCGTGATTAACCTGAAGTAGAGCTTGAGGGTTGGATCAGCGTCGAGCGAAGCACCGTCGAGACGGTTGCGGCGCCAGACGGCGTGGTGCCCGCGCTGCCCGTGGAGGTCATCGTGGTGGCGGCGGTCGCTGGATCTCCCACCTGCGCGGCAGGCCGCGAGGGCAGGCGCAGGTCGATGTAGTCGGCACCCCTGGAGCTCGGGTCAGCGAGCACCGCCGCGGCGGCGTCCCACTTCGCGTGCAGCAGCGCGTAGTTGCCAAAGATCAGCCGCGGGCCGCGGTGCAGGTAGATCGTCAGCGCCCCGTCGGCGATGGTCACCGCGGCGGCCCGGCCGCGCAACGGCGCCGGCGCATCGACCAGCACGCGCAACGCGAGCGCCACGAAGGGGTCGCGTGCTCGCCCGCCACTCGGATAGCGACTCGAGTGCACGACCGCGAGCGGGCCGGCGTGGCTGAGTCCGCTGACGACGCTGCCGTCGTCCGCCAACGCGAACCACCTCCTCCCCACCTGCAGGCGGGCGACCGGCTGGCGTTCCACCACCTCGATTTGCACGCCGTGGGGGAAGTGCGTCTGCGCGCGCACGTCGGCGACCAGGGTGTAGCGGGCCACGGCTGCGCGCAATGCCCCGACCGAGAAGTCGGTGGTCGTCTGGGAGCGCGCCGCGGCGATCAACTCGTCCGAGACGACCGGCAGGGCGCTCGGTCCCAGGCCGACGATCCTGACCTGGTCGACCGAGAACAGCGAGCTGTCGCGCAGGACCATCCACCCGCCGAAGCCGACCACCGGGAGCAGCGCGAGACAGACGAGCTTGTGGCGCAGCGCCATGACCTACTGCTTCGCGCTCGGGGCGCAAACCCCTACCAGGGAAAGTGAGCCTCGCCGAGCAGCTGAACCTCCGGCTCGAGCTCGATTCCGAAGCGCACGCGCACGCGCTCGCGCGCCGCGGCCATCAGCTCGAGGATCTCCGTCGTGCTCGCGCCGCCGATGTTCTCGACGAAGTTCACGTGCTTGGGCGAGAAGCGGGCGTCGCCGATCCGCAGATCGGCCACGCCCGCTGCCGCCAGCAGCTGCCAGGCGCTGTGGCCGGGCGGGTTCTTGAACGTGGAGCCGAACGTCTTGATGCCCTTGGGCTGCGCGTCGTGGCGGCGCGCACGCAGCGCCGCAAGGGTCGCGCGAACCGCCTGCGGCTCCGCCCGCCTCAGCGCGAAGCGCGCTCGCATGACGATCTCCGACGCGCCGAGCGCGGAGCTGCGGTAGGCGAACCCCAGCTCGCTCGGCGCGCGCCGCGAGATCCCCTCGACGGTCGCGATCTCGACCCACTCGAGCACCTCCGCGAGCGCGCCGTCGTAGGCGTTCGCGTTCATCCGCACCGCGCCGCCGACGCTGCCGGGGATGTTGACGGCGAACTCGATTCCGGCCAGCCCGAGCGCGGCCGCCCGCGCCGCCACCGCCGGCAGTCGCGCGCCCGCGCCGCAGCGCAGCCCTGCTCCGTCGGGCTCGATCCGCGCGAGCTCACGCTCCAGTTTGATCACCAGCCCGCGCACGCCCTCGTCGGCCACCAGCAGATTCGACCCCGACCCCAGGACGTGGACGTCCAGCCGCTGCGCGCGCGCCCAGTCGAGCAGCTCGAGCAGCTCGCGGCTGGAGCCGGCCGGCGCGAAGCGCTCGGCTGTGCCGCCGGTGCGAACCGTCGTCAGGCGCGCGAGCGGGTGATCGGTCTGCGGCTCAAGCACCGTCGCCGCCCCCTGCGAGCAACGCGCGCCCCAGCCGGTCGACGTCGCCCGCACCCATCACGATCACTAGGTCGCCGGCGCCCGCGACGGCGCCCACGATCCGGACCGCCGCCTCGTGGTCGGGCAGCCAGTAGGTCGGCTTGCCAGCCGAGGCATCAACCGTCGCCTCGGCGAGCAGCAGGCCGCTGACGCCGGGAAAGTCCACCGCCCGCTCGCGGGCCGGATAGACGTCGAGCACGACGACCACGTCGGCGCCGGCAAGCGCCACACCAAACTCGCGCGCCAGCGCCCGGGTGCGTGAGTAGAGGTGCGGCTGGAAGACGGCGACCAGGCGACGGGGCACGAGCGTGCGGGCCGCCGCGAGCGTTGCGGCGATCTCGCTCGGGTGGTGCGCGTAGTCGTCGTAGACCTCGGCGCCGGTGGCGGTGCGTCCCAGACGCTCGAAGCGGCGCCCCGCGCCGCGGAAGCCCGCAAGCCCCCGCGCGGCGTCGGCGGCGCTCACGCCGGCCAGCCGCGCGACGGCGAACGCCGCCGCGGCGTTGCGCGCGTTGTGTTCGCCGGGCACCGCCAGCTCGACCTCCACGCCGCCGCAGTCGAAGCGCGAGCCGCCCGCGCTCAGGCGTGGCGCCGGCGCGTCGTAAGCGATCAGCGGACCACTGCGCAGCGCGAGCAGCTCGGGGCGGTCCCAGATCACGGCCCGCTCCGCGCCCGCCAGGAACTGGCGGTAGACGCCCTCCAGCTCATGCAACGATCCGAACACGTCGTGGTGATCGAGCTCGACGTTCGTCAGCACCGCGATCTCCACGCTCAGCGACAGCATCGAGCGATCGGACTCGTCGGCCTCGACGACCAGCCATTCGCCGGCGCGCCAGTCGCCGTTGCGCCCGGTCTCGCACAGCATCCCGCCGATCAGGTAGGAGGGGTCGAGGTCCCCCGCGCGCAGCGCGCTGACGATCATGCTCGCCGTCGTCGTCTTCCCATGCGCGCCGGCCACCGCGATCGTGCGCCGCAACTCGGTCAACTGGCCCAACAGCTGCGCCCGGGTCAACACCGCCAGTCCCCGCTGCGCCGCGGCGAGGCGCTCGGGGTTCTCGGCGCCGATTGCTGTCGAGCAGACGACCTCGACGCCCTCTCCCGCCGGCACGTTCTCGGGCCGATGCCCGATCGTCGCCTCGAGCACCCCGTCGGCGGCGAGCGCGGCCGCGAACACCGAGTCCGCGCGATCGGAGCCCGTCACGCTCGCCCCCAACGCGTGAGCCGCGCGCGCATACGCGCTCATCCCGGCGCCGCCGACACCGACGAGGTGCAACCGCCGGTCAGACCACGGGCGCTGATCGACGGAGCGCGCCTGCACTAAACCTCCGCCAGCAGGATCGTCGCAACCGCCGCGGCAGCATCGGGGCGCGCGAGCGAGCGCGACGCGCCGATCAGCCTCCCGACCTCGGCCGCCAGCCGTGGTCCGCTGCATTCGCGGTCGTCGACGACGACCGCGGCGCCGGCACGCTCCATCCAGGCCGCGTTCGTGCGCTGGTGGTCGGCGCTCGCCGACGGATACGGCACGAGGACCGCCGGCCGCCCATAGGCCGCGATCTCGAAGATCGACCCCCCCGCGCGCCCCACGACCAGGTCGCTGGCCGCCAGCGCCTGCCCGAACTGCTCGCGGTCGAGGTACTCGCGCAGGTCATACAGCGCTCCGCGCGGGCGCGCACGCAGGGCAGGCCAGTCGCGCGCGCCGGTCACGTGCAGCACGCGGAAGCTCGCGCCATCCAGCCCCTCGAGCGCCGCCTCGTTGATCGTACGCGACCCCAGCGAGCCGCCGAACACGAGTACGCACTGCGCCCACGGCTCGATGCCGAGCGTCGCGCGCGCAGCGTCGCGGTCCGCGTCGGGCGGCGCCACCGGGCGGCCCGTCACGCGGTAGCGCTTGCCGCGGCGCCCCGCGATCGGAAAGGCCAGGCACACGCGCGTGGCAAGCGGCGCCAGCGCGCGGTTCGTCAGACCGAGATGGCTGTCGGCCTCGGTCAGCACGATCGGGATGCGGCGCGTCCATGCGGCCAGCGCCACGGGTCCGGCGACGTAGCCGCCACCGCCCATCACGACGTCGATGCGCGCCGCGCCGAGCAGTCGGCGCGCCCGCCCGAGCGCGCGCGCCGCCCGCCACAGCGCGCGCAGTGCGCGCAGCGGGTTGCGACGATCGAGCGCAGAGACGGAGAGCCGTTCGAACGCGTAGCCGGCGGCGGGCACGAGCTCCCGCTCGGCACGATCGCCGCCGATGAAGAGGACCTCAGCCCCCCGTGCCGCCAGCGCGTCGGCGACCGCCAGCGCGGGCACCACGTGCCCGGCGGTCCCGCCGGCTGCGATCGCGATCCGCGGTTGTGCGCCCATCCTCGGATCGTCGCGGTTTTTCGCCGCTCGTGCTGCGCACCGCCCGCAGATGTGCTGCGCCGCCACCCGCGATGTTCAGCAGCAGGCCCATCGCCGCGAGCATCACGAGCAGGTTGCTCGCCCCATAGGAGACGAACGGCAGCGGCACGCCGGTGACCGGAGCGATGCCGAGCACAGCGAAGACGTTGAGCGCGGCCTGGAACACGATCAGCGAGGTGACGCCGACCGCGACGAGCAGCGCATAGCTGCCCTTGGCGCGTCGCGCAGTGCGAAGACCGGCGTAGGCGATCAGCCCGTAGAGCGCGAGCAGGCCGGCGATCCCGACGAAGCCGAGCTCCTCGCCGATCACCGCGAGGATGAAGTCCGTCGGCGCCTCGGGCAGGTAGAAGTCCTTCTGCAGCGACTGGCCGGGACCGCGACCGAAGAGGCCGCCGGAGCCGATCGCGATCTGGCTCTGGACCGACTGGTAGCCGCTCTGCGTGGCGTGCGCCCACGGGTCCAGGAACGAGGTCAGGCGCGCTCCGGCGTAGGGCACGGCGATCGCGAACAGGATCACCGCGCCGATGCCGATGAGCGCGACGATCGCCAGCAGGCGCATCGAGATCCCGGCGGTCAGCACGATCGCGGCCAGCGCGAACGCGATCACGAGCGTCGTGCCGATGTCTGGCTGCGAGCCGACCAGCAGACACGCAGCCGCGCCGACGAGTGCGACGCGTTTGAGCGCCGTCGCCCGGCTGCGCGCGCTCGGGCGCCCGCTCGAGAGCACGTGCGCGCCGTAGAGCACGAGCGCGAGCTTCATCAGCTCGGAGGGCTCGAACTGCACCGGCCCGGCTCCGATCCAGCGCTGCGCGCCGAGTGTCGAGTGGCCGAGGCCCGGCAGCCGCACGGCGATCAGCAGCGCGAACGCCAGCCCGAGCAGCGGTCCGGTCAGACGGCGCACCTGATCGAGGCCGACCCGCGAGGCGTAGCGAAGCACGACCAGCCCGACGGCGCCGTAGAGGACGAAACGGATCAGCTCGCTCATGCCGCCGGCGCTCCCGCCCGCGATCGCCAGCGGCGAGGAGGCGCTATAGACCATCACCGCGCCGCCCGCGAGCAGGCACAGCGTCGCCGTCAGCAACAGACTGTGCTCGATCGGCGCTCGCGGCTTGGCGGCCTTGGCAATCGGTTCGGCGGCATGCCGAACGCGCCCGGGATGTGCGGCAACCGAAGCCATCCCTGGTCCTTCCACGCAATCAGCGGAATGCCTTCCCTACCCGGCGACCGCCGATCAGGCCAGCACGAGCCGCCTGAACTCCTCGCCGCGCGCCTCGAAGTCGCGAAACTGATCGAAGCTCGTGGCAGCCGGGCTGAGCAGCACGATCTCGCCGTCGACGGCCGCGCCGCGCGCCGCCGCAAGCGCCCGCTCGAGCGTGCCGCAGCTCTTGACGGCGACCCCGGCGTCCGCCGCCGCGCGCTCGAGCGCGGCGGCGATCTCCGGGCCGGCCTCGCCGATCAGATAGACGGCGCGGGCGCGCGCGGCGACGTCCTCGCCGAGCGCCCCGAAGTCCTCTCCCTTGCCGCGCCCGCCGAGGATCAGGTGCACGCTGCCGGGAGCGAACGACCGCAGCGCGACCAGCGTGCTGGCGACGTTGGTTCCCTTGGAGTCGTTCACGAACAGCACGCCGTCCAGCGTCGCCACCTCCTCGAGCCGGTGCGCCACGCCCGGGAAGCTCGCGAGTGCCGCCGCGACACCGTCGCGCGGCAGGCCGCAGGCGAGCGCCGCCGCCGCGGCGGCCATCGCATTCGCCACGTTGTGCGCGCCGCGCAGGCGGATCGAGGAGCTCGCGACGAGCTGTTCTCCCCGCCACCACAGCCACTCTCCGTCGCTGTACAGATCGGCCGCGGAATCCGTGCCGAACGTCAGCCGGGCCGCGAGTCCCGGAACTGCGGCGTCGAATCCTCCAAACGGGATCACGGCGAAGTCCTCACGTCCCTGTTTGGCGAACAGTCGCAGCTTCGCGGCCAAGTAGCCGCGCATGTCCCCGTGGCGGTCGAGGTGATCGGGCGCGACGTTCAGCAGCACCGCCGCGTGGGGCGCGAACTCGAGCGTGTCCTCGAGCTGGAACGACGACGCCTCGCAGACCACCGTCGTCGATCGCTCGAGCGGAGCTTCGCCGTGCGGCGGAGGCGTGGCGAGCAGGCTGAGCGCGCGGCCAACATTGCCGGCGACGGCGACCGCCGCGCCACTCGCGCGATACATCGCGCCGATCAGCTCGACGGTCGTGGTCTTGCCGTTGGTGCCGGTCACGGCGACGAACTCGTTCTCCAGCAGTCGCCAGGCCAGCTCGAGCTCGCCGATCACCGCGATGCCGCGCTCGCGCGCCGCGACGATCAGCGGCGCGCCGGCCGGCACACCCGGGCTCTTGACGACGCAGCGCACCCGCTCGAGCGCGCCGAGCGCGTCCTGGACCAGTTCGACGCCGCATGCCTCCAGCTCGGCCGGAGCGACGGCGGAGCGGTCGCTGCCGATGACGGTCTCGCCGCGTGCCGCCAGCGCGAGCGCCGCGGCGACGCCTGAGCGGGCCAGCCCGACAACCAGGTAGGGGCCGGCGGGCAGCGGCGGGCGGCTCACTTGATGGAGTGCGCGAAGATCGTGAAGCCGATCGCCGCGCCGATCGCCGTGATGATCCAGAAGCGCAGGATGATCTTCGTCTCAGACCACGCCTTGAGCTCGAAGTGGTGGTGGATCGGAGCCATCAGGAAGACGCGCTTTCGGAACAGCTGGAAAGCGACGATCTGGATCAGTACCGAGACCGCCTCGATCACGAAGATCCCGCCGATCACGATCAGCAGCGTCTCGGTCCGGGTCATCACTGCGAGCCCGGCGATCGCGCCGCCCAGTCCGAGCGAGCCGGTGTCGCCCATGAAGATCGTCGCCGGAAAGGCGTTGAACCACAAAAACCCGACGCACGCGCCGACCAGGCAGGAGGCCAGCAGCGCGAGCTGCGTCTCGCCGCCAGCGAGGAACGTGATCCCGACGTAGGCCATCAGCACGATCGCCGCGCAGCCCGCGGCCAGCCCGTCCAGCCCGTCCGTCAGGTTCACGCCGCTCGTCGTGCCGGCGACCACGAAATAGATCAGGAGGGGATAGAAGACGCCCAGGTCGACGTTGTAGTCGACGACCCGCAGGCGCAGATCCGGCTGAATGTGGGCCTTGCGCGCGATCAGCCACAGGCCGACCGAGATCGCGGCCAGCAGCACCAGCTTGGTGCGCGCGCGCAGCCCCAGCGAGCGGCGCTTGACGATCTTCATGTAGTCGTCGACGAAGCCGAGCAGCGCGCAGGCGATCGCTGCGCCGAACACGCCGATAGCACGCCAGTCCTTCCAATCCGAGAGGATCGCGAACGGCGCCGCGATCGCGATGAACATGATGATCCCGCCCATCGTCGGCGTGCCTGCCTTGTTCAGATGACCCTGCGGGCCGTCATCGCGAACGTGCTGGCCGAACTCGCGCCGGCGCAGGAACTCGATGAACTTCGGCGAGAGGAAGATGCAGATCAGCAGGGCGGCGGTGCCGCCGATCAGGACCTGTGCCATCAGCGCCCCGCGAGCGCTTCGGCGACACGCTCGAGGGCGACGCCGCGCGATCCCTTGACCAGCACCGTGTCGCCGGCCTGCAGGCGCGCACGCACCAGCTCGGCGGCAGCCGCTGCGTCGGGCGCGTGCAGGTGCTCGCCGGCGCCGAAGCTCTCCCCGGCCCAGGCCGCGCGCAAACCGACGGTGACCAGCAGCGCGACCCCGGCCACCCGCGCCTGCTCGCCCAGCTCGCGGTGGTAGCGCTCCTCGTCTCGCGCTCCCAGCTCCAGCATGTCGCCGAGGACCGCGACGCGCCGGCCGGCGGCGGTCTTGGCAAGCTCGTCCAGCGCGGCGCGCATCGACATCGGGTTGGCGTTGTAGCAGTCGTTGATGACGACCACGCCGGCGGGCAGCGACAGCCGCTCGCCGCGCAGCCCGGAGAACTCGACCTCCAGCGCCCCAGCTGAAACGGCGACCCCGAGCGCTCGCGCGGCGGCGAGCGCCGCGCAGAGGTCGACGAGCAGGTGCGCTGCGCGAAAGCCCGGCTCGAGCAGCACGCGCTGCTCGCCGAGCGCGACGAGCACGCCCTGCGCGCCGGTTTCGAGCACCGTCACCTCGCCGCCCTCGCCGAAGCGCACGATCTCGAGGTCCTCGCGCAGGAACGGCTCGAGCAGCGGCTCGCCGGCCGGCAGGACCGCGGTCGCGCCGCTCGCGAGCCCGTCGAGCAACTCGCCCTTGGCCGCGGCGATGGCCTCCAGCGACCCCAGCAGCTCGAGGTGCGCGGGCCCGACGTTGACGACCACGCCGACGTCCGGCTCGCAGATCGAGGTCAGCTCGGCGATCTGACCGGCGCCGCGCATCGCCAGCTCGAGCACGAGCGCCTGCGTCCCGGCCGGGGCGCCCAGGATCGCGAGCGGCAGCCCGATCTCGGTGTTTTGGTTGCGCGGGCTCGCGACGGTCGCAAACGACGGTGCCAGCAGCGCGGCGAGAATGTCCTTCGTCGAGGTCTTCCCGGTCGACCCGGTGATCGCAACGACCCTGGCGCGCAGCTCGCGGCGCCACTCGCGCGCCAACCGCCCGAGCGCCGACAGTGGATCCGCGCAGGCCAAAAGGACAGCGGCGCCAGGCTCGCGGATGCGCTCGACGTGTTCGCTCGCGGCGAGCACGCCCCAGGCTCCGGCGGCTAGCGCATCCTGCGCAAAGCGCCCGCCGTCGGTGTTCGCGCCGGCCAATCCGACGAACAGGTCTCCCGGCCCCAGGACCCTGGAGTCGACGACGACGCGGTGGGGGCCCTCTTCCGCATCCGCGCCGGCGAGCAGGCGCGCCCCAGCGGCCGCGGCGACGTCCCGTGCGCTCCAGGCCTTCACGCGAGCGCCCGCAGTTGGACACGGGCGACCTGCGCATCGTCGAACGGCAACCGCTGCCCGTCCGCGAACTCCTGGCCCTGCTCGTGCCCCTTGCCGGCGATCACGACGACGTCACCCGGCCGCGCGAGCGAGATCGCCCGTGCGATCGCCGCCCGGCGGTCGACGATCGCCTCGACCGCGGCGCCGTCGCCCGCCGCGCCGGCGAGGATCTGCTCGACGATCGCCGCCGGCTCCTCCGAGCGCGGGTTGTCCGAGGTCACGATCGTCAGATCGGCCAGCGCCGCCGAGATCCGCCCCATCTGCGGGCGCTTGCCGCGGTCGCGATCGCCGCCGCAGCCGAATACCGACAGCAGGCCACGCTCGGTCAGCGAGCGGGCGGCGCGCAGCACGTTCTCGAGCGAGTCCGGCGTGTGCGCGTAGTCGACCAGCACGGTGAACGGCTGTCCCTCGTCGAGCGCCTGGAAGCGGCCCGGGGCCGGCGCGATCTGCGGCAGCGCGCCGGCGATCGAGTCGAGCGGGACCCCCAGGCCGCGGGCGGTCGCGAGCGCGCCGAGCACGTTGGCGACGTTGAAGCGTCCGGGCAGCCGCGTGCGCAGCTCCAGCTCGCCCTCCGGGGTGATCGCAACGAACTGTGCCCCCGCGACGCTGAAGCGCAGCTCGCGGGCGCCGTAGTCCGCCGGCTGCGCGAGCGCGAAGGTGACGGCGTCCGGGTGCTCCGCCACGAGCTGGCGCCCGTAGGGGTCGTCGAGGTTGATCACACGCAGCGCCGCCCCGTTCTCGAACAGCCGCCGCTTGGCGGCGAAGTAGTCCTCCATCGTCTGGTGGAAGTCGAGGTGATCCTGCGTCAGGTTGGTGAACAGCACGGCGGCGAAGTGGGTCCCCTCGACGCGGTGCTGGGCGAGCGCGTGCGAGGAGACCTCCATCGCGCACGCCGCGTCGCCTCCGTCGAGCATCGCGCGGAAGCTCGCCTGCAGATCGATCGCCTCCGGCGTGGTGTGGATCACCGGGCCCTCGCGTCCGCCGATCACCGACTTCACGGTGCCGAGCAGCGCACATTGCTCTCCTGCCGCCTCGAGCAGCCCCGCGAGCAGGAAGACGCTCGTCGTCTTGCCGTTGGTTCCGGTAACCCCCACGACCCGCAGCGACGCGCTCGGATCGCCGTAGAAGCGCACCGCGATCGGCGCCATCGCGGCGCGCGCCGAGGACACCTCGAGTTCAGGCACGCCGAGTCCGAGCGGGCGCTCGACGACGAGCGCGACCGCCCCGCGCGCCAGCGCGTCGGCAGCGTGATCGTGGCCGTCGCTGTCGTGGCCAGGTACGCAGAAGAAGAGCGTTCCCGCCGTCGCGGCCCGGCTGTCGTAGGCGAGCGAGGTGATCTCGATCGGCGCCGCACCGGCGCTCAGTTGCGAGAGCAACATCCGCGCGCAGTCTATGCCGCGGACCGGCCTCGCCGATCGGGGCCGGCGCGGCGCAGCGGGCTCAACCCGGTGCGATCTTCAGGTACTGCAGCGCGAAGTTCATGATCTTCTGCCATGCCGGCGCGGCGACCTCAGTGCCGTAGATGTTGCCCCCTTGCGGGGAATCGACCATCACGATGGCCTCGAGCTGCGGATCCTGCTCGGGAGCGAAGCCGACGAACGACGCGTAATAGTTCTTGTCGGAGTAGGTGCCGCCCACGACCTTGTTGGCCGTGCCGGTCTTACCCGCCAGCGTGTATCCAGGGATCTTGATCTCCGACGCCGTGCCGCTCGGCCCGAGCACGTCCTTGAGCATGCCCCGCAGCTCGGCGGCGACGCCGGGGGTCAGGATCCTCCTGGCCCTGGGCACGCGCACGGCCACGCCGCCGACGCTCGAGACGATGTGCGGCGTGGGCAACAGACCGCCGTTGGCGATCGCCGCGTATGCCGTCGCGACCTGCAGCGGGGTGACCGAGACACCCTGTCCGATCGGGATGTTGCCGATCGAGGAGCCTGACCACAGCGCGACGGGCGGGACGATGCCCTGCTCCTCGCCGGGGAGGTGCACGCCGGTCAGCGAGCCGAAGCCGAACTGGCGGATCCACTGGTACAACCGGTCCTCGCCCAGCAGCTCGCCGATCTTGACCGCGCCGATGTTGCTCGAGTGGGCGAGGATCTGTGCGGTGCTCAGGATCTCGGTCGGGTGCGTCTCCGAGTCGTGGATCACGCGGTCGGCTACCTGCAGGGAGTCCGGGATCGTGAACGTCGTCTGCGGCGAGATCAGGCCGTCGGAGAGCGCGCCGCCGATCGTCACGACCTTGAACGTAGAGCCGGGCTCGTAGTTGAGCGCGTCGGCGTAGTCCGGCGACGACGCGACCTTGGTCGAGTCGTTGGCGTTGACGCGCGGCCAGTTCGACATCGCGAGGATCGCGCCGGTCTGGGGCTGGAACACGATCGCCGTGGCGTCCAGCGCGCGGTACTGCTCGCCGGTCGCCGAGACCACGCTGTCGGTGTACTGCTGCAGCGCGGAGTCGAGCGTCAACTTGACGGTCTTGCCGGCGAGCGGCGTCGGGCCGCTGACGTGGATCGGCTGACCCTGCCCGTCGAAGACCACCTGCTGATGCCCCGGCGTGCCGGCGAGCTGCTTGTTGAACTCGAGCTCGATGCCGGACAGCCCACTGCCATTCGCGTAGACGCCACCGAGCACCTGGGCGGCGAGGTAGTTGTCGGGATAGACGCGCCGCGGGTCGGGGGTGAGCGCGATCCCCGGGATCTTGAGCGCCCTGACCCGCGCCGCGGTCGCCGCGGGGATCTGGCGCGCGAGTCTCGTCCAGTCGGGGGCGATCGGACTCGTTATGTCCTTCTCGAGCGTTGCGACCGGGACCCCCAGCAGCGGCGAGAGCTTCACGGCGAGCGCCACGGGATCTCCCACCTGCTTGGGCGTAGCGGTCACGTCGTCGGCCGCCTGGGTCACGGCGAGCAGGTCGCCGTTGCGGTCGACGATCGAACCGCGCGCCGCGGGCATCGTGACGGTGGTGACATGCTCGAGGTTCGCCACGCTGGAGAGCCGGCCGGCGTTCAGCGTCGTCAGCTGCAGCGTGCGTGCGCCGGCGACGGCCAGCAGCAACGCGAAGATGCCCAGCAGCCAGCCGATTCTCCGCTGACTGAGCGCCACGTTACGTACCCGTCGTCGTGCCGCCGGCCGCTGTGGTCTGTGCGGGGACTGTGGGGACCGCCGGCGCGGCCCCCACAGTCGTCGAAGAGGCAGCGGTCCCTGTCGCGGCGCTCGTCGTGGTACCCGCGGGTGGTGTGGCGTTGGTGTTCGTACCCGTCGTGCCGGTAGCAGTCGTAGTCGTCGGGGCGCCCGCGGTCGTCGTCGTGGCAGGCGCCGCGGTCGTCGTGGCGGTGTTCGTGGTGGCGGTGTTCGTCGTTGCGGTGTTCGTCGTGGCGGGCGCCGTGCCGGTCGTCGTGGTCGCGCCGGTGGCGCTGGTGGAGCCGGTGGCGGCGGCGGTCGTGGTCGCGCCGGCCGTGCTCGAAGTCGTGGTCGCGGCCGCCGTGGTGCTCGCCGGCGCCGCGCTGAGCGTGTTGGCCGACGTCGGCGCTGGCGTCGGCATGCGGGCGCGGGCCGCCGCGATCGCCGCCTGGGACGGAACGGTCATCGTATGCACGGCCCGGGCGCCGTCGCCGGGGTTCACCTGGAGGTAGGTCACAACGCCCGGCGCCGGATAGACCATGCCGAGCGGGCCACTCCCGCCGCTCAGGCGGTGATCTGCCTCGACCGCGCCGATCTGCGTCTGGGTGGTCTCGATCTGCGCGGTCATGGCGTTGACGGCCGAGGTCGCGCTACCGATCTGAGCGCCGAGCCGAAGCAGCGCCACCTGCATCGCGACGATTCCCAGCAGCGCCGTCGCGACGATTGCGATCCAGGCGCGACCGCGCACCAGACGCTCGAGCCAGGGGTGGTCGATCAGCCGAAGGAAGAGGTTAGGGCTGGCCTGTGCGCGTGCGCCGGCGGCCCGCGGATGGCGGTTCGGACCCGAGACACGGCGCGGTGCGGGCGGCAGCCGCAGCGGCGCGGCCTCCGCGTGGCGGGTGCGCGCCGCTGCGCCGGCAGCCGGCGGGCTCATGCCCCGGCTCCGAGCTTGCGCGCGACTCGCAGGTGCGCGCTCGCGGCACGCGGGTTGGCGGCGACCTCGCCGGCGCTCGGCGCGATCGCGCGTCGATGCGCGAGCTCCGCCTCGGGGCTTCGGCCGCAGCCACACACCGGCAGGTCGGGCGGGCAGATGCACCCGCGCGTGCGCGCCGCGAAGAACTGCTTGACGCGACGGTCCTCGAGCGAGTGGAAGGAGATCGCGGCCAGCGATCCGCCTGGGTTCAGCAGCTCCCACCCCAACGGCAGGGCGGCGTCCAGCTGATCCAACTCCTCGTTGACGGCGATCCGGATCGCCTGGAAGGTCCGTTTGGCGGGATGGCCGCCGGCGAACCGCGCGGGCGCCGGGACCGCGGCCTTGATCACCTCGACCAACTCCAGCGTGGTGACGATCGGGGCGCGCTCGCGCTCGGCGACGATCGCCCGTGCGATCTGGGCGGCGAAGCGCTCTTCACCGAACTCGCGCAGCAGGCGCGCCAGCCGCCGCTGGTCCCACTCGCCGACGATCTCGCCGGCGCTCAGTTCCTGATCGGGGTCCATCCGCATGTCCAGCGGCGCGTCGTATGAGTAGGAGAAGCCCCGCTCCCAGGTGTCGATCTGCATCGAGGAGGTGCCGAGGTCGAAGTACACGTAGTCGGCGCCGACGCCCTCGTCGAGCAGCAGCGCCAGCCCGTCGGCGAAGCGCGCGCGGATGAAGCGGGTGCTGCAGCTGACCTCGCGTGCGAGCTCCTCGAAGCGCTCCTGGGCGGTCGGATCGCGGTCGATGCCGATCAGCGTGCCGCTCGAGCCGATGCGCTCGGCGATCAGCCGCGCGTGGCCCCCGCCGCCGACGGTGCAGTCAACGGCAATGGCTCCGGGCCGGGGATCGAGCAGCTCGATCAGCTCGCCGGCCAGCACGGGCACATGCGTGATCGTCATCTCAAGCAGTGTGGCCACTCGACGATCCCGGTCCGATGTGCTGGACGGTGCTGACGATCTGGTCGCTCATACGCCCCCATGCCTCGCGGTCCCAGATCTCGAGCCGGTTGCCGGCGCCGATCACCGCAACCTCCTTGCCGAGGCCGGCTTTCTCGAGCAGCTTTGCCGGCACCATCACCCGTCCGGCGGCATCGAGCTCCAGATCTGCTGACCAGGCGTTGGAGAAGCGCTCGATGTTCCCGTAGTCCTCGGAGAGCGGGTGAATGCCCTCGAGCAGACCGCCTACGTACTCGTCGTATTCGGCGGCGCGCCAGATCGAGATGCAGTCAGGGGCGTCGCGCTGGAGCGCCACGACCAGACCGTCGGCCAGCTGGCTGCGGACCCGCGACGGAATCGTCAGCCGATTCTTCGCGTCGAGGGTGTTGTCGTAGTAGCCGCGGAAAGCCATGCGTGGGTGCGCCTCCAAGAAGGTCGAACCGGGCTGGAAGAGGCGGGAGGAACCCATCCACCCCGGTTCGCTTCGCTGACCGTATCAAATTTGCCCCACTTTGCAACACATGTCAACACTTCTCTCCCACTTGCATCCACTTTCCCATCCCAGGACCCTCATCACAGCGGCGAGTTAGCAGGCTGTTCGGGCTGGCGCACCCCGGGGTTAGGCGCATCCTTGTGCCCCGAGCGGGGTGCGCCTTCCCGACGGCTGGGTGCATGCGTGTGCCCCGGACGGGGTGCGCCAGCCCGCCAGCCCAGTGGAAACCGGCGGACTCAGGCGCCTACGTGTGAGCTGGTCGCGGCGCTGTCGGTCTCGATCACGATCCGGCAGGGACGGCGATCGAGCAGGTAGGCGGCGGTCAGGCCGATCCGCTGCTCGCTGGCCGGCGCGTGCAGCGTCGAGAGGTAGATCACGTCAGCGCCGATCCGCTGAGCCTCGTCGGCCAGTGCGGCGCCGGGGTTGCGTGCGCGGATCAAGCCGGTGTGCACCTTGATGCCAGCCCGGCGGCCCTGGATCCGCGCGCTCTCGAGGATCGAGCGCCCGAGCGCCTCCTCGGCCTCGAGCCCCGCGTCGAGCGAGAGCTGGCGCGGCACGGGGAGCACGAAGACCGCGTAGACGATGCCGTCCTTGCCGATCAGCTTCGCCGCGCTGACGAGCGTCTGCGCACTCACATCGGCGCCGAAGATCGGCACCAGCGCGGTTCGGTAGCCGAGCTCGTGGAAGTCGGGCGGGCGCTCGGGGCGCACCAGGACGACGCTCTTGGACAGGCTGAGGCCGGCGCGCTTGCGGTAGACGACGTAGCCCACCATGCCGAACACCATCCACGGGATGCCGACGTACTTAGCCTCCGGGTGCAGCACGACAACGGCGACCCAGGCGAGGAAGGTGCCGATCCCGCCGATCACCGCGGTGATCGGGATCTGGCGCCCGCGTATTCGCACGTTGCCTGGCATGCGGTAGGGACGTTCGCGGTCGGGGTCCTTGATCCGCAGCGCGACGACCGCGGCGTGCGCGGTCGTGAACGAGAGCATCGCGCCGAACGAGTAGAGGTTGCCGAGCACGTTGA